>Ga0209636_10002653_pt1 | contig 18258 bp, 14 predicted proteins | sample DeeMarSWOR152_54_FD_187464 | JGI IMG/M metagenome (GOLD analysis project Ga0209636, IMG submission 187464) | Marine sediment microbial communities from White Oak River estuary, North Carolina - WOR-1-52-54 (SPAdes) (version 2) | ecosystem: Environmental > Aquatic > Marine > Intertidal zone >... | reverse complement strand
GTGCTATATTGCCGTGGCTGACCTCGTACAGATAGGTATGACCATACATCACACCTGACAGATCCTGCCCCTCCACAGATTTACCCTCAAAGGTCAGGACTCTGGGATATGGCAACCCTGTTGCCAGGAAAACTGCCTTACAGCCCTCGTTCCTCAATTTCTCCAATGTCAGATCCCCTGACCCAAGCCTGCTGTTGTACCTGACATCTATGCCAGCAATCCTTACAAGATTGTCGACTGTGGTTTGCAGAATATCACCGGGCAGGCGGTATTCTGGTACCAGCCATAGTGCCCCACCAAGCCTCTCAGAGGCTTCAATTATCGTTACTCGGTATCCTCTCTTGCTTAAATGGTAGCCGCACATCAACCCACCGGGACCACCGCCTATAACAGCCACGCTCTCTTTGTCCCGAAGGATATTTAATTCCTTACGCTCCCTCAAATGGTCAGTGTAGACATCCGACAAGAATCTTTTGAGTAGCCTTCTCTTGATTGCCCCACCCTTCTTGCTGTAATTGCACTCCAACTCACAAATACCACAGATGTAACCGCAAATGTTGAAGAATGGATTCTTATCGTAGAGATAGTCACTGATCTGAATTATGCCTTCTCTTGCCAAATCCAGGTCATCCGGGAGAAGAGAAATAAGCACGTTTGTCCGCTGGATATCTTCATTTATCGGGCACTTGATCTGACATGGCGGCAAACACTGCCTTACTGCCATCTCCGTATGTGCGACCCCGGTGGCTTCGGTCTTCCACATTTCAAACCTCCTTACTATAGACTGAATTTCTAAAAGGAAAATATCAGCGAATGGCTAGATTACAATTCACAACACAGCAGGATAATCTCTAAACACATAATCGCCGATATCACACTTCTGTTGCCGAAAGAGACTCCCGTTGCTATAAAAATAACCAAGTAATTATACCCATTATCGTTCAAACAGACAAGCCACTGCACCTATTTTCTATTCAAAGTAATTAACAATTACACCTACTGATATTCAAAGAAGCAAACTAGATTGATGTTAGAGACAGATCTCAAGCTAGGCGACCATATGCTGTAGAAAGCCAAAAGCCCATGTGGCAGCATAGAAACAAAAACAAGATAAACAGAACATGTGCAATCAATATACCGGATGAGCAAAGCCCCTTTGCAGCCAACGAGGGGCAATTGATATAATTCAGCAGTTAGGCAAGCTATAGTCTTTTCAAAGAAACGCCTGATATTTCCAGATGAGACTAAAGTTCCTCAAAAATAGGTGCAAAAAACGATGCGCTAGGCTTCAGTACATTGCTAGACTTACTATTGAATGCAAATTATCCATGCTTTAGGAGGTAACCTTGAGGCAAGCAAGAAAAGCTACAGCAAAAAAGGCAAAAACAAATAAAGCAATCGACAGTAAAACCTTACAGCAAATCAAGAAAATAATTGAAGCTACCGATGGACAAGCAGGAGCACCAATCCGGGTGTTACAACAGGTTCAGGAGCTTGTCGGCTATCTGCCACATGAAGTCCTAGAAGCAATATCCAGGGAAATGAGAATCCCAATGAGCGAACTGTACGGTATAACGAGCTTCTACTCCTTTTTCTCTATGGTGCCGAAAGGTAAGCATGTGATTCAGGTCTGCTTGGGCACCAGTTGCTACGTTAAGGGCGGCCAGAAGATCCTCGATACTCTAAACAAAGATTTTGGTCTTCAGTCTGGTGGGACTACACCAGATGGCAAATTCTCCCTACAGACGGTAAGATGCATCGGCTGTTGCGGGTTATCTCCGGTAATGGCAATCAAAGAGGATGTTCACAGAAAGGTGAAACCGAGCCAGCTAAAAGACATCCTGAGGACATATCGATAGGAGAGAATCATGAAACGACTTGCGTCGGTAGAAGAACTTACGAAACTTAGAGACAAAATTAGCGAGAAGCTGACTGAGCAAGCAAGGAAAATCCAAGTCAAGGTCCACCTTGGAACATGCGGCATATCTTCGGGAGCAAACAAGACACTTGAATCTTTTCAGCGGGGAATAGAAAGCCGCAAACTATCGGATGTCAGTGTGCTAAAAGCAGCATGCATCGGTTTGTGTGATCGCGAGCCAGTAGTCACAGTCGTACATCCCACAAAAGGTAAGACTACTTATTACGACCTTAGCGAGGATAAAGTTCCACAGATTATTGAGCAGCATCTTATTCGAGATAACGTAGTGGAGGAATGGAAGCTTGACCCTGAGGATCCGTTACTCAAGCTACAAGAAATACGAATAATGCACAATCAAGACCTCGACCCAATGAATATAGAGGAATACATAGCCAGAGATGGTTATCAAGCCCTGGCTAAAGCCTTGACCAAAATGAAGCCAGACGAAGTTATCGAAGAGGTCGGACGAGCTGCCTTAAGAGGACGAGGTGGGGCAGGTTTCCCCACAGCAACAAAGTGGTCATTCGTTCGCAGCGCTCCGGGAGATGAAAAATACGTAGTTTGCAACGGCGATGAAGGAGACCCGGGGGCTTATATGAACCGTGCTGTTCTCGAGGGTAACCCACACTCAATAATTGAGGGTATGGCAATAGGAGCATATGCCATAGGCAATGTGCACAAAGGTTATGCGTATGTCCGTGCTGAATATCCTCTTGCTATCGAGACATTAAACCACGCTATAAACCAAGCTCGAGAATGCGGCCTGCTGGGTAAAAACATCCTGGGTACAGGATTTGAATTCGACCTGGACATATTCCCAGGTGCCGGTGCCTTTGTTTGCGGTGAAGAAACAGCCTTATTAATTTCAATCGAGGGAAAACGAGGAAATCCACGCCAGCGACCACCATTCCCGGCCAACAAAGGTCTTTTCGGCAAACCGACCACGCTAAACAACGTGGAGACATGGTCAAACATACCCCAGATAATCTGGAAAGGTGCTGAGTGGTTCGGAAGCGTCGGCACCGAAAGAAGCAGGGGCACAAAGACATTATGTTTGGTAGGGAAAGTAAACAACACTGGCCTCGTTGAAGTTCCATTGGGCACTAGCCTGGGCAAGATTGTGTTTGACATCGGCGGTGGCATACCTGGAGGCAAAAAGTTCAAAGCAGTGCAGATAGGTGGGCCATCAGGCGGTGTTATCCCGATCGAGCACTTGAACACTCCCGTCGACTATGAAGCCGTCACTGCTTTAGGAGCTATCATGGGGTCAGGCGGGCTTGTGGTAATGGATGAGGATAACTGCATGGTCGATGTCGCCAAGTTCTTCCTCCAATTTACCAGAGACGAGTCTTGCGGTAAATGCACTCCTTGCCGTGCTGGCATACCGAAGATGCTTGAACTTCTGACTAAAATCACAGATGGCAAAGGCACCATGGAAGAACTCGCCATATTAGAGGAACTAGCTGAGATGGTTGGTTCTGCTTCTATTTGTGGTTTGGGACAAACGGCACCTAATCCAGTACTCACTACACTGCGTCACTTTAGAGAAGAATACGAAGCACATATTATAGATAAGAAGTGTCCTGCAGTGGTCTGCCAAACTCTATTTAAGGCACCGTGTCAGCACACTTGTCCTGTCGGTCTCGACGTCCCAGGATATGTTGCTCTAATAAAGGCAGGCGAATTCGAGAAAGCCTATAACCTCATAATGCAACGGCTTCCGTTCCCACTAAGTGTCGGTCGGGTATGTCACCATCCCTGCGAAGGTAAATGTCGACGAGGTCAAATTGACGAACCGATTGCAATCAGGCACCTCAAAAGAGCTGCTGCTGACTACGCCTTCGAGCACGGACTCGAACACATCCCTCAAATAAAAGAGAGAAGGAAAGATAAGGTAGCGATTGTCGGCGCAGGGCCGGCAGGGCTTTCAGCAGCCTGGGATCTTGCCCGAGAAGGCTACCAGGTCACCGTATTTGAGACTCTACCTGTGGCTGGTGGTATGCTTGCAGTAGGCATACCCGGATATCGTCTCCCAAAGGATATACTCAATAAAGAGATCGAAACAGTCAAAAAGCTTGGGATTGATATAAAGCTTAACACGCCTGTCAACAACATAGAATCATTGCTGAAAGATGGCTATCAGGCGGTATTTATCGCTACTGGTGCCCATAAAGGTGACAAGATGGGAATCCCAGGTGAAGACCTGGGTGGAGTCTTCGATGCCATTGATTTCTTGAGAGAAGCCAACTTGGGCAAAGAAGTGAAGATAGGCGAACAGGTAGCAGTTGTCGGTGGTGGTAACTCGGCCATTGATGCAGCCAGGGTAGCTTTGAGAAAGGGTGCCAAGGAGGTGCATATTCTTTATCGGCGAGAAAAGAGAGATATGCCAGCAATAATCGAAGAGATTGAAGCTGCCGAAGCAGAAGGTATCCATATCCACTGCTTAACGGCACCGGTAAAGGTTTTGAGCAAGGGCAACAAAGTTGCAGGAGTCGAGTGTGTCCGTATGGAGCTGAAGGAGTTTGACAAGAGTGGCAGAAAGACTCCTTCCCCAATCAACGGGTCTGAATACACCATGAATATCGATACACTCATCAAGGCTACAGGACAGAGACCCGATACATCGTTATTAAAAGGAGACGGGATTGATGTAGCGAAAGGAGGGACAATAGTAGCCGACCCAAGAACCCTCGCCACCGGTCACAAAGGGATTTTCGCAGGTGGAGATGCGCTGACAGGTGCAGCCACAGTAATCGAAGCAATAGCCGCAGGGCAAAGAGCAGCCTGCTCAATAAAACGATATCTCTGCGGAGAAGAGCTCTCGCCCTTAGTCGAACGCAATGGATACGAACCCATAGCCGTTCCCTCTTTGCTACCCAGTGAGGAGGAACTCAAGGAAAAACCTAGGATAAAGGTTTCTGAGATCGCTACTGCTGATAAGAAGGCCTCATTTAAAGAGGTTGTCCTACCCTACGGCGCAAAGGAGGCGAGGCAAGAAGCCAGCCGATGCCTAAGATGCGACCTTGAAGCAGGAGAATAGACATGAAAGAGATAACTCTAACAATCAATGGCAAGCAGGTTAAAGGCAAAGAGGGTGATACCGTTCTTGATATCTGTCAAGCCAACGGCATCGATTTGCCAACACTTTGTCACTATAAAGGCCTCAGCGATGTCGGTGCTTGTCGCCTCTGTGTGGTTGAAATCGAAAGAGAGAGACGACCTGTGCCCGCCTGTACCTATCCAGCACGGGATGGGTTGGTAATACATACGCACAACGAAAAACTGGAAAAATATCGCCGCCTAATTCTCGAACTGCTATTCACCGAACGTAACCACTTGTGTGCTCAGTGCGTAGCCAGCGGTGATTGTGAACTGCAGAGCCTTGCCTACGAGTACCAGATGGACAATGCCCGTTATCCATATTCCTGGCCCGCTTTCCCGGTAGACCCAGTAAACGATTACCTGGTTATCGACCACAATCGCTGTATCCTGTGCGGCAGATGCATCAGGACATGTGACGAAATTGTCGGTGTACACACGCTGGATTTCGGCTACCGCGGTTGGAAAGACATGGTCATCGCTGATCTCAATCAACCTCTGGGTAAATCATCCTGCATTTCATGCGGAGCTTGTTTCCAAGTCTGCCCTACTGGGGCCATCTTCTCCAAAAGCAGCGCCTACAAAGGTAGACCCGAAGAATGCCAAAAGGTAAACAGCATATGTCCTATATGTGGAGTTGGTTGTCAAATTGAGGCACTCGTCAAGGATAACAGGCTTGTTAGAATCGATAGCCCCGATCTCACCGATAATCGCGGAATACTCTGTCACAAAGGGCGTTTTGCCATCTTGGATAGGAAACACGAACGGGTCAATACAGCACTGGTTCGAAATAGCCGTGGCAAGCTTGAATCTCGCCCCTTAAGTGAAGCTATAAACATAGCAGCCAAGAAGCTTGCCGAACTGAAAGCTCGATACGGCAATAACAGTATAGCTGGCATAGCATCAAGCCAGGCTAGCAACGAGTCTCTTAAAGCTTTCAAGGAATTTATCACCGGGACTATCGGCAGTAAGTTAATCGATACCCTTGACGGCGATATCTACAGAACCATCATCCAAGGCATCAACAGTTACCAAGATAAGGCAGAACTGGATACCGAGGCATCACTAGAGGAGATACTTAAGGCCGACTGCATACTCGTAGCTGGTGCTAATCCTCTTGAAAGCCACCCCGTAGTTGGTGCTTATATCACCCGAGCGGCAAGGCAGAAGAGGGCAAAGCTCATCGTCATCGACCCGACGCAAAACTCCTTCGCTTATCACACAACTCTATGGTTGAAACCAAAAGAAGGCAAAGAGGCATTAGCTCTAAGCGTGCTGACCAAGGCTACACTTGATAAAGGCTCTAAGAAAGGCTCTGCCCAGGCGAAGAAAATAGCCTCTCCTCTTAGCAATATTAATGTAAGGCAAGACAGCGAACAAGTCGGGATTTGCGCTGACGACCTTCTTGAGGCAGCTGAAACGCTAGGCAAAGCTAGGCACAGCATTATCATCTACGGCGATGGTATTCTGCAAAACAAGAATCCTATGCTGATAACATCTCTTCTCAATTTGGCAGTCATCGTCGGAAACCAAAGCACAGGAAAACCACGAATCATATCTCTGAAACCCAAGGGGAATAGCCGTGGGGCCTGGGACATGGGAGTACCCAATCCATCACAATCTATTATGAAAAACTTAACTGGAAACGGTGTAAAAGCCCTATACTTACTCCTGGCTGATGACTATGTTGATGCATCAGAATTGCCAAACCTTCGCAAAGGTATGGACTTCATAGTCGTTCAGTCCAGTTATCTCTCGTCTGCAACATCAAAAGCCAATATCGTGTTGCCATCGCCAACCTGGGCTGAAGTAGGGGGAAAATACAGTACACTTGACGGTACAGTCAAATCAACCTCGCGCCTCATCAAGTCACCTGATGGCATAAAGACAGATTCAGAGATATTGCGGGAAATCTCAAAACATATTAAGAAATAGTAATCGAAGATAAGGAGTTGAGCACATGGCAAAGGTCAAAGTCGCTACGGTTTGGTTAGAGGGTTGTTCTGGTTGTCATATGTCATTCCTGGATATTGATGAGGCAATAATTGATTTAGCCAAAGTCGTTGAATTCGCCAGAAGCCCTATAACCGATATAAAGGAATTCGTGCCGGTGGACGTAGGCATTGTCGAAGGTTCTGTCGGCAACACTGAGGAGGAGGAGGTACTCAAGGAACTCAGGGCACATTGTAAGATTCTTATGGCTTGGGGTGATTGCGCTTGTTTCGGTGGCGTATGCGCCATGCGCAGCACTTTTGACAAGGAAGAGGTTCTAAGACGTGGCTATATCGAAACTGAAAGTACTTATAAAGGCAAAATACCTTGCCCGCCGGGTGTCCCTGCGCTCCTTGACCAAGTGAAACCAGCAAATCATGTAGTTAAGGTAGACTGCTATGTTCCAGGTTGTCCCCCAGAACCAAAAGCTATTCTTTATGCCTTAAACGAGCTCCTGGCAGGCAGAATCCCTGTCCTGCCCAGCGATATGATGCGCTTCGATTAAAAGAGGTGAAGACATGGTCTCTGAAGTCAAAAAAACAATAGAAATAAATCCAGTTAGCCGAATTGAAGGACACGGCAAGGTTACCATCCAGTTAGACGAAGCAGGTAATGTGGTTGATGCCAAATTCAATATAACACAGTTTCGAGGCTTCGAAAAGTTCTGCGAGGGTAGAGTTTTCTGGGAGATGCCAGTAATCACGCCAAGAATCTGCGGTATCTGCCCGGTAAGCCACCATCTGGCCTCAGCTAAAGCCTGCGATGCCATTTTAGGAGTGGAGCTAACTCGCCCTGCTAAATTGCTACGCGAGCTGATGCATATGGGACAAACCATTCAGTCCCATGCTCTCCACTTCTTCCATCTGGCCAGCCCGGATTTACTTCTCGGTATGGACGCTGACCCGGCAAAGAGGAATGTAATCGGTTTGATTGCTGAAAATCCAGAGCTTGCCACAAAAGGAGTAAAGCTTCGCAGCTTCGGGCAGACAATCATCCAAAGCCTGGGCGGGAAAAAGGTTCACCCAATAGGCGCCGTGCCAGGAGGAATGAATACAGCTTTATCCAAGGCTGACCGAGACCACTTCCTAAAACAGATAAATTGGGCTATTTCCGATACCCAGATAGCCATAGGCATAATTAAGAGCTATTACGACAAAGACAAAGACTTTGTGTGCACCTGCGCCACTTTTCCCACAGGCTATCTCGGGCTGGTAGATGAAAACAACAATCTCGAGTTATACGATGGTAAACTGAGGTTGCTCGACTCAAAGGGGAAAGTTCTTGAAGACCAGTTCGAACCTTCAAATTATCTTGATATCATCAGGGAACACGTGGAAGACTGGTCTTACCTAAAGTTCCCGTTTTATAAGAAGCTTGGCTATCCCAAAGGTACTTACAGAGCAGGACCACTTGGCCGACTCAACGTTAGCGAAGGAATATCCACTCCTCTAGCCAATGCTGAACTCAAGAACTTCAAGAAACTGGGCAATAATGGCATGGTAGAAGGCTCACTGTATTATCATTATGCCCGCCTAATAGAAGTACTTTACGCAATCGAAAGAACCCAACAACTACTGGAGGACAGGGATATATACTCTACTGACCTGATAGTTACTTCAAATAAATACAATGAGCAGGGCGTTGGCGTCATCGAAGCCCCGAGAGGCACTTTATTCCATCACTACTGGGCAGACGATACTGGCAAAATCATCAAAGTGAACCTCATCGTAGCCACAGGCAATAATAACGCCGCCATGAACAAGGCGGTATACTCAGTAGCCAAAGAATACATAAAGAACAATAAAATCACCGAGGGAATCCTCAATCGAGTCGAGGTCGCTATTCGCTGTTATGACCCCTGTCTTTCCTGTTCAACACACGCTCTAGGTCAAATGCCCTTTGACATTCAGGTCATCTCAGCCGATGGCGAACTCGCAAAAGAGATAACAAGATAGATTACTCTATATTCGGCTCATAAATCACCAAAAGCAAACCAGAGCAGGCCCCTTTTTGGAGGGGCCTACACTTATATATTCCAGACGACAAATCAACAAACTTTGAATCTGACGTCCAAAATTAGTAAACTTTAGGAGCCATCACGAGCCAGACAGTCAAAGCGAAAGACATAAAGGAGCATTTAATGGCAACTGAGCAACAGGTAAGAGAAAGCCTGGAGGAAATACTGACAGTGGGCGCCATGCCCAGCCCGGTGAAATTAAACTTGGTCTGTGAAATCATGCGCTATAGTATGGTTCAGAAGTACTCAATAGCCTCAGTCAGAACTTCATCCAGGCATTACCTCTCAGGGCAAAACAAACTTAGAACATTTTTGGAGACTAATATGACTGATGAATTCGATGAGTTAGAAAAACAAATAATGGCAGCCATGAAAGAAATATATACTGAAACGGTCATTGACCACGCCATGAATCCCAGAAACATAGATAAAATTCCGAATCCCGATGGTTTTGGTTCCGCAACCAGCACCTGCGGGGAAACTATGGAAATACGGCTTAAGGCGAAAGACGGCAGAATAACAGATGCCGCCTTCTGGACAAATGGCTGCAGCACTACCATCGCCTGTGGTAGCACGGCCACAGAAACAATCAAGGGTGAGGATGTGGCACAGGCGTTGGCTATTAAGCAGAGTGACATCCTGGAAGCTTTGGGCGGCCTACCTGAGAGCAATCATCACTGCGCGCTGCTAGCCGCCAGTGCAGTCAAGGCAGCGGTCAAGGATTACATAGCCATTAGAAAGGAGCCATGGAAAAAGGCCTACAGGAAATGCTGAAACCTAAAATTTCCACCTTCGCTTCCACGGCAATTTAAGTGAATGCCTCCAGTAATATCAATTGTAGGTGAATCAAAATCAGGCAAGACCACTCTTATAGAAGCACTGATTTCGGAATTGAAGTCGAGGGGTTACCGACTAGCCACCATAAAACACTCCGTACACAGGTTGAATTTTGATAAACCAGAGAAGGATAGCTGGCGCCACATTCAAGCTGGCAGTGATGCCACAGCTATCGTTTCGCCAGACCAGGTTGTGCTAATCAAAGTTGCTGCTCAGGAACCTGACCTAAACGAGATAGCCCGCCTCCTCGGTGATGATTATGATATCATCCTCACCGAAGGTTTTAAGCAAAGCAGCGCACCTAAGATAGAGGTTCATCGCAAGGCAGTCGGCCCACCACTCAACCAAATTAACAACCTCATAGCTATAGCCACTGACGAGCCGCTGGAAACCAAGACCAGACAGTTTTCCTTGCACGACATCAAAGGGCTGGCCGACCTTGTGGAAAACAGCTTCATAAGGCCCAAATAATAGGAGCAAAAAGCTGCTTACTTTAACCATTGACGGTATTAAAGTCAAGGCTAAAGAGGGAACCAAAATCCTGTGGGTAGCCCTGGATAACGGACTTTATATACCTAACCTATGCGCCATAAGAGAAGCCTATCCATCTTTTGCTTCCTGCCGCCTCTGCTTTGTGGAAATCGAAGGCAGAGATGCTCCAGTTACTGCCTGCACTGAGCCGGTCAGCGATAGCATGGTAATACACCTGAACACCCCCAAAGTCAAAAGGCTCCGGAATACCGCTTTTGAGCTTCTTCTCAGCCACCACCATCTCGATTGCGCCAACTGTGCCAAGAACAAGAACTGTGAGCTTCAGGATACTGCTTCCCGCCTTGGTTTGAAGCTGAAGTCCAATAGACTCAAACGCATCCCCCGTAATTTACCTGTAGATTCGAGCCATACCCTGTTCACCTACGACCCCAATAAGTGTATCCTATGCGGTAAATGCGTTTGGGTATGTCACCAGCAAGGCTCAGGTATACTCGACTTCGCCTTCAGAGGTATTGACACCGTCGTCAGCACCTTCTCAGGTATGCCCTTAGCTAAGGCTGGCTGTACCTCCTGTCTGGCATGCGTCGCAATTTGCCCCGTAGGCTCTCTGGTAGCTAAACCAGGCGTAGGCCCCATCTTCTCGCCCAGAGCAGGTATTTGAGATTATTTGCGAGGATGTAGCGGCGAGGCTTTAGCCTCTCTAAGCCAACCCTTAAGTGTCGCTGTACTCTTAACCATCTTCCCAGGCATCCTTACCAATGAGAGGTACAAAGCGACAGCCTCCCAGATCTTCAACCACATTGCCCTTCTTCTTCCTGGTGACTCTAAGTAAATCCTGCTCCCACCTCGAGCCTACCGGAATGACCAGCCGCCCCCCTAATGTTAGCTGCTCAAGCAAGGCATCAGGGACACGGGGGGCACCAGCAGTAACTATTATGGCCTCATAAGGTGCTCCATCTGGCCAGCCCAAAGCCTCAACAGCCGTGTGAATGTCAACATTAGTATAACCCAGCTTTTCCACAATCTGCCTAGCCGACTCCGCCAATTGAGGAACACGTTCGATGCTGACTACCCACTTCGCCAGCCCAGCTAATATTGCTGTCTGATAACCGCTTCCGGTACCTAATTCCAACACCTTTTCACTGCCCTTAAGTTCCAAAGCCTGAGTCATCAAGGCCACGATAAAAGGTTGAGAAATCGTCTGACCATAACCAATACTCAAGGGAATGTCTTCATAAGCCGCATAGCGATAGTCAGATGGTACAAAAAGCTCACGGGGAACACGCGACATGACTGCTAACACGCGTTTATCACGAATCTCTTGGCTCAGGCAATCAATCAGCCTGGCTCGGGCTGCCTCTAAACCCACGCACCTATCACCTTTAGGCTTCAACTGAGCACGAAAGTTAACACAATAAGAATTATAAACAGAACACCAGAAATAATACCGATGTACCTCAGCTCAGGTAATATGTATCGATAGCGTGTTGCTTGAGCTGAAGATATAGCCGGTTCAACTGAAGGCGCTGCTGCTTTAGGCTCAAGCTTTGGCTCAGCATGGTAAATACGTTCAGCCGGTATGCTCTTAGCGAGTTCGCCACCAGCCCTTTGCTTAGCTCTAGCTCTAGCTCTAGCGCGCCGCGATTTTTTACCCATAGTCTCACTCCAAAAAATATATCGTTATGTTATTACTTCCACAACTCAAGGACGAACCTCCACCTGAGTATATACCCTGGTAGTTGAAATATTTGCATGTCCCAGAAGCTCCTGAACGGAGTGTAAGTCAGCACCGCCCTTCAGCTTATGGGCGGCAAAGCTGTGTCGCAGACTGCGGGGCGTAACCTTGCCGCTAAGTCCGACTTTATCAGCATAGCCCTGAATAATCTGCCAAAAGCCTTGCCGCGTAAGCCGCTCGCCACGGCGATTCAAAAATAGAGCGGTTTCCTTTTCGTCGTTCAATAACTCAGGACGGACGATATCAACATATTCTTTAACCAGCCGTGCTACAGATGGGTCAATAGGAATAACTCGAGCCTTCGTGCCAGACCCCAAGCACCGCACCGTGTTCTTCTTCAAATCGATATCCCGCGTGTTCAGCGCCATCAGTTCGCTAGCCCTTAAGCCGGTGGCATAAAGCAACTCCAGCATGGTTTTGTCTCTTTTTGCATCAGTGGTAGAAAGCTTTGCTGGCTCCGCCAGTAAGCGGCGCACCTCAGAAACAGACAATAACTTAGGCAGAGGTTTGCTTACATGAGGTGAAGCCAAATTCGACGCTAGATTGCCTCTCAGCCTGCCTCTGTCAGCCATAAACTTAAGGAAAGACTTGGCTGCAGCTATTTTGCGAGCCACTGTGGACGTTGTGTACTTTCTCCCCCTGAGGCTGTGCAGATAACCTGATAGAAGATCAGCGTTCAAACTGGGCTCCAAAGTGTCAAGTCTCCCTACTTGTCCCTCAGACCTGACATATTCAGCTAACTGATTCAAATCGTTATTGTAAGCTGCCAGAGTGTTTTTGGAATATTTCTTTTCGCTAGCCAAATAATCAAGGAAGGACTTTATGTCTTCTTCCATTTCGGTACACCCTGCTTATTCTAGCACAACGCAATCATCAAAGCTATGTATTCGTAAGAAAAATCCGAAAACTTTTGTTGAATTTCAGCATCCAATGCTACAATAAATCATAGCAAGATGCCCATATCTCTTGAGGAGCAGCTAAAAACTCTGCCGGCAAAGCCTGGCGTATATCTTTTCAAAGATAGCCAAGGCAAAACTATCTATGTCGGCAAGGCCGCTAGCCTTCGCAATCGGCTGAGAGCTTACTTCAGCCCTAATGCTAATCTATCACCCAAGCTTGAACGGCTGGTAGCCAGGATAAGCGACTTTGAAACCATTGTGACTGACTCCGAACAGGAAGCCCTCATCCTGGAATGCAACCTGATTAAGAAATACCGCCCCAGCTACAATGTGCGCTTGAAGGATGATAAGACTTTTCCATACCTTAGGATAGACATCGAGAATGACTGGCCAAGCATCCGTGTTACTCGCCGTTTCCATAAAAACGGAGACAGATACTTCGGCCCCTTTGCCAACGCCGGCTCACTACGTCAAACGCTGAGATTAATAAAGAAAATCTTCCCCTTCCGCTCCTGCACCAAGACCATTACCGGAAAAGACCCCAAACCCTGCCTAGAATATCACATCAATCAATGCCTGGGACCCTGTGTTGGTGCTGTAAGCAAAGAAGATTACCACGAGGTAATAAAGCAGGTCATCCTGTTTCTCGAAGGCAAACAGGAGTTAGTCCTTCAAGACCTCAGGCGCAAAATGAAAAAAGCTTCGCAGCAACTCCAGTTTGAAAAAGCAGCCTTACTCCGCGATCAGATTCAAGCCATAGAAGAGGTTATCGAAGGACAAAGGATTGCTATTACCGTGAGAGGTGACCACGATGCCATTGCACTGGCACAAACAAAAGAACTGGCTTATGTAGATATTTTCTTCATCCGCAGCAACAAGCTCACCGGTCGCGATTATATCTTGCTGGACGGCATCCACGATGAAGAACCGAGCCAGATAATGACCAGCTTCATCAAACAATACTACGCCTCAGCCTCCTCAATACCTCCAGTTCTCCTGCTCCAGTATCCCATTGAGGAGCCAGCAGTCATCACCAAATGGCTGACAAACCAGAGAGGCACAGCGGTTAAATTGCATGTGCCACGCCAAGGCGCCAAAAAACAACTAATGGATATAGTTGCTGAAAACGCCCGGCAGGGGCTGGCATTATACCAGGCAAAGCAATCGACAATCATTAAATCCGCTCTCGTCTTAGAAGAGCTGCAGGAAAGGCTTGGTTTACCTAGAATCCCGCTGAGGATAGAGGGCTACGACATCTCCAATATCCGGGGTAATCTGGCAGTCGGCAGCATGACTGTTTTCGATAAAGGCCAACCCAAGCCAGCAAATTACCGACGCTTCAGAATCAGATCAGTAGCCAGCATAGACGACTATGCAATGATACAGGAGGTGCTGAGACGGCGTTTCCGAAGGTCATTGGCTACCGATGACAAATGGTCGATAACACCTGACCTGATTCTCATCGATGGCGGTAAAGGCCACCTCAATGCTGCACTGGAAGTGATGAAGGAATTGGGATTAAACTCCATCCCTGCCGCCAGCCTAGCTAAAGAAAAGGAGGAGGTATTCATAGCCGGCAAAACTGAACCTCTTGACATCCCTCAAACTTCCGCAGCGCTGTATCTACTGCAAAGGATTAGAGATGAAGCCCATCGCTTCGCCTTAGGCTATCATCGAAGGTTGCGACACAAGGAGATCATGGCTTCGGCTCTGGACAGCATACCGGGCATCGGCCCCAAACGCAAAAAGGCCTTGCTTAAGAAATTCGGCTCGGTGCGGGGTATCAAAGGCGCCTCGGTAGACGAGCTTTCCAAAGTGACAGGAATGAGTACCAAACTGGCTGAGAAATTGAAGGAATATCTGTAGCTATCATAATAGAAAGGTAACTATTGACGGCCATTGTACAATCATGACAAGAGGAGGTGAATCATGTTAACGGCATCGAAATGGCTACTGATAGTAGGCAGCGCGTTACTCATCATAGATGCTATACTGATATACGCCGGCATATCTAATCCCTTTTTTGGCTTGCCTTTACCTTGTCCAAATACCCTAGTCATTCTAGGTGTCGGGCTTCTTCTCTTCGCCATCGGCAGCAAAGCCTTTAAGAAATAGAAATACTTGTGCCTAAATTTAATTGTGCCCTTTTAAGGTCGCCTGGGCTAGGTTGAGGGTCGGGATAGACTTTGTCACCGCCTTCCAGTTATAATCAACCTCTGATGAAAGAGCCAGATAACCAGTCAAGGCTTCCTATACCAGTAACTCCGCCGAAGATATTTAACCAGGGATTCGCTTGGATAAGCAATCACCGCAGCTTTATCAAAACGAGAAGGTTCTCAGGTATCTCCTCCGTCTTGATGCTGCCCCTCTTCATGCTTGAGTTCCTCTTCCTGGCACTGCTAATAGCCTTACTCTTGCTCATCTTCGCGTTTTATATAATATTCAACCTTCTGATTTCCCTTCCCAGACTGAAAAGAGGCAATTAGGCAGCATTACCAAAAGGAGATGAATGACAGCACTACAAGATGAAATTGCCCAACTGCTCAGAGAATATCAGGCCAAAACCGGGAAGCTGCTGAAGATTGGCACGGTCGAATCAGCTACCGGTGGCAGGATAAGCGATAAAATAACCAACGTCCCGGGTAGTTCCGACTACTACAAGGGCTCTATCGTTTCCTATAGCAATGAAGCCAAAACAGAGATCGTTGGGGTGAAAAAGCAGACCCTTAAGAAACACGGAGCCGTCAGCTCGGAGACAGCCATAGAGATGGCTAAAGCTGGCAGGAAATTGCTCAAACTAGATGTCTGCATATCCGATACTGGCATCGCTGGACCCACCGGTGCTACGCCAGGAAAACCCGTAGGATTGTTTTATCTCGGCATATCAGCCAAAGACACCAATATGGCTAAAGAGCATCACTTTCAAGGCAACCGTGAGCAAAATAAGCAAAAGTCAACTGAAATGGCGCTAACCCTCTTAAAAGAATATCTGCAAAATCGCCTCAGCGAAGTAGCCGATAGCACTCTAGAAGAAAAACACGTGGTCACCTGTTTCCTAGAACACGGCGGTAAAATCCTGATTTTAAGACGGAGTAGCCGGGTTAGCACTTACCGCAGAAGATGGGCTGGTGTAAGCGGCTACATTGAGACGAACGACATCGACCAGGCCTTCACCGAGATAAGTGAGGAAACAGAACTATACAAAAAAGACCTGAAACTGTTAAAGCAAGGAAAACCGCTAGAAATCATCGACAAAAACCTGAGCCGAAAGTGGATAGTGCATCCATTCCTATTTCACGTAAAAGCTCCGGAAAAGATCAAGACCGACTGGGAGCATACCGAGGTTAAGTGGATTAAACCAGGACAACTCAAGAAATACGAGACCGTTCCCGGGCTGACGAAAACTCTAGCACGGGTGATTAAATGAGATGCGCGTACAATTCGCGCCTTAAATGCCTGAGGAAATGAATATGCTGGCCAAAGTGATGAGTTGTGCTGTAGTCGGGCTGGAAGGAGCCATCGTTGAAGTCGAGGTTGACATTTCTCCGGGGCTCCCCTCCTTCACCATCGTTGGCCTACCAGATACTGCAGTGCAGGAAGCCAGAGAACGTGTCAGGGCCGCCATACGCAACTCTGGCTGCATCTTCCCAACCAGGCGAATTACGGTAAACCTCGCCCCGGCTGACCTCAAAAAAGCCGGGCCCGCCTATGATTTACCCATCGCCATCGGCATACTGCTCAGCTCAGAACAAGTATATGCCGACGTCTCAAACATGCTTTTCCTCGGCGAGCTTTCCTTGGATGGCAGCTTACGCCATACCCACGGTATCTTGCCTATGGTAGCCATAGCCCAAGAAAAAGGTCTATCGGATGTCTTTGTTCCTTCTGATGATGCCGACGAAGCTTCCCTGCTGGGCAACATCAAAGTCATACCATCTGTATCATTAGCTCAACTAGTCAGCCATCTTCGAGGCGATATATCAATCCCTCAATATCAGCCAGATAAAGACTGGAGAGACATCACCACCGACTTCTCCCATGTTGACCTGGCACAAATAAAGGGACAGGAACACGCCAAACGAGCTATAGAAGTAGCTGCTACCGGCGGACATAATATCATCATGTCTGGTCCACCGGGCAGCGGCAAGACCATGCTTGCCCGTTCGTTACCATCCATAATGCCAGCGATGACCATAGCTGAGGCTCTAGAGGTGACCAAAATCTATAGTGTCAGCGGTCTTCTTTCCCAAGACATCCCCCTAATAAACCAGCGTCCCTTTCGCTCACCACATTACACCATCTCTCACGCCGGCCTGGTCGGCGGTGGACACTGGCCTCGACCCGGTGAAATAAGCTTAAGCCACCGTGGTGTTCTTTTTCTTGACGAGTTTCCCGAATTCAGTCACATGTCTCTGGAATCATTGCGCCAGCCGGTTGAAGACAAGGTCGTCACTATCAGCCGGGCTCAAGGCAGCGTCACTTTCCCAGCCAACTTTATGCTGGTGGCCGCTATGAACCCATGTCCCTGTGGCTATTACGGTGACCCTGTCAAAGAATGTAAGTGCTCCTCAGGTGAGATATCGCGCTACCAGAAGCGAATAAGCGGGCCACTTCTTGACCGCATCGACATCTTTATCGAAGTCCCACGGGTCGAATATGAAAAGCTGACTGATGACACCCCGGGCGAAAGCTCAGAAAGAGCTGCAGCCAGAGTTCAAGCTGCCAGACGAATCCAGCAAAGGCGATTTGAAGGGACAAGGCTTACCTGCAATACCGAGATGACACCCATAGAGGTCAAGGAGTTTTGCCGTGTTGACCCGCCGTCTCAGAGCCTGCTACGGACAGCTATGAAACAGCTCCACCTTACCGCTCGTGCCTTCCACCGCATCCTGAAACTAGCCCGAACCATCGCCGACCTCGACGGCACCGACATTATCAAAGCCAACCACCTCGCCGAAGCCCTCCAATACCGCCAGAGAAGCTTGAGCTAGCAACCTGTACACGCACTGTGCACATATCATAGCTAAATTGTGGAGAGATTAGCTCGGGGTACGAGACTTAATACAAAAGAACTGTCCAGTCAACTACAACGAGCTGGACACCAACCAATCCAAAGGAAAACTATGCTCAGGCTGTTGTTCTTCGCTTTGCCAACAAGGTCGCAGCCTCGCTGCCATCGTAGAATCTATAGATATCCCGACCTTGCTCCTTAGCCCAGTACATGGCAGTGTCTGCACTCTTCAATAAGCTCTCAATATCTTTCCCAGCT
>Ga0209636_10002652_pt1 | contig 18261 bp, 11 predicted proteins | sample DeeMarSWOR152_54_FD_187464 | JGI IMG/M metagenome (GOLD analysis project Ga0209636, IMG submission 187464) | Marine sediment microbial communities from White Oak River estuary, North Carolina - WOR-1-52-54 (SPAdes) (version 2) | ecosystem: Environmental > Aquatic > Marine > Intertidal zone >... | reverse complement strand
CGGACAGGCTCCTAGAGCATTAAAAAATGCGCCGGCTGTTGCATCCGCAAGTTGCAAACCCATTGATTTTCCAGGCGTGCGAGTCTTGATTTTGTCAATCGGGACTTTGTCAAATTCAATTCGAATATCTTGTCCTGTTTCCTTCTGCCTTTCAAGCAAACGCAGATAATCTCGCATTTCATTATAGGACATCCCCTGACGATTTGAGAAAAGCAATTCAACCGTTCCGTTGCCTCCCCACGCTTCGGGATTATGGCTATCGCGAACCAGCCAGGATATTCTCTCGAGAAGGTATCTAACCGCATAAAAATATAAGCGATATCTATCCTGGAATTTCTCAGGTTCCAGCAAAGATGGTTTGTGAACACAAACCGCCAAAAGCCTTGTATGCAGGTTTGAAATAATCTGGGCATAACGAACTTTTTGAGGGTGCTTCAATTTTTTCCAACGAATATGTTTTCTCGGGTGTAAATTGAACTCATTGCGGACCTTGTCAACTACCCTAACCGTTTCAAGATCGGTTTTCTTTCGTGTAACGAAAGCAGCTAAAATAAACCAATCACTGCTCGTTTGTTCATCAACATTGTTACGGAATTTAAATCCTTCGTCACCAGATTCGTCAATGTAACCTAAGAATGAAGCTGTCATTTGCGTTGTGTTACTCCTTTTTATATCGGGTTCTTTACTCCAAATGGGCGTAAGCATATCATGATATTACTTTCCATAAGAACTTTGTCTAATTAATACTAAAATCCTATAATGCGTCAACACAAAAACTACATCCGTTTCAATCCGGCACCAAATTCATCTCTTGAGCGCGAACTGGTTTTTAGTTATTAGGGCTTTTTTAGTTAAGATGGTATTCTTCGGCCCAGCTTTTAAAATGCCATCGAGTTTGCGAAGACAGTCTGAAAGTCCGGCTGATGGGCGATTTCAACGTATTCGATTTTTCGGGCGAGATCTTTGGCTTTCTCCCGACATTGTTCGGATAAAAGTATCATCTGCGCCCCACTGCTCGCAGCGTTACCGACGAAGCGAATCCGTTCGGTTGGCACATCCGGCAGTATCTTCAGCCGCAATGCGCTTTCAGCACGGATGTAATTGCCAAACGCCCCTGCCAGGAAAATCTGCTGGATGTCTGAATCAGCGATGCCGAGCTTGCGCTCTAAGAGAATGATGCCTGCCCGAATGGCCGCTTTTGCTAACTGGACCTGGCGTATGTCGGCCTGTGTAAGAATCACCTTTCGAGAATCGTCGAGCTCAAAGGCAGGTTGTTTATCTTTCTCGATAATTCGAGAAAAGAGTGCCGGCGAAAGTTTACCTTCAAGCGAAGCAGCTTCGGCAAACCGCCCGGTCGCATCAACGATGCCGAGATTCAGCAGGACCGCTACCGCATCAATCAAACCGCTGCCGCATATCGAATGTGCTGGGCTGTTGCCTATCACGTCCAGATCGATATCGTCCTCGTTTACAACGACAGCTTCTATCGCCCCTTCCACCGCCCTGCTGCCGCAGCTTATCCTTGCCCCTTCCAGGGCCGGGCCGGCTGCACAGCTTGCTGCGTACAGCTTCTCGGCGGTGCCGAGTACGAGCTCGCCGTTTGTCCCGATGTCAACTACAAGTGACACCCGGTCGGCTGAATCTATATCGGTCGCAAGCGCAACGGCGGTAGTATCTGAGCCGACGAAGCCGGCGATATTTTCGACCGTGTGGACATTGCCGGCCGGATTTATCTGCAAGGCCGATTCATCGGCGGTTATGTCTTTGGCGTCAAGACTGCAGGCCTTGTACGGCGCCTGGCCGAGCTGCTTTACAGGCAGTTTGAGGAAGATGTGGTTCATCGTCGTATTGCCGACAGCGCAGACCTCAAAAATCTGTTTGCCGTCGATAGCGGTCTTGTTACAGAGCCGGTCGATAAGGCCATTGATACAGTCTATTATCACTTTTTGCAGCTCCGCTGATTTTGCATCTGTATCGGCGTAGGCGATTCTACTGACGACATCGTCTCCGTATTGAGTTTGCGGATTGAGCGCGGCCTCGGTCGCAAGGCACCGCCCGTCCGCCATATTGATTAGCCGGGCGACAACAGTCGTCGTGCCGATATCGACCGCTACTCCGAATATCTGCTCTTTGGGCTGAATCTCCAGATACTTTTCATATATGTCCGGCTGGATACCGACGGTTTCGAGACCTTCAGCGAGGATTTTCTGCTCGAAGAACCTGGAGCTGACAGGAATTGTTACGGTAAGGTCACTTTCAATCCGGTACTGGCAGGCGAGGACACGTTGAGAGTCCGGCCCAATGTTTACGGCACACTTTTCACAGGTGCCCTTGCCCCCGCAGACGCTGTTTAATATTATTCCGGCCTGACCGGCCGCCTCGAGAAGTGTCGCACCCGCGTGAATTGCGATTTTCCTGTTATCGGGCTTGAAAGTGATATTGAAGTGCTTCATTTATCGTGTTGAGTGTATGCGCAAATGCGTTTATGCCTAAAGGAGAAGACTCATCCACTTATTTCAAATCAACTGATTTTATGCCTAATTTTCCACTTGGCGCGTCTTTTTTTACTGCCGACTTTGCGCCTGCGTCTTGACTTTGCCATTTGGTTCTCCAACTAACAGACAGATATCTTTATTGCAAATTGCTTTTATTTACTTGGGATATATGGTATTATAAAGGGGTTAACAAGTAAAAGGTAAAATTAAAAAGTGAGAAGCAAGACTTCTGTTGTCCGTGGTTGACAGCTCACAGTTCAGTAATCAACAGGCGTTAAGCCGGCCTATATTGGCGGTTATGTGAGAAACTATCGGCTTATGCCGATTTAGACTGGAGTGAAAATATGATTCAGTGCAAAGATTGTGAATTATTCGAGATTGAGTCCGACGGCCGAAGGACCTTCAAATGCGACCCGTTTACTAATATCAAGGAGCCTGAGTGCATCGCCAAATGGCAGCTAATCCGCCTTGATATGCTGGTGGCAAGCTATCAGCAGATGACCAAGTGGTATGGTAAGTTGGCACCATTCCAAGACAAGCTCTTTAAGTATATGAAGCGTGAAATCGAGGATATAGACGAAGCTGAGCGATGGAAACTCGACGACGAACTTGAGGGGGAAGAGGAAGAAGAAAACGGCTGAAAAAGCCGTAGAAAACAGGGCCTGCTGGGCATAAAAACGACCATATTTTTCATCATTTATGCAATAAATCAGTAGTGAATATCGTCTTAGTTTATGTAAAAAGCGCGTAAATATGGCACAGAGCGACGACCTGGCCCCGATAATCGACGGCTGTAAGGCCGGTTCGGCTGAATGTTTTTCGCAATTAGTTGATATTTACACAAGCCGGGTCTATGGTTATTTTTACCGTTTAACAGGTGACAGCGAGCTCAGTGACGACCTGCTCAGCGAGCTGTTTGTCAAGTTAGTAGGGAAAATCGCCTCTTATAAGGGCGGCTCCTTCGATAGCTGGCTGTTTAAAATAGCAACAAATATTTTCCATGATTACTTAAGGGGTAAGCAGCGACGGAAAAAACTGTACGAGGCCAGAAAAAATCAGCTCGAATCGGAAATAACAGAGCCCAAACGCTCAGAGAACGGAAGAATTGATAAGTTACAAATACAGCTTTGGAAGCTGAACGACGACACAAGGGATTTGATAATGCTGCGTTATTATTCTCAGTTGAGCCTGAAGGAGATATCGAAAATTCGGTGTGAGCCCATAGGTACGACACTATCGAAGCTGCATCGGGGGCTGAAAAGACTGCGAGAGTTGATGGAGTGAAAGAGTTATGAACGGTCAAAACGAGGAAAATCTGAAGGAGCTGTTCGAGAGATTCGTCAGCACCGAAGAGGCCGAAAGCGGCGTTGAGGATTTTGTTAAGGCCGAGCGAATCCTTCAACAATACCCTGCGCCTCAGCCGGACGAAGAGATGATAGCCGTCATCAAGAGTGACATTGCAGAAGCTATACGGCGCAGGCGTGAGCATGCTTTCAGGCGGCTGGCTTACAGGATGGCGCCGGTGGCCGCGGTGTTTATTGTTATCGCAGCCGTGGGTGTACGCATGCTTAAGGAGGGCAGCGGACCAGTCGAACTGGTGCAAGGGCCAATTATACCGGCGAGGGTCTGGGAGAGTGAGAATGTTGCCGCCGAAGACAGGAATCTGTTGGTTTTAACCACTGAGCTCGATGAGCTTGAGGTCGAGTTTGCGACTTTGGAATCGGATGAAAATGGGGGCAACGGCAGCTCTGCTATTACCGAGCTTGAAATTGAATTTGCAGAAATCAATACCAATATTTGGGAAGGCTAAAGGAATGAAGGCAAGGAACGGACTATTTTTGATTTTGATTCTGACGGCGTTGATAACGGTGTCCGCCCTGCCCTGCCGGGCTCAGGGGACGAGCGAAGCGAAAAAAGAAGAAGAGAAGAAAGAAGATATCTGGACCGAGGATGGGCCACCCGGTCCGGGAGGACGAGGTGGTCCGGGACGAGGAGGGCCGAGACGCGGGCCAAGGTTCGACCTGTCGGACGAGGAAATTGGACGGATTTTAAAAAGCATTAAGGAGAGTAATCCGGAGAAGGCAAAAGAACTGGAAAAGATGCGTACTAAAGATCCGAATAATTTCCAGGAGCAGCTTAGAGAACACGGCCGGGACGAGTTCGGTAAAATCGTAAGAGAACGCATCGAAAAATGGAGAGAGCAGAGGCGTGAAGAGTTTCTTAAATGGCTGGAGGAGAATTTCCGCAGGCAGGCGGAAGAATTGAAGAGGCTGCAGGACCCGAACCTTTACTGGAAGAAATATGAGATTATCCGGCAAAAATTCTGGCCGATTTTTGAGGCGGAGCGGAGAAATCCTGAGCTGGGTGAAATTCTTAAAGAAAAAGTAAGGATCGAGTACTGGCGTGACAGACTGCTTCGGGAAATCAGGAGGACAAAGGATGCCAATAAAAGGAAGGAATTAATTAACAAACTAAGAGAAGCGATTAGCCGAAGGTTTGACCTGATTGTAAGGGAAAAGCAAATTGCATACAAATGGCTTCGTGATAGGCTCGAGGACCTGAAAAGACGCGTGGAGAAAAGTCAGGCTGAGATTGATAAGCTAAAGGACCCAAAGGTCAAGAAGCAGAATATTGATGAGCGGATCGATGACCTCTTAAAGCAAAAGGGAGAACATTGACAGCAATAGTATCTGGATTTAGTCACAATTTGTAAAGAAAGATACAAAGCCTTGTGGAAGTTCAGCAAGGCTTTGTTTTTATGTTGTCGTTTACATTTTACAGTCTTTTATGGACAGCTTTCAAGCCACTGCAAACCAAACACAGCATAGTCACGAAACTCGGCGTCACCGTCGCAGTCGAGGTCGGCCGGGTTGTAGCCGCCGGGAAAGCCCACCCAGAGCCACTCATAGGCAAAGGTCCTGAGGTCGGAGAAGTCGATGTGGCCGTTGAAATCATAATCGGGCCAACTGCTGCACGAATCGGGGTCTGTGAACAGGACAAAAGACATATCCTCGCCCTCGCCCGTCTGGTCCTTCAGAGTCTGCCAGTCCCAGTTGGCCGAGCCCACCCACCAGCCCCTGACCGCATAATGACCGAATGAATGGGAATGGTTCGTCCAGCCCCACTCGTAGTCCGGCTTTCGCTCCTTGTACACCGCGACGACGCTGAGCCAATAAACATCCTCAACCGCCTGCTGATGAAACCATTTATCTTTCGGCAGCTTCACCGAATACCTGAACACGGGTTCGGCCGGGCCTTCAAGCGGATGCTTATCATAGCCTACGAGGACCTGGTCATAATCGTAGGCCAAGTATTCCCAAAGAACTTTCGAGGGGACATAGACAGTGCCGATTAGCTCGTTGCTGCGAATCTGAATGATAAAGTAGTCCGGCTTTATTGAAGGCAAAGCCGGGACGTCCTTACAGGCTATGTATTGATAACCGATGTACGAGCCCCACCATACGATGGCGGTCACGGGCGTGCGTCTTTTGCAAAGCCAGTCGTCGCAGACCTGCAACAGCGGTGACGGCTCCAAATTACCTTCTTTGTCTTCCCAAGCCCAGGAGTTGACGTCCTCATAGTGGGGCCAGGTGCGAAGGCCGTTGAAGGGCTGCTGCCACTTGACCCAGTTGGGATCGGTGCCAAGGGCAAAGGCGGCGTCGAAACTGCCCATAAGTGTTTCGATAGGTGTTATTTCATCCGGGTCAAGTGTAAGGCCCAAATCGATGGGCTTTTCGGTGACGATGCTTACCGCATCATCCATCCAGTGCCAGGGTCTTGTTTTGAAGCCCCAAGGCTGCGTGACATCGCTGTGCTCGTACTCGGCAGCGATGCTAATCCAGAAGATACCATCGGTTGTTTCTTTGAGGTAATCCGCCTGCCGGAAGTATTCTTTTTCGTCGAGTTTGAGGGTGTGCTTATAACAGATATCCGATGGATGGCCTGAGTATATATCGCGTCCCACTTCCTGTGATATTACGCGTGTGGGAGCGGCGTTGATTTTCCACAGCATCTTACCCGGATGGCTGAAGTCAAATCCGCACGGATCTGCGGGGACATTGCTCCAGAAACCGATATGGAAGCCAATCGGCTGTGTCGGCGGAAGCTGCGGGTTGCCGTCCCATCCGTAGTACGAGCCCCACCAGTAAACGGTTGTAACCGGCATCGTACCAAGACAGCGGTAATCATCAGCGACCAGCTTCCACACCCCCTCTGCGCCGGGATACGGCGTGTATGACTGCTCATCCCAGCCACAGTACTCAGGGATTTGGGAAAGCGGGTCCCTTTCGATTGGGGGCTGTGACCACTTCAAAGAGAGCCTGCCTGGATCAGAGACAATCACAAATGATAAGTCAATCGGCTGACCATAATACGGATGAGTGTAAGGATATTGCAGTTCACATATAGCGTCACAGTCAGGAAATGGAGGAAAGAAAGCATCGCAGGGCAGTAACGGATTGCTTCCGTCGTGTCCATCGGCTGGATCACGGCTCAACAAGCCGAAAGTAAAGTCAGGATCCGGGTCGATACTCAACCAGTACTTTTGCGGGCTTGCCTGTGTGCCCCTCTGGAAAAAAGGCTCAATGCCGGGAATCTCCAGATTCAGGTTATACTGCCAGACTATCCAGCCGAGTTCATCCTCATAACCAGTACCTTCCCACCATTTTCCATCTTCGACATAGGTGTACTCTCGAACTGTGAATTGGCTCTTATCTATCCATTCCGACCAAAGAACATCGCCCGAGTAGGGAGGACTTGCAGTAACATTTTTCAGGAAATCTACCCTGAACTTAACATTCTCAGGTCCCGGATTGCCATTGGCGTCAATGGGGAGCTCATCGTTTTGCCATACGACCCAGATGTGAACAGATGTAACCGGTCCGGTCTGGGTGCATAGAAAATCATCTCGCCAGGGGCCACAGCCACCGAGCGAGGGTGGCCGTGAAAACACCGCCAAACCATTACCAGTCAAATCCGGCCGTTGAATATACTTGGCCTTTTCACCTTCATTCCAGTCCGCAAACGCTATTGTAGTTGAGATTAGAAGAAATAGACTTGCTAAAATTAACTTTTTCATCTTTTTAACTCCAAACACATTATGGACATGATTTAGACCTTGTATAGTGTGGGGATAATGATAAAAATAAATGCGCATTCGAAATATAAAAATCGGCAGTTGTTTTCTTGTTTCCATCATACAGCTCACTCCTTTTTCAGAAAGTTAATTAAAATATTATACTTTCCCACGATTTCAAATGTCAAGAATAAACCGCCCAAATTCGCAGATTTTCTTTTCACTTTGTCTGCAAACCTGTCTGAAAGTGGAATCAGCAGGTTTTAAAAAAGTTTTCATTTTTGGGTGAAAAGCGAGGTTTTCTGAGGGCGAAAAAGGGGCACAAAGAAGTCGTCGAGCTGCTGATCAGGTACGGAGCCAAACAATAGTCGTCAGCGAACGGTGGTTATTTATCGAATGGCCAATTGGCTTTGGTGCCTTCAGTGGGAAAACCAGGACGGACAATTCCAGGAGAAAGGGCGCGAATCAGGGAAGTTTACCCGTTACACGAGTCAGCTTATCAGAGCCTGCAATCTTTTTGCCGTCGGCAAAGATGCTAAATCCTTTACCCTTACCGTATTTGTCGCCGCTTCGATCCCACAAAATTGTTAGTGTCCGGCCATGATAAAGCAAATTGTCAAGACAGAACCAGTCCCAGGCACCTTCGGGAAGCAAGGGATCAACGAGTACAGTATTGCCTTCTTGAGGTATGAGTCCCGCCAGCCCGCTGATTACCAGGTCACAGAAGGTCGAGTGATTGTAGTAGCGGCTGCGGTTTGTATCCGGTTTTAACCATTTGCCGTTTTTTTCATCAAGATACTCCCCGATATACGGCTTTCCTCTGTACCGCTGAGACCGGGCGTATGTCATAAGGGCATCGAAGTAGTCGGCCCTGCCGACATATTGCTGTTCATAATTGCGAATCACATTCGCCAGCGCGACGAGCGTCTGGCTGGTCGCATACGGCCAAACTGCACCGTCCCACTCACACGTCCCCACGCCGTGACTTCTAAACTCAGGATGCCTGCGTTCCGCGGTCGTTATCCCCATCGGCGCTTTGAATCCTTGCTCTTCCGTAAGCTGGAGCCACGCCTGCTCATACCCTCGCTCCGGCAGATTAAAATACCACGGAATGAATCCTATCTCCTCCCGCACATCCGCCAGCTCACCATCGGGACGCCGTACTTTGAAAAACTTCGCCTCATCGTCCCACATCAGCGTATTAACGAGTGACTTCAGCTTGGCCGCTTTCCGGGCATATTCTCTCGCAATCGCCTCCTTTCCCGCCATTTCCGCCACTTTCGATATCGCCGCCGCGCTGGCATACATATAACTGTTTAAAGGAGGCCGGGCATTCTTTATCCTTCGTCCCCCGCTGATGGATTCCTCCATCCCGTCACGCCCATCATATTGCCAGAGCAGACCGTTCTCCAGGCCTTGTTTCTTTGTCCACGCTTCATAATCACGTATGAAAGCATCCAGCAGTCCCACCACGAATTTTTTGTCCCGGTTCACCAGATACCTGCGGTATAGTGCAGATGTCCCCCAGTTGCTGTACTTATGAAAGTGCGGCTGCGGGCCGCCCTCGTGACCCACGTACCAGAACCGCGAGTACTCGTCTATATACCGGCCGTTATGCAGCCATCCGCCTTCCCGAATATGGTGCCCCAGCGCACAGCTTATCGTATTATGCTTGCCGCTGTGGCCGATCTCGTCGAGAAACTCCGTGAAAACGAAACCGTCCGGCGTCTTCTTTATATGCTTGCGAAAAGTCCACCACCGAAAATAGTAAATCTGCTCGAAGCTCTTGTCGGGGCACTCGAAGAACGGGACGTTCTCCTTAATCCAAGCCCATGATTTACTATTCGGGATGTGATTGATGATATTTTCGGGCTCCATCGTGTTGAAGAAATCAACGTGATGCCTAAAGGTATCCACATCGAGCACAAACATCGAATCCGACTGCCTCTGCGCGCCGCATGCGTTCGCTGCCGCGACAACGACGATGCACATAACTGAAAAAATCAATCTCCTGACCACAAGAACCTCCCAATGTTTATCCTTAGTTCTTTGCCTCTCTTCTCCAGCCGGAAACAGCGATATCGCCTGATTTTCTACACTCGTCATTACGCCCTACTGTGTGAAAACTTATACAGAAGGTTCGATGATTGCTAATTTTAACTCCAATTCCTAAAGAATCAAGGTTGTACTATACACTCCCTACATCACCGGGCGGAGTGAGATAAAAGGATTCAGGAGCTGGGAAGGCATCCTAAAGGGTGGGTTTCTCCCCCCGCAGGTCCTAAAAATCTGCCGCTTGTCGGGCCGATGAGCCGATTCTGCCTGAACAAAAAATGACTTGATGCGTAGTAGGATTTAGAAGGAAAAAACCTTGTTTTTTTATCTTAAGCCCCTGTTACCTTTCCTCTCCTCCTCCTCCTCCAATAGCAGGGGCTTTTTACATTTCCGGCCGATTCTGAAAAAAATTTTCATTTTTCGTTCACAGGCTGGATTACCTTGTTTAACGTTTGTTTAGCACCAAAACCTTCTATTTTTGCCCAAAATCAAACTTTGGCCTCTAAGAGATATGTTACTGCCGACAAAGTCAGCCATAACGAGTGAAATACCGAATGCGAACGATTAACAACTCAAAAAGTGCGTTTTTGAAACAAAAAGGCCTGTTTAGGTCCATAATCCTTTAATTTTATCATCCATTCTAAATCTAACCAGCGGCGGTTATTGGAACAAGATCCATTCCTTCGGAGATGTGTTTATCCATAAATGAGAAACTCAAGTCAATTTTCGGAACCGGCTCCCCAGCCGACTATGGTCCCATCGGACTTTAGAGCCAGACTGTGAACAAAACCAACGGCTATCGCTACGAAGTCATTGCCGTCAGGCGGATTGGCCTGACCATAATTCCAGTGTTCGACTTTACCATCATAAGTACAGGGAGCTATAGCCTTGGACTGATAAGAGTCGTAGATGCTTTGGATAGCCTGGTCCCCAGAGTCGATAGAAGTGGCTGCAAAGACTGACTGCACGAAAAGCAGCCAGCTAACAGCCGCTACTGCTGCCACCGATACCGAACGTCTTTTGTACATTTTGTCTGAACCTCCAAAATATGATGTAACTGCAATTTCTCATTTTGAAAGTTACAGTAATGTTTTATTACCTACTACCTGATAAACATAATCGCAAAACTACATCGTTAACTTTAGTAAATTAAAATCCATCACTGATGCCTATACAGCCTACGTTACTCAGTTACATGTTCAATGTTAATAGTCCTTAAACTTTCTCATCAATTCCGGCCGGTCTTGAGCTTCTATTTCTTGGTAGTTGACGGCTCGTAGTATTCGAGAGCCTTTCTTACGTGCCAGCGAGTGAATTGAGGGGCGCCACAAAGAAAATAAACTGTCAAAGCAAGTCTCAATGCAAAAGATACAAGCCGAGGGTAGAAATATAATACAGCTGAGCCGGGATAGAACTTTGCTTTTAGTTCAGGACTAAGGCCAATTATGCCGGAGCTTATCAGACTAAAGAATGATGGTAATGTCCAATATAGAAAAAGGATACCTGCAATCACAGAAACCAAGCGGAAGGTAGTGGGCAGCCAATCAGGACTTATCCGGGATTGATTCTTCTCAGAATAACTTACGATTTTAGAAGCCCATTTATCACCTCTAATGAACAACTGGTGAATTACTACGATTATCAAGACCACAAGGCTGATAATTGATATGCAACTAATGATTGTGACGTAAAGAGAATCTGCTGCGATGATTAGTGGTAAAGAGTTGAGAATGGATTTTGTTATTTCAATAATGATGAACAATCCCATTATAGCGAGTGCTATTTTGGCAAACGTTTGCATTTTATTCATCGTTATGTCCTTTCCGCAAATTTCTTCGATTGAATTTGATTGGATACTATTCATATGTTTGTTTATGTAGTTTAGAGTTTTATGCACCTGCCAGTGAACAAAGGCAGAGCCCCCACATATTAAATAAAAACCCAAGATCCATCGGATCAGGGCAGAGATAGTCAGTCCATGACCGTACACTCTTTCAGATTCCAGGTGACTCCGAATATACGGCTCGATGGTTGGAATTGCGAAGAAAATCAAAAAAACACTACAAAAGACAACGGTAATTCGGTAAGTTGAGAAGGCAAACTCTGCAACGTTGTCTGTAGTCTTTACTGCTCCTTTGTCTATAATTCTGAGAGCCCACTTGTCAGCCTTTACGAACAACTGGTAGGCAAGTAATACGAATATTAAAATTAGAGAATAGTTGAGTACACGGTGCAATAATTCCGTATTCAAACCAAAAACTAAGGGTCTAACGAAGCGATGAAAGCCACCGAGGATAATTGATATGACGTAAATCCCAACTGCAATCAATGAGGCTTTTGTGATTACATGCACTTTGGTCATTTACTGCTCTTTTTCGTTACAGAACAAAGCCAGAATTATTTGACTCTCCTACGGCAAGATTGGCAATCCTTCTGATAATCATGATATCTAACGCCACTAACCATGTCAAACTCCCTCACTCCAATCAGTACCAAAAGCTCAACTAATGTGAAACCGTCTTTTCTGCGCATGGCCTATCACCTTCTTTAAAGAAGGTTTCCAACAACTTTTACTTCTCTGATGTGAGCAAGTCCGCCGATGCTAAATCTGAAGCATTATAACCGAACTGACTGCGTTGATGCAAGGAATTTGCAAAAAATATTGTTATTAACCAATCAAAGCAGCTTCAGGCAGTGTGTCTGCCTGCATTCGCGGATCGGCCTTATTATTAGGGCAACTGTGGCTTATAGTTTGCTTCGCATTTGCTCGGCTTTTGTGGCTTCGGCCTCAGGAGGAAAACCGTCCGGCATCCATTCCGGCCAGCCGCCGGCCAGTTTTTTCTTCGAAGCATTCCACCATCTTGTTGCGCGTTTTTCTCGCGTTTTCGATGTAACCGGTGAGATTGTCGAGCGTGTACTGATACCGGTGTTGATCGATCTTACCATTTAGTCTCTTCCATATCCTGGTCATTTTTTCGGCGCCTTTCACGGCTTCATCCAGGTTCGCATAGATATCCCGGATCACGGTGCGCCCGTTCGAGAGACGGTAGTCGTAATCCACAAAATGAAAATAAGGGAGGAACTCCTCGCCTTTGATGCGATCACCGTAGATTTCACGCAATCCGGGCGCGTATTGATCCAGCAGGCGTTTCCGCAGTTCGGGGCTCGTTACGCCGATGCCCTTACGGCTGACCGTATGAGGCGTTTTGCCCTGGACAAGGTTGTCTTCTCCGGTGTCGATCCAGATGCCGCGATAACCTCGATACATGTATAATTTGCGAGTCACGTCATCGGACAAAAGAAGAATTGCTTTAATGTTATTGAGCAAGTCCGGATCGTCACCAAAGGTCAATCGAATCCATTCCGTATAAATCCGGTCCACCGAGAGATCGGGGTTCCAGGCAAGCCGCCCCATGCCGTAATAGTTCACCATGTTCAGCGGACACTCTGTCCAGGCCGGCGAGGGGCTGATCATCGAAACACCCATGATGCAATCCACGTCGAGTTTGTTCAGACTGCCCGGCCCGTTTCGATAGTTGTCCTGCTCCATCCACCACTTCCACTTTTCGATCCATGACACGGGCCAGGATTTTGCGATGACTAACTCGCTTCCGTATAGATTCTTCCTGATCGCGCCGTCCAGCGCGGGGATAGGTGCGGCGAAATCCCAGTCCAGCGGGCTGCCCTTGGATATTAAAATTACATTATCACGGTAATTCCCGTCTTCCGGGGCGAAGATATCGTAAGGTATGAGGTTGCGATAGGGTTTGGGTGTATAGCGATAGTTGCCATAGACGAATGCACGCACCAGGGCGTGGCCTCCGTAAGCTTTAAGGTTATCAGCGATCCGGTTGACCATCCGGGGACGTGGATCTCCGTTTTGTTTTTCGGAGCCCAGTTTCAGCAGGTAGCCTCCGAAATCAGGGACTCTGGAATAGAGTTTTTCAGCCGTTCCTTTTTCCAGCGCAAGCAGGTAACTCGGGCTCCAGTAGAGCTTGATGCCGTAATCCCGACAGATGCCTGCGAGGATTTCTACCTCATCAAGATGCTCGAGAAAATTGTTCCTGTAGCACCAGTTGATTTCGCTCGGGCAGATTGCGTTCCAACCGGCGGAGGCCATCAAACGCACCCAGTCGCGGATCAGCTTCGTATCACCCGTACGTAACTCTTCCCAACTGTAGATCGAGTCGTTTCTGCCGCCCCCGCGCCATTTGTCGCCGAAATATCCACGGAAGTAAGACCAATGATCGACCATTCTGAGCGGTATATGTGGATTCTCGAGCACATCGAGTTTGCCCGGGTCCTGCCCAAACTGTATGCGGCGAATCAGGTCGAAAGTGCCAAAAATAACGCCGGCCGGTACCTTTCCCGCAATGACCAATGTTGTGTTACCGGCTTCTCCCACCGCTTTGATGATGAATCCATCTTCTTTGATCCGATCGAGCCCCAGCTCATCGGCGTGCTTGCGAATCCAATTCGAGGTTTCGGCCGTTCCCAGCACAACTTTCAAACCAGAGCCAGGCTTTGTTCTAACTGAAGGCTTGAAGCCGAACATGGAATTCACGGCGTCGGACAACTCCGCCGCAGCCGTCCGAACGGTTGAGTTTGCGCCTTCGGCGACGATTCTTTTCAGAAGGTTTTCGCCGAGCCGCTCGGAGGGAGGACGATATTGCAGCCAGGCCTGATACAGAGTGTGGTCCTCTTTCCGGTACTTGTATGTGTTTACTACTTTATCTGTAGGAATCGTGTCCTGCCGACCTGCATAGACCGATTTGGTCGAGTTGTATATTTCGCGTATTTCGGCATCGGTCAGCGCTCTGTTGTAGATGCGCAGATCGTCCATGAATCCGATAAGACCTTCACCGGTGGAAATCTCCGTCAGGCCCTCGCGTCGAAGGGGTTCAATGTCCACCGTTGACAGATCGACCACCGAGATAAGCTCGCCGTCCTTCCACCCGATGATCCTCTTGCCCTCAACGTCGTAGGCCACAGCGAAAAGATGCCATTCCGAATCCTCGATCGAAGCCCTTGGATGCCCATAGAAGGCGAATTCCCGCATATCATACTTCGGCCAATCGTAATCCAGGATCAGGTCCCAATATCTGAAGTCGCCTTCGCCGCCAAAACGCACTTGAAAGTCGCCCCGATAAGCGTTAATCTCAACAGCGCGATTGTTATATTTGACAAGGGTGTTTCTACTCGTAACCGTGTTCAGCCAGAAGCATATCGTACCGCTCGATATGGCAAGAGCCGAGTCCTCGGATGCCGGAATCCGCATCGGATCGACGCCGGGCATAAATCGAATACATGCCTGCCCTTCACCGAGAGAATAAACAGTCCCGCCTTCCAACACGGCGTCGTTCCCGTTGCCGGAGAGGTCTTTACCGGTCCCGTCGTCAAATCCCCATTGCCCGACGAGACCGGCCGGATTGGCAGGTATGCAGGGCCGGAAGTTGGTCAGCTTAATTGTCTTTCCGGCATCATCATAAATCAGGTCCGCCTTGGCGCCGATGACGGTAACTTGAGGAGTCGGTTTATCAAAGCCTCCATCGAATTCGCCCTTCCGGACGCCGGTGTAGGAAAAGAGCACCAAGTCGCCGTGCTTAGCATAGTCATAAGCTGAGACATCTACAATCAGCTTTTCACCGGTATAGGCGTCGAGCAGCAGGTCCCTGCACTGTACAGGCGCAACCCCGCCTTTGTGGGCAACAAACTTCGTTGTCGTATCGCCGTCACCGTCGCCCGTTCGGAACTCGTCCCCAACGGTTATCGACTTTATTTTAGCCCGGCTATCGTCAACGATGAACGCCCCCTCATTGAGGCTCAAGGCATCGCCAACCTTTATTGATCCACCGGTGATGACGTACTCGCCGGTTGTGGTATCAATCTCAAGGTTTTTAGTGACATCAAGAACCCCGCCGAGCTGCCGTGCCACGCTTTCGGTCCGGTCGACAATAAGGGGCCCCTTGATCTTGAACGTGTAGCCGTCAGGTATGATAAGGGTCGAGTTCTCATAGACCCGAACCTCGAACTCACCGTCGATATCGCGATCGAGGGTAACCGTAACGCCGTCCTTAACTACCCGGCTCTTTCCGATCAATACCCGCTCGTCTTTCTTTCCGTCAGGCAGCCGATTGGCTGCGTCGCCGCTCCACTTCAGTCGCGCCCCGTCACGTCCAGTCTCCCAGTTGGAAGCATCGCTCCACTTTCCGCTGCGCCTGGGCGCTATGGACGCCGTTCCTTCCTGCTCTTTTTCTTCAGGAGGCATCATCGGCGGGCTAGTTGGTTGAAGTTCACCGGCGATAACTACGTTGTCGAGGACGACATTTTTAGCATTTCGAAGGTGCATGATTGGCCCCTTTTCGAGTGTATCAACAGTAACGTTTTTTATGAAGACGTCGTAAACGAGTGCGGCTTCCACGCCCTGGAGGGATATCGTCTCGTTGTCCCCTTGTTTAATATGCACGTCCTCGATGTTGATATTGCGGATCTCTGTCGGGAAGTTGCCGCCTCGATACCCGTGATAGTTGTTTCTCAATCTCAGAATCCGGGCTCTACCTACATCGAGGTTCTTGATATAGATGTTTTTAATGAATCCGCCCCTATCCAGGTTCGACTTACAGTACAGCACGTTGCCGCTTTCATATTTGCTGTCGTAGAAAAAGACGTTGCGGACACCGCCGGCAATCTCGCTGCCGATAGCTATACCGCCAAAGTTCGACGGCATGTTGCGTATAACGATATTCTCGCACGCCCGGCCTTTACGCCACGCGCTGTTGTCCCGCCCGGCCTTGATCGCCAGACAGTCGTCGCTTTGGTCCAACCAGCAGTCTTCCATCAGCACATCAGTACAAGAATCGGGGTCGAGCCCATCGTTGTTCGAGTTATGACTGTCGACAACGAGTCTCCGAATCGTTACATTCGTGCAGTACGTCGGATGAACACACCAGAACGGATAATCGAGAATCGTCACGTCTTCGATGAGAACATTTTCGCACTCGAATGGTTCAATCATCGTCGGTTTCGCATAGATCTTTATCTGTTCCACGGGGACATCGTCGTGGTTCATCTTGCGCAGTTCCTCGTTAGATGTTGTTCCAGGCCTGGTTTTCCCGCTCCACATGGCCCATGAGGATTCCGCCTGTCCATTGAGCGCGCCTGAACCCGTGATAGCGATATTGGTCTTTTTGTACGCATAGACCAAAGGCGAATAATTGTAACACTCCGTGCCTTCCCACCTGACTCTGACGTGGGGGAGATAGTCGTCAAAGTTCGTGCCGAACAGTACCTTCGCCTCTTTTGTGACGTGAAAATTGACGTTGTTATCCAGGTGGATGGGACCATTGCTGAGAAATGTGCCTTTCGGAACGACGACGCGTCCGCCGCCGGCCTTCGTGCAGGCCGCAATGGCCTTCTTAAAGGCCGGGTTGCAATCGGTGACACCATCGCCGACCGCGCCGTAGTCGGTCACATTGAAATCGCGGTTCGGGAAAGTCGGAGGGACGATGCGGCTCAAAATCTCCGGCAGCAGGTCCCAGCCCTTCCCCTTTCCGGCGGCCGATTCCTTTTCCGCCAGAGGGGAGCAGGACCATCCCAGGAGAAGGATAACTATCAGGAGTACCAAAGATGCGTTTTTTGCGGTTTTTTTTCGGAAGATCCCCTTATTCATCGTTTTTTTCTCTATTCAAGAAAGCTCTTCGAAATCAATATTTTCTCATAAGAAATGAATACTTCCGTCGTTGTATTTGTCTGAATTATTATAACCGGGCTTCTTGCGTTGATGCAAACAATTATCGAAGTTTTTATCAAACCAATCAAAACAGCCTGAGGCATAGTGCTTGCCTTCTGTTGTAGACCGGCTTTATTGAAGGAAATGCGGCTTATAGTTTGTTTCGCATTTGCTCGGCTTTTTTGGCTTCTTCTTCGGGAGGAAAACCGTCCGGCATCCAGCCCGGCAGGCCGGAAATCGTGGCCCTGGCCTTTTCCGTAGTCGGCACGGCCCACGCCTCGAAAAACGGGCCCAGGTTCCTGCCAACCGCACGCGAGAAACGAACCATCCACTGGTCTCTTTTCTCGTCGTCGCTTTGCGGACGCTGCTCTTCTGTGAGGGTTCTGTATTCTTTGAAGACCTTCGTAAAAGGCTCCCACCCGAATGCCTCCTGCAACTGCATATACATACACAGAGCGAGAAACGGATCTCTTTTCCATTTCTCAAAGTCACGCCCTTCGGCAAAATATCTGTCTGTATTCCGCTTCCTTGCGCTTTTGGTAATGGATGGATGTCCCTTATCCGGAACATCACATACCTTATCCATTATATATAACGAGAACAGATTGACCGTGACCTCACCTGTCCCTCTGAATGTCCAGTCGTAATTCTGATGATTATGCCCAATCTCGTGGAAGAGCCCCCAAACACCTCCGTGCTTGTTGGATATGATCCTTTCCTTATCGACTATCGTGGTCGTAATATCCATCATTGTCATAAGCGGATAGCCGGCGTGCATGTACCCGGCGCTTATCTGCACGTCCGGTACAAACCGTTCGGCACGTCTGCGCTGCGTCTCTCGGCCTAACAATTCCGAATAGCGGTCCATTACCGAGTCCCAGAATTTCATCACGTCTTCGGGGTCATCG
>Ga0209636_10002651_pt1 | contig 18266 bp, 13 predicted proteins | sample DeeMarSWOR152_54_FD_187464 | JGI IMG/M metagenome (GOLD analysis project Ga0209636, IMG submission 187464) | Marine sediment microbial communities from White Oak River estuary, North Carolina - WOR-1-52-54 (SPAdes) (version 2) | ecosystem: Environmental > Aquatic > Marine > Intertidal zone >... | reverse complement strand
AATACGCATGGAAGGAAGATAAAAACCAAAGGATAAAAATAGAATGTGGGTGTTCAATTCCATTTTCGGCAAAATCTTTGAAATCATCTTTTTTCCTTTCAGAAACCTGAACCCCTGGATCGGTATGATCCTCATTTCTTTCCTGACTGCACTTCTCATGCTCTTTGTTTTTCGCTTCACTTCAAACCAACAGGGAATAAAAAACGTCAAGAATAAGATAAAAGCCCACCTTCTTGAGTTCCGCCTGTTCAAAGACAGCCTGAATATTTCTCTGAAAGCCCAATGCAAAATCCTCCATTATAATCTGAAATACATCAGCTACACTGCCAAACCTCTATTGGTCATGATCATTCCTCTCATCCTGATCCTGATCCAGCTCAATCTCTGGTTCGGGTACAATTCGATCACCCCGGGCCAGAAAGTGATATTGAAGGCAGAATTGGAAATGAACCAAAGCCTCCTTGATACTGAGTTCAAGATCGAAACATCTTCAGGTTTGGTTGTGGAAACCCTGCCAATCAGGATTGAAAACAAGGGAGAGGTGAACTGGCGGCTCCAACCCGAAGAAGCGGGCATTCACGAATTAGCGCTCACAGTCAACGGGCATAGGATTGTAAAACAAGTGGCTGTGGCTCAAAGCCCTCTGAGCAAGATTTCTCCGGTCAAGATCCGCCGCAATTTTATGGGCGAACTGTTCAATCCTGGCGAAGCCCCTCTTCCCGGAAATATTCCTGTAAAATCCTTAGAAATTACATATCCTTCTCAATCCATGAATCTCTTCGGATGGCGCATGCACTGGATCATCGTTTATTTTATACTATCTATAATATTCGGCTTCGCCTTTAAAGGCGTCTTCAGAGTAGAAATATAATTAATGTGAAACGCTCCCTATTTTCTGTCTCTGTTATTGCGAACAGAGTGAAGCAACTCGGCAATCTCAAGCAATAATAATGTCATTGCTAGCGAAGCGAAGCAATCTGTTGCCCCTGTCATGGCGAGCAAAGCGTGGCAATCTCGTAAAAGAAATGTATTTTTTCTTATGAGATTGCCACGTCTCTACGCTCCTCGCAATAACATCAGTAAGTATAATTAATGGGGACGTTCCCCAAGGTACCACCTTAAATTAATAAGTTCATCTTCACCTCATCATTTAATACACGACAAGCCAAAATATTTTGATTATTGAGCTAAGGTGGTACCTTGGGGAACGTCCCCTTTTACTTTTACTTTTATTATTTTATTTTATTGAACCAGACTATCTCTTCGAGCTTTTTCCTTTTCTTCTCTTTTCGAGGTCTTTTCTCAAAGTAGCCCATGGCCAGCATCGAAACTATCTTGTATTTCCGTGGTATTTTTAAAAATTTTCTGGCCTTGCGTAAGTTGAACCAACCGATCCAACAAGTGCCCAGGCCCAGTTCTTGGGCCTGCAGAACGATGTGTTCTCCGGCTATTCCGATATCCAGCAAATAATACTGGATGTTTTGAATCTGCTTTCCGATTCTGTTGGCGATGATGTCCAGCCTGGCCAGAATCACAATCAAAACAGGCGCTTTTTCTGCAAACTTGGAAATAGAATAAATTCCTGAAAAAATCTCCTTGGCATACTGAGTTTTTAGCTCCGGCTCGTCAATGATCAAAAATCTCCAGGGCTGGACATTATCGGCGGAAGGCGCCAGGCGAGCCGCCTCGATGCAGGTGAGAACCTTTTCCCTCTCAACGGGTTTATCCAGATAGCGCCGGACACTCCTCCGGCTTTTGACAAGCTCCTGGAAAAAGTTTTTCGTTCCCGCTTTCTCTTTCATTCTGAATGACTTCTCCAATTCTTCCAGCTCACATAGCCTTCAATCTAAATAATTCCGCTTTTTCAAGCATTTTAAAAAAATCCTCGACATCTTTAACATTAACAGGCCCGAATTCTGCTGACACCGCACGGGCAATATCATAAATGCTCCTTTTTCCGTCAGCAAAATTTATAGCCTCATAGGCCGCATTCCCGCGGAGTTTGAGTTGCCTCATTATTCCCTGACCGAGCTTTTCTTCGATATAGTCAGATTCTAGAGGACAGACAAAATCCTCCGCGCGCAAGGGAACGACCCGGCTCAGCCTTTTTTCTTCAGCAGTCAACGTTATCGGTTTCGGTTTCATCCCGAATTTCCCACAAATGTCTGCATACAATTTCTGAACTTCTCTGTTAAAGCCATTGCTCAAGAGGGTTAAGTTTTCAGTAGTCCTGTCAATCTCCTTCTTCGTTTGCGCGTTTTTGACAAATACACGAGTTGAGCGAACGCATTGAATTTCTCTTTGAAGAGAATGTTCGACTACATTCAAGACCTGCGTATACGCCTCATGCAGCTTCGCGGCATCACCGGCTTCAAACATTCGAGGCAGAGCACCATAGTAATCCTCTGACATACGGGAAATTCCGTTTCCGGTAATAAGCAGAGCCATGTCCCTGGCTTCTTTATCCGCTGCAGCCGCCATGAAATATGTCGAGCCCAGGGCGACAAAACACACCCGGCGAAGCTCTGAAGCATCGACTTTATCGGGAGTATCAAGACTTGTGTGATGAAAAGTGTCTCCATGTCCGAACATCACTGAGGGCACGCTCAATGCGCCATCATTAAAAATGTAGTGGTCACTCCCTCCACCGAAAGGACTAATCCTGTAGGCAAAAGGATGATTGCTTCCGTTCATGCTTCTCAAGTTCAACCTCTCTGCCAGTTTAGTGAAATTGATGACAACGTCATTGAGATAGCTGGGCAGTGAATCGGGAGTGCGGGTAACATTAAACGTTCCTCCGGTTAAATGAAGGTCTTCCCCGATCATATCGCAGTTGATGACAGCCAATGTGTTTCTGGTTCGTTCAAGATGGGCTTTTATGTAAGGAACGGTCCCGGCAAACTCCGGTACCCAGAGAAATCGAATCGTCCTTTTTGGTGGCTCGATCAGCCCTTTATCCATCATTCTCTTCAACGCCCTGGCCATCTCCAGCATCCCTCCGCTTCCACTGGCATTGTCATTAGCGCTCGGCAGAGGATGACAGAGGTGCCCGATGATCATCACTTCCTTTTCCGGCTCAATGCTTCCGGGTAAAGCCGCAGACAGCACTTCAACCTTGGTTTCATAGTACTCCGCATCCACATCCGCCTTCAGGACAACCTTTCTTCCATCATCCAGCATCTTTTTCAATTGCCAGCCCTGGTTTTTACTGACATTGAAGCCGAAGCCAATCTTTTTCCGTTCCTCCCAAGTCGGCCAGATAGCGGTATAACGAATCATGTTGGGATAGCCAGGCCTGACTTCAGGAGGATACCAGGTAACCACACCCAAGGCTCCCCTTTTGAGCACAGCTTCCCTCATAACGTTCCCAGTGTAAGCCGTAGCCAAGACTATTTTTCCTCTAACATCTTTGTCTCTATAAGACTCTTCGCCGACCCCTGTTCCCACATCTACCAGCTCTGCTTCCACGTTGGCTGAATTGCTGTGCTTGACAAGATTCAGAGGAATTTCAGCATAAGAACATAACTTCTCTCGGCTTGGAGATACCATCCAAAGTTCTGCATGCCTGGCCATCCAGCCGATAGGAGTTTTATAGGTGTAATAATACGTGGAGCCATTCGAGGGCCATCCTTCGAGGACCACATCCGTGTATCCGATTTTCTCCAATTCTTTTTTGATCATGACAGCTGAATCATGCCAGCCTTCCGATGCCTGGATCCGGTCAAAATGGGAAATCAGGACAGTGTATTTAAAAGCGATCTCCCCCGATACTTCATCGACGAGAGCTTGGATAAGCTTTTTCGAAGCGAGAGGATTCTCGGCCTGGGCTATGGACGCACACAGGATCATGATAAACAAAAGATTCAAAACTTTTCTCATGCTCTTCATAATTGACCTCCTTTCATCCTTGAGGAATTAAAACTAAATCCATTCTAAAAAAAAATCAACTCTATTTTGGCATATATGATGAAACACTTCCCATATAAATGATTCTCAGACTCAGGTATTTGGGACTCCTAAAAACGCCGTCCATCCGGCAGTCCCCACAAAATTTTTTGTCTCCCTCAAATAATCCATTCAAAATTCAAAAGATGATAACATCGGCCTCCAATCTCCAACACAAACCCTGCTTGATTATGGTACCATTATTTTTTAATTATAATAGTTTTCATCCGGATTGAGTGACCGAAATACACAGGAATGGAAGAAGCAACCTTGAGGATTTGTGTTGCGAAAAAAACACATCTTTAATAATATTGAGAAAACAGCCATGAGGAGGCCACGTTGAGAAAAATATTTTTAACTATAAGTTTACTCATATCACTTTCTTTTTTCCCTTTCCTCGCCACAGCCCGGTCGACCTTCTGCAAACAAATCGCTAATTACACGATGGATGTGACGCTGAATACGGAAACTCAAATGATAAAGGCCTCAGAAATCCTATCCTGGACGAATGATACCAGATTCCCTGCGAATGAACTCAGGTTCCATCTCTACTGGAATGCCTTCCAGAACAACCTGAGCACTTACCTTACAGAGGATGCAAGAAGAGGGAGAAGCGTCTCCGGTTTAAGGGAAGAAGATTGGGGATACTGCCGTGTGGAATCCGTCAAGATAGTTAAAAATCCGTATTTCGCGGATTATGATTTAATGCCTTTCATGGAGTTCCAGTCTCCGGATGATGAAAACTTATTTGATCAAACTGTTTTTTCAATCACACTTCCCCAGGAAGTCGAGCCAGGCCAGACGATCCTCCTCCAGATCGAATTCGAATCAAAGGTTCCACGTCCTATCTCCCGAACAGGAGTCTACAAGGATTACTATTTCATTGCGCAGTGGTTCCCGAAAATTGGTGTCTTTGAGGACGGCAGATGGAACTGCCACCAGTACCATTCCTCCAGCGAATATTATGCTGATTACGGAACCTTCGATGTCAAGATTACGCTCCCTTCCTCTTTCATTGTGGGAGGCACCGGAGAACATCAGGAAATTATCGATAATAGAGACGGAACCACCACCCACCATTTCCACCAGCACAGCGTCCATGACTTCGCCTGGACAGCCAGCCCCCGGTTCCTGGAATACAAAGAAAATTTTGAGTTTGCGCCAGGAAAAATCACAGAGATCACTCTCCTGCTCCAGCCTCAACATAAAAAGCTCAAAGACCGTTATATGAACGCTGTCAAAAATGCCATAAAATACTGCAGCCTTTTCTATGGTGATTATCCTTACACGACCGCGACCTGTGTGGACCCTGCCTATAACAGCGGTTCGGGAGGAATGGAGTATCCGACGTTTTTCACCGGAGGAGCCTATTTTCTCACCCGGAAAGGCATGTCCAGCCCCGAAGGAATCACCATCCATGAGTTCGGGCACGGATACTTTTACGGCCTTGTGGGGAGCAATGAGTTCGAAAACGCATGGATGGATGAAGGATTCACTTCTTTCTTGGATTCGGAAGTCTACTACAAGGCCTACGGAAATCCTCTTTATAGCCGATCTTACTTCGGGATTCCTTTCACTTTCAAAAATGTCGAAATCCCCATCGAATCCTCAGGAATATCCGGTCACCGCCAGACCTATAATATGGATGTGATGCAGCGTTTCGCCTGGGAATTCCTGGAAGGGGGAAGTTACGGCGCCAATTCCTATTCAAAAGCCGAGCTCATGTTGAGAACTCTGAAAAGATTCATGGGAAAAGACCTCTTCTCAAGGATGATCAAAGACTACTCCCAGCGTTTCTGGTTCAAGCATCCCCGTCCCCAAGACTTTTATGCCGTGGTCTCGGAACATGCCGGTCAGGACATGAGCTGGTTCCTGGACCAGTTCGTCTACGGCTCTGAGAAACTCGACTATGCCATCGGAACAATCTCCAGCCAAAGAGTCAGACAGCCCGAAGGATGGTTTGACGGAGAATACATAAATCGCCAAATCAAAGATAGTCGTTTCCAGTCCGAAGTCATCGTTCGCCGTTTAGGCGAAGTGAAACTTCCTGTGGATGTGCTCGTCGTTTTTGAAGACGGAGAAGAAATCAGAGAGACATGGGATGGTCAGTACAGATGGAAGAAATTCACATACCAGAAGCCTTCCCGAATAAGTAAAGCTGTTGTTGACCCGGAATTTAAATTCGTGCTGGATATCAACCGGACCAACAACAGCATGATGAGAAAGCCCGATAAACTGGCTCCCCTCAAGTGGGTTTCTCGCTGGATGGCCTGGCTCCAGCATGCGCTGGAGTTTTTCACGATACTGGGCGGCTGATAAGGAAAGGAGAGGAAAAAGATGAAAATATTCTGGAATTTCGGCAGAGGGTTCATGGCCACGGGTCGCGTCTCAAAAATGGTGCTCTTTCTGTTCGTAGTCAACCTGCTTTTCTCTTTGCTTCTTGCCATTCCGATGTACAACTCCTTAAAAGACTCATTCGGTCGAAGCGAGGCTGGCTCCAGGATGGCCAAAGGCTTTGATTACGTCTGGTGGGAAGAATTCCGGGATGAAGCCAAAGGTCTGGAGACAACTTTCTCTCCTTCAGTCATCGGAAAAGGCGCCATCCTCACCAATCTTGAAAACCTCATCCAGATGAGATTTTATTCTTTGCCCCCTATTCTGCTTGTGTTCGGACTATTCTACATCATCCTCCACACCTTCCTGGCCGGGGGGATTCTCTCCATATTCAACCAGGATGCTCCACGATTCACGATGAAGGAATTCATTCAGGGGGCTGGCTCTCATTTTCTCCGTTTTTTCGGTCTCATGCTGTTTTCCTGGTTGTTTATCATTGCCATCGGCGTTTTCCTTCAAGAAGGATTTATTTCCATCATATCCGAAATCTCATCGAATTCACTCTCGGAAGTCATTCCTTTTTACCTCAGGCTCGGCTTCAGCGTATTGACCTTCATTCTTCTTCTCTTTATCCAGATGGTGTTTGATTATGCCCGAATCAAGGTCGTCCTGGAAGAGAGCCGTAATATTATCAAATCCACTCTAGAAGCTCTCGCTTTTATCTTCAAATATCCATTTTCCACATTCGGACTCTTCACTCTGATCTTTCTCTTCCAGGTGGCCGTGACAGTGATTTATATCTTGCTCAAAGAAATCATCCCTCAATTCAATTTTCCCTGGGTTCTGGCTGCTTTTCTCATCCAGCAGTTGTTCATCTTTGCCGTCATATGGATCAGATGCCTGCTCTACTCCAGCCAGATGCAGCTGTACAGGTACATGAAATAACAAATTTCTTCTTAATTCGTGCCAAAAAAAATTCAAAGCGAGTTGTTTATATTCCTGAGTGATAGATAGCGAACTGAACAGAGATGAATTTCGTATAATGATAGGGAGTACAATTCTAATTTTATTTTAACCAGGATGAAAGAGCAGAAAAAAGCATCCAGACATGTGAAATGATTTGCTCTGTGTGTGTTTTTTCTGGTATAGTCCTAGCAGCCTTTTAGGCATGAACAAAACTAGATTTGAATGAAGGAGGAAAAACAATGAAAAAATTCACAGTCACGACAATCACGGCTATTTTCGCCTTATTTTCCTTAATCTCCTGCCAGGGCGGGCCATTCGGTAAAGCCGCTGGCTCAGCTCAGGCTGATGACATGCTGAGGCTTCTTCCCAAAGATATGGACGCTGTTTTCTTCATCAATATTCAAGGAATCCTGACGATAGATTCCGTAAATAAACTCATAACTGAAAAAACAGAAGACGAGGAGTTAGAGAGACACTCAGATTACCAGAAATTAATCGACATGACAGGGCTCGACATTAAAAAGGACGTCTACTATGTCGCTGCCGCCATGAAAGGTGGAATGGGAAACCAAGACGAATGGATTGTCGCAGTCGTGAACCTTAAATACGATAAAGACTTGCTTCTTTCTTATGTCAGAGCAAAAAATGAAGAGGAATCAACCGAGCTCGTTGAAGAGGAATACAATGGTTTTACTCTGTACACTGTTAAAGAGAAAGGCGAAGAAGGCACATTCGCCTTTTTGGATCAATCCAACATCGCTGCCGGAAAAACAGCTCTAGTCAAATCTGTTATAGACGTCTTCCAGAAAAAAGAAGAGAGTATATTGCAAAACGAAGATTTCTCCGCTCTCTTCAAAGATACGGATAAGAGCGCCCTGTTCTGGGGTGGAATCCTCATCCCTCCGGAAGTCACCGCTGAGCTAACAAAGGAAATGCCGATGGCGAGTAATTTCGATTCTATTCAAGCCGCATCCCTCTCTTTTGACTACAAGAGCAAGACTATCATGGCTGAGATCAAACTCAGGAGCAGTGATCCCATCGAAAACCAGGAAATGGCTGATAATTTGATCGGATTGAAAGAGATGGGAGCCATGATCACGATCCAGGATTTTAACTTTGCTGAGGTTTTAGACAGGATCGAGATCACATCCGCACCCGATCATGTGAGAATCTTTGCCAGCTACCCCGATGATTTTTTTAATGATTTTATGAGTAAATTCACCTTAAAAGACACAGAAAAGGAAAAATAAGAAAAATAGAGTTTTAAAAGCTGTTTTTTCGACGATAAGAAATCCGTACAGTAAAAAGGGGATAGATCTCTATGCTATGTAATCAGATAACACTTCAGATATTGATATTGATGATAAAATTGTCATTGCGGGTGAAGCGTGGCAATCTCTAAGAGAGAAATTTATTTTTTTGGTAATTAAGATATCCTTTTTATGAGATTGCCGCGCTTCGCTCGCAATGACACATTTCCCTTCAATATCATTTATAAAAGAGTTACCTAATAGGTAAGCACAAAGACCTGTCCCCTTTTATTTATCCCTCTGCTTTATTAATCTTCGAATATATATTCTTTCCAGGAAAACAGAATGCAGGCCAAACCGAGGAATACGCCAATAATCAGAAAAATCATGAATACTGCAAATAAAGGTGGACTGGGCTCCAACCTGAACATCAGGAAAGAAAACCGTCCTGTCCGGGGAACAGGCAGCAGAGATTTGAGGTAATGAATTATAGCAAAGCGCTGGGTGGAGCCGGGAAAGTACTGAATCACATTCTCCCATCCAAAACTGAAAATCAGCCCGAACAGAATCGATTTTTTCATTATGGTTCCGATAAAAGTGAAAAAAGCCGTATAGCACATCAAGCCCAGGCTGAGAACAATTATATCCCTCAATAGAATTTTATACAGGGAAAAATCCAGCAAGTCATTTAAATTCAGGATTAAAAAAGAGAGAATCACTCCGCTGCTCGTCATGATGATGATCAATGAAGTGTAGGCTGTATATTTTCCGACAATGAGTGCTGATTTAGAAACCGGCCGCGTAGTCAAATAAGTCAACGTCTTTCCTTCAACCTCTTCAGAACAAACAGATGTCCCGTAAAAAAGAGCCAGGATGAGGATGAGAAACTGGAGATAGATCGCGATTGTCATGTTGTCAAAAATGTAAATTCCCCGGATAGCTGTCCGGTCAGAGAAGAATTGATTCAACTTGATGATCAGAGCGATAACAACGGGCAGAATACTCACTATAAAAAAGATCTTCGTCTTTTTTGATTTCCTGCCCATAGAAAAGAAAAAAGGAAAAACATCCCTCAAAGAACTCAGAAAGAATGCCAATTTCCCTTTACTTTCTTGACCCATCTTATCTGCCCACCAAATAATCAAACACGGCCTGTAAGTTATCATCAGGAGACGTGATTTCCTCAACCTCTATGTTATGCTTGACAAAGAGAGAAGGAAGAAGGCCGAAGAACTTATCCCTGTTGTTGGTTTCAACCAGAAGTGTATCTTCCGCAGAGTTGAAATTCACGTTCAAAACAAAATCCTCCTGGATGAATTTTGAAGCCAGATGACGCGGGTCGCTGCACTTTATGGAAACGATATGAGGATGTGTATCGATCAGGTCCCTGATGTAATGAACATCACCCTGGGCAAAGATTTTTCCCTGATGGATAAGGATTATCCGCTTGGTCATGGCTTCAATCTCAGGCAGAACATGGCTGGAAACGATGATTGTCCGTCCTTCGCCCTTATAGGACTTAATGAGGTGGATAATCTTCCGTCTGCCCAGGGGATCGAGCCCGTTCAAAGGTTCGTCAAGGATAATGATCTCTGGATCGTGAGCGATGGCCTGAGCGAATTTTAATCTCTGCCGCATGCCCCGGCTGTAAGATTTTATGATCCTGTCTTTGTCTTCGATCAAATCGACGATTTCCAGCGCTTTTCTCGCCCTCGCATCTATTTCTGAGAAAGAGAAATGATGGAGTTTTAAAAGCCCGATCATGAACTGCCATCCTGTCAGCTCTTCATAGAAAGCATCCTGTTCCGGGCAGAACCCAATGTTGGAAAAAAGAGGATAATTATTCCGGATCATCTCCCCTTTGATGGCACATGTTCCGATGTTCGGCTTGATCTGCCCTGAAATAAGCTTGAGAAACGTAGATTTCCCCGCACCGTTCGGCCCAAGAATCCCTGTTATCCCTGGCTCAATCTGGAGTGAGACATCACTCAATCCCAGAACATTTCCGTACCATTTGGACAGATGCTCTGTTTCGACGATCGGGTTCATTTGACGATCTCAACTCCTTTGACTTTCTTTTTTAAAATAAAGCCAGCAAAAACACATATCGAAATCAAAACCAGGAGAGAATAAAACCAGGGAATCGGATAAGGCGTTTTTTCACTAAAAATAAAAGCGCCCACCTGTTGAATGTTGGCTCTAATCGAAAGGAGAGAAAAGTAATGGTTGTGAAAATTATCATAAAAGATTGCACGAAAGATTTCAGAACCAAAATAGATGCCAAAAATCATGATGGCCACATACCTTCTATTTTTGCTCAAAGATGAAATAAAAAGCGTGTAGAAAGAAAAGAATGCAGTCACGAATATTGAATAGCCGATGATCGACAGCGGAAGCCAGGGGTAGGAGAGAAAAAATTGAAAGCTCCCCGCAAAAACAAGCTTCATGATAAAAAACACAAGGCCAGGAACGAGGGTGAGAATGAACAAGAAGAATATGATAACAGAGGTTTTCCCGAGGAAATAGTCTTTTTTCTTCAGGGGCCGAGCGAAGTACAGTTGAAGAGAATTATGCTTGAGGTCATCGGAAATGAGCCCTGAACCGCAAAAAATCAAGATGACGAGCATGATGAAAAGCATGAAGCCATCGGATAAATACGTTTTGAAATACGCAGGATTGATCTGAAGAAAAGGCACAGAGTCCTGAAACATGAATTTGAAATCTTCCAACCGCTCTGAGACATAAATCCCTGCCAGGAAGACAACAGCCGGAACAAGACTCCCCGAAAATAACAGCTTAAAAAACTTTTTCCTGAATGTCAGTTTTATACCGTAGCGAGTGATCGGCCACCAGGGAAGTTTTTTATCAAGAAATTCTCCTTCCCAATGCGCGTACCCTTTTTCTTTGATCGTCATCAATCCACTCCCACCGCATCAGCAAACAGGTCTTCAAGCGAAGATTGGCTTTTTACGAAATGTCTCAGTTGGATTTTTTCCTCAGCCGCGATTTTGAAAAATTCCTGCCTGTTAAAACCTGAAGGCGTGTAGACTTTCAGGATCCCATCCTCCGTCTCCTCCACTCTGCATTTCTTCTCTTTTAATCTATCGAGAAAGCCTTGCGCTTCTCCCTTTACCTTCATCTCATACAGGTCGCGAATTTCTTTGAGCTTGGAAATATCACCCTCAGCCGCGACTTTCCCCTTATTCAGAATCACCACATAGCTGCAGGTTAACTCGATATCCGGGAGTATATGAGAGGAGATCAAGACCTGGATATTTTTTTTAGAGGAGATATCCATGATCAGTTCCAGAATTTCTGTTCTTCCCTGAGGGTCCAGACCGCTTGTCGGCTCATCGAGAAACATAAGCCTTGGATCATGAACGAGTGCCTGTGCCAGCTTGAGCCTCTGCTTCATCCCTCCGGAGTAGGTCTCCACTCTGCGGTACCGGCTCTCCTCAAGTCCGACATAATAGAGAACTTCGTGGGCGCGCCTCATGGCTTCCTGACGGGGCATCCCGGATAGTTCTCCCAAATAGGAAGTGAAAGAAACTGCATCCAGTTCAGGAATGAAACAGTCATCTTCAGGCATATATCCCACATAGCGGCGTATTTCCGCCTGCTGTGTCTTGATGTCATAATCGAGAATACGGCCCTCGCCACTGTTCGCAGAGAGAAATCCCAGCATGATTCGAATCAGGGTGCTCTTTCCGGCGCCATTGGGTCCCAGAAGCCCGATGGCTCCCTGGTCCAGATCCAGACTCACGCCATCGAGAGCCATAATCTTCCCGTAGCTGAAGTAGATATCTTTAACCTCGATACTCATGTGTTCTATCTTATACCAAGCACTTTACTAAGAATACGATTATTTTGTGAGAAAAGTTTCGCAAATTTAGTTTTTCCATCGGCTACATCTCTTCGTCAGCAGCCGGAACATGCGTTCCTTCTCCGTAAACCAAAGCCCGGTAAGTTTTTTCCACTCTATCCCAGTTCTCTTCTCTGTCCAGAGCCCAGAATCGTCCGATTACCGTCACAACCTGACCGAGAGAAAGAGACTGGCACATATCGAGAACTTCAGCCACATAGATCGCACCGCTTCCAGGTTTCTCTCCTCTTCGCCCGATCAAAGAATGGATAAATACTCTCTCCACTTCAAGCTGTTTGGCCAGTCGAAGCAGAGCAAAAAGATGATCAATGGTGCCATGGGAGCTGTAGAAGGACACTATACCAAGGAGATGAAGGGCTTTCCGGTCTTTTTTGGCGCCTTCCATTGCCCAGCGAAACGCCTCGTTGCGAAAAAAACTTCTATCTTCAATAGCTTTATCAATCTTGACCCGGTCCAGAAAAATCCGTCTACCCGCACCGATGTGGAGATGGCCAGCCTCAGAATTACCCACAGTCAGAGAAGGCATTCCCACGGCTTCTCCTGAAGCCTTGAGCAAGGCATGGGGGAAACACGACCACAACTTGTCAAAGTTTGGAGTTCTGGCTTCTGAAATCAAATTTCCTTCTTTCTCCTCCCTCATCCCCCAGCCGTCCAAAATGAGGAGAAGCACCCTTCGCTCAGTTCTATCATCTTTAAATGATTGATTCAGCAAATTTTCTCCAGTCATCTCAACCGGTTTTTCCATCCCCAGAAGGCCCAGAATTGTGGGAGCCACGTCAGCCAGCTCCCCTTCTCTGTTCATACCCAGGCTCTCCGGATTTTTTAATGCGAAATCAGCGATGATAAAAGGAACAGGATTCTTGGTATGTCCGGTGTTTATCGCTCCATCCGGATACAGCCATTCTTCAACTGTGCCGTGGTCAGATGTGATGACAAGCGTGACTCCCTGGCTTCGACAGTCTTCGACAACCCTTCCCAACTGAAAATCCACCTCTTCAACAGCCTGAATCACAGCCGCCTTATCCTCGATATGGCCGATCACATCCACATTGGCAAAATTGGCTGTGATCATCCGGAAGGAGGGATTACCAAGGTTTTTAGAAATCTCGTCTGCGACCTGACTGGCACTCATTTCCGGTGTGGAGGCATAGGAAGGAATGCCCTCCGGAGAAGGGACGACAATTCTTTTTTCTCCTGGAAATACCTCATCATTTTTTCCGTTCATAAAATAGCCGATATGAACAGCTTTCTCGGATTCTGAAATCTTGAGGAAGTTCAGCTCTTCCTTTGAGAGGACTTCATATAAGGTATTCGGAATCTTCCCCTCCGGAGGAAAGGCCACTTTAACGTCGAGCGAAGAATCGTACTCGATCATGGTCACAAAATTCAAACCCAAATCCTTTTCAACGGGAAAGGGACTGAACTCTTTGTAAATCAGGCTTTGGGTGATCTCGATCTCTCTCTCGCCGCGGATGTCGTAGAAAATCACATAATCCCCCTTCTCGAACCTTCCAAGAGGGTGGCCAGATGAGTCAACAGCGACTAAAGGCTCGAGCGCTTCGTCTTCTTGTCCGGCTTGATAGGCTCTTTGTACAGCCTTAACCAGCGGGTAATTCTTGGCAAAATGTCCTTCCTGATCCATCCATGCTCCTCATATTAAGGCTATACTATAGGGACGGAACTGAGGGATGTCAATACGATTTTATGAGACAGGTTTATCCATGCCGCATTACTTTAATGAGAGAAATTTTGGAGGGCTGATCCCGGGGGTGTTGAAAATGAGCGGGGAATTGTGTTAATTAGAAATCTTTCATTACAGAAAAAGAGGAGGAAGAATGAGAAAAATATCCATATTTTTTTCTTCCGTTTTACTGCTCACTTTTTTCGTTTTAATCGTCCACGCCGAATCTGCCAAAAAGCCTATTTCCTTTGACGATTTTATCCGTATCAAGCGTGTCAGTGATCCACAAGTTTCTCCGCAAGGAGATTTGATCGCTTTTGTCGTCACAGAAATGGACAAGGAAAAGAACGCGAGTAACAGTGACATCTGGATCGTTCCCCTATCCGGAGAAGAGCCCAGGAGATTAACCTCCAGCCCCAAAGCCGATTCAAGACCTCGCTGGTCTCCGGACGGAAAAAGAATCGCCTTTATCTCCTCCAGAAGCGGGTCTCCCCAAATATGGATGATCGATCCTCGTGGAGGAGAAGCCTTTCAAGTCAGCACACTATCCACTGGGGCGAGTGGCCTTATTTGGTCTCCAGCCGGGAAACACCTTGCATTTCTCTCCTCCGTCTATCCGGACTGCCCGGACGACGAATGCAACCAAAAAAGAAACGAGCAAAAGGCCAAGAGTGCAGTCCAGGCCAAGATGTTTCACCAGCTTCTCTTCCGACACTGGAATTCATGGCAGGATGAGAAGAGGAGTCATCTCTTTGTCATTCCTGCGGACGGGGGAAAAGCCATCGACGTCACTCCCGGCGATTTTGATACTCCACCCATTTCTCTCGGAAGCGCCCATGACTACGCCTTTTCTCCTGATGGCAAAACCATCTGTTTTGTCCGGAATATCGACCCGGAACTAAAAATATCTCTCGGCACAAACAACGACCTGTTCATCACTCCCATGAAGGGAGGAACGATCCAGCAAATCACTCAAAACAGAGCCAATGACAATTCCCCTCATTATTCTCCAGATGGACGCTATATCGCCTATCGAGCCATGGCCAGACCCGGTTTTGAGGCGGATAAATACTGCCTCATCCTTTATGACCGGAATAATCAGAAAGCCTCAAGCCTGACAGAAAAACTGGACATCTCGGTCAACGATATTCTCTGGTCTCCGGACAGTTCCACTCTTTTCATTACGTATGAGGAAAAAGGACGAATTTCTCTTGGAAGGATTCCAATCAAAAGCAAGAAGTTTGAGAATATTTTAAAGGGTCATTTCCTCGGTTCCCCCTGTCTGACTCCGGATGGGAAGACGATGGTCGTTCTCAAACAGGCGCTCAACCATCCCACAGATATTTACTCCCTGGATTTGAGAACAAAAAAAATCACTCAGCTCACCGCGATGAATAAAGAGATCCTCTCGAAACTCGAGATGAATCCCGGTGAAGAATTCTGGTTTGACGGAGCCGGAGGAGATAAAATCCATGGTTTCCTTGTCAAGCCTCCCTTTTTCGATTCTTCAAAAAAGTATCCCTTGGTCATGCTCATCCACGGCGGCCCTCAAGGCGCGTGGTCAGACAATTTCCATTACCGCTGGAATGCCCAGATGTTCGCCTCCCCCGGTTATGTGACTGCCATGATCAATTTTCACGGAAGTACGGGCTACGGCCAGTCTTTCACTGACTCCATCACCGGAGATTGGGGAGGAAAACCCTATGAAGACATCATGAAAGGTCTGGACTACCTCCTCTCTCACTACGATTTCATCGACAAGGGTCGGCTAGCTGCGGCCGGCGCTTCTTACGGCGGCTACATGATCGACTGGATCGAAGGACATACCACAAGGTTTAATTGCCTGATATCCCATGCCGGAGTTTATGACCTGCGTTCGATGCACGGCGCGACTGAAGAACTCTGGTTTCCGGAATGGGAGTTCAAGGGAACACCCTGGACTAATAAGGAAATGTACGAAAAATGGTCCCCGAGTTTCTATGTCCAGAATTTTAAAACACCCTGTCTGGTGATCCACGGCCAGTACGATTTCAGGGTGCCAGTGACACAAGGATTTCAATTTTTCACAGCTCTTCAGAGAATGAAAGTCCCATCAAAAATGCTTTATTTTCCTGACGAAAACCACTTTGTCGTGAAACCGCAAAATGCAGAACTCTGGTGGAAGACTATTCTTGACTGGATTGCAAAGCATGTCCAGGAGGAGGGCTATCCGAGAATTCACACACCTGGATGATTCAGGTGCTGGGGACGCCCTTGCGAAGAGCGAAGCACCTGGGATAATATGATGGATGAGGTTGTTGGATCGTCCTTATCCGGCCCATGAGGGTTCTTTCTCGAAACTTGTTGCCAGTAACTTCTTTCGGTCCTCAGGCAACCATGATGATTCTATGCCGAGGAGTATAAGCCTGCAAATCTCCTGCCTTGTGAAACCACACTCCTGCACGAGCCATTCGTACTCTTTGTCCAGAGAAGTACCAAACATCATGGGGTCGTCCGTGTTCACGCTGATGATCAGCCCGCGTTCGAAATATTCCCGAATCGGGTGCTCTGCGATGGCGCTGACAGCTCCTGTGCGGACGTTTGACCCTGGACATAGCTCAAGGGCAGTTCTGTGTTCTCGAAGGTAGTCCAGGAGTTCAGGGTCTTCACGGGCACTGGTCCCGTGCCCAATCCTGTCAACATGAAGATGCCTGATGGCCCCCCAAATGCTCTCGGGCCCTGTTGTTTCACCCGCATGGGCGGTGAGGTGAAAGCCCATCAGGCGGGCTTCCTCATACAATGATTTGAATGGTTCCGGCGGGAACTCATGTTCTGACCCGCCTATTCCGATTCCAATGACGCGATCCCCTTTGACTTCATTCAATTTCTTGAGTGTTGTCATCTCAGATTTCGGGCCGTAGTCTCGAACGAGATCGGCAATGAGCGAGACCTCAATTTCCGGGACTCTGGACAATCCAATCCTGATTGCATGGGTGAGTTCTTGCACCTCAAGTCCATGCTGGATAAAAATCGAGGGAGAGAAGAACATCTCAGCGTACCGAATATTCTGGTTCGCCATGTTCCGCGCAGTGAGTTCGGCAATGTGAGAGAAATCCGCGTATTCGCACAAGAACTGATTCTTCCACGACCATGCCTCAATGAACTGAGCGAAGTTCTTATATTCGAAACGCCTTGCGAGTGCTGTCAGGTCCGGAACAGAAGGATCGCCGCCATACTTCTGGATCAAATCGAACAGCGCGTCAAGGGGCATGGCTCCCTCAAGATGGACGTGCAATTCGACCTTCGGCAGTTGGCTGAACCACGTCATTTCAATCTCGTTTTCTCAAAATCCAATAATGACTATACTACATGCTATATGAAGAGTGAATAAGGTGTCGGCCGATTTTATGAATAATTCAGGGTACATGAGTTATTCACGTGAATAATTCATGTTACTCGAGGTTCAGACTCAACAATGAAAAAGGATCCACGCTCTTCCCAGCCACACTGACGGCCCAGTGAAGATGAGGTCCTGTCACTCGGCCAGTGGCTCCCACCTTCCCGATAACATCCCCTCTTCTGACAAAATCACCTCTCTTTACAAGAATCTTCGAAAAATGGCAGTAGAATGAAAAAACGCCAATCCCATGGTCGATGATCACTGCTTTCCCGGCATAATAGAGGTCTCTAGCAAGAACAACTCTGCCTGAATTGGAAGCAATGATAGATGAACCGTAGGGACTCGCCACATCCACTCCTTTATGGGAAGAACGGTGATAATTGTTAAACAGTCTCCTTTGTCCAAAATTGGTCCTGGCATTTCCTGGCGCAGGAAAGATAAACCTTCCTTCTCCGAGCCATTGAGGAGTGTACATCCCATAGATAACTCGAAGGAGTTCGGCTTCCCATGCAATTCTTTCATGAAACTCTGGGGGAGGAGTGATGAACTTCTCGTCCACCCACAATTTTATTTGCGGAAATTCTTTGACCGGAATAATCAGACGTTTCTGAACGCTTTCCCATCCCCCGATAAGCCTCTTAATAAAAACGGTGAGCGTGTAAAAGCCAGGTTCAAGACCAAGGTCAAGACTTACGAAAGCGAAAAGCCTATGATTCGTTTCACTCGTCCCCATCTGGTAACTTCTTTCCAAAAACCGGACTCTTGCCTCTTTCACGTTGAAGGAATCCTTAATCTCCACGACGATTATTTCACCCGGCTCAAAGGCTC
>Ga0209636_10002650_pt1 | contig 18267 bp, 18 predicted proteins | sample DeeMarSWOR152_54_FD_187464 | JGI IMG/M metagenome (GOLD analysis project Ga0209636, IMG submission 187464) | Marine sediment microbial communities from White Oak River estuary, North Carolina - WOR-1-52-54 (SPAdes) (version 2) | ecosystem: Environmental > Aquatic > Marine > Intertidal zone >... | reverse complement strand
TGTTTCATTAACTGAATATCTTTGATCATTAGTTCTTCAGAAATAGCGCGACCAGTTAGCGGATCATGTTCATGACGATTAACACCTTTAATGAGAATTGGAACTCCATTGATCAATAATTGACTATCTTTAATTTCTGCTTTTCTAAATCCTACTTTACAGGAGACAACTTCAATTGCTTTTCCTGATATATCTAAGAGAGAAAGCACTAAATAATACAGATTAGGTGTTTCTGCAGTCCATTTTACGGGATTTTTTACAGAATTTTCAAAATAGAACATTTTTTCCTCTAATGGAGGAATAGCTAGTTCTCTTTGTGTTTCAATTATCAATGTCTTATCAGCGTTGAGAAGATTTAAAAGAATTCGATGTTTCCCTAATACCTTAGATAAGTGGTTTCTCACATAAACAGTAACTTTCAATATTGCATCAAAATAGTTATCTTCTAATTCTCCAAGAACGAAGAAGTCACGGATATTTATCTGTGGGAGCGAAAAGAGAAAAACCTCACGTTCAATACCGCTTAGCTTCCAGTAATCCTGACCCTCAAGATAACTACCATCACACCACCGGTATACTTCAACTGAAAGAGTATTTTCTCCCTTACGTAAATATTTAGTTATATTAAACTCAGCTGGTGTTTTACTTCCTTGACTATAGCCCACTTTTTCTCCATTCACCCAAACATACATGGCAGAGCTAACTCCTCCAAAGTGTAAAAACACTTGACGATCATTCCAACTTTTTGGGATGATAAAAGTTCTTCTGTATGAACCAACTGGGTTCCAATCATGGGGGATAAATGGTGGATCAGCAGGATCAAATGGATAAAGAATATTAGTGTATATAGGGATTCCAAAACCTTGCAGTTCCCAGTTACCTGGAACCTTAATATCATCCCACTGATTAACATCATATTCATCTTTATAGAATTCAACTGGACGATCGGTTGGCTTTCGAACCCAATTAAATTTCCATGTTCCGTTTAAAGAGAGATAAAATGGTGAACCAGAAGGATTATTTTCAAAGGCTGTTTTTCTATCTGGATAAGGGAGAAATGTGCAATGGGGAGGTTCCTTATTTAGACCCACCATTATTGGATTTTCCCAGTCGTTGACATCTTTATTTAGTACCAAGGGTCTTCCTCATCAACAACCTGTGAATTCTAATCTAATAATGCATTCATGACGTTATTAAACTTATTTCGATATTATGCAAAAAATAATCCCTGAAATCTTTCTACATAAAGGGAGCTAGACCTGTATAATTCACAAAAAAATCTCAGAGTCACAAACCTCATTTTCTAGTTATATTCTGCTAAAACTTTAAAATATTTTTTTATAAAACATCCACAATCAAGTAAGGTTGGTTAAAAACTGTGAGTAACCAAAAAAGAATCGAATTTTACAAGGATCAAGTTAAGTTAGAGAACACAATTGTTGAAAAAGCTGAAAATGCTGTTCGAGGTTTGGAGAACATTCTCATTCGTGAATTGATTCTGGGGATTGCTCTAGACTCAAAAAAGCATGCAGGTATGTTGAATGCGCTGGTTAGCATTTATACTAAACCAACTCCCTCTGTAGCAGAGGAATTTGGAGATGAACTAAAAAAAGCAATTGCAGAACATATTGAACTAGAACAGCAAGCTATAGATACTTACCAAGAAAAACTGGAAACATCGGATAACGAAAGTGAGAGAATCATCATTAAAGCAATACTTAACGATGAAAAAAAACACCATAAACTCTTAACAACAATTCAAAAAATGATTGTGGAGAAACTAACTTTATCAGAAAAGGAATTATGGGAGATGGTAGAAGACAGCTATTTTGATTTTGGGGAATAGAACGCTTACACTTTTAGAGCTCTTATACTTGGAGATTCTCTCCCATTTTTTTCAATGCTTTACAACGGTGTTAAATCATCTTTATTTTTTGTTAATTTACTTCTGTAAGTGATAAGTAGTTTGCTTTGAAAAAATTAAAAAGAAAAATCCCAACCCTTGTTCACTCAGATATGTCTCTGTTGTAGAAAATCAAGCTGTAGCTTTCGCCTCTTTATGGACTACTTCATGGTTTTTTCGAGCAATTTTACTCATTTCTGTGACAACATCTGCAAATTTCTTCCCTTCGGCAGCAGACATCCATTCAATGATAAACCGTTCATCAGCAATACCTTGTTTTTTCATCCAGCGGCGAATCTTTTTATCACGTTTCAACGCCCAATCATTCCCAGAAATGTAATGACAGTCTTGAGGATGACAACCAGTCAGCATTACGGCGCCTGCCCCACGTTCAAATGCACGTTTTATAAAATCAACATCGACACGACCCGAACACATTGTACGGACAATTCTAGAATTGGTTGGGTACTGAATTCGACTAGTGCCGGCTAGGTCAGCACCTCCGTATGAACACCAGTTACAGGCAAAGATCATTACTTTCTCTGAGGCGTTGTCTCTAAGGGCAATGTCCACTTGCCGCATGATCATCGCATCTGTAAAATTGGTCATTGTAATAGCATCTTTCGGGCAATCTGCAGCACATGTTCCACAACCCTTGCATAAGATGGGATTAACATGAGCAGGAGTCTTCTTTTTCTTATCCACACTAATAGCATTGTAAGGACATCGTTTAGCACAGGTACCGCAGGAATTACAAAGTTCAGCATCAACATAGGCATATAAGGGTGCAACAGTAAACTCTCCTTTAGCAAGCAACCTTGTGACTCGTCCTGCTGCAGCACTGGCTTGCGTTACACATTCTCGAATGTCTTTCGGAGCTTCTGCACCACCAGCTATGAAAACACCATCAGTCGGAGTATCAACTGGTTTTAATTTGGGGTGAGCTTCAATATAAAACCCTTTAGGATCACGAGAAACTGGAAATGGAATAGGATATGGTGAACCCTCTGCTCCAACAGAGAGAACCACAAGATCAAATTCTTTAGTTAGAAGTTTTCCTGATTGTGTATCTTCAACGGACACGAGAAGATTGTTGTTTCCTGGATTCTCTTCTATCAAACCTGGCCGGCCACGGATGAAATGGACTCCTTCTTCTCTTGAACGGGTATAAAGCTCTTCGAAACCTTTTCCAAAGGCTCGAATATCCATATAAAACACGGAAATGTCTACATCAGGCCAATGCTCTTTAATCAAAAGACTGTCCTTTATAACTTCCATACAACAGAAGTTACTACAGTATGGATTAAATCGAACGTCTCTTGATCCAACACAATTGATAAATGCAACACTTTTCGGGGGTTTGAGATCACTCGGGCGGACAAGTTCACCAGAAGTAGGACCAGCTGCATTAATCAATCGTTCAAATTCGAATGTTGTTACCACATTGGGATAACTTCCCCAACCATATTCTGGTATTTTCGAGGCATCAAAAATCTGAAAACCTGTAGCAATGATTATGGAACCCACTTTGAAGTTGTAAACCTTTTCAGTGTCTTCATAATTAATAGCCTCTTTATCGCACGTCGTAGTACATTTGCCACATGCTAATGGAGAAAGACCAAGACAGTTTTCAGTATCTATTAGGTAAGCTGCTGGAACAGATTGGGGATATGGAATATAAATTGCTTTCCTCCAACCTAGGTTACCAGAATATTCATCAATGACATTTACAGGACAAATGTCAATACAATCATTGCAAGCGGTACAAAGGTCTTCGTCTACATACCGTGGTTGCTTCGTAATAGTGACTTCGAAGTTTCCCACATACCCATCGATATGTGTTACCTCCGCACTCGCAATCAAGTTGATATTGGGATGATTACCTACATCAGCCATTTTTGGGCCAAGAATACAGATTGAACAGTCCATGGTGGGGAAGGTTTTGTCAATTAACGCCATTTTCCCTCCAATTGTCGGACTTTTCTCGACCATGATGACTTCATAATCATCAGCCAAATCTAACGCAGCTTGAATTCCCGCTACTCCCCCACCAATGATTAATACTCTTTTCTCAACAGGGACGATGATTTCATCAACAGCTTCTAATAATTCAGCTTTGGCTATTGCCATTTCAGTTAATTCTTTGGCTTTTAATGTAGCCTCTTCTTTTTCGTGAAGGTGTACCCAAGAACAATGCTCTCTGATGTTAGCAACCTCAACCACTTCTGGATTCATTCCAAGACGTCTTAACAAGTTCTTCCACGTTGGAAGATGCAATCTTGGGGAACAGGCAGAGATTACTACTCTTTCTATTCCCTGTTCTTTAATGGCTTCTTCGATCTCAACCTGTCCTGGATCTGAACAGGTATAGGTGTTTACCTGCACCAGTTTTACTCCTGGTAACTGCTCAACTTCTTTAGCGATTTCATCAATATTGACAGTTCCACCGATATTCTTCCCACATTTACAGAGAAAAACACCAATTTTAGATTCATTTGTTGGTTGATCTACACTTTCGGTCATTGTAATCACTTATTACCATCATTTCTTCGTTTTACTTTGTGCAATGTCTATAACACGATCTATTTTCTGAGTAAAACCCTCCCGTTCTGCATGAACGAACTCCCCGCAAATAATTATACCTTGTTTGAAGTCAAATGTAGCTTCATGGGGTGGACAACTAGTTTTTACTCTAACTTGCTTTTTTAACCATTCTAGCATCGTCACAGCATCACCAAGCTTGTTCTTACGACCGTATTGGGTAAAACAAGGAGCGAGAACCTCTATGAAACTAAAACCTGGATTATCAAATGCTTTTAGGATGCTTTTTCGTAATCGAAGCGTGTCGTATCCAGGCCACCTAGCAACATAACTGGCTCCTGCTGCGGCAGCTAGAGAAACTAAGTTAAACGGAGGGTCAATGTTTCCGTAAGGCGTTGTTGCTGTGAAGTCACCTATTTGAGTCGTTGGAGCTACCTGCCCACCTGTCATTCCATACACATTATTGTTTATACATAGAACAGTTACCTCCACATTTCTTCTACACGCATGAATGAAATGATTGCCTCCTATTGCAAAGAGATCTCCATCTCCTGAAAGTACAACAACTTCAAGATCGGGATTCGCTAATTTTAATCCTGTAGCAAAAGGAATAGCCCTTCCATGTGTAGTATGGAAAGCGGGTGCTTTGAAACAACCGCTTGATCGACCAGTACAACCTATACCCGATACAACTGCATATTCTTTAGCAGTGAGGCCTCTTTCTCTAAAGCAACTAGTTATAGACGTAATCGCCGACCCAATTAAACACCCTGGACAAAAAATGAAACGATGCAAATTTAACCATTGATGCAAAGGGTGCTCCTCTGGAAAGTCCTCGGAGCTTTCAGGTGTTGGAATTTTTTCTGTTGTAGTCATGTATTTAAACCTCCTTAAGCAACTCCTCATATATAAACGTTGGACTGAAGGGAATGGTCGTGGGAATTAGTATACCAGTGACTTCAAATCCAAGATGTCGAAATCGTTGAACTTCTCGAATAACCATTCCATAGTTCATTTCACTAACAATAATTTTTTTCACACCAAGCTGACTTAATTTCTCCATTAATTCCTCGGGAAAAGGCCAAAGTGTCCTTAGCCGAACTAATCCGACTTTGTGGCCTTTTTGACGTACTCGCTCTACAGCTTCAGGAACACTTCTCGAATTTATTCCATAAGATAATATAATTGTCTCAGCATCATCTAAATGTTGCTCTTCCCAGGGAATATATTTGTTAATATCGGATCTTGCTTTTCTAATCTTATCACATAGACGTTTAACGAGTGTTATTGCAGTCTCTGGGGTCATATCAGGACTACCAGTTATATCATGGGTGAGACCTGTCACATAGAAATTATACTCACTTCCTGCGGTAGCCATCCCAGGTACAAGGTCGTCATCAAACACTTCAAAGGGTTGATACTCTTCAGGTGGAACCTGAGGCGCTTTACGATTAATAATCTCAAAATCTGTATGATAACGAACAGGTTCCATCATCTGCCCAACGATACCATCTGATGCAACAATCACAGGCGTTCTGTATTTCTCTGCTAAATTAAACGCGTAGATCCCAAAATCATACATTTCTTGAACTGATGCTGGAGCTAAAACAATAACTTCATAATCACCGTGAGAAGCAAATCTTACCTGCATTACATCAGATTGTGATGCTTTTGTAGGTTGTCCCGTACTAGGCCCGCCCCTCATAATAGTCACAATAACCAATGGAGCTTCTAACATCACTCCAAGACCAACAGTTTCAGCCATAAGTGAAAATCCTGGCCCTGAAGTTGCAGTCATTGCTTTTACACCAGCATAAGAAGCACCAACAACAGCAACTATTGAAGCAAGTTCATCCTCCATTTGGATAAACTTCCCACCAACTTGGGGTAGACGCCTAGACATGTAATGCGCAATTTCTGAAGAAGGAGTGATTGGGTATCCACCAAAAAATCTACACCCAGCCGCGATCGCGCCTTCAGCTACCGCATAATTACCAGTGGTTAAAATAAGTTTACCATTTTTACTACTACTCATGTATCTATACCCTCCTGTGATATTTGAATTTCAGTAACAAAGATTGAGACTGAGGGACAAATCCTCTCACATTGCTGACATCCTACACATTCATCAGGCTTAACAGCAATAACTGGATGTAGCATTCGTGAGTTATATGCTTCCAAATCGATCTCTAATACGTTTGTTGGACAGAATTCCACACATAATTCACACCCATCACACTGTTCAGTTAGTATTGACACTACATACTCATGTTCAGCACGAGGAGGTGGCAATATGGGCTTCCGTTGGCTTCTTAACATTTTCTTTCCTCTTAGTGAAGTATACACTTCTTATCATATTATTCTTTGTTGTGCTTCAATTTAGTGACAAGGCTTTTAACTTTCTTTTTTGTTTTGCTAATGAGATTTCATTTTATAGTTACTTCTTAGTTATAATCATTGTAAAGTAAAATTGCTTTTGTACAATCCTGTGGTTTTTTCTCAATTGTTAACTATTAATAATGGCTCTTTCTTCTCAAATATTGATTCTCGATAACGATTCATTAATTTTAATAATTATACCATTTAATTTATTATTACACTAAGAATTCTGGTTATTAAAGGATCTACTAAGATCTATTAAACTAATTAGTAATTGAATGTCAACTTGAAATAGTGATTAGAGCAATTTCTCCAATGTGTTTGATTTATTAATGTCATTAACTCTTTATATTAATTATTATACGTAGATCATACTTCTAAACAATTGTTATTGTTTTACGAAAATCCATACAGCTATATTTGAGATAAAAATGTCACTAATTTACTCCACAAGACTATTACAGATGATTACTTCAATTTTAACGTCTTTGGTGCCTTAGGAGGTATTGAATATGATTTTGGTTTGGAAAATAACAATCAAAGATCTCTGATCTCTTTAATTAATTCCCCTGCTTCATTACATTTTTCCTGAATTAAGTAAATATTAGGTTTCTCTGATTCATCCAACGTTCCTCTCATCTCGATTATGGAAGCTGCGCTGATAATAATCTGGAGAATATTTCCAATATTGTGTGAGTATTTATCTTTCAGCTGATCTTTGTCCCTATATGCGATACCTCTTTCAAGATGAATGAATAAAACAATGATAAGGATAGTAAGTAGAATTCCCACCGTATAATTACTGATTATAGCTGGAATATTTGTGGAATAATATAAACCGTAAGAAAAATCCTCTACTGAAAACATAAGGATGAATGACAATATTAAATAACAGATAACACTGATAAGAGCTAAGTACACCCATTTAGCCCCTCCTCCTATTGTCCTATTGATTTCTTTTCTCTTAAATATTATCATTAAAGATATAACAACATATGATACAAAAATCATTGCAACTGCAGAGGATAATGCGAGTGTTTCCCCAAATAGTCCATAAGCTGCAAGGGGAAATATCAGATAAAATAGAGTCACTAAAAACATTATTTTTCCTGGAACAAAACGAAAATACGATAAAACTCCCATAAAGATAAGCATCAGCCCTTCAGCACTCAGAATCGCGTTTAAAAGAAGGAGAATTTCAGATATGACACCTATGGTGAGATTATCGGCAATAATTGGTAATAATCCAGCTATTACCCAGCAACTCCAGCCCGCAACAGGTGCAATGAATCTCTTCTTTCTTAGATTGATTAAGAATTCAATAGAAAGACCCAAACCAATTATTCGAATAATAGTTAAAAGAATTAAGTTGTAGAACGAGAGAAGATTCATTTTCATTCAGCATCTAGTAGGTCTCAAGAGTACACTTTTTTGAATCCGATAGCATTTAAAATACTTCTCAAATTTGTAATCTCCTCCCTTTCCTTTTAGAAGTAAGTAATATTCACAGAACTAGTGTGTTTTAGGAAAAAAAAGAATGTTAAAGAAATAGTAACACTGATTGAAACTATTCCCCGAGGAATTGCATCATTTTATTTTCATGTACAACTTCTTCTTCTAAGATATGCATCATGAGGTTGTAGGTTCGAAAATCTTTGTCTTTAGTTAACTCCATGAGTTTGTTATAGACTCCAATGGCACATCGTTCATCCTCTTTTATTAAATCTGCCATAGCGGACAAATCATTGGCATCTGGTAGGGTGTTTGGATATTTACAATTTGCATGTTGGTTGACTTCATCCCATATAACAATTGGCTGACCTCCCAGCTCAAGAATTCTCTCAGCTAATTCATCAGCGTGTTCTAGCTCTTCTTCTGCAATTTCTTTCACTGCATCTGCAAATTGAAAGGATCCCCTGCCATTTGCGATAGTTGCTAAACTAAGGTATTGAAAGTAAGCTAACCACTCATCACAGTATGCTTTATTCAACTCTGCAATTATCTCTTCTTTATTTCCCTTTACAAGATCAACACTTTTTATTCCCAATCTTTACAGACTCCTATTATTGAGATAATTTTCATCACACACTTGAATTTATATATTTTTTTTGTTGTATTCAAATCTTTTTGAGCTTCTATTTTTATAATTCAGTTTAATTTTTTCGGAACTATAGTCTCAAATAATATTTGATATTTATTAATAATAAATATTAGTTAATAACTAAACTTTTGATTATTAATTAATATATATTAAAACAAAAGGATTTGAAAAATATGACAGCAGAAGTAGCTAGAAAAATGGTAGAAAAAGCTGGTATAGATGTCGATAAATTGTTGGAACTATTGATCAAAAATGCAGCAGCAGAATTAACGACATATTATTATTATACCATATTACGGACAAATCTCATTGGATTTGACGGAGAAGGTTTGAAAAAGATTGCTGAAGATGCAAGAATAGAAGATAGAAATCATTTTGAGGCATTGGTACCTAGGATCTATGAGCTTGGTGGAAAATTACCTGGTGATATGAAAGAATTCCACGATGTGTCAGCTTGTCCGCCTGCGTATTTGCCGAAGGATATTACTGATGTGAAAGAAATTGTGAGAGTCCTTCTAAAAGCAGAACAGTGCGCAGTCCGAGGATACACTGAAATCTGCAATATGACCGTTGGGAAGGATCATAGAACCTATGATTTAGCTTTAGCAATTCTACACGAAGAGATTGAGCATGAAGCATGGTTCACAGAATTTTTGGGAAAAGGGCCCTCTGGACATTTTCTCAGACCTAATGGCGTGAACAGTCCTTATGTTTCAAAGTTTCTTCACTAGAAACATTTACCCCTTTTCCTCTTTTTTAATTCAAAATTTTTTTTAACTGAATGTAGAATATATTGGTTAAATTCGGATTTATATCCTAACAATGTTTTAAGGAAGGATCACAATAAGATATACCAATCAGCGAATTTCTATCCTAGATTTTCTCAAGGACAATCTCAATCATCCTACAGTAGAAGAGATCTTTGAAGAAGTTAAGAAAAGCTTACCAAGAATAACTAAAGCCACTGTTTACAAAAACTTAAATGTGCTAACTGAAGAGGGTTTGATTAGGGAAGTTAATGTGAAGGGAGTTTCAAGATTTGAAGCAAAGATAGAAGCTCATCATCATCTTATTTGTAAATCTTGTGGGAAAATTACAGATTTTAATTCCAAAGAATTAATAGATTATGCTTTGCTATTAATACAGAATCAGAAAGATTTTAAAATTAACACTGCAGAAACTAATTTTTATGGCTTTTGTATAAAATGTAAAAATAAGGAATTATCAACACCATAATTCTTTTTGATCAAAATATGTATATAGAATAAAAAAATAAAGAGGGGAGTTTATCTCTACTTCAAGATTGGATATCTCTCTACAAACGAAAGCTTTGACCATTTTTCACCTAAGCCAAGGTAATTACCAACTGGTATTATGATGAACAAGAATAGTACAAGAATATAGATGATATGTTCATCGATTATAGGATTGAATACCATCGTACCTTGAGCAGGAGTAATAATCCACTCGGAAAGATATACTGAGATTAGAAAGATTATTGTAGAAATACTCGATAGTCTTACAAGAACCCCAGACATAAGGCCGATACCAGCAAACAATAGCATCCCCATATATGCAATATCCACTAATTGATATGTACCACCTAAGATGTCAGAGAAAAGAAAAGCAAATGGACTATTTTGATTCACACCATAGAATTTTAAGAATCCTTGTGTAGGAGATGCACCAGCAAGCCACGAGTTTTCAGGTGTCGTAGCGAACCCTAATCCAAACATCTTATCTAGGAATGGCCATAGAAACACAAATCCCATCACTATTCTTAATACACCAAGAGTAATTTGTTCAAAACTATATTTTTCATATTTAGAATTCAATTATTTTCCCTTCATAGGTTTGATAATACTAATTAACAATTGTTAAGTTTATATATATCAATTATATGATCTGATTTTCGGAAGATTTAATAGATAATTTTTATTTGGTTACATAGAAATCATGCCAAAAAAAGAACATGAATCATTTTTAGGTGCGAGAAAAGGTAGGATCTTATTCTCGATCATATTCACAATCCTACTTCCAATCTTTTCCTTGTTATCTCCACTTCTAGTAATAAGTTTTAATTTCCTTTATTTTCCCTTTACTCTAATTCATGAATTGGGGCATCTCTTTACAATAAGTCTATTTTTACCTTCTTTGAATCCTCACTTGGAATTTTATTTATTTGACGGTGAATTCTGTTGTGCTTGCTTAATTACTAATGAATTTCCTTATTGCTGGCAATCAATAATTGTTATGCTTGCTGGATCTGTTTCAGTAATGATTTTTACAATTCTTTGTAATTTTTCATTGCTTCGAATGAAATCGGAAATCTCGTACAATATAGGAAGGTATTATTTTATCTTTGGCTTGTTAGCTGATCTTCCCAACCTTTTACCAATCCACCCCTCTTCCTTAGGATTCATTACCGATGGTTTTGCGATAAGTACATGTTTATGTCAGATGGGGTATTCACCCTTTTTATCAAATGAATTGTCATATATTTTTTCTCTAATCTCGATTCTAATGATTCTGGCGTCCTTTTTCTTCCTCGGATATTTTTTTTATCGCTTGGGAGAACTTATAATGAATAAATTCGAGAAAGACTATGTAAATGAACCAGTATCATTCAACGAGTAATTCCCTTTATTTCAGTTTTTACTTATAACATCAATTTTCAATGTTCTTTTAGGAGCATCTTGGGCATTAATAGACCAATCATACTTTAAATATTCAATTCTTGCTCTTTTGTATTATTCAATGAGTGTTTTCCCAACATCCTGTAAATGATATAGTATGAATTTTTTCACTCCACCATAAATTTCAAAATCTTTCGCATACCACTTAAATATTGTATTTAAATACAAAATACCCTTCTCTGTATCTAAGAAGACATGATCCTTATCATTAATGAAGTTTATAGTAAGTGAATCTAAATGATTATCTAATGTTTCTGCATGGAAAAGCCTATCAGGTAAATTGGGACACGATTTTGAGGCACAAGTGATCGAAAAATGAATTCTAGGATCTTTGAAACGTTTTCATAAAATTTTATTTTCGAAATTGTGTAAGTTATTTTTTTTTCCAGCCACATTGAATCGCCTTAAGAAAAAGAATCTTATTTTGCTAAAAAGGGAAACATTCCCCTTCCATTTTGGATTTCGTTCTAACTCTAGATATACCCCTTTAATAATAAGGATATTGTTAGCATTCAACCAAAATGCGAACTCTTCATTACGATTCATACATTGTAAATCTGCTGTTTTCAAACATTGAACTTGATCTACTGCCCATTTATCTTCTTTCAGACTATTATAATCACGAGACCATTATTATCAATATAAGGTTTGAGTGCATTTAAATCGTCAAAATGAGTTGTAGGGGACATTATTACTCATTCATTTGACAGGAATAATATGATTAAAAGGAATGCTGGAAAAAAATCTAAAGGGCTGGTTATAGTAAATATTAATGGGTTTGCTTTTGTTGTTGTCTAATTCGAAAAAAGGACGAACATACTTAATAAATAAAAATATATTCCCGAAGATTGTTCAGAAATTTACATTTTCGATTAAGAAATGAAAAATGGTTCAATTTCTGTGAGAAAAGTTAGAGCTGATAGTTATGGGAAAAACAGAAGAAGATTTAATGGCAGCTTTTGCTGGTGAAAGTCAAGCAAATCGAAAATATCTAGCATACGCAATTAAAGCTGAAAAAGATGGATTTACTCAGGTAGGACGTCTTTTTCGTGCAGTTGCTCACGCTGAAACTGTACATGCTCATAATCACCTACGTGTTTATGGTGGAATCAACACGACACTTAAAAATATTAAAGCATCAATAGAAGGAGAACATTATGAATTCACTAACATGTATCCTGAATTCTTGGAGGACGCCAAGGAAGAAGGGAGGAAGGCTGCGGAACGGACGTTTGATTTTGCCAATCAAGTAGAGAAAATACACCATGACTTATATTCACGTGCGCTAAAAGCGGTTGAAAGTGGTAATGACCTTCCAGAAAAGCCACTTTACGTGTGTGAAGTCTGTGGTTACACGATTGAAGATGGGATCCCAGATAAATGCCCCATTTGTGGTGCCTCTCACGAGAGATTTATTAAGATAGAATAAGAAAATCTCTTTTTAAGAGATTCCTATATCTATTTTTTCTTCAATACTTTCCTTGAGCCAAGGTGATAATGGATTGACATTTGAAGAAGTGGTTAATAGAAGAAGAGCATATAGAGCATTAGAATCCGTCGAAATAACAAAAGAATTAATCGAAAAAACCGCACATATAGCTCAATTAGCTCCCTCATGCTTCAATAAACAACCATGGAGGTATATCTTCGTTTTCGAAAAAATCTTACTCACCAAATTGCAGAATGAGGGTCTTTCAAAAGGAAATAAATGGGCAAAAGCTGCTAGTATGATCATTGCAGTATTTTCCAGAATTGATTTGGATTGTGTAATAAGTGACCGACAATATTATCTATTTGATACAGGAATGGCAACTGCATTTATGATTCTACATTTAACTGATCAAGGTTTAGTTGCACATCCAATAGCAGGATTTGATCCAGTAAAAGTAAAGGAACTCTTGGAACTTCCTGATGAAATGCATCTGATAACCTTAATAATCGTTGGGAAAAAATCAGATAAAATTCCAGACTTTTTTGAAGACTATCAAAAAAAAAGTGAAGTAAAACGTCCTACACGAAAACCTTTAGATGAGTTCATCTACATGAATAAATATATCAAAAAATAATGTTAAATAATCCTTCTAGCTAGTTATTGATTCTTACAAAGTATTTTTTTGGAGCTTTACACCAAGGACAAACCCAATCGTCTGGAAGCTCTTCAAAGGGAAGTTCTTTGACTTCCTCATCATAGGTATATCCGCACATTCTACATTCCCAATTTCCACCTTGTTAATTGTTGATATTTACTGAAATCAAGACTTTGAGATTCAGAATAATATTTGCGAAGAAATAGTCTATATTATCAAAGATTATTGGGATTAATATATTTAATCAGTCCATTTAATTTTTGATATGGGTTTAGTTGATAACGAATTTCATATTGAAAAAATTATAATTCATCAAATCAATGTCTTCTTGAAGACTATGTATTTTATTCAAAGACTCTGATATAAGTGATGAATAAATGAAATTTAATACTTTATTAGATGTCTTCAAAAGAAAAAAACAACCTACTCAAATTAGTTTAGAATATATCATTATCTGTCAAAATTCGGGCCAACCTATCTATGCAAAATGCTGGGGTAATGTCTGCGGGATGTTGGGAAAAAAAGACGAATTAATGACAGCATTTCTGGCAGCAGTTTCCACAATGCCAAGAATGTTTGCTGAATCAGATAAAAAAGTCCATAGTATGAGCATTGGATCATTAGAATTGTTATTTTCATATACAGAATCAGAAAATATTATATGTTTGGCATTTCCAAAGGGAGACGTAAATAAAAATACAATGGAAATTGTAAATAATCTCTTCAAGGATATCTCTCAGTTATTAGATGAGGATTTTCCTGAAACACCCTGGGACCGATTAAACGATCCAAAAGTCCGCTCATTTGAAAAAGAACTGCTGAAGAATGCTATTCACCCTTGGTTTCATCTTGTATTAACAAATAATGGAGATAAACACGAAGATAATTGCCCAATATGCATGCCAATGATTTTAAGATCATGTTCCTGATCTAATTACCCAATAATTGTTTTAATGTAATCCCAATAATATTAATAAGAATATATTAAATTATGTGAGGAATAAATGAAACTCAAATCCATACTAAATATTTTTAAAAGAAAGAATCAATCTAGGGGAATTAACTTAGAATACCTCATCATCTATCAAGATTCGGGACAACCGATTTATTCTAAGTGTTGGGGAAATGTTTGTGGATTGTTAGGAAAAAAAGACGAATTATTGACAGCTTTTTTAGCTGCTGTCTCCACAATGCCAGGGATGTTCGCTGAATCAAACACTAAAGTTCATAGTATGAGTATTGGGTCTTTGAAATTATTATTCTTCTATACAAAATCAGATAATATTATTTGTGCAGCATTTAAGGAGGGAGATGTTAATACTGAAACAATGGAAATTGTCAATAACCTCTTCAAAAGTATTTCTTGGTTATTAGATGAGGAATATCAAGAAACTCCCTGGGATCGATTGAACAATCCAAGAGTCCAAGCATTTGAAAAGGAACTGCTTTCAAGTATAATCTACCCTTGGTTTCATGTCGCCTCACCCATTAATGGAAGTTCTCATGATGAGAATTGTCCTTTATGCATGCCTACGATGCTAAAAATGGATAAAAATCTCCCTGTCTGGGGAAGAATCAAGGACAGTTATTCAACTAAGACTCAATCACTAACAAAAGTTGAAACACACAGTGGTTCTTTGCAAATAGGTGATCTTGCTCCTGACTTTGTTGCGGAAACAGATAGAAGTGAAACAATAAGACTTTCTGATTATCGAAACAAAAAAGATGTTGTTCTCTTCTTTTACCCCAAGGCGAACACTCCAGGATGTATTATTGAAGCACAAGGATTTCGTGATGCTTATAATGAGCTGAAAAATCTAAATGCAGAAGTCATTGGGATCTCGGTTGATAACATTACTGATTTACAATCCTTTAGAAACGACCAAGAGCTTCCATTTCCACTTATAACAGACATAGAAAAAGATATTTCAACCAAATATGGTTGTTTAAATGACGAAGTTGGATTGGCTAAAAGAACAACTTTTCTAATCGATCGCCAAGGGAAGATTAGAAATATATGGGAGCTGTCAGGGACATTTGCTCAAGAACGATTGTCTCAACATGCTTTTGAAATTAAAAAATCTATTTTAAACCTAAATTGATATAATTTGTTTTTATAATTATAATCCAGGTGATTGAATTTTGGTAGGTTTATCTGGTGATTTTGATGTCATTGTTGTAGGAGGTGGCCCAGCAGGGCTTTCTGCTGGAATTATTTCTTCTCTTAAAGGATTAACTACGGTAGTTTTCGAGGGAGGAACGTGGGGAGGACTTTTAAGTACTATATATCCAAAAAAGAAGATCTACAATTATCCTGGTACGCCTCGTATCCGTGCAGAACATCTCGTTTCAGAGTGGGTTCGACAAGCTGCGGATCACGGAGTTCATCTCATAAAAGAACGAGTGACAAAAATACGTAAGAATTTAGAAGTTGAAACTTCCGAAGGTACAATCTTTCAAGCAAAATCAGTCATCATTGCCACAGGAATGAAACCGAATGAACTTGGGATCCCTGGTGAAACAAAACTCTCTAAGAAGGACAGAGGCGTATATCCATATGTGATCGAACCAGAAATCTTTTACAATCGTCGCGTACTAGTTATAGGGGGGGGAGATACCGCTATTGATGCGGTTATAGATTTAAACAAAATTGCAAAAAAAATATATCTAGCACACCGTCGGAGTGATTTCAGGGCATCAGAGACAAACTTGGAACTAGTAAAAAAGGAAAAAATGGCTGAAATTTTAACAAATGTAACTATAAAAGAGATTCTTGGGCAACTTAAAGTAGAAGGAGCTATCCTAGAGGATGTTAAAACTAGAGAGAAAATAGAACTTAACGTTGAGAAAGTCATCCTCGCAGTAGGGTTAACACCAAACACTGAAATTTTTCAGGATTTAGGTTTAGAATTCCAAGGAAAGTTCCTTAAAACTGATGAACTTCAACGTACAAATATTGAAGGAGTCTTTGCTGCAGGAGATATTGTTACTCCCTACCAGTTAGCTACAGTAGCAGCTGCTCAAGGAGCTCTAGCTGCTCATGGCGCATATCTTTATATTCGCGATCCATACTGGAAACAAGAACATATGAAAGATAAATCAGAGATTAAACGACAAATTCTCTAAATTCACTTAATCATAAATGGCTTTGAGGACTTCTCTCATGTGGTAAACCTGCAAATTGAAGTGAGAGAATTAATCATTTGACAAAAGAAAATCTCTCTCTTTTTCAAATAACCTAATTAATCTTCCAAGAATAGCTGATTCATCATGAGAGAAGTACTCAACTTCATTTGAAATCTCCTTTACAGCTGGGATAAAATTTTTCAAGAAAGTTTCCCTATTTATTCTTTCAGTTTCCGCCAATTTCCTAGTTCTGCGAGCTATTGTGAAAGCTTTGTAAAGAAGTTCTTTACTTTTCCCAATGTGGTGAATAATCTCTTTATCTTCTTCAGATAATTTATTACTAAGAATAGCCCCTTTAAAAGCATTTAGAACCTTATCAAAGCCCCCCAAGCTTGGATGTAACTCAACTATATAGTGTAATATATCTCGAATGTTGATTACCCGAATCGGATCATCTTCAATGATTGCATAGGAATATCCTTGAACTTCCATCATATGGAGAGCATATGCTACTGAATCAGTCTTTTTGAGAACAACAGGCGATTTAAGCATTGCTTCTCGAATTGGTTTATCTAAATTTATTGGTGATTCATTGCATACTCTTCGAAGAAGAGATCGTTCTGTAAATATCCCTTTTATCGATCTATCTAATCCAATAACGACCACTGAGCATTTTTGATGATCAATCATCAACCCAACTACTTCTTTAACTGGTTTATCTGGCGAGACTTCAAGAGCTAGAGATTCTTCTCCTCCAACTTCCCCAAGACAATCCTCTAATATTGCTTTTTCGATTCTAGAATCCGTCATTGGTTTTCTTTCTTCGATAACAATATCACTATTACAATTGGAACAGTAAAGCGATCCAGGTAAATTCTCATGTCCACAAACAGCACATCTTATCATCAAAGTTACCTCTTAATTTAAATTAGCAATTAGTTTCTTCAAACTAGGTAACATTCCAAGTTTCTCCTTCACAAAGTAAATCATGGAGTGATTTGGCACGAGCCTCCTTGGCTTCTTTCATTGATTGTTCTAACATCTCATTATATGTTTCCTTTTGTATTGCTCGAAATATGCCAACTGGTTCAGGAAACTTAGGGTGCCGCATTCGTGATAAAAAGAATGCTAAGGTAGGTTCTGTGGCATATTCATCATGATAAAGTAAATCTTCACGGGTAAACCCTGCTTCTTTATATTTAATGACTTTAGGTGTTAAGCCGTGAAGAAAAATACCTTTTTCCAGATCTCGACCAAAAACCATCGGTTCTCCATGTTTAAGTTCTAGGATGTTATCATAACGTAATTCTTTATCTGTGGCGTATTTAAAAGCCCCATCATTAAAAATCAAGCAATTCTGATAGATTTCTATAAAAGCTGTCCCCTTATGGTTTGCAGCTCGTTGAAGAACCTCTCTCATATGGTCTCCGTATG
>Ga0209636_10002649_pt1 | contig 18269 bp, 12 predicted proteins | sample DeeMarSWOR152_54_FD_187464 | JGI IMG/M metagenome (GOLD analysis project Ga0209636, IMG submission 187464) | Marine sediment microbial communities from White Oak River estuary, North Carolina - WOR-1-52-54 (SPAdes) (version 2) | ecosystem: Environmental > Aquatic > Marine > Intertidal zone >... | reverse complement strand
CCATCATCAACAAGGACAGCACTCCGCTGGATTCTATGGCAGACTATGTTATCAACGACGCGGCTGGAAATGTTCTTCCTCAGATAGTCCAGAGCTTGAAGGAAGCTTAATTTTTTATAATCCCGCTAACGCCCCGCTCATTTCAGCAAGCTTCCAAAAACAAAAAATACTCTCCTTTCCCCTATATTTTTTCTATATCATACCGTCTACCTTTTGACAATTCAAATATCACTTCCAAAAGAGCTCCCTTCATTGTAAAATACTTGAGTATTATTCTTCGCTATGGAGGAAGAAATGACGAGGGGTAGATTTTCATACAGAACATATCCATTTCGGATAATCTTTATTCTGTGTTCTCTGTTCCTGGTTGCAGCGTTGCAATCTGCTGATATAACTCTGGTCGAGTACTTTGCCGGATTAAAAGTTCGCTCCATCGGTCCCGCAGGAATGAGCGGAAGGATTGCCTGTGTGGAGGTTGTGGTCAACAATCCGAGAATTATATATGTAGGCGCTGCAACAGGAGGAATATGGAAATCCGTGGATGGAGGCGTGACATGGAAACCGATATTCGACGACCAGAGCACTTCTTCTATCGGAGATATCACCATAGATCCCTTCAATCCTGAAGTTGTTTGGGTGGGTACCGGCGAGGCCAATCCCCGAAACAGCGCAGGCGTGGGAAGAGGAGTCTTTAAGACTCTCAACGGAGGAGAGACCTGGGAGTTTTTAGGATTAGAAAAGACCGAAAAGATCAGCCGCCTCCTCCTTGACCAGAACAATCCTGAAATTGCTTTCGTTGCAGCCATGGGAACCACCTGGGGAGAAAATCCAGAGCGAGGTGTCTTTAAGACCATCGATGGCGGAAAGACCTGGAAGAAAGTCCTTTTTGTGGATGAGAAAACTGGAGCAGCGGATTTGGCCATGGATCCCAGCAATCCGAATCGATTGTTGGCAGCCATGTGGGAACACCGGAGATGGCCCTGGTTTTTCAGCTCAGGGGGCTCTGGCAGTGGTCTGTACCTCAGCACAGACGGCGGGGAGAATTGGAAAAAAATCACTCATGAAGAAGGGCTACCTAAGGGAAATGTGGGCCGAATCGGTATTGCCTTCTCCCGAAGCCGCCCGAATATCGTCTATGCCTTGGTGGAAGCCGAAAAGAGCGCCTTGTGCCGTTCTGAAGATGGCGGGAACACATGGGTCATCGTTAATGATAAACCTGGCGTAAGCCCAAGGCCCTTTTATTACGCCGACATCCGTGTGCATCCCACTCAGGAGAACACTGTCTACAGACTTTCCAGCCCTCTGGATGTCAGTATCGATGGTGGAAAGACATTCAAGCGCCTGATGGAATTCTTCGCTATCCATGGCGATTTCCATGAATTCTGGATCCATCCAAACGATGGAGACTTCATGGTGGTCGGAGGCGATGGAGGCATAGGTCTGAGCTATGATGCCGGTGAACACTGGAATTTTGTTCAGAATCTGCCTTTAGGTCAGTATTACCACATCAGTGTCGACCTGGAAAATCCCTATAACATCTATGGAGGACTGCAGGACAATGGATCCTGGGTTGGGCCCAGCCGCGTGCTCCAGGGAATGTCGATATTCAATTTTCACTGGCAGCCGGTTGGCTGGGGGGATGGATTCGGAACACTGGTTATTCCGAGAGACGTTAAACTAGCATACTCGATGTCCCAGGGAGGCTGGCTGGTACGCTTCAACACCGTGACCGGGGAGCAGAAGGACATTCGACCGCCTGCTCAAGAGGGTGTCAAGCTGCGTTTCAACTGGAACTCGGCTATATCCGTCGATCCCCTGGATGCCAATACTCTCTATTATGGCAGCCAGTTCTTACATAAGAGCAGAGATGAGGGACAGACCTGGCAGATCATCAGCTCAGACCTGACGACAAATAACCCTGCAAAGCAAAAGCAGTCCGAAAGCGGAGGCCTGACCCGCGATGTTACCAACGCGGAAAACCACTGCACGATTTTGACCATCTCCCCAAGCCCGGTCCTAAAAGGAGTGATTTGGGTTGGAACAGACGACGGGAAGATCCAACTCACCAGAGACGGAGCCAGAACCTGGAAAGACCTGTCCGATAAATTGACCGGGATGAAAGACAAGGGTGTTCCATCCGCCACATGGTGTCCTCATATCGAAGCTTCCAACCATAATCCAGGTACAGCCTATGTGGTATTCGACGACCACAGGCGGGCAAATTGGACACCCTATGTATATATGACTGAGAATTACGGAGAAACCTGGATAAGCTTGGTCACCCCTGATATCGATGGATTTGTTCATGTGATACGAGAAGACCCTGTCCAAAAAAACCTTCTTTTCTTAGGAACAGAGTTTGGACTCTATGTCAGCTTCGATCGAGGGAGAAACTGGATGAAGTGGACTCATGGCCTTCCGACAGTGCCTGTCAGGGACATGGTCATCCATCCTTTCGACAACGATCTGGTGATCGGGACGCATGGTCGATCGGTGTACATCCTGGACGACATCCTTCCCTTGCGTGAATTCACCAAAGACATCATGAACAAGAAGCTCCATCTGTTCTCGATCGACGATGCCTACCAATTCCGGACATCATTTTTGAGTCCCGGATACCTGGCACCAGGGAATATGGAATTCCAGGGGCAAAACAAGGCCTATGGCGCTCTCCTCACCTATTCCGTCGGCAAGCTGGATGAACCCAGCCCAGCATCCAAACAAGAAGAGACTACACAGAGCTTGGAAGAGACCGAACCCAAGAAGATGGATGAAGAAGAGACCGTAAAGATCGATATCATGGACTCAAAGGGCGAGGTTGTGCGTACCCTGAAGGGGCCCAAAAAGTCTGGACTTAACCGAGTGAATTGGGACCTGCGCCATGAACCCTTTAAATCACTGAGTGATCCCTTCGAAGGGTTCTTTCCGCCAACCGGTCCTTTTGTCCTCCCCGGAACCTACGGAGCAAGGATAAGAATCAATGATATTGTCGTCGAAGAGACTCTCCAAGTCTTAGCTGATCCCAGGTATCCGGTGACGAATGCAGATCGGAAGGCAAAATATGACCTGATCATGAGGAACGGCAAATACATCGAAACCGTCACAGATGCTTATAAAAAAATTGAGAAAGCTCTCGAGGCACTCGGAGAGGTTCTGAAGAGAGTAGACCAATTGGATGAAAAGCATCGGGAAACGATTAGGATTAAGGGCAACGCCTTTAAAGAAATGTTGCAGGCTGCTCAGCTTCGCTTGTCTCCACCAAAAAACCGCTCCGGCATCTTTGAGGAGATCGAGCTTTCTTCGTGCTTTGCCACACTCGAATCTCGATTAGAGTCCTCCTTCGATGCGCCGACTGCCGGACAGCTCCAGGAGTTCAAACAGCTCACGACCGCTTTCAATAGAGAGATCATAAGACTCAACAGTTTCTTCAGGGACGATTTCCCAAGATTCATAGAAGAGGTGAAGGACGCAGGATTTACCATATTCCCTAAAATCGAACTGATCACAGTCAGACAATAAAGAAGGCGGCTACCTCCTTGACTTTAATAATTCCATTCTCGACATCACCAGTGCTGATCAAATAGTGTGCTTTGATGTTGTGCTTGTCTTACCTTTTCTTTTTCTTCACCTGTTTCAGTTTTGAATACAGATCGGTTCCGATGCATTTTTCTGCGGCTTCACACCAATCGGCGCATCCAAAGTCTTTCAGGACTTGAGGGTCGTTTTTCCTGACTTTGGCTCCGCATGAGGGGCAAATGCGGACTCTGTCATCAAAAAAGAACTCGACCTCTGACTTACAGGCTGGACACGGCAGGTTGCACACCACCTCTTCGATTTTCTTCCTGCTGAGATCCTGGCCAGGGCACTTTTTAAAAACCATTTCTTTTCCTTCTCTATTTAAGCTTCAAGGTTGAGATTGTCAAGCCTCAGGATAAATTTGTGAAAGAATGTGATATTATAGTCTCTGATGAAAATTGCCATAAGCGGAAAAGGAGGCACTGGAAAGACAACTCTTGCGGGAATCCTCGTCCACTTGTTTAAAAAGGACGGCTACAAAGTCCTGGCTGTCGATGCAGATCCCGATGCAAACCTCGCTTCCGCCATCGGAATAATCCCCGAACTTTCCCTCTCCATCAAGCCCATTTCTGAACAGCGCCAGTTGATTAAAGAAAGAACAGGCGCCAATCCGAGGCAGTTCGGGCAGCTCTTCAAGCTTAATCCCACAGTGTCTGATATTCCGGACGATTTCAGCCTCGACTTTCAAGGAATAAAACTGCTGGTGATGGGTGCCGTTCAAAAAGGAGGAGAAGGCTGTGCCTGTCCGGAAAACGTGCTTCTAAAAAACCTTTTATCCGAGATCATCCTTCATCGCAATGAAGTCGTTATCGTGGATATGGAAGCCGGCATTGAACACCTGGGCCGGGCCACAGCCAAATCCATCGACAAAATGCTGATCCTCGTCGAACCCGGAGCGCGAAGCATAGATACTGCAAGGACGATTATAAAACTGGGACAAGAAATCGGTCTCCAGGATTTCGGGATTGTTGGAAACAAAGTCCGGAATGTGCAACAGGCGGATTGGATCGAAAGGCAGTTTGAGGCGGAAACCGTCTTGGGCTCGATTCCCTACTCCGATGCAATCCAAGAGGCGGACATCCAGCAGAGACATCTCTTTGAAGCGATGGATGCGGGATTGCTTGTGGAATTCGAAAAAATCTACCACAAACTTTAAACACCAGCTTGAAGCGTATAACGAAAACCACGCTCATCAATTATTGGTTTTCCCAAATGATCTGGGGGAAAACGCAAAAGGAACCGCACAAATAAAAACCTTTGCAGACCTGTTCTTGCTTTCTGCCATCACGGAAAAAAGATGCTTATCTTAAAAAACTGAAACATCGTGCAAAAAAATGTTTTTATGGTACTATATACCTTTGCAAAATCCAGCGATTTTGGAGTATAAAGTGACGACAGGAGATGAACCATGGCTTTTGAACCTCGTTGTCTTGCAACAGCAATCGGGAGTATGCCTCATACCCATCCATCTGAGGCCTGCGATCTTATCTTGAATACCATTCCTGAGATCCCCACCTGGCCACAATTACCCAATGTCAATTTCAGGGAAGAGATGGAGATTCAGTACAGCGAGGGTTTCCCGTGTGTGGTGCTGGATGAAGAGAAGCAGCGGATGTATTTTGAAACCAACAGAGACATCACCAGTGATTTTGAGAAGTTTTACGAAAACTACATGGCGGAGAATCTGGATTATTTTAAGATATCTCCCGATTACAGCCGCGGCATCTACGAGATGGAGAAAAAGCTTACGGAAAGAGGTTATTCTGATCTCCAATACTTCAAGAGCCATGTCACAGGTCCTATAACCGTTGGATTAGGTAGAGTAGACGAGAACAAAAGGGCCATTTACTACAACGAGATGTTTCGGGATGTCATCGTCAAAGGCACGGAAATGAAAGCTCGTTGGTTACTGAATAAATTTAAGTTCTTAGGTTGCACACAAATCTGTTTCATCGACGAACCCATTCTCTCGGGATTTGGCTCTTCAACTTACGTGAGCCTTCATCGGTCGGATGTGGTGCAGTACTTGAGTGAAGTCATCAAAACTGTCCACAAAGAAGAGGCGATCGCAGGAATCCACTGTTGTGGGAATACGGAATGGACCATCTTGATTGATGCGGGAGTGGATATTATCAGTTTCGACTCCTATGAATATGCGGAGACCATCACTTATTATCCTAATAAGGTCAAGTCATTTCTGGAAAAAGGTGGAACTCTGGCTTGGGGTATTGTGCCCACTTCAGAAAAGATCAACGAAGAGACTCCTGAATCATTGTTAAATAAATTGGAAGCCGGAATGGATAATCTGGCTAGAAAAGGAATAGACAAAAACTTGATTTGGAAGCAGTGTTTGATCACACCCAGTTGTGGGACAGGATCGCTTACAGTCGAATTATCGGAAAAAATCTTTGACCAGCTATCCAAAGTGACCCGAATACTGAGGAGTCAATAAAAAGAACTGGGTCCCCATGCAAAAAGACAAAAAAATGGCAAAAAAAAGTATTGACCGAACGGTTAACACAATGCTCGAGAAAACATCAGAGCAAGGTGTGGAGACTATTTGGGACCGTTCTGACCAACAAAAGACCCGATGCAGATTCGGTGAGCAGGGTCTCTGCTGCCGGGCCTGTTACATGGGCCCCTGCCGTATCAATCCAAAGGGAAAAGGCCCCCAATACGGTGTCTGTGGAGCGTCAGCAGAGGTTATCGTATCCAGAAATTTTGCCCGGATGGTTGCGGCTGGAGCTGCAGCCCATTCTGACCACGGACGCGGCGTGGCCAAAACCCTCCTTCTTGCCGCAGAATCCCCGGATTCGGACTACACCATCAAGGATATCAATAAACTGAAAAAGGTGGCTTTGGCTTTTGGCATTGAAGTCAAGGATCGAACAAAAGAGGCAATCGCTAAAGATGTGGCGGAAAAGGCACTTCAAAATTTCGGAAGACAAGAGGGTGAAATCGACTTTGTCCGACTAGCACCCGAAAAACGCCAGAATCTCTGGCGGCAGCTGGACGTTGCGCCCAGAGGAATCGATCGTGAAATCGTGGAAATGATGCACCGGACCAACATGGGTGTGGACCATGACTACCGAAACATCATGCTTCATGCGGCCCGGACAGCCCTTGCCGACGGCTGGGGAGGATCGATGATCGCCACCGAGCTTCAAGATATCCTCTTCGGAACTCCGTCTCCTCTCCGCGGCCAGGTGAACCTCGGAGTTTTGTCTGAGAGAGACGTCAACATCATCGTTCATGGGCATGAACCAGTCCTCTCAGAAATGATCGTCGAGGCCGCAAGGGACAAGGAACTTCTGAACTTGGCCAAATCCAAAGGAGCTTCCGGAATCAACCTGGCTGGGATCTGCTGCACGGCCAACGAAATCCTCCTCCGCCACGGGCTGCCGATTGCCGGAAATATCCTCCAGCAGGAATTATCCATGGCAACAGGTGCGGTTGATGCGATGATCGTGGATGTCCAATGCATCATGCCCTCACTCCCGGAGGTCAGTCAACATTACCACACCGAACTTATAACCACATCTCCCAAGGGAAAGATGGAGAAAGTCAAGCATTTGCCCTTTTCTGAAGAGAACGCTCTTCATACGGCCAAAGAGATCGTCAGAGAAGCGATCTTGAATTTCCCGAACCGGGGTCAAGTGGACATCCCCAAAGAAAAGATGAGCCTTATCGCAGGTTTTAGCCACGAGGCTATCAACTACATGCTGGGTGGAACATTCCGAGGTTCCTACACACCTCTCAACGACAACATTGTCAACGGACGCATCAGAGGAGTCGCAGCAGTTGTGGGCTGCTGCAATCCCAAAGTGGTCCATGACCAAGGCCACATCAGCCTTGTCCAAGAGCTTATCGCCAATGATATCTTGGTCGTCCAGACAGGATGTTCAGCCATTGCCTGTGCTAAGGCCGGGTTCCTCACGCCTGAATCAGCTGTTAAATATGCAGGTAAAGGACTCCGTGAAGTCTGTGCGGCAGTGGGCATGCCCCCTGTCCTTCATTCAGGCTCATGTGTGGACAACAGCCGCCTACTCATCGCTCTATCAGAAATGGTCAAAGTCGGAGGCCTGGGGGACGACATCAGTGAACTTCCTGTGGCCGGAGCAGCACCCGAATGGATGAGTGAAAAAGCCATATCCATAGGACATTATTTCGTTGCCTCAGGCGTATTTACCATATTTGGCATCGGTCTGCCTGTCCGGGGAAGCGAGATATTCTCCGAACACATCTTCAAAGAATTCGAAAAAACCTTTGGTGGAAAATGGGGGGCAGAATCTGATGTTAGAAAAATGGCCAACACGATGATAGATCACATCAACAAAAAGAGAAAAAAATTGGGCATTGATAAAGAAAAAAAGAGAGTGCTCTACGATATGGAGATGAGAAGAGACCTAGAACTCTAAAAAGTATCGAACAATCTTTGCAAAAAATTCAGGAGACTTGAAAGGCTAAGCTTAATGTCGAAGTTGATCTCTACAAGAGCTATACGCGGTGCACACAAACTGGTTGCACGTGCAGAAAAGGAACTTAGCCGCGCGATCGAAGAGAAAGGGCCTGAGAACAGAGTGGAGTTCCCTAATACAGGATATTTTCTCCCTATTTCTCATGGCATATTGGGATTGAATATCGAAACCCTTGGAGGGCTCGAGGAACTGCTCGAAGAGGCGAAGAAGCTTCTCCCGCTTGTCCCAGATGAAAAACTATGGGTTCCCTACTTGGGACACACTCTGGATGCAGGAATGGCCACGCTCTTTGCTGACGAGATTATCGAGGCTATCAAGTACACACAAAATCCCCTCCCTTATCTCACTGAGCCCAATCCTGATGAGGAACACCTTTGGATAGGAGCGGCGAATGATATCATCATGAGGGAAAGAGGAATTGAATTCGTGGACGGGACCGCACCAGGCTTTGCAGCCTGTGTGGGTTACTGCCCCACAAATGAGAACGCCGTCGAGATTGCCCGTGAATTGCAGGAGAAGAACCTTTACGTGTTCATGTCTGCTGCCACAGATGGAAAGTCCATGGCCCAACAGCTCCGGGAAGAAGGTATCCAGATGGGCTGGGAAACACGGCTTGTACCCTTCGGTGACGACGTCACGGCCACCGTGCACTCTCTTGGTTTTGCTACACGGGTTGCTCTATCTTTTGGAGGGGCGCAACCCGGTGATTTCCAGAGGGTTTTGCGCTACAACAAAAACAGAGTATTCGCTTTCGTTCTCGCGTTGGGGCCAGTTGACGATGAGAAGCATGCTCAGGCTGCAGGAGCCATCAACTACGGATTTCCCACCATCGCTGATACAGATATCGGCCAGATCCTGCCCACAGGGATCTGCACTTATGAGCATGTGGTCTCCCCTGTCCCCCATGATAAAATCGTCTCCAAGGCGATCGAAGTCCGAGGTTTAAAAATCACCATCACCAAGGTTCCTATTCCTGTCTCCTACGGGCCTGCTTTTCAGGGGGAGCGCATCCGCAAGGAGGACATGCATATTGAGTTAGCTGGCCAGCACCAGCCCGGATTTGAATTCTTAACAACCAAAGAGATGGACGAAGTGGAGGATGGGAAAATAGAGGTTATTGGTCCGGAAATCGAGGAAGTTGAAGAAGGGACCAAGATTCCTCTTGGTATCTGGGTGGATGTCGGCGGACGCGAAATGCAAACTGACTTTGAACCCATCCTGGAACGCTACATTCATGATTTCATCAACTGCGCTAACGGTGTGTTCCATATGGGTCAACGGGATATCAACTGGGTCCGGATCAGCAAGGAGGCTAAACAGAAAGGCTTCAGATTCGAACATTTCGGAACCATCCTGCATGCCAAGCTTCACGGCGAATTCGGAAAGATCGTCGATAAGGTCCAGATAAGAATCTACACCCGTGAGAAGGAGGTTCTCGGACTCATCGAGGTGGCGCGGGAAGTCTATAAACAGCGGGATGCACGGATTGCCGACATGACCGATGAGGCCGTGGAAACCTTCTACTCATGCACATTGTGTCAATCCTTTGCGCCCAATCATGTCTGCATCATCACTCCTGAGAGGTCTGGGCTTTGCGGCGCCTATAACTGGCTGGATGGAAAAGCCGCCTTTCAAATAAATCCGACAGGTCCGAATCAACCTGTCAAAAAGGGAAGAGTCATCGATAAAGAAAAAGGTCAGTGGCAGGACATCAACGATTTTGTCTATAACAACTCCCATAAAACACTGGAAATTTTCAATGCCTACAGCATCATCGAGTATCCGATGACATCGTGTGGATGCTTCGAATGCATCTCAGGAGTCCTCCCCTCGACAAACGGCATCATGATCGTGTACCGCGATTACACGGGTATGACTCCCAGCGGGATGAAATTCTCGACTCTGGCTGGAAGTGTAGGTGGCGGCATGCAGACGCCAGGATTCATCGGTCACAGCAAGCATTACATCGGAAGCAAGAAGTTCATCAGTGCCGAAGGAGGAGCCAAACGCATCGTCTGGATGAACAAGGAGCTCAAAGAGGAACTGGCTCCCATCCTGGACGAAATCGGAAAGCGCGAGGGGATCGAAGATTTCATCGACAGGATTGCCGATGAGACAATCGCCATCACAGAGGAAGATGTTTTGGAATACATCACCCGAAAGAACCATCCTGCCCTATCCATGTCCCCCTTGTTCTAGGATAAAAGATGAAAACCATAGCGATATCAGGTAAAGGAGGAACAGGAAAATCCACCCTTTCCGCCTTGATCATCCGCTGGCTTAAGGAAAACGAGACCCAACCCATCCTTGCCGTGGATGCCGATTCCAATGTCAACCTGAATGATCTGCTGGGTGTTAAGATCACAGAGACTATCGGTGCTATTCGAGAGGAGATGAAAAAGTCCGCCCATCACCTCCCCGCAGGGACGACCAAGCCGGCCTTTCTCGAGTACAAGATCCATGCCAGTCTTGTGGAGGCTTCGGGTTTTGATCTCATTGCCATGGGACGCCCGGAGGGACCCGGATGTTACTGCTATGCCAACAATCTGCTGCGGGATATTCTGAAGGCCCTCAGCAGCAACTATCAGTATGTTGTGATCGACAACGAAGCGGGAATGGAGCATCTCAGCCGGCGCACGACTCAAAATATCGATTATCTTCTGATCATCTCAGATCCTTCTGTTCGGGGCATCCACGCTGCCGGAAAAATAAGCCGGCTTATCAGCGAACTGGATACCCGGGTGGGAAAGAAGCTTCTCATCCTGAATCGGGTCAAACAGGACATCCCCGCTTCCTTGAATGAAATCATCGAAAAAGAAGGGCTAGACCTCTTTTCTTCCATCCCTGAAGATGATACATTGCTTCAGATGGACCAATCAGGAAAGCCGATTTGGCACATCTCGGATAACTCGGCTGCTTATATGGCCATCCATCGATTGATGACGAAACTCATTGGAGAATAGAAAGAGAAAGATATGACGTTCGAAATCCCCAAAGAGACGAATGCAGGGCAAGTGGTCGAAGTGAAGCTTGGAGCCACATCCGAACAAGGAGGCACCCGTTCTCACATCATCACCATCGGAGGCAGTAACACCTTACCCTTTCATTTCTTCGAAGGGAGGCATTCCAACCATCCCATTGTAGCCATGGAGGTGTTCGACAAATTGCCGGCAAAATACCCGGAGCCTCTTCTGGAATATTACAGGGATGTCATTGACAGTCCCGGGGATATGGCCAAAATGTGTGTGGATGAATACGGTGCGGAAATGATCAGTGTGCGCCTTGAAGGAACGCATCCTGAGAAGGGGAACAAAAGCGCTGAGGAAGCAACGGATGTGGTCAAGCAAGTCCTCGAAAGCGTACGCGTTCCCTTGATCATAACCGGACACAGCCATTTCGAGAAGATCAACGAGGTGATGAAGAAAGTCTGTGAGGTGACGGCAGGGGAGAACTGTCTGATCAACTATGTAGAAACCGACAATTACAAGACAATAACAGCCGCCTGTATCGCCTACAACCATACAGTCGTTGCCCAAACTCCCATCGATGTCAACCTGGCCAAACAGCTAAATATCCTTTTAACGGACATGAATTTTCCACGTGAGAAAATCATGATGGATCCTCTGACTGGGACTTTAGGCTATGGACTCGAATACACCTATTCCATCATGGAACGGATCCGGATCGATGGATTGGCCGGGGATCAGATGCTGGCATTTCCGATGCTCGTGAATCCGGGATATGAGACGTTCGGCGTGAAGGAGGCGAGAGCGCTCGAGCAGGATTATCCGGGCTGGGGAAACCTGGAAGAGAGAGGCATCTATTGGGAAACAGCCACAGCCATGAGCCTTCTTGCGGCCGGTGCAGAGCTTCTGATCATGTATCATCCCAAGGCGGTCGAAACCGTCAAGAAAAAGATCGTAGAGATCTATGAGTTAGGGCAGGGAGAATGAGCATGACGCTGTCTGGATTGGATATATTCAAGCTGCTGCCCAAAACAAATTGCGGAGATTGTGGCGTTCCCACCTGCATGGCCTTTGCCATGAAGCTCGCTCAGAAGAAGGCAGAGCTCAGCGCGTGTCCTCACGCCTCTGAAGAGGCCAAAGCTACCCTTGGGGCAGCCTCCGAGCCTCCGATACGGCTGGTGAAGATCGGAGGTGCCAATGCTCTGGAGGTGGGGAACGAGACGGTCATGTTCCGTCATGAAAAAACGTTCGTCCATCCTACAGGGATAGCCGTCGAGCTCCGGACCTCGGATGGACAAGCAAAGAATCTCGAAAAAATCAGAGATGTAGAAAATCTAACCGTCGAACGAGTGGGGGAAGCCCTCCATTCGGATCTTTTCTTTATTACCCAAGACTCAGATAATCCGGAGGATTTTGTCCATACAGTCGAGGCTACGAAACAAAACTCAAGAAAGGGAATCATCCTGAATTGCGGGGACAACAAGGCACTAGAAAAGGGGCTTCAACTCTTAAAAGATGACCGGCCTGCCATTTTTCTAAAATCAAGGTTATCTGAGGAAGTGATCGAGCTTGCCAAAGCGCACGAGGCAAGCCTCATCTTAACGGCCCAGTCCTTCGAGGATTTAGGAGCGCAATCCAATGCAGCCAAAGAGGCAGGGATCAACAATCTGATCCTGAATCTGAACAGCGAAAATTTGGGCTATCAAATGCAGAACAACGCCATTCTGCGCCGGAGCGCCTTAAAACAGAGTTTCAAATCCTTCGGTCATCCTCTCTTTTCATATACCAAAGGAGAGAACTCACACGGTATTCTGGCTCATGCTTCGATGCAGATCTGTAAATACGGCTCGATCATCGTCCTGCCAGAATACGACAAAGCGATGCTTTACACGCTTTTCACACTCCGTCAGAACATCTACACCGACCCGCAGAAGCCGATCCAAGTTGAGCCCAAAATCTATCCCATAGGCGAACCAACGCCCGAGTCTCCGGTTTTCGTGACCACCAATTTTTCTCTGACATATTTCATGGTATCGGGAGAAATTGAAAATTCTGGGATTTCGGCTCATCTTGTCATCACTGACTGCGAAGGACAATCTGTTCTTACTGCCTGGGCGGCCGGGAAGTTTGTCGGCGAAAAAATCGCTAAATTTATCAAGGACATCAAGCTGGAAGAGCAGGTCAAAACGAGAAAGATTGTGATCCCTGGTCTTGTCTCCCAGATCAGTGGAGACTTGGAGGAGAATCTTCCTGGATGGGAAGTTATCGTGGGATGCCAGGAAGCCTCTGACATCCCATCTTTTGTAAAAAACGTTCAGTTGACATAAATGGCAAAAAAATCCGCTCAGAAACAACATAGCCTGACTTTTCTACCTTTTGATATCTCTGTAAAGGCTCCCAGAGGGACAAAAATCTGGGATGCGGCCAAAAAAGCCCATCTGCCATTAAGAGCCGCCTGCGGAGGAGAAGGCACCTGCGGCGAATGTCTGGTTCAGATCAAGAGCGGGACGTATGAGGCCAAGCCCTCGGCAGTCCTTTCCGGCCATTTTGTGTCTCAAGGCTATGCGCTTGCCTGTCAAACCAATATCACTGACGATCTTGTCATTGTCCTGCCTCAATTCCAAGAGCTCCTGATCAAGAGTGTTGTGGGTTCTGAATTTTTCGAAGAGCATAAAAACAACATCTCCGGAATCTTTGAGCATGATCCTGTGGTCAAATCCCTCGAGCTTCAACTTTCCTCCCCGACTCTGGAAGACAACTACAGCGATTTGAAGAGGCTGGAGAGGGAATTTCAAAAAAAGACGGGTATGGATAAACCCTCCTGTACCTATTCGGTTTTGGCCAAACTGGCTCAAGCTGTGCGTGCTGAGCACGGACAAGTGCGGGTGGTCTACATCCATTTCCCAGATCAAGCGACAATTGTGGACGTGTTCCCGGTAAGAGAAGATAAAAAAATCTGCGGTGTGGCCTGCGATATCGGCACCTCGACCGTTGCTCTTCACCTGGTCGAACTCAAAACAGGGAAAATAGAGAGCACGGCTTCGAGTCTCAACCAGCAGATCAAATGCGGAGAAGACATCATCTCGAGGATCAACTATGCCCAAAAGCATGGACATCTACAGGAACTCCAAGAGCTTGTTGTTCGGACGATAAACCATCTCATCGAAAGCGCATCCCAAAAATCTCGCATATCGCCTTCAGATATCTACTATGCCTCCTTCTCGGGAAACACCACCATGATCCACCTCCTTTTGAAACTCGAGCCGCGCTATATCCGGGAAGAACCCTATGTGCCGACCTTCAACGATCTTCCTCTTATCGAGGCGAGAGAGCTCGGGCTAAACATGAATCCAGAAGCCAAAATCCACCTCTCCCCTGCTGTGGGAAGTTATGTGGGCGGAGATATCACGGCAGGATTGCTTTGCACGCCCATTCTCATGGATTCGGAAAAGACCGCCCTGTTCATCGATGCCGGAACCAACGGAGAACTCGTCGTGGGGAATAAGGAATGGCTGATGACCTGTGCCTGCTCGGCAGGTCCTGCCTTCGAGGGAAGCGGCATCGCGTGCGGGATGCCCGCTTCTGAAGGGGCCATCGAAAAGGTCGGCTTGGATAAAAATGGAGAAGTCCAATACGAGGTTATCGGGGGAATCAATCCAAGGGGATTGTGCGGCTCGGGGCTTGTGGACCTCTTGGCTGAACTCTTTATCCATGGCTATCTCGACCGTCATGGAAAATTCAAAGAACCAAAAGGCGGTCAAAGGATGGTTGACAGCGAAGAGGGGTTGGCTTTTGTGGTCGTAGAGGGAAAAAAGAGTTTTTGGGGAAAAGACCTCATCCTCACAGAAAGAGACATCGCCAATCTGATCCGGACCAAAGGAGCCATCTATTCGGCATGTTCCCTTCTTCTCAAGAATCTCGGACTCCCCTATGACAAGATCGATGCCTTCTACATCGCCGGAGGTTTTGGACAGCATCTGAATATCGAAAATGCCATCCGCATCGGACTGCTGCCTGACCTCGAGAGAGATAGATTTCACTACATTGGAAACAGCTCTCTGCTTGGAGCTTATCTGATCCTTCTTTCTGATAAAAATAAGGATCTGGCCAATGCCATCGCACAGAAAATGACATACGTGGAATTAAACACAGAGCCAAGCTACATGAATGAGTTCACGGGTTCCTTATTCCTTCCCCACACGGACATCGACCAGTTTCCATCTGTTAAGAGAATTTTTGAGAATAAGAGTTAATAGAGGAGGACGAGGATGAGTGCATCGATATTCGACATGATCCGAGAAAGAATTGTCTTACTGGATGGAGGCTTTGGGACAGAACTGATAATCCGCGGCTTTCCCCAAGGAGCCTGCCCTGAAACCTGGAATGTGGAAAAGCCGGAAATCGTGAAAGAAATACACAAGAGCTATTTCGATGCGGGATCGGACGTGGTGTTGACCAACAGTTTTGGCGGAAGCAAGATCAAGCTCGAGTCCTACGACCAGGGCGAAAAGTGCTATGAGCTGAATCTAGCAGCAGCCCAGATCGCCAACAAAGTCAAACCAGAGGGGAAATGTGTGTGTGGAAGCATAGGACCCATAGGAAAATTCCTTAAGCCTGTGGGAGAATACGAAGAAGAGCAATTCGAGGAAGCCTATGCCGAACAGGCCAGAGGCTTGAGCGCGGGAGGCGTGGACTTTCTGCTCATAGAGACACAGTACGATCTTAATGAGGCCCTCTGTGCCTTGCGAGGTGCGAGAAAGGTGACCGATAAGCCGGTCTTTGTCACTATGACGTTCACCAAAGGACCCAGAGGCTATTTCACGATCATGGGGAACAGCGTCGACCAGTGTGTGGAAGAACTGGAAAAAGAAGAAGCCCCAGTAGTCGGCACCAACTGCACTCTCAACAGCGAAGAAATGGTTGACTTGATCAAGCTCATCAGAGAGGCGACATCCCTTCCCATCATTGCTCAGGCCAATGCAGGAAAACCCTCGGTTTCGGGTGAAGGCGAAGTCTCCTACGAGCAAACCATCGAAGATTACTTACGCTTCATCCCCCGGATGATTGAAAACGGAGCCAATCTTATCGGTGGATGCTGCGGCACAAACCCAGAATATATCAAACGGATGGCAGAAATCATAAAAAGAGTTTGATGTTATAAATTCTGTGATTCTTTCAAAGCTTTGAGGATTTTTTCAGGTGTTATCGGAAGATCCTTGACCCAGACTCCTGTCGCGTTGGCTATCGCATGGGCTACGGCAGCCAAGACAGGCAGGGTTGCTCCTTCTCCGACTTCTTTGGCACCGTAAGGCCCTTCTGGCTCGTAGGATTCGACGATACCGCTGAAGATTTCAGGAGCATCCTTGATGGTCATCAGCAGGTAGTCATGGAGATTAGGATTCAGGATGTGCCCCTTCTCGTCATAGACCACCTCCTCCATGATCACTTCCCCAATTCCCATCACGGCTGCTCCCTCCACTTGACCACGAACCGCTTGGGGATTGATCGGCGTGCCGCAGTCGTGGAAATCAGTGATTCTGTCGATTTTTGCCTTTCCGGTCTCCAGATCCACGCTGCACTCACAGACTGAACTCGAAAAGGAAAAGGCTGGACTGGTTCCGACCGCGGCTCCCTTGTAGTCGCCTCCGAGACCTTCAGGGGGCTTGTACCATCCTGTGCCCACCAGAGGACCGTTGTCGTTGAAGTACTTTCGTGCTGCCTCTTCCCATTCCATGACTTTGGATGTATCTTTCTTGTGGAAGATTTGATTATCCTTGGCCTCCAGGTCTTGAGGATGACAATCCCACATTCTGGAAACTATGGCAAAGAGCTTTTTAAGCACATCTTGGCTCGCCCGGACGACCGCATTCCCTCCCATCAGAGTTGTCCGGGATGAATAAGCCCCCAGATCAAGCGGGCTTATGTCTGTGTCTTCGGTCCGGATACGAACCCTGTCAAGGCTGATTCCCAGGGCTTCTGCACACATTTGGGAAAGGACGGTCAGAGCTCCCTGTCCGATTTCTGCAGCCAGAATCAAGAGGACGGCAGCGGTTCCATCCTCGCTGACCTTCACGATGGCATTGGAGTGGGGAAACTCAGCTTTTTTTACGAAAGGCTCGAGTTTCTTTTGGGAACTGAGCTGGACCTGACCTCTGTACTTGGCATATCCTGCCCCGGAGACGAAGCCTCCACAGCCGATTCCGATTCCTTTTCCTGGCGGAAGTTTCTTGTATTTGTCTTGCCATTCGGATTTCTCCTTCACTTCCTTCAAAGTCTGTTTGAACTCGCAGCTTCGCACGTCCAGATCATTGCAGGTGCGGGTATTGGGTACCATGGCGTTGCGCAGGCGGATTTCGATGGGATCGATCCCCAAATCATCCGCGATCATGCTCAGCAACGATTCGAATGCAAACCGCGGCTGCGGTGCACCGTGACCCCGCATGGCTCCGCAGGCCGGCTTATTGGTCATGATCCGAAAGCCCTCATACCTGTAGTTCGGGATCTTATACAGCGTTGGGATCATGCTTCCGGCATAATAGGCTGTGATGACTCCGTATGATGTGTAGGCTCCGCCATCGAGATAAATCCGGCTTTGCACAGCCGTTATGGTTCCGTTTTTTTTCACACCGATCTTGAATATCATGTGCTGCTTGTGCCGGCCCCTGCCGTGAAGGAACATCTCTTCGCGGGTGTAGACCATCTTTACAGGCCTGCCCAATCTCTTTGAAGAGATGGCAGAGACCAGGTCGAGGGATGTGGTGTCGAGCTTCCCTCCAAATCCTCCTCCGATCGGCGGCCGGATGATACGTATCCGACCCAGAGGGATATCTAACACCCTGGCAACCATGTAATGAAGATAATGGGGAACCTGTGTGGAGGCATACAGCACCAGTGTGGAGCTATCATTCTCCCAGTAGGCGATGGATGCATGGGGCTCTATCGGGCTCTGGTAGACATGATTCCCGACAAACTCCTCCTCCCGGATATAGTCTGCTTCAGCAAAGCCTTTCTCCACATCCCCAAAATGATGATCCACATGGGTATTGATGTTGTTTTTATACCTTTCGTGGATTTGAGGCGCACCTTCCCTAATGGCTTCCTCGGGATCGAACACGGCCGGAAGCTCCTCATAATCCACTTCGATGAGGTCTAAGGCCTTTGCTGCCGTCTCCTCATCCACAGCGATAACAGCAGCCACTTCGTCCCCCACATGGCGAACTTTCTCCTTGGCTAACACGTTCTCGTCGTA
>Ga0209636_10002648_pt1 | contig 18270 bp, 14 predicted proteins | sample DeeMarSWOR152_54_FD_187464 | JGI IMG/M metagenome (GOLD analysis project Ga0209636, IMG submission 187464) | Marine sediment microbial communities from White Oak River estuary, North Carolina - WOR-1-52-54 (SPAdes) (version 2) | ecosystem: Environmental > Aquatic > Marine > Intertidal zone >... | reverse complement strand
GTACCTGAAAGGACTCGAACCAGAGAGTGTTTGCACGCATTAGAAAGGAAGCCACGGCATCCAGGCTAGCTTGGATCTGTCAGACACCTGATATCTGTGCTATAATGGTCCATCATGTCGTTCGAGCGATTGGGCGAGACGAATCGACCGAGGTACGTGGTCGATCAGATTCTTTCCTCGATCGGCGATGGTACGCTCAGGGCAGGCGAGCGGCTTCCGTCGGAGGCAAAGCTGGCGGAACTGACCGGCGTCGGACGCACGTCCGTCCGGGAGGCGCTGGCCGTCCTTCGTCTGATGGGGGTGGTCGAAACCAAGGTCGGGAATGGCACGTATGTGCGGGCCGTTCCAGACCTTGATGCCATAAAGGGCAAAATCAGCGAGACGATCAAGAAGAGCGAGGAGGTTTTCCAATTACAGGAGGCCCGCGCCGCGTTTGAATGCGGGATCGTCAGACTGGCCGCTGAGAGGTTGGGCAGTGAAGGTGCTAAGTCCTTCGAGATCGTGCTCGCCGACATGCGACAGGCCGCGGAGGCTTCTTGTTACGAGGATTTCGTCAAGCACCACAAAGCGTTTCATCTCCTCATCGCCAAATCCACTGAGAATGCAGTCATCGAGGAGACCGCTCTGAGCTTCTTGAAGATCATGGAAAAAGAAGGCTGGCGGGATTTGGAACGGCAGTATTACCTCCCCGGCACCCACGAGTTTCTGAAAGAGTCTGTCGACATTCACAGTGCAATCTTTGAGGCCTTGCGCCAACAAGACGCGATGCTCGCGACAGCGCTGATGCAGAAGCATTTTGTGCGCTATCAGTAATGCTTTAAGGAAGTGGAGGCATGGCAGTCAAGCTGGATGGTTACAGCCTACGGATCGAGGACGTCGTGAAGGTCGCACGTCGCGAGGAGCCGGTTCAGCTAACTGATGCGGCCTGCAAAGCAGTGCGCCGCAGCAGAAAGACCTTAGAGGCCTTTGTGGAGGATCCGACAAGGCTCATATACGGCGTCAATACCGGCTTTGGCCGACTGGTCAGCGAACGGATCTCGGCGGCCGAGATAACACAGCTTCAGGAGAATCTCATTCTCAGCCACTCGGCCGGGGTCGGTGCTTTGCTTTCCCCAGAAGTGGTTAGAGCAGCGATGCTGTTGCGCATCAACTCGCTTGCGAAAGGCTTTTCTGGGGTCAGATTAACGTTACTCAACACGTTGGTTGAGATGCTCAACAAGAAGGTACATCCAGCCGTCCCAAGCAGAGGGTCTCTTGGCGCAAGCGGAGATCTTGCTCCGCTTGCGCACATCGCCGCGGTCATGTTGGGAAAAGGGAGGGCCATCTACAACGGTGAACACCTTTCTGGGCAAGCGGCGATGGAAAAGGCAGGGATCGAGCCTATTAGACTGGAATCGAAAGAGGGACTTGCGCTGATCAACGGAACTCCGGTGATGTGTGCGCTGCTCTGCCTTGCCGTTGCGGACTGCAGACACCTGTTAGAAGTTAGCGACGTGGTCGGTGCTCTGAGCGTGTTTGCGCTGAACGGCAATCCCAGCGCTTTTGCCGAAGACATACAGAATGCCAGACCACATCCTGGGCAGGTTTCATCGGCGAAGAACTTGCGAAAGCTGCTAGCAGGTGTCACTGCAGGATCACAAGAAGGCCTTCAAGACGCCTATTCCCTCAGGTGTATCCCACAGGTGCACGGTGCTGTACGAACCGCGTTGGACCACGTCACCCGCGTGCTCGAGACGGAGTTCAACTCGGCGACAGACAACCCCCTTGTATTCCCAGACAAAAACGAGGTCTTATCTGGAGGCAATTTCCACGGAGAACCGATCGCGCTGGTCACGGACTATTTGAAACTGGCGATGTCAGAATTGGGAAACATCTCGGAGCGAAGAATCAACCGCCTGCTCCACCCTGATCTAAACGGCGATCTTCCTCCGTTCCTGGTGCAGGATGCCGGGCTCAACTCCGGCTACATGATCGCACAGTACACCGCCGCCAGCTTGGCGTCTGAGAACAAAGTGCTAGCGCACCCCTCCAGCGTCGACTCGATCCCTGTCTCGGGCGATCAGGAGGACCACGTCAGTATGGGTACAAACGCGGCGTTGCACTTACGGGAAGTGGTAGAAAACGTGGGAACCATTCTTGCAGTGGAACTGCTGTGTGCGTGTCAGGCGAAAGAATACGTCGACAGGCCGCTTCCAGAAGCGCTGGCCGATCTCTACAATGCAGTGCGTCAAGAGATTCCGGCTCTAAGGAAAGATGAAGAGGTTTACAAGCACATTGAGGCAGCGACCCGCCTGATTTGGGAAGAGTCGTTGATTGAAACAGTGGAACGGTCGATCGGCGCGCTGGATTAATCGAAACCCTTTGGGAGGCGAGTGTGATGAGTGAGACAAAAGTGGCCCGCCAGGTGCGAGCACCACGAGGGACAAAACTACATTGCAAGGGCTGGTTGCAGGAGGCCGCGTGGCGGATGATCCAGCACAACCTCGACCCAGAGGTGGCCGGCGATCCGGCAAACCTCATCGTCTACGGGGGGACGGGAAAAGCGGCCCGCTCGTGGGAGGACTTCGATCTCATCTTGCGCTCGCTGGAGAGGCTGGAGAATGATGAGACCCTGCTTGTGCAGTCCGGCCGGGCGGTGGGGGTGTTCAAAACCCATCCCGATGCCCCGCGGGTGCTGATCGCCAACGCCCTTCTTGTCCCCGATTGGGCGAGCTGGGAGAAGTTCCGCGAACTGGAACGGCTGGGGCTCACGATGTACGGCCAGATGACTGCCGGATCGTGGATCTACATCGGCACGCAGGGGATTCTGCAGGGGACCTACGAGACGCTCGCCGAGTGCAGCCGCCAGCATTTCGGAGGAACTTTGAAGGGCCGATTGGTCCTTACTGCCGGCTTGGGCGAGATGGGCGGCGCGCAGCCACTCGCGATCACGATGAACGAGGGCGCGGGAATTGTCGTCGAGATCAACCCCGACAAGATCGAGCGCCGGTTGGCGCTGAACCAGCTCGACACCAAAACAGAATCCCTCGATGAGGCGCTCCAGTTGGCGCTTTCCGCCAGGGAGAACGGGGAGGCTTTGTCGATTGGTCTTCTGGGAAACGCCGCCGAAGTGCACCCGCAGATCCTGCGGCGCGGGATCGTTCCCGATGTGGTCACCGACCAGACCTCCGCGCACGACGAGCTGAATGGGTATGTGCCTGCTGGGATGAGCTACCAAGAGGCGTTGACGCTGCGAGAGGAGGATCCCGATCACTACATCAAGCGCTCCTTTGAATCGATGGTTCGGCACGTCGAGACGATGAACGGCTTCCTCGATCGAGGGTCGGTCGTCTTTGACTACGGGAACAACCTGCGCGGCCAGGCGCAGACCGGTGGTCTCGAAGAAGCATTCCGCTTTCCCGGATTTGTCCCCGCCTACATCCGCCCCATGTTCTGCGAGGGGAAAGGTCCGTTCCGCTGGGTCGCCCTCTCCGGCGATCCGAACGACCTCTACCGCACCGACGAGGCGATCCTCGATCTCTTCCCGGGCGATGAGGCGCTACAACGCTGGATCCGACAGGCGCAAGAAAAAGTCACCTTCCAGGGGCTCCCCTCGCGCATCTGCTGGCTCGGCTACGGCGAGCGGGCCAAGGCCGGCCTCGCGTTCAACGAACTGGTCCGCTCAAAGGAAGTTTCCACTCCCATCGTCATCGGCCGCGACCACCTGGATTCGGGATCGGTCGCCTCGCCGTACCGGGAGACCGAGGGGATGAAGGACGGCTCCGATGCGATCGCCGACTGGCCGATTCTCAATGCGCTGCTAAACGCGGTCTGTGGAGCGACCTGGGTCTCGGTGCACCACGGCGGTGGGGTGGGTATCGGAAAGAGCATCCACGCCGGCATGGTCATCGTCGCCGACGGGACCAAGGAGGCGAACCGGCGTCTTGAGCGTGTCCTCACCTGCGATCCCGGCATCGGTGTCGCTCGCCACGTGGACGCCGGCTACGAGAAAGCAATTCGTGTGGCAAAGGAAAGGGGTGTGAGGGTACCTCGGCTGACGTAGGCTGCTTTAGAGCTAGGGCTTACTCTGAGAGGATCCGTTCGTAGATCGCCTCGTACTGTGGAACGATCTTTCGATGATCGAAGACCGTGGCCGCGCGTTCCTTTGCCGCGTGAGCGAACGCTTTTCTCCGTCGCCAGTCGGATAGAAGCTCGATCGCCAATTTCGCCATCTGGTCGACGTCCCCCACTGGCGCGAGGTAGCCGCTGGTCCCATGCTCGACCACCTCGGGGAGACCGCCGACGTCGCTTGCGATCACCGGAACACCGCTTGCCATCGCCTCCAATGCGGCCAGTCCAAAGCTTTCCGTAGCGCTTGGCAAAAGGAACAGATCGGCAGCTTCAAGCAGTGGGGCGACTCGATCGACCACCCCTACGAACGTCACCCGATCAAGGACGTCGAGCTCAGCGGCGGTTTCCTCTGCCACTGGAGCCTCCGGTCCGTCACCGACCAGGATCAGCCGCGCATCCATCTGGCTGGCGACTTTGGCGAAGATTCGGATCACGTCGCGTATCCGCTTGACCGGGCGAAAGTTCGAGATGTGCATCAGCGTGACCTGCTCCAGACACGTGCAAGGGGGAATACATGGAGGTATCTCGCGCTCGTGACGATCCGGGTCGATGAAGTTGTAGACCACGTCGATGGCGCGGTCAATTCCAAACTGACGGCGGGTTTCCTCCCGCAGATATTGGGAGACGGCCGTCACCGCATCGGATCTCTCGATCGTCAACGTTGTCACCGGCTTGAACGAGGCGTTATTTCCGACCAGTGTGATGTCGGTGCCGTGCAGGGTGGTGACGACCTTGAGCCCCAGGTCGGCCGTGATTTGCCTCGCCAGCAGCGCCGCCGCTCCAAACGGAATCGCGTAGTGCACGTGGAGGATCTGCAAGCACTTCATCCGTGCCACCTCGGCCATCTTGGAGGCGAGGGCAAGGGTGTAGGGAAAGAATTTGAGAAGAGGGTACTCCTCGATCTCGACCTCGTGAAAGCTGACTCGGGGTGGAAGATCGGCCAGTCGGAGCGGAGCCGCATAGCTGATGAAGGCGACCTCGTGACCCCTCTCGGCCAAGTGCTTCCCCAGCTCGGTCCCGATAACGCCACTGCCCCCGTGTGACGGGTAGCAGGAGATCCCGATTCGCATGTGTCCTCCTTAGAACGACGAGAAGTTCAAGCTCAGCGGATCCTCCACCGCCAACCTGCCTCGGATCAAAAACCCTTCTCCGTAACGTTTCCCAATGAGGGACCCATAGTACGCCATCCGACTTCGCATGAACCAATTGGTCTCCTCGGAAGTGAGCCAGGTTTGGGGATCGGGTGAAGCCTCCCGTTTGAACTGGGTGCTGTAGGCATAAATCGCTTCCATCTTTTGTTCAAATTGATCTGTGATGTCGACGATGAACGTCGGCTCAAACTCGACCCACCCCATGTAGTAGATCAGCTGGTCAGGACGATAAGCCTCTTGGCCGGTCTCGTAGCGAGGAAGGCCAGCCAGGAATATTCCCTCATAGGCCAGTACGCTGGCGTGGGCATGATCAGGATGCCGGTCTTCCCAGTAAGGAACGAAGACCATCTGGGGTTTCCACCGCCGGACAACTTCGGCCACCTTGTGCTTCGCCTCGGGAGTCGAGCGCACGTTGCCGTCTTCAAGTTCGAGATTCTCGCGCGCGGTTACGCCGAGAATCTCAGCGGCCGCGGTGGCTTCTTGTCCTCTTATCTGTGCCGATCCTCGGGTCCCCAACTCCCCGCGGACCATGTCCACAAGTACGACCGAACGACCGGCGTCGGTCAGCTTGATCAGCGTCCCCCCACAACCGATCTCGATATCATCGGGGTGTGCTCCGAAGACGAGCACGTCTACCTTAGCCATTGTCGGTCCCCAACGTCATCACCTGATGAGTGAAGTCGTCCAATTCTCCTGTTGAGAAGAGTGTATCCACAAAAGCCGGGCCGTGCCGATTGATGAAATGGGGCAGTGGGAAGACCCGCTCTTGTGGCTTTCCCCGTGGACGAAGGGCATTTTGCAGCCGCTGCAGGAGGCGTGGGGAAAGGCCACGTTTCGCCAATTCAGCGCGGATGGCGCGTCGCTCGAGATCGTCAAGTTTGCGTAGCGACGTCGTGCGCGTCTGTTGCCAGGTACTCTCAAGTCCAGGGTCAAGCGCTGCAAGGGAAGCCCGCAGCGGTTCCAGAGCTTGGGAGATCGCCTCCCGAGCTTTTTCAAACCGCCTTTTAAGCTCGGTTGGTGCCAGCCCGCGAAGACAGTCCTGGACGTCGAACTGCCCGGTAAGGATTTCAGAAACGCTTGTTCCACAATGAGTGATCAGACGCGCTTCGTCACGCCCGATAATGGCGTAGCTCTTCCGCGGGAACAGGAGCGGCTGCGGCAGACAAAAGAGGGAATAGAGGGGCTTCAGCACGGCGTGATAGGCGATCTCACCCGGCCCAAGGACGCTTGCCACAACAGGAAGGAGGCTATCGGCAAGCAGAGGTCGTAGGGCCGCGTCGGTCGAGTAGCGCTCGGGCTGTTCCTGCACTCCGGCAAGATGGGCCAAGGGATCCTCAACCCGGACCCTGCGCTCATCCGAGTCGAGGGTGTAGAGACGTCCTGCGCGGCCTGGAGAAAGGGCCGGCTCGTACCCCGCCTTACGAAGGTGTACCGCGGTTTCCTTCAGACAAGTTTGAATCTCCTCCTGCCTTTTCAACGCGGTGTGAAAGAACGCGCGTGCCGGCTCGTGAAGCATTGAGGGGTCGACAAGAACCAGTCCCCGATTCGAGAAAAGTCGCGACCAGATGCGTGCGTGCCAGGTGCAGTAGTTCTCCTGCGGCTTCGGGGCGAACGTCTCTTTTACCACCCCGTGGTGAGGGCCGGCGGGAAGCTCGTCGAAGTACTTGCCAAATGCCGCCAACACCTCCTCGGTGATCGGCAAATCGGCGATCGGCCGCCCCTGCTGCAACCACTCGAAGGCGATCTTGCCGACCTCCCCGTCGCGCTTAAGCAGATAGGCGTGGTTGATCTCGGTGAAGTCGTGATCGTGGCTGGCGAGCCAGAACACAGGAACGACCCTCACTTTGAGGTGCCTCGCTAGATAATGCGCAAGCCAAATGGTGGTGACGATCTTGTAGAGCGTGTAGACCGGGCCGCCCAAAAACCCAACTTGTTGACCGCTGATCACGCAAAACGTCGACGGCGATTGCAGGGCGGCGATGCCCTCAAGCGCAGCGGAATCCGCCTGAAGTCTCTCGTTGTACGCCTGCAACAGGTCGCAGATTTCCTCGCGTGGGTACTCCACTTCCCGGCGAGCGGCGAGCGCCGCCTCAAACCCAAGGGGAGGATGCGAGAAAAAGGACGAAGCCTTCCCCTGATTAGTGATGTAATCGAGATACAGCTTGTTTTCAGGATAGACTACCCGCGCGTCAAGCCTTTGAAGCACGAGCGCCTCCTTTTTCAGCAACGAGGATGAGCCGCAGACTCTCCGGTCGGTGAAGCTCGCCTTCGAGTGATCCGTAGCGTCGGATGTTCGTAAACCCTTCTGCTTTTAGCACCGTCTCGATCTCGCTGGGAGTATAAAGCCGCACCGATTCGTGGTACGTCTTCTCGTGGTTGCCCAGTTTGAGGACGCGAATAGTCTTCTCCACGCGCCGTCCGTCAGGAGTGAGCCGCCGCTCGATCTGCAAATGGCGTCCGGCCACCTTCTGTTCTTCCTCGGTGACAAGATGGGCCATCACCCAGGCCCGATTGAGGGTGTCGAGTAAGAATTGGCCGCCTGCCCGCATGCTAGCGCTCACCGCAGCGAAGACCGCTGCGTTTTCCTCGTCCCGTTCAAAATAGCCAAACGATGTGAACAGGGACAGAACTGTTGCAAAGTACTCCGTATAGGGAATGTGGCCCATGTCGGCGTTCACCAGTTCGATTCCGTCCGCTCCAGCCTCCGCAAGCCGCTCGGCGGCAACTTGCAGAAGTTCGTCGGAGAGGTCGAGCCCGACGATACGGCGGAAGCCCGCGTTGTGCAATGCGAGAAGGTGCCGACCGGCTCCGCATCCGAGGTCGAGGAGTGACTCGTCTTTTGTGGGCGCGATCAGATTGATGATCGCCTCCACATCGGCCTGCGCCTCGGCCTCATCCCGATGGGAATAAAGGTCGAGATAATCCCGACCGAAGCTTCTTACGTACCAGGGAATCACGCTATTCCGTGTTCTTTCTTGTACGCGACCCAGTTCCGCTTCAGGTCAACAAACGCCTCGAAGTCTGGCAGAAGGAGAAATGGGTTCGTCTTCCGTTCTTTTCCGATCGTCGATTGGGGAGCGGTCCCGTAGTCATGGCCTGGGAAGACGCGCGTCGCCCCTGGAAGCGTCAGCAGCTTATCGTGAAGGGAATCGTACTCGGCTTGTGCTCCCGCGCCAAAGTCGGTCCCTCCCACCTTGCCGACAAAGAGGGTATCGCCGGTGAACACCGCATCACCAACGTAAATACAGATCGAATCCCCGGTGTGTCCCGGCGTGTGCAGAATCCTTGCCTCAAGTTCGCCGAGGGGGAAACATGCTCCGTCTTCCACTTTGATCCCCGTTGTGGGCTCAGTGCTTCCCAACAGCAGCGGTCGCTTCCCAGTGAGACGTTCAATTGTGGCATTCCCGTTTGCGTGATCGTAGTGGTCGTGGGTGACGAAGACGTATTCAATCTCGTAGCCGTGTTCTTGAGCAAAGTCAACGATGCGCTCCGGAGAAAACGACGGGTCGACCACTAGAGCCTTGTTCGTCGCTTCATCAGCAACGAGGTAGCCGAAGTTGCGGTCACCACCAGTGGCGAATTGCTTGATGAACATCTTTTCCTTTCTACCTTGATCGGCGGAATTGACCCGATCCCATCAGGGGCCAAGAGAGTGTAAGGCCTCCTCATTCCCTAAGCAAGACCTCCGGACCGCGCTTTGCTGGAAGGCTCAAGCTGGCTGAATGCGCCGTTTTTGCGGACAATTCCTCATCACGTGGTACGTCATGATTGGAGTTCAAAAGAAAAGGAGAGACCGATGAACCTTCGGCGCTGGTGGCCGGACATTCGTAGGACCTCAGCTGTCGTGTTCTTCCTGCTGTTCCTAGCGATCCCCATCGCATTACTGGCCAGCGTCCAGCCATGGGTTTTCGCCGCCTTCTTGTCAGGTCTTGGCGCTGTCGCCTTCATCGGGAGTGTCTACGTGTCCCCGCAAACCCGTAGAGGGACACGAAATGCGGCGAAGGGTCTGCTTACGGCAGCGGCAATTCTAGCCATCATCCACTTTTCGAACGTCTTGGAGCCTTTTTACAGACGCGAAGGATGGCTGCTGCTTGACCTGGAGGCAAAGGTCTCCTCATTACAGGTCAGGCCGGGAGATACCCTGACCTATACACTTTCGACCACAAACACTGGGACACGTTCCGCTCGGGGAAGGCAGTTTCTCGTGGACGGGCTGCCGTATACGGGGATTCTGATGTACGGTGTCCTTCCTGATCTTGAGTACACCTACTTCACGATTACCGGGACTCCTAGTGCCAGCGTATCCTCCGAAACTGAGGAGCTAGATGCACAGCAGAAGGTGTGCACGGTGATCTACGCGAATCCACGCGAGCTAGACGTCAACCCAATGTATTGGCTGTGGTCCACTACGTATACGCCCGGCAGGAAGGTCGTTGCGGCCATCACCGGTGACGGAACACAACCTGCAGACCTGTTTGTCGGTGAGACGTTTATGCTTGCGTATCAGGTCACAGTGCCCCTGGATCATCCCGAGGGCCGTCTGCATCAGAGGCGCGCGTCTCTGAGCTACCGCGATCCGCAATGGGCCACCTATTACGTCCACGACCTGTGGTTTCCTTTCGACGATATTGTCACGATCCTTCCTCCAGCCCACTAATGCGCAAGGTGTCAGGTGAGTTTGAGGGCTTTTTTTCTTGGACAGCCCCGCTGGCTTATTTGAAGAAGTGAATCATCTCGTTGCTCGGTTTGAACCCCGCTACCGCGTAGATTCCTTGCCCGCCAGGCGTTGCATGGAGGCTTGCCAACGGGATGCCTTCGACTTGTAAGGTATCCAGAACTATTTGAAGCAGCGCCGCGCCAATTCCACGACGTCTCCACGGAGGCCGGGTGACAAGATTCATGATGTAGCCTTCCTTGCCAAGGAGATTCTGCGGTGTCGGGGGGATATCGTGAATCACCAACCCGATACTGGCAACCACCATTCCATCGGCCTCGGCGACCCACGCCCGGAAGTCCCCCTTCGGTATCGTGCGTTTGAAGTAGCGGGTGCTCGCTTCCGCGAGTTGGTCAACGATTGACGAATCAGAAAAGCCCATCGCTTCAAACATCTCACGCCGCAACATCACCAGCTCAGGAATCTCCTTCGCGGTTGCCTTGCGAATGTGATAGCCCTCGGTTTCAGTCATTTCTCCCTCCCTATATCCCGCTTCATATTCCGTTTCCTCTTTAGGAGTCGTCCTCAAGCGCCATGGAAAACGCAGTCAGGCCACAGGACTAGTCTATGGAAAGCGCCTTCAGGACTCAACAATTCTTAAGCGACTTCGTTGCTTTTGGGGCGGCCCTCTTGACTCTCCCCCAAGGGGAGACCCTGTGCTATCAATGAAAGGCTGGCTAGACTTTTTAGAAAACTTGAGGAGTTTGCGAGGAGATCATGCGATTCAGTATCGGAGAGTTCTCACGGATGACGGCCCTGTCCATCAAGGCGCTACGGCTGTATCACGAAAAGGAGATCCTGATCCCGGACGAAGTAGATGAATCGACCGGGTATCGCTATTACAGCGAGACGAACTACAACTCCGCAAGATCGATCAGAATCTTAAAAGAACTAAGGTTCACGCTCGCTGAGATCAAGGAGATCCTCGCCGAGTGCAACGATGAAACCGATATGCTTGCCCATCTGCAGAAAAAGCTGGGCGATGTCCGAAGAGAAATCAACCGCTACCGCGCGATCTCCCGCTCGATTGAATTGATCTTACAAGCAGAAAAGGAGCGACCGATGAACAAAGAGCACGCCTTCGAGATTGAAGAAAAAGAGGTTGAAACCCTGCTAATCGCCGGCCACCGCATGAAAGGACGGTACGGCGACGTTGGCAAGGGGTTCAAACTGTTGGGAAAGGCGCTGGGCCGAAACATCAACGGCAAGCCGATGACGCTGTACTACGATGCTGAGTACAAAGAGGACGACGCCGATTTCGAAGCGTGTTTCCCTGTCCGCAAGGGAAAAGACGCTGAGGGCGTCTCGGTGCGGGAGCTAAAGGGCGGAAAATGCGTCTCGCTGATCCACGCCGGGCCGTACGAGACAATCGGCGAGTCGTACAAGAAGGTGTTCGCCTACATCAACGAGAAGGGCTACACCCCGCAAGTGCTGACAAGAGAGGTCTACCTCAAAGGGCCGGGGATGATCTTCAAAGGAAACCCCAACAACTACCTAACGGAGATCATTGTGATAATCGAAGGCTGAAGCTTTGGTGATTCCCCTGCAGCGCTCTCAGAGTTGGATCGAAGCGAGAGCCTGCGGGGGATCTTTTGGTCATCGCGCCTTCGGCCGTTCGACAAACGATATGGCGCCGGTAGGACACGTACCAACGCACAGGCCACAGCCAAAACATCGTGCGGGGTCAAACGAAACCCCCTTTCCGGACCCAGCCCCGTCCTCCGTCCAGGCGCCAAACTGGCACCTGCTCACGCACACGCCGCAGGCACTGCACTGTGCCGGATCGTACGTCGCGACGTAGGCCGATTCGGCAATCGCATCGTGATAATCGAACCGTTTCAGGGCCTTCAGAAACCAGCAACAACACGAACAGCATGAGCAGATCACGCTTATTTCCTGATCCCGCTGCCGATAGGCCAGATGCACCAGGCCGGCCTCGTGCGAGCGGCGCAGCACACCGAGCGCCTCTGAAAGCGTGATGATTCGCCACCCTGCGTGCGCGAGCATCTCTTCACCCGCCCATTTGCCCACCGACAGACACGTCTCCACCGGCGCATCACAATTGCCGTGCTTTTGGCGGCACTCACAAGGTCCAAGCGCGATCTGTCCTGCCTTGGAAAGCAGCGCCTCCATCTCAGGCAGGCTAAGGATCGTTTGCTTGGCCTGTATAGCAACATGGACGGGAATGATGCGCGCGGCGTAGTGATCGACCGCCTCGGCCACCTCATGTAGTTCGTACGATCGTTTGCCCTCGGATGCCATCGACACACTCCTTACAGACCATGATGTTGGGACACCTGGCGCCCAATTATCAGATGTCCAGATTTCGATTCAAATTTCGTAATCGAAGACAGAGCTGAGCTCAGGCCGGCTACCCGAAATGACCAAGATCAACTGCCTTAGGGAGCCTGGAAATTGAGTAGCCTGGCCGTCTATAGTTCGGGTTTTTGGAAGCCAGTTGCCTCGAGAAACAACCATCTGGGCGCAAACCACGCGGAAAATGGGTATCACGTCCCCGGAATCACCTTGGAGCAGAAGTGGCCATACTCCTGTCTTCTAGCGGTGAATCCTTACTGTTGGCAGCGCAGTCTGAAAGGCTTCGCACCCCGCGTCAGTCACCTGCGTGTTGCTGAGGGACAAGTCTGACAAGGATGTGAGGGTCTTGAGGTGCTCCAACCCCGCGTCGGTCACCTGCGTGCCAATGAGGGTCAAGTATGACAGGGATGTAAGGGCCTTCAGGTGCTCTAACCCCGCATCGGTCACCTGCGTGTACTCAAGGGACAACCTCGCCAAGGAGGCAAGGGCCTTGAGGTGCTCCAACCCCGCATCGGTCACCTGCGTGCCAATGAGGGTCAACCATCTCAAGGATGTGAGGGCCTTGACGTGCTCCAGGCCCGCGTCGGTCACCTGCGTGCCTCCGAGAGACAAATATGACAAGGACGCGAGCGCCTTGAGGTGCTCGAGCCCTGCGTCTGTCACCTGCGTGCGGGTGAGGGACAAGTATGACAGGGATGTAAGGGCCTTCAGGTGCTCTAACCCCGCATCGGTGACCTGTGTGCCGCTGAGGTACAAGTATGACAAGGACGTGAGGACCTTGACGTGCTCCAACCCCGCATCGGTCACCTGCGTGTTCATAAGGGACAACGAACTCAAGGACGTAAGAGCCTTGACGTGCTCCAACCCCGCATCGGTCACCTGCGTGTTGTTAAGGTCCAACCGCGACAAAGCTGTGAGGGCCCTGACGTGCTCCAGCCCTGCGTCGGCCACCTGCGTGTCGCTAAGGGACAAGTCTGACAAGGATGTGAGAGCCTTCAATTGAGCAAGGTCCGCATCTTCAATATCCAATCCATCCAGATCGAGTTCACGGACGCGTTTTCGATCCTCGTCTGTAATAAGTTGGCCTGCTGGCATTTCGAGCGTACGGCGAATGGCACTGTCTATTGCTTCCTTCCCGGAAGCCGCCGGTGCAGAGGGTTCGTGCCGTTCGGTCCTTAGGAAGTGTTCCACCTTAGCGCGAGAGGGGTGATCAGTGAGCCAGCGGCGGCCAAATTCGGTTTGCAGCAGCTCTGTAAGGAATGATGCTCTCTCCAGCCTGCGGAAGACGGCGTAGCGAAGGCGCTCGTCGGGACTTCGCTTCTCCGGCGAGATATCAGCGAGCTTCAGCCATTCACGCTTCTCGGCTACGTCTCCGCCTTCCCCGGCCAACTCCTGGCAAAGTGACGGATTCTGGGTAAGGGCTAAGTAGTCTTGATCTCCCAGGTGTTCGTGGAGCATTCGAGACACGGCGCACAGGCCGAGCAACTCGATGTCAACCTCCTCTTCCATGGCCTCCCACAACCGTTGGTCAACGATGAGGTTGTTGATGAAGCGGACCAGACTACGGGGATTGGCGTTCGCGCCGATGGCCAATAGAGGCTTCAGGGTCTCGATGGCGGTTCTCACGGCTTCGTTGGACGGAGCTTGCAGTGCGGGCCGATCAAGAAGCCTCTCGATATACGTGACGAATCGCTCGCGATGTGGTGGCAGCCAAACGGGAAGCTGGACAATCTTGTCGAGGTAGGACCGCCCGCACAGTTCGGGATCGCGCACCTCAAGCCGTCTGTGTTCTCTCACTAGGTAGTCCTCGAGGATCACCCGGTCGAGAGCAACCACAAAAATGAACCCGGGCTGCGCAAATGCAAGTCGAATGCTCTGAAGAAGCTTCAACGCCTTTTCAGGGAGACACCGGTCAAGATCGTCTATAAACACCACGATTCGGGGGCGTTGTTGTTGGCTGTCCGTCGCAGATTTAGAATCAGCACTCTTCACGGTTCCTCGCAGGAGATTAAACGCCTTTACGTACAGCGTGGGGGCAAGTAGCGCCTCGGTGCCAGAAACGTCAAGCTTATCCAGCTGATCTATAATCTTGTCCCCAGCGATCTCAATGAAAGGGGATTTCACTTTCAACCCGTAAGCGACTGCGCGTAGCGCCTGGCCGATCTCACGAAGCGTGACCACAGGGCTGCCACCACCCTGCGAGGACTCTGGCTCCTCGACTTCAACCTGTTCCGCAATGCTTAGCGCCAGGGGAACAAGTGGGTGCTCCTCGTGATCAAATTGCCAGGCATTGAACCAGACTGTGATGGCCTCAGGATGACGCTCATCCAACAAGCTCTTGGCCTGTTTGAGAAGGCTGGTTTTACCCTCTCCCCACTTTCCGAATACTCCGATAGTGAAGGGGCCGTCTGTGTGCCAGGCCGCACTAGCGATCACCTCGGCGAAAGGACGAAGCCCAAGCTCATCCACCCAGTAACCTGGGACCGGTTCATCTTCAAGAAGGATAACCGGAGAGAGATCCGTTTCTTCTTCCATCCTGTCACCCATTATAGCAATCTTGCTTCGGTGCAACAGAGCGAGGCTGGACTCAAGGAGAGTCGGAGCTGTGTCCACCGAAACGGTGTGCCGATGGCATTGATCTTCTAGTGAAATACTCATTGTGGGCGGCTGTTAAGAAGGACAACGCCGGCTAAGAACGCTTCTGTCTCAACTCCCACCATCCACGCGGCAGCTTTCGCACGGCGAGCTCGCCGAGGAAGAACGCCAGGGCAGCGAGGAGCAGATGGAAATGGATGTCGACGTAGGCGAACGCTTCTTGCCTCGGGATGGGTCAGCAAGAACCTCGTCTTCCATACAGCGCCCGCCGGTGGCACGTGCGATCTGCTGCAGCGTCTCCCTGTCGATGCCGGTAGCCTGAGGAAACAACCCTATACTCGCAAGGTACGCACGAAATGGGTATAACGTCCCCGGAATCAGCCATTGTGGAGTATCACAAAGCAACTGGCAATTAGCCGGCTCCTTGAAGAAGTCGATGGCCTTCTAGTACCACCATCTCACTACGCACCGTAAGATCGTTGTTGTTGCGAGTGACGCGCACCCAACTGGCTGGTCTTCCACCTGCTTTAGGGCGTTGCCAAGCCAGCGCTCAACGACTTTCCTTGCGCAAGACGGAAAGCAGGTACACCAAATCCCCGCTGCGGAACGAGGCGTTGCGGGAAAACGTGCCCTCTATCCCTGCAAACTCGCAGAAGAGCGGCTGGAAAACTCTGGGAACTTTTCGTTTGATCAGTGCTTCTTTGCGGGCGTTGTCCAGCTCCAATGCTTTGATCACGTTGTCATTGATGGTTTCTTCTTTGAGAACGGTCAAGCCGGAGTCCTTGAATTGCCGGCGCAGTGTCTTGATATGTTCCTTTTTGCGAAGGTCGGCAAAGAGAAAGTACCCACCTGGTCTAAGTACGCGATGTACGCCGATCAGGAACTTGGACATCGCGGCATAACAGTGGGAGGATTCGATGTTGATGACGACGTCGAATGTGTCTGCGGCGAACTCCAAAGCTTCGGCATCACCCTGTACGAAGGTCAAGCCAGGAATAGCGTAATGCCGCTGACAGAACTCAATTGCTTTTGCTGCGAGGTCAAGACCCGTCATCGATCTAGGGCCTAAGTAGCGTGCAACGTAAGCTGCCCCACCGCCTCGCCCGCAGCCGACCTCCAACACGTCCAGCCCGCGCAAGTCGACGGCGCTGGCTACGCGGTGATAGAGTTGGATGCAATAGCGGTTTGTCTCATCTTCTGGGCGCAAGGTCAGTGGTTCGGCCTCGGGATCGAGGCTGGCCCAACCGTAATTCATGAAAATCACATCTGCATCTCGATCTAGTCCGGATATGTATTCATACCACATCCTGACAAACGGCCGCCGCACCTTCAGAGGGAAGCGATAGAGCAGTTTAATGTGTGCTTGCGACACAGTAGGCCCTCCATTCTCTCCTGAGTGAGAAGCGCGTGCTCCCATCCTTTGTCACACGAGCCGCATCCACTTCATCATGAGGATTCGACCAGTCTAGCGATTGATACTATTCTCTGGCAACGCTGACAAGACAGACCAGGAGACAGTCACAGGTCCATATCTCCTTTGGCTGACCACGTATGGTTGTGCAGTTGAGCACTGATTTTGGTGATCCTAGCACCAGATCACAAGGTTTGATCTCAGAGTTGCACGCCGCCTTGGAACTTCAGAACCTGTCCACTAGGGCAAGCTCCCAAGTGCGACGGGATGGGGTTGCATCAAAAGGTTCTTTTGGTGCCTAATATCTCTTCGTCCCAAGGCGCAGAGATTCTGATGCTTGTCGATCCGCTACAAGGCTAAGCGCTTCTTCTCATCCACCATCGCCGTGGCACTTTCCGCGCGGCAAGCTCGCCGAGGAAGAATGCCAGCGCCGCAAGAAGCAGGTGGGGATGGACATCGACGTAGGTGAATGCTTCTTGTCCAGGAGATGGATCAGGAAGGATCTCATCTTCCATAAAACGTCCACCGGTGGCGCGGACGATGCGCTGCAGGGTCTGTTTGTCGATGCCGGTTGCTCGGTACTCGGCCGGGTAGGGTACAGAGAAGGGAAGCACAGTGCTCTTTGCCCGCTCGCGATCGACAATCTTTAGGGCATAGCCACCTTCTTCCTGAGGCGGAAAGGTGGCTTTGTACAGCCCGGCGCCAACCTGCTCCATGGGGACTACTTCGGAGGTTGGAAGCAGGGTGGTTTCTAATTCGAGGAAGTTGACGAACTCTCCTTCGGTGTCCTGCGCGTCGACTAGCGCAACAATCCCGTCTTCATCGATCTCGACGGAAGCGATGAGACCCGGTGAAGGATTAATGTCCGATTCGATGGTGGCGAGGATCTCATCCAGCAGCAACGCGCCCTTTTCCCAGGAAAGCCAATCGGCCGACCACTTGCCCGATAGATCGGTGTTCAAGACAGCAACTTGCCCCAATCCAAGGCTCCAGCGAGCTAAGATGGGATCGCTTCCGGCCCACAAGAAGACCTCTGCGGTTGGCTTGGGATACGTGAGCGCATAACCCTGAAGCAGAGGAAGTGTCGATAGCTCACCCTTTGCAAATGGACCACTTACAGTCGCCTCGCCAGTGAAGAATCGGCTGCGACTGAGCCGCTGTGTGGCCTGCATTGAGATCTCGGGCAGGGCAGCAAGGTCGGAGGCGGTGTACAGAGTGCCGTGGCCGGCCTGAACGAGCAGATTGAGAAGCGGAATGTTCGGTACAGGGCCGATCGCAATTGCGGAGAGGCTGATCTCCTCCTGGTCTCGAAGCCGAGCAAACAGCCCAGGAAAGTCGCGGGGCTCGTCAACGGTCTTTCCGTCAGAGAGAAGGAGCAAGTGCCTCGTGCGGGCCTCGACCGCTTCGATTTGGTTCAACGCATCGACGAGCGGATAGTAGATGTCGGTGCCACCGCCTGCTTCCAGCACCCGCAATCCTCGGTAGATCGCCTCCCCGTCGTCGATTGGCTGGATCGGAATCAGCCACTCGTAGTCCCTGTCAAACGCGATCACACCGACCAACGCCTCCTCATCAAGCAGGTTGATGCTCGCTGCGGCTGCCTCCTTCAGGATCTCGATCTTCGATGCCCCTTCGGCGTGACCGCGCATGCTCGCCGAGCGATCGAGCAGGAACACAACGCACAGGCTCGCTTCTCTTGCTTTCTCAGGAAGGGTGTAGGAAACCGGAAGAAGCCACTGGATCCCGCCACCAGCAAACCCTCGCAGCGCCGCCTCCCCTTCTGCGACGACGAGGCCGCCGCCCAGATCGCTGACGAAGGTCTCCAGGGTCTCCACTGCCTGCAAGGTGAGCTCACCCAAGGGGAACTGCGCAAGGAGAACTTCGTGGTATTGGGCAAGCTCTTCCAAAGGTGGAATCTGTGAGGCTACCGCAAACGGTTTTCCGCTCGCTTGCAACAGCGAGACGATCGCGCT
>Ga0209636_10002647_pt1 | contig 18271 bp, 10 predicted proteins | sample DeeMarSWOR152_54_FD_187464 | JGI IMG/M metagenome (GOLD analysis project Ga0209636, IMG submission 187464) | Marine sediment microbial communities from White Oak River estuary, North Carolina - WOR-1-52-54 (SPAdes) (version 2) | ecosystem: Environmental > Aquatic > Marine > Intertidal zone >... | reverse complement strand
AAGTGCAAGGTTTTTGATCCGATTTATTTAACTTACGCATATTTTTATAGTAAAAAATATGATATTTTAATGCTACAACCTATTGTTATTATAAATTTTATTAATTTTTTCAGTAGACCCTAATTATGGGGCTAAAAATCTGACCAGAGTAAAAGAAGCCTTCTGGAGAGCAACGCTATTGGTGACTGGATTTTGTACGCTGGGATGGATTCTTGTGCAACTGTTTCCTGAATTTTGCATCAAAATTTTCAGTAATGATCCCGAAGTGATTCTGCAGGGGAAATCCTCTCTGAAAATGATTAATGCACTGTTGCCATTGGTGGGTTTTCAAATCATCGGAGCCACAACCTATCAGGCTATTGGTAATGGGCTGGCAGGATTCATTCTATCAATCGCCCGCCAGGCGCTGGTTTTTCTGCCAGTGGTGATTGTTTTCCAGCGTCTGTTTGGACTGGAAGGAATTTTTCTGTCGTTCCCTGCTGCGGATTTGATTGCATCGCTTGTTACGGGGGTCTGGTTGCAGTATACTTTTAGGTTCTTTGATGTGGAGATGGATGTTGTGCCTGCTGTGGAGTGAGATTTTTATTGATTACCTAAACAGAATATTTCCTGCCCCAATGGGCAGAATTTTTAAAATTTTTATTAAATAGATTCCCCACGAATCAAAAACTCATACGGATTTTTGATTTAAATGTCCGTGAGCTTTGTTGATCAGTGGGGAGGTTATATAATCATTTTTATTCAGAACTCAATTCTTTCTTTTTGGTTCTGGATTGTCCAGGTTGGATTTTACTTGGTAGTATGGTAATAAGCATCAAGCATACAAGAAAAGATAGTGTATTTTGCTCTTAGAATTAAAGGCGTAAAATATAATCTTCAAAAAGCGGTATCTTTTTTAAATCTGCCGAATAGATTAAAAATGGCTCAACCTCTTTCGCTAAATCATCCAAGTTAATTTGTTCACATCGGGTAATCAATGCTTGTTTCATTTGCTCATAATTCGAGATATTTCCCTTTTGTTTTAAATATTTAAAATTGGGTTTCGTCCGTCCAAGCAGATAAAGTGTATCAATAAAATCTCTCCCTAGTGCCCTCTTTCGTTTTAATATGGCGAGGATTTTTTGGGATAATAACTTTCTATCTGGGGCATTTCAAACATGTTTCATAAACTCCATAAATGATTTGATCGTGAGTGACAATCGCCTATGATTAAACCGATCAAGAAAATCCTGCAATTTTTCCAAATTGATTTGACTCCAGAAATTATCCTGGTTCAATCGAAGATCGCTAAAATCACTGATCGAATTTAAATTAGAGTGGAAATAAAAATAATCTAAAATTGCTTTTTCTATGCTGGCAATCTTGAAGTTTTTGTCATCATAATCCACCAAGTCATAACCGAAAAATAACTCTGGCTTCATTTTTTTATAGTTGAATTTTGCAATAGGCGTATCATATTGATAAGGTTTTCGAGACGAGATCGATGTAATAACATAAACACTTTCAGGAATCAAATGATAATACGAAAGCGCTATCTCCAACGATACATAAGAGGGGCGGTGAATCCGATTCGCAATTTCAAACAATACCGATTCATTTAAATCCAGATCTGCGAAAATATAGTAGCCTTTTACAACTTTTTTGATATATCCTTTTTCCTGCCAGTCGTTCAATCTTCTGCGATGAAAGCCAGGGGCAACCTTTCTGATTTCATCGATCGAAAAAATAGTAAAAGGCTTAAAAGCAGCCCTGAATTCTATAAATCTCATCTTATTTCTCCAAAATGCTGTTAATAGCACTTTTGTGAAATAAGTTACAAAAAGAAAAACAAAATTGCAAGACATTTTTCAATTTTATTTTATAGCTGCCATTGGTAGGTTTTCAAATTATCGGAACAACAACGTATCAAGCCATAGGGAACGGATTGGCAGGATTTATCCTTTCCATTGCCCGTCAGTCGCTGGTTTTTCTGCATGTGGTGATTCTATTTCAGCGACGGTCTGACACAAAAGCGAAGTTAACATCATTGAATAATTTCGCCCCAATTATCGGACTACATTTAAAATTATCTCACAAGCCTGCTCAAAATCCTCCACCAAACACTCCCTTTCCTCAAACCATCCTTTCACTTGATCCAGAGACCACCCCCGCCGAACATGCTCCCGCCCCTCCTGCTGGTGAACTGCTTGCAAAACACGCTGACCTTCATCATTGATATCTGAAATCAAAATCAATCCACCTGGTTTACAAACTCGATACATTTCAGACAGTACCAATTCTGGTTGGACTAGATGATGGATCATGTCAGCGCAGAGTACGGCATCAAAATAATGATCGTGGAACTTCATTTGTCGGGCGTCCTGCTCAATCAGCTCAATTTTTTCATCCAAGCCGTAATAGATAGCATTCAGTTGGGCGTAATAGATTTCATCTTTTGAAATATCAATGGATTTGAAGCGAAATACGTTTCGTGCAATTGCCAGTGCCAGGTGTCCTTTTCTAGTCCCGACATCGAGAATTTCGGCATCTTTGGGGAGTTCATTCAGATGTTGCACCAGCATATCCCGATGCTGCGGAATATCGTATCCCACCTGGCAGTATTTTTCGATGCGTTCGATATATTTTTTGTGATTATCTTTAACCAAAAAGTCAGCGATGGCTGCCCGAAGTCCATTAATGCCGAGCAGCGAACAGTGTTTTTTATCGTCAGGAATTCCACCCAGGGCGAGAATGACATCATCATCGGTTAATCGAATGGCTTCTTTCAAACGTTTTCCAATCGCCAGTTCAGAAACTACACTGGTCGTAGCAATGGCTCCGCAGCAGCCGAAGACTTTGAATTTATAATCGGTAATGATTTCATTCTTCACTTTAATCCAAACTTTGATGAAATCGCCGCAGGATGGATCACCAATCCTGGCATAGCCATCGGCATCATCGAGTTCACCGATATTGCAGGGATTGAGAAAGTGGTCTATGTAATTTTGGGGTAGTTGGTCGTTTAAAGCAGAATTTGGACTCATTGTATTTGAACTTTTGATTAACTTATATCATTTAACTAATTATTCCCCTCGGATCAAAATTGAATACAGATTTATTTTTTAAATCAAAAGATAACCAATTATTTTAAATTTTCAAAACATTTTTTATGGATTAATATGAATAAATAACTTGCATTTATAGAAATCCGGGAAAAATAACATATTTTTTTGTCTATATGTTGAAAGAAGAAAAGATCAATTTTTTACTAAATATATAATCCATAATTTTATATCACGCTAATACTTTCAATTACAGCTTTGCTGAACTATGAGATAGGAGAAACAAATTATGCCAGATAATCCCATTCAAGAATGGAAAAGAATTCATAAGGAAGCAACAATAGTTGATGTCCATGCTCACCCCTCTCTAAAAGTTTCCCTTTTTAATCGAATGTTAACCAGACGCTTCAGAGCCACTCGATCATGGAATCCCTTCAGTGTTAGAACTGATTTCCATAAGCTAAAAAAGGGCGAAGTCGATGTGCTCTGGTCTACGGTTTATGCACCAGAGAAAGAAATTCAAAAAGAATGCTGCTGGGTAAAACTGATACGATTCATTATGCCATGCAAATATAAAAAAGTTTTCCGCAGACCCTACCTCGATGTCACCAATGAAATGTTAGATCAAATGGAAAAACAGGTTGCGAATTCAAAAGATAAAAAAACTGGAAAACTCATGGCAAAGATGGCGTATTCTGTTCGTGAGCTAGACGAGATTCTGGCTATGGATGATAAAGACAGACCAATTGCCGTGATCCACAATATCGAAGGGGCTCACAGTCTTGATAAAAAATTAGACAATTTACAGCATTACTTTGACCGCGGTGTGGCATATCTTTCATTAGCACATTTCAATAAAAATGGAGTGGCACCGCCTTGTTTTCCATACCCAGAAAGCTTACAAATATGCGGCTGCTTCAAGGGAGATCGAGACCTTACACTCGAATTAACCGATTTGGGTAAACAAGTTGTCGAAAAGATGGTGGATTTAGGGATGATCATCGATATTACCCATTGCACTCCCCCAGCACGCAAACAGGTTTATGACATTGTGGGTAATCGGATGCCAGTCATCGCCTCCCATGTCGGTGCTTACGAAATCAATCCGAGCGCATATAATTTAAAGGACTGGGAAATTAAAAAAATTGCTGATACAGGTGGTGTTGTAGCCGTCATCTTTATGAACTATTGGCTCATGCCGCACGAAACCAAACGCGGTCTCAATTATATCGCTCGAACATTGGATCATTTTATAAATATCGGCGGCATCGACCACGTGGCAGTAGGCACAGATTATGATGGTTTCAACGACCCACCTGACGATATAAAAGATGCCAGTCAATTGCATAAATTAACCCAACGTCTTCTCGCTGAAGAATATAGCGAAGAAATGATTAAGAAAATCTGGGGAGATAATGTATTGAGGGTTATTCGGGAGGCTTGGGGGAAGAAGGTGTAGTTGTTGTTAAAATATTTACTCCCAATGCACACGAATTATCGCTTGTCCCTTCGTTCATGCGAAAAAATTATATTGTTTTTTAAGTTATATTTGTTTAATATTCAATTACCAACTTTTTATTTCTTTTAATTTTGTACTTGACAAAGGATTAATGGTAAGTTATATTTTTATATCGATATATATGAGTCTACTCTAAAAACCGATTCCATCACTAAAATACGTTTAGATCATTGCATAAAAACAATAACTTATGTAAGCGGTGGAATCGGTAATCCACCTTTTTAGAGTGCACTCATATATTGTTTAACAATTGAAAAAACAATCTTTAGGGTATTTTATAATATAACTTAAATATGCAAAACATGCTACATCGGCAGAAAAAGAAATTCTGGACATTGTCTTTTACTTTTATTTTCATTATCTTTATCTCTAATCCCCCCTTCGCTCAAATCACCCAATGGAAATCTTTTAGCACAGCGGATGGGCTTGGAGATGTAAAAGTAAATGTTATTTTTGAGACGGAAAAAGAGGGAAATCTCTGGTTTGGAACTCGACATGGAGCTACTCGTTTTGATGGACTTTGGAAAAATTTTACCCAGACTAATGGGCTTGTTCAAAATGAGGTTCTTGCAATCGCTGAGGATGACTCAGGATATCTGTGGTTTGGGACTGAATGGGGGATAAGCCGATTCAAAGATGATCAATTCTTTCAAGGTCCAGATACACTTGCCAGCCAAACGATCAACTCATTAATTAAAGATGATAACGGGAGAATGTGGGTTGCAACGACAAATGGTGCATTTTACTTCAATCCTGATGATTATACTACTCTAAAGCAACATTATGCCATTGACAACGGTTTGATAAGTAATGATATTCGAGATATAGTAGTTGACCAAAATGAAAATGTATGGTTTGGTACGGCTGAGCATGGTGTTGCACGATTGGATACAAATGGTACCTGGACATATTTTACCAGAAATGAAAATACAGATGGTAAATTAGATAATTACATCAGAGATATTTTTGAAGATAATCAGGGAAATATATTGTTTGCAACCTGGGGTGAAGGCGTAATCCAATTTAATGGACTTAATTGGCAGGCCATCGATCCAACAACAATTTACAAAAATGTTTATGCCATAGAGCAGGATTGGGACAATAATTTCTGGTTCGCTACGGAAAAAAATGTATTCCATTATGTTGGCAAACCACCTTCAGAAAAGTATACGACGAATGAGGGTTTAATTAATGAGCATGTGCTTGATGTATTAGAAGATAGCTATGGCAATATGTGGTTTGCCACCCGGATCGCTGGTGTTAGCAGATATGATGGAACCTGGCGCTCTTTTTTGATGGATAAAGGGGAATTATGGGCTATCGAAAAAGATAATCAGGGCAACTTATGGTTCGGTTTTATAGATTCCGGAATTGTTCGTTACAACAAATCCAACAACACATTTGATCCTATTAATAGCATATTGGAAAGTAAAAGCGTCACCAATATATATAAAAGCAGTGATGGTACCATGTGGATAGGAACGATTGGTGGAGGCGCTACTGCCATCAGCGATACGGGCTATAAGACACTTAAGCATCCAAAAATTGCTGACAACTCCGTTCTGACAATATTTGAAGACAGAGAGCAGAATTTATGGTTTGGAACAAAATTTGGAGGTGTCAGCCGCTACAATCCGAACGACGATAGTTCAGAAACTTATGATACAAATAATAGCTTATTGCTAAGCAATAAAGTACATGATATTCATCAGGATATTAATGGTAATTTATGGTTTGCTACATTAAAGGGTATCAGTCGTTACAACGATTACACGAAACAATGGGAGAACTTCACGAGCGACAATTATCCATTTCAATCCGACATTATCTGGTGTATTGCTGAGGATGGGAAAAGAGATTTATGGTTTGGAACTGAAAACGGCGGTGTTTTATATCATCCTATCTCGAACGATTTGATGTGGCAAACATTTACCACAAAGGATGGCTTGGTAAATAATATAGTTTATTCCATACGATATGATAATTTTAAAGATCGACTCTGGTTTGGCACCCAAAAAGGTATTAGCCGATTTGATAATGATAGATGGTATAATTTTACGCGGAATGAGACTGGCATGTCGAGTAACTGGATTAAGTGTATCTTTTTAGATACATATATTCGGACTGTTGCCAATGTTGTTGATACAACCATTAACTTGTGGTTCGGTACAATACGAGGGGCAAATCGCTATGTTGGCGAATCAATTCCGCCCAAAACAGTCATATTATCACCCTCGCCCGATACCACTTTTGGAATCGCCTCACCATTTTTTAATGTCAGCGCTCGAGACAATGTTTCACTTCCCGAGGAAATATCATATTCATATAAAATTATGAAAATTAACTTTTCTGGTATAAAAGAACCATGGCATAATTCCTGGTCTGAATTTTCTTTTGACAATTTAATCGTAGTTAAATCACCGTTATCCAATGGAAAATATGAAGTTTACGTACGAGCTCGGGATTCGGATAAAAATATCGATCAATCGCCAGCTTCATTGTCATTTTCCATTGATATTGATCCGCCCACAGTAGCTATTGTTTCCCCGAAAGATGACCAATATATATCAGGAGATGTAGCCATTATTGGTATCGTTCGGGATACAGATTTAACTGATTTTGAAATTGAATATTCACTCCAGGGAACAAACGTTTGGGAAAGTAATCCCGAAATCTTAGAACCAATGTTGCCTGAAGTCCTGCCCGATTCAGTGGCAGTGCCGGAAACCCTTGCTGTATGGCATACTGCTTTGCTACCAGACCAGCCTGCCTTATATCAACTTCGCCTTCGTGCAGAAGATTGTTTGAATCATATCAGCACAACAGAAATTACAGCTTACGTTGACCAGATTTCAAAGGTGGTCGATATTGGAAATCGCGGCGGTTTTATTCAAACAACAGCCGATGAAGTTGAGCTATATATTCCACCCAATGCCTTATCTAAAATCAGTAAAATTCATATTTCAACATTAGATACACTTGATATGGATTACCGGAAGGTTAAAAATAAAGCTATTGTCGGTTATCGAATTTCCTTAGTGGATGAACATGAAAAATTTATTGAATCTCCATTCACTTTGTTAGAAGGAAAACAGGGTGTTATTACAATTCGTCATCCTGATATAAAAAACCGATTTGGAACAGAGCGAAAATTAACTATCTATCATAAAGCAGATGGAACTAAAATCACCAAATTGGGCGGTACTCCCGACTTTGTACATCATAAAATTACTGCACCTTTTACTTCTTTTGGTAAATTTATTGTCCTTGATACACTAACGAGCTTTAGCATGACGATTGTCAAAAAGCTTACCTGTGATCCGCGTGTTTTTTCAACTACAAGCAATGATCTGCTAGATCACACGAATATTATTTTTACGCTCAAAAAAGAGGCTCCCGTGTCAATTTATATTTATAATGTGGCAGGACGTTTAGTACGGAAAATTATACCTGAACATGATTTTCTCGAAGGAGAAAATGTGATAATTTGGAATGGATTTAATGATAATGGAGAACTCTGCCGGAGTGGATTATATATTGTTTGCGCAGTATTCAATGGTAATAAACAACTTAAAACCGTAGCAATTGTCAATCGATAAAAGGAGGCATCATGATGAAAAAAAGATTATTTTTTGTCGTTCTTATCCTTCTTCCCTTTTATTTCAATCATCTGGCATGGAGCCAGAAAGAATACAGTGTCCGTCAACTTGATCCCGAAACAGAACAAATTAAATTAGATGGAATACTGGATGAAGACGCCTGGCATACTACAACCACTGTATTGGAAAGACTTGAAAAGTACGAAATAACCGACACGACCTGGGTTTCCATTCAAAATCTTGCTGATCCAAACGACTCGAAGATATCATGGAGGGCTGTTTGGTTGGCAGACTCCATTTTCTTTGGCATTGAAGTCATCGATGATAAGTTCGATGATGATAATTACAGAAAAGATAATCCAAGACAGAAAAATATTCAAAATGATGACGGCTTCCATATTTATTTTGATAATCAAAAAAATATTCCGCCATATAAATGGAAATGGAGTTGGCCATCAGAAACTTTGGCTGATTCAAATTACTTAATCCATAATTTTTTTGAGAAATATTTTGAAGAAAATGAAGTTATTGATTCTTTTTTTGTCCAAGAAGATGAATCCTTTAAGTTCAGAGCGCCAATTTGGACCAAAACTTCTGGATGTGTTTTTGACTTTAACTATGCTTATTCCTCAGATTCATCCACCTGGACAATAGAAGCAGTTATCACCAGTGGTTCCGGCCCACTTAAAGTTGAAGATTACTTTTGGGCACAACTCACATATAATGATGCTGATGATCAAATCATTGATGGACGTGTCGTAAGAGACTATCGGTTAGCCTGGAATATTCACTTACCAGATTTCAATATTCAGCCGTGGACTCAACCGGGGAAATTGATGCTGACTGGACATACAACCGAAACTGAATACCAGGTTAAGAATATTGACGCTAAATCAAAAATTAGAATCGATGGATACGATGATGAGGAGGATTACCACCTATCTTTAGGTGCCGTTTTTACCAATGCCAGAGAAGTGAGCGGACCAACCTTAAATTGGTCGGCATGGTCAAATTATAACGATGCTTTTATCATTTTACATGCTCTCTCAGATTTTGATTCAAGAACACTATATATTGTTGTCAAGGTATTTGATGATCACCAGAATTTAATCACTCAAATCAGCCGGGATAATTTAATAAATGCTGATGCGCTACTCCTCTGGATCGATTATGATAACGATCCAGAAATCATCACTGAGAACGACATTAATATTTTGATTCGAAGTAATGGAACAATGCATAAGCTGACAGGTTTTGAAGAACAATACGACACAACAAAATACGTAGACTCAAGAATATGTGTCAAAACCGGCAGTTTTGGTTCTCAATTGAGTAATTGGGTTGCTGAAATAGCATTGCAGCTCCCCGATTGGATTCAAATTGGGGATACTTTAAAAGTCGATATCGGTTATAACGATGCTGATTTTTATAAAGTGAGAGAACACCAATTGGTTTGGAGCACAACTGATTCAGGCAGGACACCCTGGAGCAATTTTACGAAACTTGGGAGATTCATCTTGACTGGTGAGCCGCTAATTTCATCGGTACATTCATCAGGAATGCTTTCTAAAGTTCCAGTGGATTTTCAACTTTTCCCCAACTATCCCAATCCATTTAATACGCAAACAAATATCAAATTTTCTTTAAAGAAAAATTGCCATGTCTCTATTCATATTTATGATCTTTTGGGAAGAAGAGTTAGAACGGTCTTAGATAAAGATTATATGGCTGGTTTCCATCAAATTCGCTGGGATGGCAGAGATGAAAATAATAAACCAGTGGCAAGCGGCATCTATTTTGTTATGATGAAAGCCGAAGGATTTAAAACAACAAATAAAATCGCGCTAGTCAAATAGTATTCGTTACGGTTTGTTTTTTTATATCATGCCTGTGCACACAGGCATCTCCTAATTTTTTGTAAATAAGGAGATTCCTGTCTACCAACTGGCAATAGGCTTCAACCTAAGCAAAATTTTTTTATAAAAGTAATTCAACCGCAGAGGAAACGCAGATATTTTTTATTGATTGTTTTTATTGAAATATCACCGTTTTGAAATTTTGAGCAGCTATTCAAATTTAATCTTTAGCTTTCTTTTTCTCTGTGTTACTCTGCGCTCTCTGCGGTTAATATCTCTTAAGTTGACGCCAATAGCCAACTGGAGGACAGGAGTGACAGCACCCATTTGATTGTCACTCCTGCGAATGCAGGAGTCTCCAGATATAGATCTGAATAATTACCAAAAAAATAAATAGAATTTCATATACCTGGTGTTTCACTTCGCTCAACTACCAGCGTTATCAGATAGGCATTTATTTACCCGATTCACATAAATGAAAAAAACAGTCAACAATCTTCTGGTTGCAATATTTTTGGTACTGCTTATTATAAGCAAAGTTAATTCTCAACCACGGGAGCAAGTTTTTGCAGGTGCCAGACCTCTTGCATTGGGCGAAACCTTCGTCGCTATCGCCGATGATGGCAATGCGATTTGCTGGAATCCGGCTGGACTCGCTCACATGGAACGTATTCAGGCAAGCTTTGCCTATTCCGATCTTTTTGGAATTGGAATCAATAACTATTATACCAGTTTTTTATCACGCCTCTATTTTATACCTCCTCTGACTGATTATTTATCTTTTGGCATGGATTGGCTGGGCATACAAAATAGCGATGAGGAAATAAATTTTCATCGCAACCAATTTAACTTTGCACTGGCATTCAAGCCTCCCAAACATTTACCGATTGTCAAAAATTTTAGTCTGGGCTTTAATGCCAAATATATCGAAATCGGCACCCAGTATGAGGAAACTACAGAATTAGATGCAGATGGCTGGGGCTGGGATGTTGGCATTCTTTATCATTTGAACGAGTTACCTTATATTCCCGGAAATCTTAATCTTGGCATGATGATACATGATGCAACCGGAACACCGGTAATCCACCACACTGGTGTGAAAGAAACGATTCTGCCTCAAAATATTCGACTGGGATTTAGTTATCGCCCCTTTGAAGATTTGCCTGACAACAAAATTCCTGTCTCTGATCCGATAATTGCAGTCGATGTTGATGATCGAATCCATTTGGGTCTGGAATTCTGGCTCTGGCGTAACGTAGCATTGCGAGCGGGGCTTCAAAAAGATCTTCATACCGATGAAAAAATGATACTATCTTTTGGGCTGGGTTTTAAAACAAAATGGGCGGATTTACCGGAAACAAATGTCGATTATGCATTTACTGATTCTCCGTTTTTACCGAACTCCAATAAACAGTTTGGCGGATCGATTATCATCAGAGAAAATCCACGTTTAATAAGAATTGAAGGTGCACATATCCGGAACGTTTTTGCATCGCTTTATTTACACTATGGCAGACCAGGTGCCAGCATCGGTCTGGTTAAACTGAGGAATGTGTCTGATGATACCTTAAAGACCTGGGTTTCATTTCAAGAGAGCCGATACATGGAATCTCAAAAGGCGGATACCGTCATCATTGCACCAGATAAACCGATTGATTTTCCATTACGGGCAGTTTTTAAACCCGATATTTTTCACGCTCCGGAAGGCAGGTTGACCGGTGAAATAAAAGTTAACTATACATATAAGAACAACGAATATGCTTCCACCGCAGCGATTGATTTCAAGTTATACAGCAAAAATTATCTCACCTGGGATGATCCGGGCAAAGCAACAGCATTCGTAACTTATGATCATCCACTTATCCAGACCTTTGTTGACCAGGCGTTAAGGGCCAAACTGTCCTCTGAGAAAGCCGGGTGGTTTCAAAAATATAATATGGCAGATGCGCTGGTATTATTTAATGCATTAAAGACTTATGGAGTAACGTATCGTTTGGATCCGGTAACCCCATTTCCCTCATTGGCTGATACGCTTCATGGTGCTTTATATCGTCTGGATAAAATTCAATATCCAGCCGAATTTCTTAGTATAAAGGAACGCTTTGGTGATTGTGATGATTTCTCCGTGCTCTATGCAAGTCTTTTGCAAAATGCCGGACTGGCTACGGCTCTGGTTAGCATACCCGGGCATGTTTTAATGATGTTTGATACTGGAATCCATGAGTCACGTATTTTATCCTTACCAGTTTCATCAGAGCTGTTTTTCAAATGGAATCATACATTATGGATCCCCATTGAGACAACAATGATCCCAACTGCCAGTTTTATCGAAGCATGGAAAATGGCAGCAAGTTTTATAAGTGAAGCAAAGAACCAGAATAATCTGGAGATATGCGAGGTTGCTGTTAATCAAAAAAAGTATCCGCCGGTATCTTCGGTATTACTTCAAATATCGGATAAGCTTAAGCTTACTATTCCTAATTTTACATCAACATTAAAACAAGATCTTAGCGCACTGGATAATTTAAAAGCCCAATACTTCGAAACATTGGAAGATATGGTGAGTGGCAAACTTATCAAAGCCGAAAAAATTAAAATACAAAACCGATATGGTACTATTCTCGGACAAAATGGAGAGACGAAGAGGGCAAAAGTTCAATTTAATGAGATATTAACTAGGGATTCAACTTTCGTGCCGGCATGGAACAATCTGGGCAACATTGAATTCATGCAGGGTAATTTAATCAACGCTGAGTCGCTATATACAAAAACATTAAAACTAAATCCTTTTAACCGCGGTACTTGTTTAAATTTAGCTATTCTTTATAAAATGATGATAGATCGTGCAATTCCAGACACAGTTTATTATCAGCAAAAATATGATCTAACAATGAAACAAGTGGTACAACTATGTGAGGGAAAAGTGGAAAACGCGCTATCGACTTTAGGACTTGAAGAACAAGAAATGGGTGGAAAAACCAACAGCCTTGTAAAAAGTGTTAAAACAAAGCTTGAAAAAGTGAAAACTTTTTTAGATATTAGCTTTAAACAATACTTACAGCAACCGAAAATTAAGGGCGCAGTTTTGATGTTTCATGATGTGAAAAGCATTGGGCAAATAGACAAAGATCGAGGCGAATTTTTATTCTGGAGCCATTAAACCTTTTGTCGACCAGACATCTTGAGGTTCAGCTTCTCCAGTCTTTTTAATAAAACAAAATAGAGTCAAATTAAAAATGATAATTTTGAGCACCACGACATAAAAATAAAAAGGATTCACAAAGTCATTATTTCCTGAGGTGGGGAATGTTTTAGTACTATTAGGGATTAGTGGCGGGACTTAAGTCGTCTCCAAATGTATTCAAAAAGCGGGTAAGGTTGGTCAATGAGTTTCAAAGTTATTGCTACGGTAGGACAAGATGGTATCCCGTCCTACCTTTTTTATTCAAGTTGAATTTAGAAAGCTAAAGGTTATTCTTTTTTGTCAATCTATAATATAAATACAAAATAAATATTCCTATCGGCAAAGTTATCAGCACCCACGATATGGGGAGCTGTTCTGCAGTCAAAAGGTTGACTCCGGCGATTTCGATTTCCTTGTAGTACAGGAAAATAACTAAGAAGTTATTTGTAAAATGAGCCGCCATCGCCGGTAAGAGACTTTGACTTCTGTAATAAAAGAATCCAAAGATTATTCCCAGCAATGAAAGCGTGATAAGACTTAGCGGCTGCATGTGAAAAAGCCCGAAAATAACACCCACAAGCAAGACACTTTTTGCGCGGACCGTCCTTTCAAATGTTCGCTGCACGTAACCGCGAAAAAAAATCTCTTCGCAGATCGCTGGTGTAATAGCTACAATAAAAACCAACCAGAGGAATTCATGTAAAGAATGGGCTGAAAACAGTTCTTGATAAAATTTAAAAAATATATCTGGGAATTTAAGCCTTCGTACCAGTTCATTTCCGATGTATGCCCCAGTGGGAATAATGGCAAGGGTTGCCAATATAGCGAGAACTATTTCTATAACTGAGCTATACTTCAGGCGAACGTAATCACGAACATAATGTGAATGCCAGCGTTTGACTAACCACCACGTTGGGAGCAGCATAAATAAGTATTGAGAAATAATAAGCGAAATACGAAGTGGAGGCGTATAAAGTTTTGCCATGGCTGAAATTCGTTCCACAAAAGTTCCAGACACCTCGGGCGCGGGATTAATGGCTATTGTAAATAAAAAAATAATCATGAATAGCATAACCTGCGCATTGAAATAGAGCACACCAATTCCCAGTAAGCCCACTACCGCAGCCGTATTGAGGCTCCTTCCCTTTCTTTCCCAGCTTCCTTCGTATTTAGATGAAGACTCAGGTTGGAAGTCATTTTCAATAACTTGCTGATTATTTTGCATTGCTTTCCATAAAATGTAGATAAATGGACTCCACTTTGAAAGTGGAGTCCATTTGAGTCCATAATACTATTCTGCTTCTGCTAATTCAGCCGGTTCTACGAATTCATTTTTTCTCGCTCTTAAATCGAAATACATCACCACGGATATCAACGGTAACACCAGCAATAACAAAACGTAACTTACAAACGTGACAATACCCAGACCCGTTCCCAGGGAATCAAATAATTCAAGAAGCTCAAGGGAATCCGAAGCTCCATCCGCAATAGAGCCGATCATAGTAAAATATTTAGAGATAAATCCCCACAGCGCAACAAGCTGGATCGGGGCTGTGATAATTGAAATAGCAAATTGAACGATAATATTTAGCAGAAGTAAAATCCCAAAAGTCCGCCACCAGAAGCGGTTCACTAAAAAAGAACTCCTGCCAAAGGATTGAATAACGCCGGCATCTTCCCAGGCAATAGCAGGCAATGCAAATGCCCACCGTACCCAGAGATAGACGGCTAAGATCCCGGTAACCAGGCACATAAGAATTCCAAAAAAAGTTACACCTAATGATTCTGCACCGGCACCAATTCCAATGAAAATAACGGGAATAATGAACAGACATGCCAGCGCAAGGTACTCCAGAATTCTCTGACCATAAATCCGCAGTAGTCGAATACTGAACGTTCTTCCCAGCGCTTTACTCCAGCTTATTTGCTGGTCGCTCATTTCAGCGCAACCCACGATTGTAATACCAACGGTTGCCGTTAAATAGGCTAACATAAAGATAACAATCGTCGTAAAATAAACGGTAAGTCCTTTAGATAAACTGAAAAAATATTCATCAGGAACTACCTCATTTAGCTCTTTAACTCGAATGATCTGGCTAATCATGGAAAAAAATTCATTCATTCCATAAGCAAAGATAATCGAAGCCGGTAAAAGTATGATCATTGCAATCATCAGATTGCGCAGGGCAGTTTTACCAATAAGCTTAAATAATCGGTCAAAAATATCACCCAAGCTCATAGGCACGATTGTTGTTTGCATAATTCCTCCCGAAAAATGAAGCTAAGAACATTATTTTGCAAATAAGCCGTATTGAAATGTACTTCCAGGTAATTTTAGATCTATTGTTCTATAAGTGTTATTATCTATCTCTACTCCACCCAAATTATTTATTTCATCAACTATTTTAGGAACACAATATTCTACCATCTGATCGCATATTTGATGGGTTGTAAAACGTAATATCTGCCAACCTGATGTGACTAAATCATTATTTCTCAGATTATTCTGGGGAGCAATTTGGGGAGTATGATGCCATTTATCGCCATCTGTTTCAATATTTAGTTTACCTTTAGCACAGTAAATCGCAAAGTCAAGAAAATAGTTTCTTTTATTAGCCTTAACCAATTCTTGTCTTTCCGCTGGTATATTTAATCTCTTCAATTCCGCCCATAACCTATCTTCTAAATGACTTCCCTCATAAAGATCATTTATTTCAACAGCATTAATAAACTTTTCCCATGTTGTTGGAATAAATACAATCCTACGCCAACGCCGACTATAAATTGGTTTCGGTAATCGTTTTAAAGGCTCAATTAGTATTTGATAATACAATTTGTCACTTTTTTTATCCAAAGGTCGTTCAGGAAAAAGCTGCCACCTTTTTGTTTTGTTTATTCTTAATATTCGAGCATAATATCGAATCGAATGAGCATTTTCTTCAAACGCTTTTGTATGATAAAAGGATATCCATTTCGGTGGCCATTTGTCCTTTAACCATTTTCTTACACTATCTAAAGGAATTCGATACCAATGTCTATCGCGAGCAATGGAAAAATCTATTTGATTATTTATGATAGCAACTAAAACTTCACCGGTTTTTGACATAAAATTCCTGCTTTTATGTTTTAGTACCTAATATGGTTTCACTTGCTGCAAGGAACGCGTTGCACTTGACTTTCAGACTTTGAAATAACTTGTTGCAGGAGTAAATTAGAAGCCCCATCAAATTGTATAAAACGTTTGTTATTCATTTGGATGATGTCATTTTTTTGCTTGAGTAGGAAATATTATAAAATATAACCTATTATTGACTTGCCCAATGTTTCTAAAAAAAGTGTCCATTATCAGGAACAAGTTTTCATTATTGGATACTGCTCCTGTTATCAGGAACTTTTTGGCATCCAAAATTAGGCACTTTTTTATGGCGGCGACCTTTTATGCAGATTCCTATTATTAGCCACTTTCCCCTCCTTTTCTGACTATCCCATTTCATTCTATTTCTGGTCATCGGATTACAATGATAGCGAACATACACGAAATCTTTTCCGTATTTTAAAAATTCTTACCACATCATCACCGCAGTTCTACCAGTCACGTCGCTCCAGTAAAGACGGATGCGCAAAACGTATTTATGCCCTTTAATCAACCGCACTCGGAGACTGGCATTATAGTCCTCACCGCTATCATCATCCGCAGTTCGATACTTTAACTCACCGTTCTCTTCCTCAAACAGCACCATAACGGTATCTGAGGTTCCAAAGGTACGAATATCGTAATACCGTGTGGTAGTTGGAAGGATGACGAAATTCCTCTGTTCACCTTCTGCAAGTTCTAACTCAACCGATTTGAAAGGCTCCAGCTCGGTATCCTGTTGGGGATTTAACGGCGGGTAGAAGGTGCTAACCCATGTCTGGTCTCTGTCGGAGAGTCCCGGAATCGGATATAAGCCATTCCGATACTGAGCAGGTTCTCTGATAAGACCGGGAGCGAACGGGTAATGCATAATGGAGTCTGGATCCCAGTTGGAACCCTGAATTGTATCCGGAGTAATCTTTTTGATAATGTTGTCGTAGGTCATTTCCCGCGACCAATTGTTTGGCGGTTTGGCTAACTCGGCATACACAGCTTCCTCATCCCAGACAATTCCAGCATAAGGATTCTGATGTTCATGAGGGAATCCAAGCGTATGACCAATTTCGTGTACGGCGGTGTCGATGTCATTGGTTAGATCCCAACCAAAATTCATGGTTCGTTTGTTAATACCGATGTTAAGAATATATCTTCCAATATACGACCAGGAACCATCTCCCGGCATGAATCCAATCCTGACCTCTGCATCATCACGCGAGTCAACTTCATTGAATTCTATACCAATGCCGACATCTTTCCAGATATCAAACGCGTTACGAACGACATTTTTCTGAGCCTTGTCAGCCACCCAGGTTTCCCATTCTCTGGTTCCATCGGTAAAATAAACATAGCTTCCATCTGATTCCTGATCAAAAAAGTAATAGTGCAAAACGGTACCATTAACCCATTTATCAGCCATAAGACGTATTAGCGAGGCTCTGTGAATATCGACATTCGGACCGAATACTCGCTCGGGCATTTTTGGCACGGAGCAATATAAAATCTTACCATTCTGACGTGATGATGAATCAGGTTCTGAAATGTGAGATTGTTTAACATTTGACGATTTTTCTTTAGTCATGGAACACCTCCCGGTTTAATGGTCTCGTTAGTTCTTCGAGTTAATTTTACGTTTGAGTTTCCTGAAGTTCATTCGTGATCTTTAAACATGTATCTGAAAAATCTCAGAGATACTACTTCTATCCTATCACCTTTCTTCTCCTTTTCTTCCATACGCATATTCTTTGTAACCTTCTGAAAAAAAATTAGTAGGCTCAGAGAGCATCCATTTTATGATGGAAGAAAGAGGCGTTTTTTTATCATGTTTGAATTTGAGGATTTTTTTAACAATTCTGGGTAAATTCATCATAGACATCTTCCAGGCTCTACGGTTTAATTCTGCTATATAATCTCTTTTTTCAGGCATTATCTCTGTTACCCT
>Ga0209636_10002646_pt1 | contig 18271 bp, 16 predicted proteins | sample DeeMarSWOR152_54_FD_187464 | JGI IMG/M metagenome (GOLD analysis project Ga0209636, IMG submission 187464) | Marine sediment microbial communities from White Oak River estuary, North Carolina - WOR-1-52-54 (SPAdes) (version 2) | ecosystem: Environmental > Aquatic > Marine > Intertidal zone >... | reverse complement strand
ATGAGGAACCATAAGTCTGTTCAGTAGTTCTCATTGATCTGTTAATGGGTACACAGTGTATTGGCTACCCTACCTCAATTTCTTGAATTTTGCCACAAAAAAGCCGTTTGAACAATTATGAAAAGGGTAGACTCGAAGGGTTTTCTTCAGAACTGGATTGTATTCTCTCTTTTTCCAGGCAGTTAACCCAGGAATACACGTGAGATTATCTATTGAAACCTGTTCCAGGTTCACCTTTCTTTTTTTCAGTACATAGTCTACTACTCCTTCATTTTCTTCTGGAGCAAAGGTACAGGTGGAATACACCAGTATCCCTTCTTCTTTCAGTAATGACAATCCATTCAGGATTAACTGCTTCTGAATCCGTGACAGCAGGTTAACCCTCTTTAGACTCCATAATTTCATTGCCTTGTGGATCTTTCTCACTATTCCCTCGCCTGTACAGGGTGCATCCACCAGAACTCTGTCCACCTTTTCATTTAAATGCACGTTCCTCCCATCTTCACGCAGTATTACACAGTTTTCAACACGAAACCGTCTCATATTATGCTGCAACCTTCTCACTCTGTTACGGTGGGAATCGTTGGCAACCACATACTGAGCTTCCCGCACTAAGTGCAGCGTCTTGGAACCGGGAGCTGCACATAAATCCACGACATGGCAATCCTCAACATTGAGAGCGAGAACAGGCACCACTGAAGCGGGGTCCTGTATGAAAACAGAATCATAGTATTGATCCTGGATTTTTCTGGGCTCATCTACAAAGAAGCAGTGGTCTGCCCAAGGAACTGGCTTCAGCTTAAACATATTGACAATCTTTTCTTCATTTTTCAGTATATGGACAGATTTTCTAGGATATTTTTCGTATATCGAAATATCAAGTCCCAGCTTTTTCATTCGATCGACGAAAGCAGGCGGAAACATCAGCCCACACTTGAATCTGCATCATTAAAAAAGGTACCGATGCCCACCACCAGGAAAGCTCCCAGAATTATTAAAATATTACCATGGAAACGTGATCTGTTAAATTATCACAAAATAACACATAAATGGATATAACGACAATATATATACTCACCGCATAACCAGTAAGAGAACCTTCACTCCAACCCCACCCTCAATATCCTTTAAGCAACATTGATGACCGAAACATTTATATACTATTGATTAACAATAGTACAAATACCAGACGAACCAACATGTAGGAGGTGGTCGAACTGAAAAAGACTGCACTATTGGCACTGTGTGTGCTCGGCCTTCAGATGCTTTCCTTCGGACATGCAGAAGTCCCAGACGGGCCAGAGACAGAACTCCCCTTACTTCTGCGCCCCAACCTGAGGTTGGACCCTGGAGCTGTGATCATGGTGGGTCAGTACGCACATAAAGCAGACGTGGTGGCGTCTGCCTTGACCAGGCTGGGAATGCAATCGTGGATTAATAACAGTACGTGGAGGATTCCCTTTGTACGTCCAGATTTGAAGCTAAACTTTGCAGGGATCGATACTCTCACCCTGAACTCACTCAAGGTTTGCCATGTGGATTTAGAGAACGCACAAGCTGCCAACGAAGGATTTTTCCTGGTTTGTGTCGGCGGCCCCGAAGTAAATGTAATTACCAGGAAGATCAATATGGAGCTTCCTGTTCGATTCCTAGAAAACTACCAAAATAAATGGACAGTAACTACCTTTGTAGATGGAATTCCAGAACATTACGCAGGAGATGAATACGGTATCATTGCTTTCTCGCCAAATCAATCTTTCCTCAATGGAGAAACAGTAGGAGAAGTGACCAATGGACACAAGAAATTGGGTACACTAGTGGTGGCAGGAAATGCGAGAGAAGGTACACTCGCTGCTGCTGTGTGCTTGAGAGATATTCTCAATGGTAACAGTATCAAGGGCAGACAGGTGCTCCGTGAACTGGATAAGGTACTCATCTGGATGGTTTCGGGAGAAGAACAGCTTCTCCATTCTGTGGTAGTTATTGTCAGGTACACAGGGGAAGATACAGCAGAAATTGTGGATATCTTCCTCTTCTAATTTTTTTTCTTTTATTCTATTTTTTTGTATTTTTAATGTTCAATTCACAGGTTTAGATTGATGCTCTCGAGGTCATCAAATTTAGTCCCCATTTGACCTCTTGATTCTTTATTACTAGTCAAAAAGATTGATTCACTCATGTTACACGTGTAACAAAATGGCACTGGCGGATAATAAACACTTGCATGAATTTAGGAATGGAGATCATCTCTGGGAGCTGTGGACACTGACTGCAAAGCGTTATTGTTTATTTTTTTCAGTCTTTCTATGAATGGTTCTGCCACAAAGTAGAAGATGACTGCATTGCTTCCCAAGTGCACCCAGCCAAAGGGGTAGTATGCAGGCGGTACAAATAACCCGTACTGCTGGATGAGTGCCATTTTCACTGAATATCCGAAGAGCAATGACATACTGGTAACCACGGTAAATACATCAAATGCAACTGTCGCTATCACTGCTGTGACTGCATATGAGAATGAACTCTGTAAATACGGTCTTACCATCCATATAATAACTGCTACTAATACGAACCCTGCAGAAACAAAAAAGGTCCAAGGCCCAAATCCTATATAGAGATCAGCTGCCGCATTCCCCAGAAAAGCCACAATAACTCCTGTCTTTAATCCATATACCAGGGTAACTGCGGCAATCCATAACGTTAACAACTCAACATTGGGTATGGATGCCAGAACAATCTTAATAACTGCTGCCAACGCAATGAAAATGGCGGTCCTGGTTAGAAACTTTCCAGCTTCCATGTGATCTCGTCTCCGTCCTGTACAATGTAATCTTTGGCCCCTAACTGGGCAAATTCTCCATTAACGTAGTACAGCCAGTACTTGCCCGCATCTGCATCTTGAGATATCCCATTAATGGAGGTCACAAATCCACCGTCTTCCTCAAAGGGGATGCTGCACGCTGTCATTAAATCAAACACGCTGGATCCATCAGTAATTTTTGCACTGTGTGTTGTTATACCACCATTCTCGATTGTGAGGGTGGCTTCAATTTTGCCTTGACCTGCGTACTTTTGGGTAGTACCATACAGTACAGCAGCAACTGCTACAATGATCACAACTCCAACGATAACCTTATTCTTATTCATGTTGGATGGATAGACCATCCATCTTATAAAGGTTTCGGTGAAAGTGAGGGTAAAGCATACCCATGGGTCCACGTGAGCAGAACCTGAGCAAACACACCCGTACTGGAGCTCTAAGGTGATATCACAAAACTCTCTCTTGATTTACACGTTTCAAAGGTACAGGCATCTATACTATTGAGTCTTCCTCTTTTCATTTTGCTATTTGAATTTTTCTAGCGTGTTTTGGTGAGTGGTTCTTTTTTTGTTAATTGTTTTAATAATTTCACAAATGTCAGAAGAGAAATATAACCGAAGAAATGATCGATTTTAAATAAGTAAACTGGAGGACAACCCAAATGCTTCATTCTATCAAGGTACACATACGGGGACAGTCATACTACCTTCAGGGAGCACCAGTATGTCATCACCCTTCAGTTGTACTGCATCATCCACTGCTTGTTGCACTGATGTGTACGGCTTCATGAAAACGTCTCTTAGAATGTGTGGTTCTAAATCGGTGACTGCCCATATTTCAGCTCGACTAGTTAATTCTGCAATTTTTCCTGCCTTGTGATACCCGAGTTTGTACCCTTGTTTCAACTTTTGTAACGCATCATCAGGTGTTTCACACTGTTTTAACAGTTGGTAAAACATGTCAGGGCCAATACCTCCCCAGCATTGGGCCACCAAAATGAGAATGCCTCCATCGTTTAACGCTAATTTCCCATTTTCAATAGCTTTCTGCGCTTGATACAAACTAATATCCATGGGGTAGGAGGCTGCTGTTACAACGATGTCACACTTTGGAGTGGGTACGCAGTACACCTGTTCAGACCATTGGGCTGCCTGGTAAAAACTGGTAAATATATCCCCGGAACTGCACGTATATATGCGGCGGTTCTTGTCCAGAACTAGATTGATGCAGAAGATGTCCTTTTTAATAAATGTTGCTGCTTCTTCCATGGAATCATGGACAGGATTTCCTTTTAAAGCTAGATTCTTGGATTCTTTTTCCAGGGCGAACTTGTGATTCTGCTCAATAGTTGTGTAGGCTGCTAACCCGGGGAGGAACGCTTTTCTACCTCCAGTTAATCCAGCAAAGTAGTGGGGTTCCACAGATCCGATGATGACAATCTTTTCGAATTTGTTCAAAATGTCATCAAAGAAGACTTCCACTCCTTGGGAAGTTGTACCGTAGTAGGTGTGTTGTGTGTCTTTAGCTCTGTGAATGTGGATTTTATCCCCCAGGTATTTGTAGTAGCTGCCAAATATGTAGGTGAGCTCCTCTTTTGTGGGGGGAGCATGGGAACCGGTGGCTACTGCAATTTCGAAATCATCATGGAAGACCCTGTCTAAGAGAATATCCAGTACTTTTGGAGTGGGTGTTGGTCTCTGGGCGTCATTAACCACAATAAGAAATTCGTCTTCTACAAAAGAAGAAAAAGGTTCCGAATCCACAGGATTATCCAGTGACTGGATTAAAACAGCAGATTCGTCACGCTTCTCTACCTCATTGGGTGAGGCAATACGGAGGGTTGCTGCCTCCACGTCTATGTATTGTTTCCCATAGTTGATTTGTACCTTCATGATACAGGTTCTTCTCCCTGGGCCTGGATCCTCAACGGCATGGGGCTGGGTAGGTTTAGCTCCCGGGCCAAATTCATCATCACCAAGAATCCCTGCTGGGTCATGCGGTAGATGATCTCCTTACCAATGTCAGGGTGGAGCTGTCTCTTCTCTTTCCAGGTATCCACCAGTTGTTTTCGAATATTTTCGGCCTCCTGGAACATGATGGTTCCGCTGACCTTGATTTCTCCCACAGGAGGATCGTAATTCGTGAGATATTCGAACGAGACTTCAACTATATTGACCCTACCAGTTGGACCAGGAATCTGGGTCTCCTGTACCTGTAATATGCGGGGAACTGGCAAAATTCTCATCTGTCCCTCGACTTTGATATTTTCCTTTCTTTCAGCTTCTATTTTATCCATCCGAATTCCAATTACTGGCATGAAAACACCTCATGGGGTGTATTCACGAGGAGCTTATAAAGGTTATCGTATTGAGGTTGCCTGTTTGGTTGGTGGTTCTCTCACTTTGTTACATGTGTAACATTTAATTGGATTTTATTAATTATTTGTAGAATTTTTGATATTTAAAGAAATTAGATTCTATCAACAGGTTTTGGCAATCTTTGTAGTTGAGATTATGTGTTGGGCTGTTCTTGTGAGTGATTTTTTTCCATGTAATCCTTGGAAAGTACTGTCTCTGAACGGAAGCTGCCAGAAACCTCAAGCTCTTAATCCTAGCATAGTCTGATTTCAAGAATTGAGGGGAAACTCCATGCTTCTTCGGCTGCCATCTCTCAATCCTAATTTAGTCTGATTTCAAGGGGCAAAATGGTACTTTTCACTCCCTGCAGATGAGGTCTTTCAATCCTAATTTAGTCTGATTTCAAGCTGGATAGTCACAGTTCCAGATACAATATCAATCCTTTCAATCCTAATTTAGTCTGATTTCAAGCATTTAGTGACTTTGTCTCACATACTCCACTTAATATCTTTCAATCCTAATTTAGTCTGATTTCAAGGAAGGAGAAATACGGATTTATAGACGTTGGTGAGAATCTTTCAATCCTAATTTAGTCTGATTTCAAGAAACAAAGTACAACGTTCCCAGCTATCCCAATTTGCTTTCAATCCTAATTTAGTCTGATTTCAAGGTGAACCTTTTTTCCTCTATTTACCCAGTACTATATATAATTTTCCCTCATTTCACCACCCCTTGTCGTGGATCTCCGGTTATCCCTTTCTTTTATAAAGATCCACGACTTTCGTGGAATCCGCAACTTAGGTCACAGTTAAATGTTCAACTGTTGGCTCACCAATCAATTCTTCCTAACCATTCTCCATATCCCATAACTATCAACAGCAAAAGTGATCGAATCACATGTTACCACAGAACCTGGAACAAACGCCAGCTTTACATTTTTCGTCAGTGTCCAGCCCTTTCCAATATCATGTTCCCATCCCACCAAAGGCTCAATATGCCCCTTCAGTTCATCACGAATATTAATTGCATCAACGTGAGCTAACACGTGCTTCTTATTTTTGATTCTTATCTCTTCTAGTCTCTTAACCTTTACAGGATCAAAAGCTGGTTCAACTTGCCCCCACCCATAACTCCGTTCACCTCCCAGTCGGAGATACCCCAAAGATTTGTCCCATTCTTTGACCTCCTCTAGCAACTGATCTTTAACCCAAATATCTCCCACTAAGTGGACCTGTTCTCCATTACGGGACCTTGGTGATATGAATTCTGTTTCGTGAAGAGTACCTTCTTCAGATGTGCGATTACTGCGATCCATTGCAGTACTCGCATAACTATTAAGGAATAAGTAATCGAAGTCTTTTTCTCCCCATGGGTAGTACACATCCAAATCTTCAACCGATTCAATTTCCTTCACATCATTCTGGAGTGCAGGGTAAAAATAACTAAATCGGAAATGTTCACATATCTTGTTCCCCATATCAACATACGCTTTTCCCCGGGTTCCCCTTCCCATGTCTCGCGTCAATCGCGCTGTTAGAGCTGCCCAAAAGACCTTTCCCGTTACATACTTACGTGTCTGCTGGAGATTTCCAACCTTTCGCCAGCCAATATGCAGAGGTGACAAAAGACGCAGTACAACCTTATACTGAACCCAACTCATTTTTCTCCTCCTTTTGCAGGTTCATTCTCCTTTTCTACAGCTTTAGCACCATATCTCGTATAGACTAAGATCTTCTCATAAAGCACACGGACAAGCAAAAGCATATCCAGATCATTAGTTATATTACTGTAGCATTTGAGGATTTCATTAGCTTCCATTTTCTCTGAAGGGACAGTAATCCTCTTTTCAAAACCTGGAATCTCTTCCAGAACCCTGTACAGCGATGAACAAATGCTCTTCGATACATTCTTTTCTTCCTTACTGCGTGACAAGAGAAATAATACCATTGCATAAACTCCCTGTTCCTGAAGAACACCCAGAGCTTTCGTCGCAAGGTTATACAAGGTTTTCATATCTGCACCTGTTTTGTTCACATTGTCTACAATCTTGTGAGCGTGTTGGGAAGCCACATAATCCAGGTTTATTTGGTCACCCATTGTTATACCTCCCATCCAGCAGCCGTGCGAATTCTGCCAAATCCTCTCGTGCCCATTCCTCCCATTCCTAAATGCTCAGCCAGTTCCATGCCAGCTTCCACCACTTTTAAGGGCGAACTCCACTTCATTGAGAGCGGTTCACCTGTGTTATAGGCTTGTTCCGTTTCTGGAAACTTATCTGTGTAATCATCTTCCACCATGTCAACCCACAAAAAGGTAGACCGGGGAATTGCCTCATACGTGAACAATGCACCCTCTTCAGCAGCTCCCGTCTCAGGGTTAATGCTTACGGAAGTGCGTACCTCCAGATTGCTATTAACAACCTGTGAAAAGAGGGTTTCAGGTACTACTACAATCCGATCTTTAATAGTTTCCCATTCTGGAGAATCTGGTTCAAATGTGATAACTGCCTTTCCCTTGATTTCCACCATCAACCAACCCAAATTTACCGATTTATTCGAGGTTTCCATAGTGGTCCATGAGGATTCAGTATCCACACCCTCAATATGAAGACCACACTCTTCGAGAATGTTTACCGTGCTCACCCAGACTGGCCCTACCATGGAGTGCACTGGAAAGAAAAGAATGCGCGCATCACTAATGTTCACCACGCCCTTGCTTCCAGATGATGCACCTTTCATGTGCCCAAAAGTATAGCATATAGGACATTGAGGCTCTCCACAATGGTTTTTGCCTTCTTCCTGCGACATACTGGGCCCAGCGCACTGTAATTTACCATACAGATAGGCAGCATAAGAACGGATCGTTCCATGAAGGCTCGAACCTGGAATCTTCGGCAGGTTGGTGCCTGGTTCTCGAACAATAGACAAATCCACCATTCCTAGTCGATATCCCCCTGTTCCCACGTGGAGAGGGTCTAATGTCATTAAAACATATCTTTTTGTTCTAATTTTCATGTATAGCACCTCCTACTTCACTTTTTTCCTTCATGATATGCATATGTACTTCAATTGCATCACTCAACCAGCCTTTAACAGCGTAATCTGCCCACGTATCCAGCCACAGGTTCTTACCCATACCTTCTTTTTCCCACAGATACCCTTCTCCAAGTCTTACCCATTGTGACACAGCCAGGGTGTTCCGACAGAATTGCCAGAATGTACCTTTGCTGCAATCTTCTTTTGTGGGATTCCACTCCTTCCTCTTTCTCTCTATGAGATCTCTCAGTGCATAAATCTGGCCGTTACTTAGGGTCTCTTTGAGCGTGTTCCAGATTCTTTCTAAGATTTCAACAGTGTCTAGAAGATAGGGACGGCACACCCCTTTTTCTCCCTGGCGCTGTCCCCCCTCATTGTAGGCAATCTCAAATCTGCGGCTGCTGGTGTCCAGCCATTCAAAATCGATAGTTGAGGGGGTGAAATAGATAGTATCTCCAATGCATACATCTTTAGCGTGGACAAGCCATGTTGCCTGATTCTCATCTGCATTCCACGGGCAGAAAGTTTTTAACGAACGGTTACGATCTTTGGGATGCTGGTTCTTCCAACTTTTGAGAAAAACATAAGGATACCAGTTATCTTCAGTTGTGCCATCACCCATCAAAAGAGGAACGTTCCATGACACAGTTTCACCATTGTGGTTTTCTAACCGCATCTGAACCATGTTCTTGAAATGGGGATCATCTGGATTGGAAGATACCGCAGGTTTGGTCTTGATTTCCCACGTATATCGAGAACCAATACCTCTTTGTAGCATCCGTTCACCAGCATCAATGATGACTCTCAAAGGTGTATGCCTGTGGGTAAATACCACGCCTAGGTTCAAAGGCAAACGATTTTTGACTTTTCCCATCTCACGTTCATACTTTTCTTTAATAGTTCTTACCACTTTGAGAGCTCTATCTGCAGGTACTAGAGCCATGAACGTGCTGGGTTCAGCTAATATGGGAGTTGCTGGCACATACTTACTCCCAGGTATTTCTTCAACCTCTTTGACGTCAATAAACCCCCACTCTTTATCCTTTGCACCATAACCTACTGGTTCTTCAATTTTTAGGTTACCTTTGATTTTTTTCATTTCTGAAAGAGCCCACCTGTTGAGTCTTTTCTGGTAATTCGAGTCTTTCTCATCATTTGTTTTCTCAGGTGGTCTTCTTCCTGAAAGTTTTAAAATATATGCTGGATTTTCAACAGTGATAAACCCTTGGCGTTTCTTATCCCATACAACACTCAGTTTTGTTTCATCCAAAATTATCTCGTACGCGTGATATGGCTCTGGTGTACTGCTGTGTGGGGTTATATCTCCTTTCATTAGTAATCGTGGTCCCACAGTGCCGATAATTTTCCCGGCTTTTGATTGGCTAATATCTGCATCCTCATCAATAGGTAATATTTCCTGCCAGAATTTCCAGGTAGTCTCCCAAATGCGGCGTATACGGGCAAAAGAAGGTTGCTGTCTTAACATCAAAAGAGCAAATCGCCAACTTTCTTTTACAGAATAGTCAAGATCGCTGTCTCCTATATAAAGGCCATATATATCCTGAAATTTGCTGAAATCACCTCGCTGACCCTTCAAGATGAGGTTATCCAGCAGTGCAAATCGTCTTCCAAGCGTCTGATTACTTTTAAGTACTCTTGAGATATCTTCAGTTAATTGACCATAATCAAATCCATATTGTTTTTTCCTTTTTTCATCTGTTAGCTGTCTCGTCTCAGGGTCAAAAGCCATTATACTATTCAAGAGGCCCCCTGCCAACCACTCCTTGAGCACGAATTGTCCGACAACCAAGGCTATCCTCCCATTGATATCAGATATTTCATCCATCCAAATAGTATGAGTCAAGGTTTCAGCCCATTCTTGAGAACGATTAGAACGTCTTTCTTCACAGATATCACATATATTTCTTGTTATAGATACGTATTTGGGCCCCTGGGGACGAATTCCACAGGTTACACATATTTCCCGATTTTCAGCTTTTGACCATTGTTCTCGTATCCATTCAGAATATGTATTGAGCTCAGGGATATCATTATCTATAATTTCGCCAAAGAGAAGCATATTACGAGTATTCTCAGTTACATCCAACAAAATTTCAGCTTCTCCTTTTACAACTTCCTGAAATATCCTTTTTAACCTCTCACCAAGAGGTTGATCTTCAACATTATATTCTAGAATGTTTTGTATGTCAGGTAGAACAAATACAGATCCCTTCTCATCCCTATAAATTTCGTAACCGAGAGGGTATTCAACCTCTATAAAATTGTGGATTTGATTCAATGCAGATGTGATTATGTCTTTTCGTGCAAAGATATCTCCTATTCTAGGTGATTTACTCCAGAAGGCGGGGCTATTAATTCCAACTCGAAGAAAACGCCAGTGATACTTTGATTTGAAAGGATCTATGAACCCCTGTAATAGCACGTGAGCCAGTGCAGCTTTAAATAATGAAACACTTGCAGCTGTTTGATCGAAAAGGGAGACATCATTTGTGGGACGACGGGTATCTCCGACAGTCATGCTGAATAAGGTGGTAATAGTATTGATGAAATTCTCACGAAATTCACACCAGTCTTCCAGGTTAGCCTTATTTTTCCTTAGTTCGTTCAGGTAATTTTTGAGTAATTCATACAGATATTCCCTTTGTGATCCAATTTTTGAAAAATCAATATATTTTTTTTCGAACCCAAAAGCACTTGAAAGGTAAATTTTGGATTCTTGAGGAGGCATGAACCGTGCTAGAATTCCCTTTTCAGTCCATGAACCCCGCCCATGTGCGTCAAACAAAAGGCTTTCTAAGTCGTCCAAGTGTTTCTCCTTTTTGTAATTTTTGCTTTTCGTGTGGTTTTTGATGAGAGTTGCAATGCTAGTTGTGGGATTCAAATTGAGATGTGGAAGAGTTTGCCAGATGTCTGATGTCCAGGTGGGCTGCGTGTCCCCGATTAATAATTCTTTTAGATCCTTGTATTGAGATTCCATTTTTTCTACTACTTGTGTATCCAAATCGAAATTACCCTGCAAGAATCCTTCATGAAATTTCCCCAGCATGTGAAGCCAGCACCCTATTTCAGCCAAAAGGAGTGCACATCGGTTATCTTTAAGGACTTTTAGAGAATTAACCACTAGCTACCCCCCCCCACTTTCAAAAATTCTTCAGCTCCTGCTATGAGTTCCTCAAAACTTTCAAAAGTTAGAACAACAGTATCTTTCTCTTCAGCAGGTGTCTGCCCAGATCTTTTCACTTTTGTATTAACTTTTACAGTCAACTCCCCCTTTTCTATCCTTTTAATCCTGCCAAAGCCGCTGCTCACCTTGGCCCCAACCCCATGCATAACCATCATTTCATGTATGCCCTTTGCAATAATGCGAAGATCACTTGCCACTGTTTTGTACACCTCTTTCTTATCTTCTCTCATCAAATTGAAAGGAAAATACAGCAGTGCAAATTCACCACAAGCGCCAATGGGGACGCTTTCAAAGTATATGGGGTAGGTCCCAGTACCTGTTTCACGATCATGTGGGGTTATCACTTCCAAACCTATCCTGTCAAAATATGTCGGATATAGGTGTAGAGCCCCCTGACACAGATTTTTATTGCTTTCTTCACCTTTTACATTTCCGAAAATCCGTATCATCTGTTCATCTTCATCTTCCCATGCACTGAACCCTTTCATCTGCCGCATAACAGATCGCAACGTTCCCTTCCACTGGCTTGGTACTATGTAAGGTAATGTGAAAACCTTCTCCTTTTTTAGGGGGTTATCAATTATGGAGAAAGAAGTATTGTCCGTGGATATATAGGGTTTGTCCAGATAGAATGTGAACTGAAGGATAAAAGAACCTAATGGAAACCCTCTCAGACCAGGCAACCTATATGAAATCAAATTGTTGAAAATTTTCATTTGTTTCTTGAAATATTTATCCAGTTTCCCATGTAAAATCCATTCTTTCAGTCTTTTTTTTGCATCTTCTTTGTTATCTAGAATTCCTTCGCAGAGCAGAGTCAGTTGCATTCCTTCATCTTTATCTTGATGTCCATCCCATTTTCCCATATATTGAGCAAAGAATTCACATTTCATGGATTTCCTCCTTAACAGTGTTGAAAGCTGCAATCCACGATTCAAAAACTTCTTCTATGTCCTTCTTCTTAGCATGTTCAATGACCTTCCCAGGTAGTTCACTGTATCGTAAACTACCTCTACCACCTATCTGCAGTACAGCAATATACAGATTGACAAATTGCTTAGCTTCCATAACTGCTATGCCATTTTCTTTTAAAATGCCAAAAATCTCTGATGTTATTTTTCTTTGGATTTCTTCTGGTGTTAACGTGGGATTTCTCTTTTGAGCATTCTTGAACTCTGGAAGATTTGCAATAGTTTCAGTCCTCATTGCAAGGTCAAATGTGTAATCATCTGTTGTGTGATTCCTAAAAGCAGGGACCCCTTCAATAGGTCGCCTCTGCGCAATGTGCAAGACAATGTTGAAATCAGGGTTATAGCTCTTAAAAAAGAATACGTTCGGATGGGCTGAGTGCTGCAGAAGTTCTACTTTTCTTTCAATCTTGGCCATAGCTAAAGCCTTGGCAACAGCGTCTTCAGTACTTTTCTTGATATTGTCCACTTTCCTTTGAGCATCAAGATCACGTAGTACGACAAGACATATAGGCTGATTTATGAGAACTCTAATATACAAGAGATCTTTTATTTTTTGGTGGAATTCAGCAGGTTCTGTGGGCTCCAGCTTATCATAGTCAATAATTTTTCTTTTTCTTAATTTTTTTAATGTATTTTCTTCTGTACGACCTTCAAATAAAACTAAAACGTCTCGACTCATTCACCTTCCTCCACGCGGTAAATGAGATTTCCTGCAATTTTACGTGGTTTTCTTGGATCTAGTTCCATTTTTATCCAATTCAGTAGAATTTCAGCAGTATAAGGTGCAGAGATAAGAATACCATCCTTTAGATCTGTATAATAAACTCGAACATCTTCCGAAGATAACTCACCCTCTTTAACCATTGTTGCAAACCACCCCAAGACCTCAAGACTCTGGGTAGAAAGGAAAACCTGTAAATGCTTCTCGTTTGCAGAATCCACCACTCCTTTAACTGAACGTTCCAGCGTTTCAGAATGCTGGAATAACTCGGGGTCTTCCCAGAGAACAAGTCCATTATCCTCCATAGCAGCTAAGAATACAAGAAACTTAAACATAGTGCGTGCACCATCGCCCAGTAGATCCACTGGAATTCCTGGTTTTTCCCTGTATTCAATATACCCCTTCATGAGATTACGGTCGGAATCGATTTTAAGGGGTGTAAAGGTTATTTGAAAATCTGTATTAGGGAATATGTTCCCAAACTGCTCTCTGATCTCATGCAGCCAACCTGGCACTGATTTAAGAGCACGTGAATGGAACGATGTTTCTATGTGCTGCATGGCTGTGAGAGCATCAAAAAAGAGAACATTATGAGGCGGATTCTGGTCAATCCCAGCTGTCCAGACTGCAATACCTTGGAACTCATAGGTGAAATCCTGAAACCATAAAATACCAGTTCTTCCTTTATCAGGAAAACTACTAAGATCTTCCTCATTTATAATGAATTTGAGCCAATTTTCCTCCTTTAATTTTGAATCTGATTCCATTTCTTTTCTCGTGTAATCCAGTGCAGCATATCCTATCTTATCCTCGTCGCCACGCTCAAAATTTTTATCAAGACGTTGTAAATCCCAGAATTTCTCTTTTATTCCAACTTTGATAGATCCTTCTACAAACGTCCCAGGATTTTCTTCCCAACTGTAGATTCCATGTTTTTTCTGCAAGCGAAGAAGTGGATCATATCCAAGGAGATCCTTTTCAGGTATCAAACACTCAAAAAAACTACCATCATGGTATACTTCTCCGCGAGTTGTTGAAAATAACAGATAAAGAGATTCAAGAATAGTACTCTTACCAGAGTTGTTTGGGCCTACTAATATATTAAATTGGGCAAAATCTTCTAATTTTCCTGTCTTGATCCCACGGAAATTCCTCAAGAAAAGTTCTTTGATCATGCTATTCCTCCTTTCAGCCATTTCATTATAGTATCTGTGTCTTTGATTCCCCATGGAGATTCTCCAGGTTCTATATATACTCTTGCTTTACTCACCTTACCCTGAAGATCCATAGCCTTCAACCAATCTGTTTCATCTCCTAGAGTATTTTTCAGTCCATTTACAGCTTCTCTATACAAATTGCGGCTTTTACTCCAATATGGAAGCCATGCCCATCCTCTCACTTCCCAGTGGTCTCCAACTCTATAAGCCCAGCTGAAACTGACTCTACTTTTCTCTTTTCTACCTCTTTCAATGGTGCCAAAAAGCCATTTAGTAATCTTAAAGGATTTCCATTCCTTTTTGAAACGGAAATAGTCTTTCAGGAGAGGTGAAACTGGAACCATATTTTTCTTAGCTAAATTTCCCAGGATCTGTGATTTCTTTGTATCTTTTATCAAAGACTGGTAATGTCGTATCGTTTTCCACCAATTTTCACTGTGGGGTACAAAATGGAATTTAAAGAAGGTAAATGCCCTCAGGTCAGGTAGCCCTCCTGGCTGATTTTTTCCAGAGTTCACATTTAAAAGATCCAGAGTAAGAGGTTCAATAGGAGGCAATGTCTCTAGTACTTCAAAAACACCATAACCCAGCTGGGATTTAGCACCAATACTTCCCCATTGAGATAACCAATGAACCAAGAATGCTATTTGGGTTATTTCCTTTTTTTTACCATACAAATGGATTGTCATGTCACCTGAAAAGCCTGGTGATATAAACCATCCTCTATTTCGACCGTGGGGGCGGATGTTGAGGTTAGAATCTTCATCTCCCACATTCCCATTTGGCTTTATGCTCAGGGAGAATTTGCGTTTCAATCCTGTACAACCAAATAACTGACAAGTTGAACAAGGACTTTCTTCTTTACCGGAAGTAGGATCACACGCATAATGTCCGAGACCGCGAACAATGGCTTCATACCACCATCGCAACGAGCCTATAATACCTGTTTCGTGTAAGCGGTCCATGTTCGGTCTAATTCCTCCTGTCCATAGAGGGGTAAAAGTTCCCAAACGAATCTTAACCTCAGTTATTCTTTTATCCTTTGGGTGTTCATATTCTATCATAATGACGCCTTTTGAATTTTGATGGATTATTTGCTTGATTTTGGAGCTTCTCAAGAGTACTCTAATTTTGGAGGTTGAGTATTTAAGAGCTTCGGTGTGTCCTTTTTTTGGCTGGTCAATAATTTGAAGGCAGTTTCATTTCACCACCTTAACCATACCAAATCCCATACTGTTCTTCTCTCCAAAGCCAGTTTCGTAACCTAACATCAAAAGCTTTCTGTCACCCTTTGCTTCAAATACCATTAAACTTGCTCGATGGTATGTATTCTTAATCTGTATTCTCATGAATTTCGTTGAGAAGGGTTTCGAAAATAAAATATTCTCTCTTTCTTCATTATACAGTTTTTTATACTTTTTGATTAGATTGCTCCTTAAATTCTCATAGAACTTTATATCGGTTGGATACAGATCATGTATTCTTAACTTCCCCTTCTCTTCATGAACAGTCCTCACAATTATAGGAGATATTGTCGAGAACACAGAAGGATTTCTCTCTTCAAGTAATTTAGGAACGCCCTTGCAAAGGTGTTGCCATAGCGGAAGCTTACTTACAGAGTTACTTATTTGCTGCATCCTCTTCTCAAATTCCCAGAGTGGAACACATCTCACAGTGACTTCTCACAGTAAAAGACATTAAAATATGCCTTTAAATGACAGATTCTGTGAATTTTTAACCGCGCTCTATGTCTTCCCGATAATAGAGCTTTCAATCCTAATTTAGTCTGATTTCAAGAAGATTATCATGAGAACTTCGTTAATGAAACAGAAGTCTTTCAATCCTAATTTAGTCTGATTTCAAGTTTATCAACAAGGAGGTGTGAATGATGAGTCTTGAAAAGCTTTCAATCCTAATTTAGTCTGATTTCAAGGCGAACCTTTTTTCCTCTATTTACCCAGTACTATATATAATTTTCCCTCATTTCACCCCCCCTGTCGTGGATCTCCGGTTATCCCTTTTCTTTATAAAGATCCACGACTTTCGTGGAATCCGCAACTTATCTAACATTCAAATATTCGAAAAATGAATCTCCTCCTGCAAGACATACTACTCGGAGAAAATCAATGAAGAGAATCGCATCTTCGTGGCATTCATCACAGTACTATTATGGAGTGGATGCATTGGTGCTCCAGAAGAAGATTTGCCCTATCAGAAGATTATTGACTTAACTGTTGCAGAAGGTATCCCTGGCGTTGTCCTCCTTGTAAGAACACCAGACTTTGAATTTATTGGCGTAAGTGGTTGTGCTGACGTGGAGAACAAAATACCTATGGATAAAACCCAATTATTCCGAATTGCCAGTACTTCAAAGATGTTCATTGGTGTTTTATCTGTTATGCTCCACTGTGAAGGGGTTATAACCCTCGATGATCCCATTACCCACTGGTTACCTCCATCAATTACTGATCGTATTCAGTTTGCACATAGCACGACTGTCCGCCAACTGCTCAACCACACCAGCGGCATATACGATTATAGTGAAAACAAAGAGTTCTGGAATAGAATTACAGCAAATCCTACCAACCAATGGGGTGCAGAAGATGTTCTTGTGTACGTGTATGGTCAGCCCGCTTATTTTGAACCAGGTACTAACTGGTACTACTCCAATACCAATTACATACTTGCAGGTCTCATTCTGGATAACGCGTTAGGGTATCACCACTCCCGAGCGATCCGAACCAAGATCTTGGAACCCTTGAACATGACATCAACTTTTTATGAGCATCACGAGGATATCCGGGGCGATTATGTCCATGGGTACTCTGATATTGACAGAGATGGCGTATTAGATGAGGTAAAAATTAATCAGGGATATGGGTTAGCAGACTGTGGAATTGTATCAACTGTTGAAGATTGTGCAGTATTCATAGAATTCCTCCTCAAAGAGGGCTTTCTAGATGCTGAAAATAAAAATAAATTCATGAAAGAGCTCTTGCCACAAAATGATGAGTTTTACGGGTTAGGTATCATGAAATATCCCACTGAATACGGCACAGGGTATGGAAATGGAGGACATTTCATTGGTTACGAATCATCAGTGATCTACTTTTCTGATCATGATGTGACTATTGTTTATTTTGCCAACGGTACAGGGCCGCACCTAGATAGGGTAATGGATGACCTCCTTGACCGTATTCTAAAGAAGACCTTTTCAGAATTGAAAGAATTCAACACCTTTCAGATAACGTTACTGCCACCCAGATATTCATGCCCACAGATCAGGTATCAATTTTTTGTCATCAAAGATAGAGAGGAAACAATTTTGAATGACATTACTGAATGTGATCGAGAATTGTCAAGATTTCGGGGGATGAAGAACTTCAATCTTTTTGAATATCATTTTTTCAAGATTAATGTAATAAAAGGCAATATATTGTTACACGTGTAACATACAACAATCATCCGACAATTTCACACTCTCTTGATCGCAAAGATTTTTAACAATTGAAAAGGTGAGCAGTTCATGAAAGCTCTCGTACTTGGCGCAGGCATGATGGGAAAAGCATTAGCCTACGACCTGGAAAAAAATAATTTCAAAACAGTAACAGCAGACATAGACAGCCAAAAAGCTGAAGAAGTGGCAGAGTTCACAGGTTGTGAAGCTGTTACCCTCGATATTACTGATGAAAGTGTGAACGTCCTCATGGAAGAGTGCGATGTAGCAGTGTCAGCAGTTCCCTACTTTTTCAACTATGAATTGGCACAAACTGCTGTCAAAGCAGGATGCCACTTCTGCGATCTGGGAGGGAATAACGATATCGTGAACAAAGAGTTGTCCTTGCACGAAAAAGCAGTGAAAAACGATGTGTTAATTATTCCTGACTGCGGGTTAGCTCCGGGAATGACCAATGTGATTGCTGCAGTAGGGATTAAAGAAACAAATG
>Ga0209636_10002645_pt1 | contig 18274 bp, 16 predicted proteins | sample DeeMarSWOR152_54_FD_187464 | JGI IMG/M metagenome (GOLD analysis project Ga0209636, IMG submission 187464) | Marine sediment microbial communities from White Oak River estuary, North Carolina - WOR-1-52-54 (SPAdes) (version 2) | ecosystem: Environmental > Aquatic > Marine > Intertidal zone >... | reverse complement strand
GGGGATATCGGGCAATCGGTTTTGGGCCCCCCCACCACCATCGGCTTGGCCCTGTTCGACTCGCCGCCGCAACACCTGCAGGATGTTCAGGCCATAACTTCCTATTTCGTTGGCTCGACGTCTCCCAGGGGGCATATGTTGGAGATGTTGGTGGGGATCAAGAGAATTGTGGATCGGGCGATCCGACTCGAACCCGGGATTATCATCATCGATACCACGGGCTTCGTGGACGGAGAGATCGCGTGGGAACTGAAATTCCAGAAGGTGGACCTGGTGAGGCCATCTCATCTCATCGGGCTCCAGAGAAGAAGGGAGCTAGAGGGCCTGCTCAGACCCCATCAATTCCGGCCGGATATGGCCATCTATCGCCTGAAGACATCTGAGAAGGTCAGGACGAAATCACCGGAGCAGAGGAGGTCCAACCGCTCGAGGAAATTCGCGGCCTATTTCCGAGAGGTGAAGCTGTACCAGAAAAGCCTGGATGGAACGAAAGTGGTCAGCCCCTTCAAGGTCCGCTATCGTGGGAAAGACCTCAATGGGGTACTCATCGGGCTCAACGACGAGGCGAACTTCAACCTCGGGCTGGGAATCTTGGAGAACCTGGATTTTCATCGAGGTACCATATCCTTTGTTGCGCCGGCAATGGATCCCACCGGGATTCGCCTTATCCGCATCGGGTCCATCCACGTGGACCTATTCGGGGATGACACCCAACATCGTCCCTGACCCCACGCCCCAGACCGGAGGGACGGAAGTCCCCGTGGCATTCCCCGCGGAGGTCCCCTCTTTGGCCTTAACCATTAGGGAGATCGAGTGTAAATCGATTTTGAATCGGTCGGGCCTCGCCGATTACGCACTGAACCCATACGTGGGGTGTGAACACGGATGCCGTTACTGTTACGCACGATTCATGATGAGGTACACGGATCATCGGGAGCCGTGGGGCCATTTCGTGGATGTGAAGATGAACGCCCCTCGGGTGTTGATGAAACAGGTCAAGCGGTCCCGGGTGGGAAGGGTTTTTGTCAGCTCCGTGTGCGATGGGTGGCAGCCCTTGGAGCAAAATTATGGCATTACGAGGGCATGCCTTGAAATCCTTTTAACGTGTGGGTTTCCCGTTACGGTCCTGACCAAAAGCGCCCTGGCCTCGAGGGATTTGGACCTCTTCAGTGGGAGAGGGGGGGTAGAGCTGGGAGCGACCCTTACCACCCTCGATGAGGGGTTGCGAAGGACCTTCGAACCCCGAAGTTCCCCCGCCCAGGAGAGGCTTATGCTGCTCAAGCAGGCAAGGGAAAAGGGCATTACTACCTATGCCTTCCTGGGCCCCATCATGCCCTATCTCTTCGACACCGGGGAAAACTTAGGTGGGCTTATTGCCGCTTTTCGGGATATCGGAGTGGAGTGGATCTACCTAGACCTTCTTAACCCCAGGCCCGGCGTATGGGCCTCTCTTTACCCCGTGCTGAGGGATGACTATCCACAGCTTGTCCCGCGCTACAAGGCGATACTCTTCAACCCAAGGGAGAGGGGCCAGTACGGGACCCGTCTGAGGGAAAGGATCGAGAAACTGGGTCGCCGGTATGGGTTGGAGGGAAAGCTCCACTTTCTGTGGTAATGGAAGGGAAAGCCGTGGGGTCCGCTCGGGGACAAGGCATGGGAGGGAAGAGGATCTTTAGCGTCGGCACCAGCACCCGGTCCCTAGATGAGTTCGTATCCCTGCTCCGCCGGTATGGGATTGAAACCGTTGTGGATGTCCGGAGCTTCCCCACCAGCCGGTTCGAACACTTCAAGAGGGAAAGGCTCGAAAGGACCTTGCCGGAATTCGGATTCTGCTACGTTTACCTCGGCGCCGAATTGGGTGGATATCGAAGGGGCGGGTATGAGAACTACATGGCCACCCCCACCTATGGGGAAGGTCTGTCGAGGCTCGCCGAAATCGGGAGCTCTTCCGTAACCACATTTGTCTGTGCTGAGAGGCTGCCGTGGAGGTGTCACCGGAGATGGATCGGCGAAAGCCTGAATCGAGAGGGGTGGGAGGTCTTCCATATTGTGGATGAGAAGAGGACATGGAGACCGAAGGGCCAGGAGCATTGAGGCCAAATGAAGACGCTCCGGGAAAAAAACCTTGAAAATGGAATTTTTTTTGCCTTAAAATGAATACTAATTCAAAAATTGAATGAAGGTTTTCAACATGAAGGAGATGGGCAGCCGGAGGAGAAAAGAGTATTTGACTCGCAGGGCCGATATCCTATCGGCGGCGGAAAAAGTCTTCGCGGCCAAGGGGTTCTATGGGTCCTCCATGGATGAAATTGCCAAGAGGGCGGAGTTCGGGACCGGGAGCCTCTACAAGTACTTCAAGGGGAAGAAGGACCTCTATTTCTCCCTCATCGATGAAAAGGTTGAGGAAGTAATTCGGTTGGTGAGGGCCGAGTTGGGTAGGGATCTTCCTCCGGTCGAGAAGATCGAATCAGCCCTCCGCCTGCAACTCGGCTTCATCCAGAGGAACAGGGATTTCTTCAAGATCTACATCTCCGAACGGAATCGTTTCGAGTGGACCATTAAGGACGATTTGGGAAAAGGGGTTCACCAGAAGTTTATGGCCTATATCAACGACCTTGAGCAGGTGATGCGCGATGGCATCCAAAGGGGGCAATTCAAGGAGATGGATCCGCGGGACATGGCCCATGGGTTTGTGGGGATCGTGAATTCCTTCGTCTTCGAGTGGATCATGAGCCCGAAGGCGTATTCCCTGCTCTCGAAGGCACCCATTGTTGTGGACATCTTCTTCGAAGGTGTTCGAAATCCCAGGGAGAGGAGGTAGGTCTATGCTGAGGAAGATCATGATCATTTGCGCGTTCTCTGTGTTGGTAAGTGGACAAGCGTTGGGGGGTGACACGGCGGGGGTGTTGAGCCTAAAGAAGGCGGTGGAGATCGCCCTTGAGAGGAGCCCCGCCCTGCACGCAGCCCGCGAGGGCGTGAGGGGATCTGATTATTTGAGAAAGGGAGCCTTGGCTGATTTTTTCCCTACCCTTCGTACCGAATACGATTTCAGGTATCTGGACAAGCAGCCCTTTTTCGTCACCGCAACGGGGCTAAGGGTGACGGTTGGCACGCGATCCAACTACACGTGGACGAGCGGTGTGGATCAACCCCTTTTTAGGGGCGGGGCCCTCTACTGGTCCTACCGATTGGCCAAGTTGGGAGTCGACCTGTCCAGGGTCTTTTTGGAGCTCGCCAAGCAGGACTTGATCCTTCAGGTAAAGCAGGCTTACTTCAACATCCTCAAGGCCGAAAAAATTCGGGAAGTCGCCCTCCGGTCGGTTGAACAATTGGAAGCCGGGGTGAAGGTTTCAAAGGCCTTCTACGACGTGGGTATTATTCCCAAGAATAGCCTACTCCAAACCCAGGTGGAACTGGCCCAGGCGAAGCAAGACCTCACCGGCGCCGAGGTGGCGTTGGACGTGGCAAAGGCAACGTTTAACACCCTCTTGAGGAGGGACGTGAGGACGGAAGTGGAGGTGGAGGACATTTTGGAGTATCGTCCCATGGAGCTTCCCTTCGAGGAATGCCTGGGGAGGGCCCGCAAGAACCGTCCCGAGCTGAGGGAGGCTGAGCTCAACGTGGAGAAGACGCAGAAGGAGGTTCACCTTGCCAGAAGCGAGTATTTTCCCACCCTCGGTCTGTCGGCCAACTACGAACGGTTCGGGGATGACCCCAGCGTCTCGGGGAGCAAATTCGAGGATAAGGAGAACTGGAACTTCAATGCCTATGCCCGGTGGACCTTTTGGCAGTGGGGGAAGAAGAGACAGCTCGTGCGGGAGAAACAGACGAAGCTGGTCCAGGCTGAGGATGCGCAGGTCCAAGTCGAGGATGGTATCTCCTTGGAAGTGAAGGACGCTTACCTGAGGTTGAGGGAGGCCCGGGATAAGATCGGGGTGGCGGAGGTGGCGGTCGAGCAGGCCGAGGAAAACTTCAGGATCAACGCGGAGAGGTTCAAGGAACAGGTGGCCACCACCACCGAAGTATTGGACGCCCAGACATTGCTCACCCAGGCCAAGAGCAACTACTTTAATGCCCTGAGCGACTATAATATCGCCTTGGCCAGGTTGGACCGCGCCATGGGAATAATGAGCTACTAGTTTCACGTCCCAAAAATAATGTATAAGAGTCACACCAAAACTGGTCGTACGTATCGAGATGTCAAAATGTAAAATTCGAAGCACGAAATTCGAAATCCGAAACAATAACTAAATTCAAATTTTCCAATTCTCTAAACATGTTTTGACCTGCGACGAGGAGTTCGGCTGAGGCTCCCTTCGGGTCTGAGCGTTCGACTGAGCTCACGCCGAAGTCCTCAGGGTCGAAGACACTCGAAGCCCTCCCCTCGGCGAGCTCGGGGCTTGAGCTTGTCGAAAGCAGTCGAGTTGATTTCGAATTTCGTGCTTCGACTTCCCCTTCCTCTGGATGTCGTCTCCGTCTCGAGGAGTGGGAATATCCTTGTGGGTCCATCAAAACCCGAAACCAATTTCCTCCCTTTTTGCTCTTCATGAATGATGACTTGGCATAAATCCTGCTACTTATGCGTGCAGAAGTTTCGGGTCTGCCTATCTCAGCAAGGCCCGCTGCCGCATATAGTGTTGACATCCCCAGGGGGGTATGCTAAAAAAGAAAGATAAAGGGGAAAATGGGTAGGCACGGGAAAAAAAGGGCCTTTCATTTCAGCTTATATTCTCCGCTTCTCGGGATCATTTTGCTTGTCATGATCTCGCCATTCGGCATCGATTCACCGTGCCACGGGGGCATATACCGGTATATCGACGAGAACGGGGATTTGCACTTTAGTAACTGTCCCAGGGACTCCAAGTACGAGCTCTACATTCGGGAGGAGGAGGATTACATAGCCGCCCCTGTCGATCCACGTCAGTACGATCCCCTGATCGAGGAATTCTCCGGAAAGTACGGAGTCGACTCCGCCCTGGTCAAGGCCGTTATCCAGGCCGAGTCGGGGTTCGACTCCTATGCTGTCTCCCGTAAGGGAGCCAAGGGTTTGATGCAGTTGATGCCTCAAACCGCGGAGCAATGGAAGGTGCTCGACGTGTTCGACCCGAGGCAAAATATCGAGGGGGGCGTGAGGCATTTGAAATACCTTCTCGAATTTTTCGAACACAACTTGCCCCTTTCCCTGGCGGCGTATAATGCTGGAAAGGAAGTCGTTGTTCAGAACGGTTCAATTCCCCCCTACGATGAGACACAGAACTATGTCAGGAAAGTCCTCAGATACTACCAACGTTATCAGGATTAAGCCGGATACCTTTCAGCGGGAAGGGCCGAGAAGGCGCGGGAGGAGGGTGATTTGGAACCTCCCCAATGCGCTCACCATCATGCGCATCATGGCCATTCCCATCATCGTTCTGTTGCTCTTCTCTCCCGGAAAGGTAGCCAGCTTCGTCGCGGCCCTCGTTTTTCTCTTTGCGGCCATAACCGATGGATTGGACGGATACATCGCCCGGAGGCAGAATATCGTAACCACCCTCGGGAAATTCCTGGACCCCATGGCGGATAAACTGCTGGTGATCACATCCCTCATCATGCTCATTCATCTTGGACGGGTCCCAGCCTGGATAGTGGCCGTCATTGCGGGAAGGGAGATGGCGGTAACGGGATTGAGGGCCATCGCCATCAACGAGGGCATCGTCATATCAGCCAGCCCATTGGGGAAATATAAAATGCTGCTCCAGGTCATCGCCACGACGACCTTGATTTGCCACTACTCATACTATTCCATTGATTTTCACAATGTCGGGATGATCTTTCTGTGGGCGGCCCTGATTCTGACGGTGTGGTCCGGGCTGGACTATTTCCGGGGATTCTTCCGACAGTGGGGGGAGATTCCCAAGACGGTTGACAAGAAGAGGGAGATAGTTTAGTTTTGCTAGTCGAGCGGGAATAGCTCAGTCGGTAGAGCACAACCTTGCCAAGGTTGGGGTCGCGGGTTCAAGTCCCGTTTCCCGCTCCAGGGCGGCGTAGCCAAGTGGGAAGGCGACGGTCTGCAAAACCGTTATTCCCCGGTTCAAATCCGGGCGCCGCCTCCAATGATTTCAAGGGGTTAGGCGATTTGGCCTAGCCCCTATTTCATCTTGGGTGCGGATCGGGTGCGTTTGGTTGCATTAGCTTTTACAATCCATCAACAGGAAAGTGGGACGTAGTTCCGATAATTCCGCTACATATTCCCCTGACGTGCCAACGGAACGTTCGGAACTACGTCCCCTTTTCCTAGACCCAATAAGATGGCGTCGGGTCTTAATTTTTGAGGGATTCGGATTTCGGCCGTTCGGAAATGACCTAACCGCTTGCCCCCACCATCTTCTTCATTATCACATTGCAGATTGATCTCTGCGTTTCCTTAACACGACCATGGCATCTTCCACTCCGGTACTTGTTATTCCGGCATGAATGAGACTCTAGTGAGAATTTATCAGTTGTAAGCACCGGACTTGAAATGAGAGGTGGCAGGTTGGTACGTTTGATTCGGAAGGCTCAAAGTATTCAAGGTCATGAAGTTCAAGGCTGCAGTGAGCCAACGTAACTCAGAAAAAGGAGGCTGGAAAATGGCAGAACCAATTCGTGTTCTCCCAGAGGAGGCCAGGCGCAAGGTAGCTTCCGGCTCGGCGCTGCTTGTTTGCGCATATGAGGATGACGAGAAATGCAAGCGGCTTTACCTTGAAGGCGCGATGTTCCTCACGGAATTCAGGTCAAAGCTACCTGTCCTACTTAAGGACCAGGAGATCATTTTCTACTGTGCTTGAACCAAGGAAGCGACCGCTGCCGGTCAGGCGGCGAAATATACCGAAGAGGGATACGGTAACGCAAAGGTACTCGGTGGAGGAGTTGACGCCTGGAAGAACGCGGGGTACCCCCTCGTAGGATAATAGAACAGCTGTTATCTCCTCGAATTCGATGCTGAATGTAAGGCCAAGTCCATCGTGTCGACCCTATGATACGAAGGCGGGCAAACTCCGACACGTGGCATATTTTTAGGGGAATTAGCCATGCCATATCAACCCATTGAGAACTATGGAATCATCGGGGACATGCGTACGGTGGCCTTGGTGGGGATGAACGGGTCCATCGACTGGTTCTGCTTTCCGCATTTCGACTCGCCCAGTGTCTTCGCAGCCATCCTCGATGACAAGAAAGGGGGACACTTCAAGATTGCTCCGACCGATCTGGAGGTCATCTACAAGCAGTTCTACTGGCCGGAGACCAACGTCCTCATCACGCGCTTTTTCTCGGCGGACGGCGTTGGCGAGATCACGGACTACATGACGCCGCCCGAACCCGGTGGGAGAGATGAGCACAAACACCAATTGTTCCGCCGCGTCAACGTGGTGCGGGGGACAATGGCCTTCAGGATGGAATGTTTTCCGGCATTCAACTACGGGCGGGATGAACACACCCTGGAAATGAGCATGGAAGGTGCGTCCTTTTACTCTCCAGGGCTCAGCCTGGGGCTGTCATCCAATTTCCTGTTGCAACAGCAGGGAAACGGGGCTGTCCGTGAGTTTACTCTCCAAGAGGGGCAAACGGCGATTTTCATTCTCCAGGAAATCGAGCCAGGCGCCGGTTGTGCCGCCTGTCTCACTGACCAGGAGGCGGTTGAAGTCTTCATAAAGACGGTCGAATACTGGCGGCGTTGGATCTCTAACTGCACCTACACCGGGCGATGGCGGGAGATGGTTCATCGATCCGCATTGGCGCTGAAGCTGCTCACGTACGAGCCAACGGGCGCAATTGCCGCGGCCCCTACCACCAGCCTTCCGGAGGCTGTGGGGGGTGAGCGGAACTGGGACTACCGCTACACCTGGATCCGTGATGCCGCATTTACGCTGTATGGCTTGCTTCGAATCGGGTTCACCGAGGAGGCCGGTCAGTTCATGCACTGGTTGGAGGCCCGCAGCCATGAGCTCAATCAGGACGGGTCCTTACAAATCATGTACGGGCTTGACGGACGCCACACCCTGACCGAAGAGACCCTGGACCATCTGGAGGGCTACAAGGGTTCACGGCCGGTTCGTGTGGGCAATGGCGCTTACAACCAGCTCCAGTTGGACATCTACGGTGAACTCATGGACTCGGTGTACCTCTACAACAAGTACGGGAGCCCCATCTCATACGAGCTGTGGACCCACTTGAGACGCCTGGGCGACTGGGTGTGTGAGAACTGGCAGAAGGAAGACGAGGGAATTTGGGAGGTTCGCGGCGGGCGGCAGCACTTCGTCTACTCGAAGCTCATGTGCTGGGTCGCCCTTGACCGGGCCTTGCGCCTGGCGGACAAGCGGTCATTTCCCGCGGATCGCGATCGTTGGTTGAAGTGCCGCGACCGGATCTACGAGGAGATCATGGGCCGGGGATGGAGTTCGAAACGCCAGGCGTTTGTGCAGCATTACGGCAGCGATTCCCTGGACGCGGCAAACCTGATGATGCCCTTGGTGTTCTTCCTCTCCCCCACGGATCCCAGAATGCTCAAGACCCTGGATGCCATAAACCGGTCGCCGGAACAAGGGGGACTCGTCTCCAACAGTCTGGTGTACCGGTACAACCCGAAGGAAACTGCAGATGGGGTTGGGGGCGATGAGGGGACCTTTAACATCTGCACCTTCTGGCTCGTGGAGGCCCTCACACGGGCGGGGAAGGTTGATCCTGCACGGCTCGACGAGGCCCGGCTCATGTTTGAGCAGATGCTGGGCTACGCCAATCATTTGGGGCTCTACGCCGAGCAGACCGGGCACCGCGGAGAGGCATTGGGAAATTTCCCTCAGGCGTTTACCCATTTGGCTCTGATCAGCGCCGCCTACAATCTCGATAGAGCCCTGGGCATGAAGGCCTAAGGGGTCAAGTCTGCTCTTGACTCTTAGTCCCCATTTGTGTTAGAAATTCAGACATGTCCAGGCCATTGAGAATAGAATATCCGGATGCCTGGTATCACATAATGAACCATGGTAGGCGGGGTGAGCCCATTTTTGCGGACAAACAGGATTATGGAGGGTTTGTTGACCTTCTCCAAGAAGCGTCGGAAATGTGGAAAGTCCGCATTGCCGCCTACTGCCTGATGGTGAACCATTACCATCTTCTCGTTCAGACACCGGATGCCAATATATCCAGATGCATGCGACACATCGATGGTGTATACACCCAAAGGTTCAACCGGCGTCACCATTGTGACGGACAATTATTTCGTGGCCGATATAAGTCGATTCTCGTGGATGCTGACAGCTATTTGCTGCAGCTGGTCAGGTATATTCATAGAAATCCGTGGAGAACTGGCTTGAAGGATAAGCTTGACAGATATCCGTGGAGTAGCCACAAGGGCTATCTATCAAGCGCTGCGAAATGGAATTGGCTGCATAAGGAATATGTCCTTTCCATGTTCTCAAAAAAGGAGGCAGAGAGGGTTAGAAGATACCGGCGATTTGTATCGATGGAAGATGCACAAGAAATAAGCAAGGTGTTTGAAGGGAAAAAGTGGCCGTGGCTTTTGGGTTCCGAACCTTTTGTCAACTCGATCAAAGAGAAGTTCTTTCCCCAGAAAACTGATGATGAGGTTCCACAATCCAGGGAACTGGCACTTGGAACGGATCAAATCAAAAAGGCTGTATGTGAACTTTACAGGATCAATGAGATTGAGTTGCTGCTATCCAGGAGAGGGATTTTCAACGAACCCAGGAATGTGGCAGTTTACCTGACCCGGCGGTTGAGAGGTGACAGTTTAAAGCAGATCGGTGAGCAGTTTCAGATGAACAAATACAGCTCAGTGAGCAGTGTCGTCGAGAGAATGAAGGAGCTCATTGCCAAGGACCGAAAAATAAGAGCGAGGGTTGAAGAACTCATTTCCCTGTTGAGCAAGAGTCAAGAGCAGACTTGACCCCTTCTAGGCTAACGTAGCTAGACGTTTGATTCTCTTCAGCATATTGGGATGGGTAGTGAAAATTTCCATCATCTTTTCAGCCTTACCCAATTTTACCTCTTGAGACCTTAAGGTTAGAAGCTCATTTTGATCTATTGTCCCTGAAAGGTCCCGATCTACTTGTTGTAGTTCTCTCACTTCATTCAAAGCTCGAGAGACATCGTTCAAGAAGAAGGCCTTCACCCCCTCCACTCTTTTCAGTTCTTCTTGGGCCCTGGGATTTCTCTTGAGTTGAGCTGAGCTATAAACAAGTTTGTAAAGAGCTGAAGCTAAATGCTGGGAAGGATTGCCCAGCTTCACACTCCCTTCATCGGCGTAATACTCTCTGATCCTTGAACCATACATAACCAGGAGGTTGGTTAGGAAGTAAAGCACAAAGGCTCCCGCGCCAATGAGGGCAGCATAACTTCCCTCCTGCCTTCTTCCACCAGACATTCCTCCCCACATCAGGGAGAAGGCAATCCAGTAGAGGATCAGAGGAATCACCGAAAGCAGCGTGATAATCATCATGTCCCTGTGTTTGAGATGGGAAATCTCGTGACCTATGACTGCCTTTAGCTCATCTTTGGTGAGCAGTCTTTGAATTCCCCGGGTAATACAAACCCTGCCATCTTTTAGTGTCCTTCCAAAGGCAAAGGCATTGGCAATTGAGAGTTGAGAAACCCCTACTTTTGGCTTAGGAATTCCTGCCCTTTGGGCTAACTCAGCAACCTGGCGATGAAGCTCCGGTTCTTCTTTCTCAGAAACCCATGTAACTCTCATCATCAGTGAAACCATTGAAGGTCCGATCAGGTACTGAAAGCCCATAAACAAAACTGCCAAGACAATGTAGCTGGTTGCACTCCCTACTCCCATGTAGCTGCCGATGGCGGTGATCACCCCATAGAGGATCGCAAACATCAGCACTACCAATAACCACATTTTCATTTGAAGTCCCATATTCGTTTACCTCCCTTTCCATTGTTCGTTTTAACGAGTACAAGAGAACAACGGGATCTCTAAAGGTCGGATAACGGAGGAACCAGGGGAGATCTTCGAAGCGATCGAATCAAAGATTTCCTTCTCAATGACTCCTTTTGAATAGCAAGTATACCATTTTCCCGTCATATAGTCCTCATATGCCTCAATATGCGTCGTAATAGTAACTTTTGTGGAATCTTTCGCATTTGGCCTTACAAAAACACTAAGGGTGTATTTTCCCGCCGACCATGTTCCAAGAAAGACCGAGGGCTTTTGTGCCACCCGATCGATTTCCTTAGGTGAGGCCCACCCACCTGTGAATATCACGGATCTCGTAGTAATTAACCCGCTGCCCTTATCCATTGATTCAATAGGCAATGCCATTTCTGCAAGAGTGGAGACTGTGGCTCTCCAAACCCTATCAAAAGGAGCCTGCATTATTCGGGTATCTTCGATTGTGGGTTTAACTGGTGGCTTCGTAGCGCAGCTTGCCAGAAGAACGAGCGAGAATACGGCGATCTTTTTCATTCTCATCCACCCCTTAAATGGTGAGGTATGCCGTCTATTGTTCGGTCGCTTTCCCTAGGAAATGAGGACCGTGTGGGGCAACGCACATGGGACACTCGGGGCCATAGCCGGCGGCACTGTACCCCGTCATCCCCCCGGCCACGTTGAATACATCCTTGAATCCATGTTGTTTTAGGATGCTGGCACTCAGGCTCGATCGATGCCCGGTGCTGCATACGAGCGCGGTTGGAACATTCGGATCGAGTTCCTCATAGCGGGTCCTCAGATCGGGCGCCGGGATATTGAGGGCTCCCCGTATGTGAAATCCCTCATATTCCCCTGGCGCTCGCACGTCAACGATAACCATTTCACGTTCGCCGGTACTCATCCCATGGAGTTCCTCCACGGACAGCTGTTCGACGTGGCCAGTGGGAAGGCCGGCCGTTGCCCAAGCGAACATGCCACCGCCGAGGTAGCCCACGACCCGATCAAGTCCTACGCGTCTCAGCCAAACGGCAGCTTCTTGCGGTTCCGCACCGTCACCCGTTACCAAGAGAATGCTCGCATCCGGCGGCAGAACCCAGCCGGCAAATGTGGCGAAGTTTCCGCCAAAGTCGATGTGATAAGCCCCCGGGATATGCTGGCCGCCGAAGGAATCATAACTGCGTACATCGACGACCAGGGTATTCTTGCCTTTTGTCCTCTCGTTGAAGGCTTGGGGATCCAACTCTTCCAGGACGGGCAGATTGCGCACTAGAGCGGGCCCCTTTCCATTGATGGCGCTACAGCGGCCGAAATGATCCGGGGCCGGCGGCATGTTGGTTGTCAGGGACTTTATGAACTCCTCTCGGTCCTTGATCTGCAGGGCGGCGTTATATTTCTTCTCATAGCCGATGGTGCTCGTCCTCTTGGCGCCCATGGCTCTGCCGCAGAGGGATCCGGCACCGTGGGCGGGATATACCTCACAGAAATCGGGGAGCTTCAGAAGCTTCTCGTGTAAGCTGTCGAAAAGGCTCGACGCCAGTTCCTTGGCCCTTCCCGGGAACAAGTCAGGGCGTCCCACATCGCCCACAAAGAGCGTATCGCCGCAGAAAACGGCTACCGGTTCATTGCCCCTTGGTCTGTCCGTTACGACATAGGAAATATGCTCGGGGGTATGCCCGGGAGTTTCCAATACCCTCAAGGCCATATCCTCAATCTCGAAGCTGTCACCCTCCAATAGGGCCACATGATCAAATGCACATTTTCCGGCCTTTGGCGCGTAAATCCTGGCCCCCGTCTTCTCGGCGAGGTCCAGATGGCCGGAAATGAAGTCGGCATGGAGGTGGGTTTCAAGAATATGGGTAATACTCATTCCCAGCGATCTGGCCGTATCCAGGTAAATCCCCACCTCACGCTGCGGATCGACTATGGCACAGGTCTTGGTACCGCCGAGCACGTAAGAACTGTGAGCAAGCCCCTTTATGAAGAACTGATGCACTATCATGGCCATCCTCCCTTTGAGACCTCTTAGGCTAGTGGACCATTATCGATAGAACAGACGGAAGTCTCTGAAAACCTCGCTCTTCGCTGCTCAAACGCTGGTGCTGCGGTCTTGCGGTGTTGCAGTGCTGCAGTCATACAGGTAGGACAATACGCATTCTCCTTCGATTCACCATAATATTCCACGAGTGGGAGGAAATTCAATAAAGAGAGCTTCATGATGTCAACGCCGGAGGCTTCTCGGTGTGAATAAGCCGGCCAGCAGGACGGCCAGAATTCCCGTTAGGAAGATCGCATCGAAGGTGCCGGCTCCCCCAATGGAGGCAATGGGGGCGTCGAGTCTCTGGATCTCGCCGAGGTTCAGGAGGTCTGCGCCGACTAAAGTCCCAAGGCTCCCGGCGATATAAGCCAGGGGAGGGGCAAACCTCCGGGAGAGCAAGAGGCCCACAGCAGCAGCTACCAAAGGGGGGATAAACATCGGTACGGCAATCCCCACCCCTTTGACGGGATAGGCCGTCATGTGGACGATAACCGTCACGATGGCTACCCCTATGAGGCCTCTGCTATACAGCCGGTTCTTCACCAGGAGATAGAGGGAGAGAAGGGTGGGGATGATAGCCCCCCCAACGTTAAGGGCGATGACCGTCCCCGGCCACCCTTCAACCATGGGGACGACGTACCGCATGCCGAAGAAGGTGATTTCCTTGCCTGAGAGCACCCGACCTGCTGACAGTTCCGCGACGGGGATATTTACGTAGCTCCCCAAGAGCGAGAGGAGCAACAGGGCGAAGATATACCGATGGTTGATCCCTATTCTCTTGTAGGCGTATTCGATGATACGGATCTCGATTAGGATAACCAGGAGCGCGAAGAGGAAGAGGAGGAGTAGGAAAAAAGGCAACGCGATGGGAAAATAGTGATAGTCCAGAAGGGGCATCTTTCCTCCATTCCTTAAAATGGTGAATATGAGGCTACCAAAGGGAAATCCTTTTTCTCCCTGAAAAATCTTTCTCCTAAAAAGGCTTCACTCAGTGCATTCCAGCTTGGAGCGGATGTATTTCCACACCTGTTCAGGCATTTGCTCCCGGCTGACCCGCTCGAGTTCTTTAGAAACCGAAAGGACATCGGGCAAGTTGATAGCGGATTTTCCTTGCCGACGAAGTTCGTCAATCTTTCCCGCGAACTCTTGCTGGATTTTCTTCACCATTTCGGAGGAGTTCTCCTCCCAGACGGAAAGGTACCTCATAAGGAAATTCCCTGCCAGGCCGGCGGCTACCCCCTGGAGCGCAGTCAATTGCCAGAGATAGGTATCTTTCCGAGGGTAGTAATATACCCAGGCGGGGACATTTCCGAGAATGAGCTCGGCCAAATCTTGGGCCGGCGTCATTAGAAAATCCTCCTGGGCCTTTCTTTTTTGTTCTTCCCTGACCTTTTCATTCCGGACGGGTTCTGCAGGATCCAACATCGTGGGTGGAATCGGGAATGGAATGTGAAACCGATCAATATAGCCCTCCAATTTCCGCCAGGCCTCCTCCTGTGCCTTTCTCCGCAAAAATATGAGAAGATTGCATTCGACAAGTTCATGGACGGTTTCTTCCTGAGAGCAAACCCCCTCATGGGCAGCCTCCATCTGCATCAATTCGTGGAGAGACAATAGATCGTCGGAAGTGAGCCCGGTCCCAAATTCGCCATGAAATCGAATAACACCTTCAAAGAGCTCTTCCTGTGCTTTATTTCGCTCCTCAATGAAGTGGCGGTGTTTTATCTCTTCTTCTGATATTCTGCTTTCGCCCGTAGATGGGCCTTTTACCATCCGTAGTTTGTTATGAACGGTCTCCAGGCTGGATTCTAGCTCCTTATCGATTGAGACGAAGTCTTCATCTGCGGCCTTAGCCGGATCTAAGAGCTTTCCAATGTGATGGCCGAAAAAGGAGATAGGCAGTTCTCTGCCCTCTTGGGAGGCTGCCTTTGTGGAAGCCTCTCCCTTCGTGTAAGAGGGCGTGATAAATATGTGGGGGCGGTTATCAATCTGGGTAATTGTCTGAATAAAGGATGGTTTTTGTTCCTTGTTGTCCATTTGCTTCTCCCGTAAGACATCTTAAGAAAGTAGCCCCGTGAGGGCCGGGTTTAAACCTCTCGTCGCGAATCCCCCTCATTTTTGGTGTCGGCTGGTTATTGCCGGAGCAGAATCCGCTTGAAAATCGTGTCAATGCCTATCTAGGGCCGATAATATTTGAGCGCTTCTGGCATCCACTGTTTGATCTGAGCAATGCGTTTTTCATCGGTGGGGTGGGTTGAGAGAAAGGCGGGAGGTTTTGTGCCTTCTGCCTTTGCCATGCGCTCCCAGAAGCCGATTGCTTCCCTGGGATCGTATCCAGCTTTAGCCATCAAGATGAGCCCGATATGATCGGCCTCTGACTCCTGGAGCCGGCTATAAGGGAGTAGCACTCCAACTGTGGTTACTACCCCATAGCCTATGTTCATCGCCTTCACCGCCTCAGGGCTCTGATTCTTGATTGCTACATTAAGCGCCGCCTGGCCCAACTGGGCCAGCAAAACCTGGCTCATCCTTTCGCCCCCATGGCGAGCTAGGGCATGGGCAACTTCATGGCTGATGACGGTGGCCAGGCCCGCCTCATTCTGTGTGTATTTCAAGATACCAGTATAGATAGCGATTTTCCCCCCCGGTAGGGCAAAGGCATTGGGGGTTTTCTCGTCCTCAATCACATTGAACTCCCACTGATAATCCTTTGCGATGGGGTAGTCGCGACTGGTAACGCGGGCGGTATCGGCCCCCACCCGTCCAACCATGTCCACGATCTTTTGGTCTTGAGAGAGTTTGGACTTACTCAAAATCTCCCGATAGGATTTGACTCCCAGTGCCAGCTCCTGGGATTCCGGGATGAGTATGAGCTCCTTCCTCCCGGTCTCCGGAACCGTGGCACAGCCAACGGAGAGAGGGAGCAGCAACGTTGTCAAAAGCCAAAGCTTTCGAGATGGTCTTTTCATAGTTGATCTCCGTCCTTAGTCGATTGCTTTTTGCCGGCGAGGACTGCAAGACTTATGAACTAGCCGATCCCCTGATGATAGACGAACCAAAATTCATGATTTCTCAGATCCTGCCTTTCGATTACCTATTTCCCATTCAATGATAGTATCATCAAAGCATCATCCGGGCAACTACCGCAATCAGAATGAAAAATGAGGTTTTCAAACGAGACAGTGGAAAAAGTGGGAGCCAAAATGTGAATCCACTGGTCTCACTAGTTCGTAGATTTTCTTGGAGTAACTCCTATTCTCTCACAGCTTCCGAAATCTGAGCGGAAAGGATGGGAAGATGCAGCCGCATGACGATGAAGGAGCAAGCAGCATGAGAACTAGAGAGATTAATAGGTGAAAGGGCCTAATCCCCGGGGTCCACTATTACCCCGTGTGGATTTTCCGAAGCGGATCGTCAGAGGATGGAGCGAAAACCTCCCAGAGGCCCCGTGAGACTAAATTTCCCCGAGAAGTCAACGCATTTGTTGCATTGTTAGATTCTCATTGATTTTAGGTCACAAATTGCTAGAATACAAAAATCATGATAACCCTGGAATCCCTTATTGAGACCTATGGTTACTTAACTGTCCTCATTGGTACTTTTCTTGAGGGTGAGACCATCCTGGTACTGGGGGGCTTCGCTGCCCACCGGGGATACCTGGGATTGCATTGGGTGATCTTGGCTGCATTTATCGGCAGTCTTTGTGGGGACCAGCTCTTCTTTTATTTGGGTCGCAGGCACAGCCAGACGATCTTGGCAAAACTCCATAGCTGGAAGGCCCGTATCGACAGGGCTCAGAGGCTGTTGGACCGTTTTCGAACCCCACTGATATTAGCTTTCCGCTTTTTGTATGGACTACGGACAGTGGCTCCCTTTGTGATTGGCATGAGTCCAGTTCCGACAGGACAATTCATTTTCCTCAACGCCGCGGGGGCGCTCGTATGGGCGGTAGCGGTGGGCATCGGAGGCTATCTATTCGGCGAGGCCCTGGAGATCATGATCGGTAATATCAAACGCTACGAACTCAAGGTGCTGGGGGCAATAGCCATAGCCGGGGCATTGATCTGGACTATGTATTTTTATCGCCGCAGGAAACGGAAAACCTCACCTGTTCCCCCGAGTTCTGTTTAGCATTATCAGTTTTCACGAAACTTCGGATTCGAACGAACCTGCATTCAGTATTTTATTATCTGGCAATACAGTAACAGAGAATCAGGGATGAAGGAAATCGCAAAAGCATTTTGGAGTGTCCCTCCTGCTGAATTGCTCCAGCAACTGGACACAACACCCAAAGGCTTGAAGGAGGAAGTTGCCAAAGAACGTCTCAAGGAATTCGGCGCCATGCGACTGAAGCCCCAAGAACGATCGAAGGGGTTTCTACTGTTTCTCTCCCAATTTAAAAGTCCGATTATCATAATCCTTTTGCTTGCAGCCGGATTATCTTTCTTCCTGCGCGATCCTACCGATGCATTCATCATTCTCGCCATCGTCTTCATTAGCGGCCTTCTCGGATTCTGGCAGGAAAAGGGCGCGGCCAGTGCGGTAGAGAAGCTGCTCTCTATCGTACAAACCAAAGCAACGGTAGTGCGCGATGGAAACCCTACAGAAGTTCCCTTTGAGAAGATCGTGCCTGGAGACATTGTCATCCTTTCGGCTGGTGGAAGTATTCCTGGAGACTGTGTGATCCTGGAGTCCAAAGATCTCTTTCTCAATGAAGCAGCATTAACCGGTGAAACCTACCCAGTGGAGAAAAGGGTTGGGAACCTGGAGCCAGAGACACCTCTTGCCCGGCGGGTGAATACGCTTTTCATGGGTACCCATGTGGTCAGTGGCACGGCGAAGGCAGTGGTTGTGCGTGTGGGCACGGATACCGAGTTCGGCAAGGTCTCGGAGCGGTTGAAGCTCAGGCCACCAGAGACAGAATTTACGCGCGGCGTAAGACGATTTGGGTATTTCCTCATGGAAATCACGTTGATCATGGTGATTGCGATCTTCGCGGTAAATGTCCTTTTAAAAAGACCGGTCCTTGACTCGTTCCTTTTTTCATTGGCTCTCGCGGTCGGGCTGACTCCTCAACTGCTGCCGGCAATTATCACCATTAACCTCTCCCACGGAGCCAATCGCATGGCCCAGGAGAAGGTGATTGTCAAGCGGCTCCACTCTATTGAAAACTTCGGCAGTATGAATGTGCTCTGTTCCGATAAGACCGGTACCCTGACGGAGGGAGTGGTGCGTCTACACGCCGCCCTCGATGTTGACGGCCATGAAAGCGAAAAAGTCCTCTTGTACGCCTACCTCAATGCCGCTTATGAAACCGGCTT
>Ga0209636_10002644_pt1 | contig 18277 bp, 2 predicted proteins | sample DeeMarSWOR152_54_FD_187464 | JGI IMG/M metagenome (GOLD analysis project Ga0209636, IMG submission 187464) | Marine sediment microbial communities from White Oak River estuary, North Carolina - WOR-1-52-54 (SPAdes) (version 2) | ecosystem: Environmental > Aquatic > Marine > Intertidal zone >... | reverse complement strand
ACAGAGGGTGAATATTTGTAATACATAGCGACGAACTTGCGCCCCAGCTTATTGGTCATCAAGTATTTATCTCTGAATTGCCGCAGAATATCGATATGCGGATGCAGCGGTGAGCCGTAGGCCGCAGTGGCAATGAAGCAGCCTGAGCCCCCGCCATCTCCTCCGTCATCTCCTCCGTCATCTCCTCCGCCACCTGAATCATCAGGAACAAAGCTGGCGGTTATGGATTTATCCGAATCCATTGTTATCGTTATTGTTCCCGCTGTTCCCGAGGCATCCCCACTCCATCCACTGAAACTATAACCGCTGTTAGGTAAGGCTGTTACGGATACACTCGCTCCTGTGTCATGCGCATAGCTTCCAGGAGAAGGATTGGTTGTCCCGCCAGTGCCCGCAGCTATAGTCAATGTGTTCTGCCGGATAAAATTAGCGGTCAGTGACTTATTTGAATCCATCGTTACATTGAGAGGATTGTCACTCTCCTGTCCTGAAGGAACATCTCCTGTCCAGCCACTGAATCTGTATCCATCTCCAGGTGTGGCTGTGATCGAAACTCTTGTCCCAGAATCATATGTGTAGATCTCTGGAGCTGGGTCTGTTGTCCCACCTTCCCCAGCAGATATGGTCAACGTGTATTGGCGGATGAAATTAGCAGTTATGGACTTATCTGAGTCTATGATGATAGTAAGAGGATTGTCTCCTTCGTGTCCCTCCGGCACATCTCCCTTCCAGTGGCTGAATATATATCCGCTTTCAGGCTGCGCTGTTATAATGACTTCTGTTCCCTGATCATATAAGTGGCTTCCCGGGATTGGATCCGTTGTACCGCCAACGCCCGCAGATATGGCCAACGTGTGCTGGCGGATAAAATTAGCAGTAATGGATTTATCCGAGTCCATAGTGAACGTCAAAGGATTGTCAGTCTCGTGTCCTGAAGGGACATTTCCTGTCCAGCCACTGAATCTATAATCTTCACCAGGGGTGGCCTCTATGGAAACTTCTTCTCCTTCATCACAGGTGTGGCTCCCAGGTTCAGGATTAGTAGTTCCGCCTTCCCCCGAATCTATTGTCAAGCTGTATTGCCGGATAAAATTAGCGGTTATGGATTTATTCGAGTCCATGGTAAGCGCCAGGGGATTGTCGTTCTCATGGCCAGAAGGCACACCGCCACTCCAATTCTCGAATCTGTAACTGCTATCGGCTATCGCAGTCACAGTAACAATTGTTCCGGTATTGTAAATGTGACTTCCGGGAGCTGGGTTTGTTGTCCCACCAGAGCCTGCCGTTATAGTCAGTAGGCACTGCGGAATAATAGTAAAATTAGCGGTTATGGATTTATTCGAGTCCATGGTGAGCGCCAGGGGATTGTCGTTCTCATAGCCAGAAGGCACATCGCCACTCCAGCCATTAAATTCATACCCGCTTTCAGGCTGCGCTGTGATGGTCACCTCTGTTCCAGAATCATATGTGTAAGTGTCGGGAGCTGGGTCTGTCGTACCACCTTCCTCTGCGAATATAGTCAAGCTGTATTGTTGAATACCTCTAGTCGTAAAACTCCACTCCTCTCCCGGAGTCTCTCCATAATCATTCTTCGCCATTATCTTCCAGAAATACGTCGTCCCTGTACTCAGTGATCCCACATCCAAATAGCTATCCACGGTTTCCGTCAAATAAGGGGGAGGTGATGTCGAGCCAAAATAGACATCATAGGAAGTCGCGCCAATACAGTCATCCCAGTTCAAATCCGTCTCCAATGAGACATCTGTTGCTTCATGGGCTGGGGAAGGATTTCCAGGCAGAGACGGCGGCTCCATGCTCATAGGAGTGAATACCACTGAATCCACATCAGTCAACACTTTCTGTCCGTTATGAACAGCTACATAACAATTAATCCCATCACCATTTGAGATGCCAATCGTTGGGCTGTAGGGAGTAGCGCTTAAATCATTCCCGCCATCATAATTGAACTGGATCCGGCCGTCATCATAAAGGATGAGCTCCACATTGACCGGAACCGCTCCAGAATAAGTCTGGGCCACCCAGCGAAAAACCAGGCTGTCTGCATTTTCTGTGATGTAGACATCCTCTCCTGATTGAGCAGAGCCATTTGTTCTCAAATCAACCCAGCAGGGTGCAATCCTCTTGTTGTAGGCCAGCTCCAGACCAGAGTTGCTGTAGTCAATATTGAAATCATTAAGATCTATATAGCCATTTGTGCAGACATAAATTGTTGTTCCTTCCGGAATGGTCTCTCCAAAAAAAGGAAAATCAAAGGGCAGATTATACGTCCGTGAAGCTTCATCGTAATTGAAATCCCAGGCTGTCCCTCCGCCAAGATACTCAGGGGAAATCTCGGACCGAGTGTAATGATCCTCTGTTTCGGTGTTGAGAAGTTCACAGAAATGATAGAGGTCGACATGTTCCGGATAGACAAACTGCTGGGCAATGGCTCTCCTTTGGAAAATCCAGGTGCCTCCCATGGAATCGTGAAACTCCTGGAGAAACTCTTCCCACTGAGTGTCATTCGCAAAATCGATGACAGACTCATAATCCGAATCAAAATCGCCAGAAGTCAACGGAAAATAGACAGCCAGACCATATGCCCCGGGCCAGTCTGAACCGTGCTGCTCATGAATCACGGCATTTTCAATCTGGGCCATCACCTCAGAAGCTGCATTCTTAACTGCAGCCACATCCGTGTTCCAGTTATCTATCAGAGATTGAGCAAAGGTGCTTATAGAGCCCGCAAGCGAATCCATTGCCGTCATATCAACGGCAGACTGAGCCTCATCATCCCCATAGGACTCGTAATAGCGATCGACAATCGCCTGACCAAATTCTGAGCTTGACCATCCAGGATTATCCACCAAATCCTGAAGAATCAGGCCATACGGCCAGCCATCCCCAGGCTCTGTCTCCTCTGAACTGACCATGACCTCACCATAATCCCTGATCTCATAAGCGACTTCCACCATCCCCATCAAACAGGCATCAAATCCAATCAGATGATGGCTCCCAGTGACATCTAAAGCCCCCTGCACCTCATCCATGTACAGAGTGTCTCCTCCATCCGTGTCATCCCAGCACACGGCTCTGTAATAAGGCCTATCTATCCCTTCAAGTTTGGCTTGCTCCTCTATCTCCTTGGATTCACGCCAACCGCCTCCATGGTTCCAGAGAATAAGAGCATACTTCTCTGCAGGATAGTTCGTTTTGGCCCAATCAATGAAGTCAATCAGCGTCTGCGGATCACCATGGTTCAGCTCACCCAGGTCTTCAATTTCATTTCCCGATTCAGGTGTTAATCCGGGAGTGACGTAAAAACGCTTGGTCGTAGTCCAATTTCCGTAGCTTGTACTATAGCCGCTGATCCGGTCAAACTGGACGACTATATTTATGGCGGAATTAGACCCGACTGAGGCCATCTCCAGAAAGTCATCTATCCCTGCGCTCTCCAGATTATTATCCCCATCCAGGTAGACCATGAAAGTCCATAGCTTTTGACTGGTTGTGAAACTCCATTCATCACCCGGAGAATCACCACATGAATTCTTGGCAACCACATACCAGTAATAGGTTGTGTTGGGATTTAACTCCCCAGGATCATAAAAACTCTCCGCAACGGTTGTTAGATATGGCGGAGGCGAACTCGTGCCAAAATAAACGTCATATGAAGCCGCCCCACCGCTTTCCTCCCAGTCTAGGTCTGTATCGAGCGGGACATCTGTAGCCCCGTTTGAAGGGGCTAGATTGGAGAATGGTTCAGGAGGGATAATTACTGTGGTAAAACTCCACTCCTCTCCATGAGTCTCCCCACAGTCATTCTTCGCCACTACCTTCCAGTAATATGTTGAACAGGCGCTTAATGGTCCCATAACCAAATAGCTATTCACAGTTTTAATAAAATAAGGTGGAGGTGATGTCGAGCCAAAATAGACATCATAGGAAGTCGCTCCACCGCTGTCTTCCCAATCCAAGCCAGTATCAATTGGGGCATCTGTTAACCCATCAGAAGGGGAAAGATTAATAGGGATTGTAGGCAAGACGCAAATAGTGGCAGTATCCGAGTCAACCGAACCACACTCATTGGATACTCTAACCCAATAGGATGTTGTTTCTGTCAGATAAGGTGTTGTATAGGAGTCTGAATCAGTGCCCACTGGAGTGGAAGCATCTCCTGAAGTCCCTTGATACCACTGGTAGGAGAGAGCCTGTACACTCGTGGCAGTGACGCTCAGAGCCGCGGTGGTGTTGTAGCTTATGCTTTGGCTCTGAGGATGTTCTGTGATCTCTGGAGGTAAACATTGATTCAGCCACAATCTGTTGGCACCGGAATTCCCGACCAACGCATCCAGGTCACCATCTCCATCAATATCTCCAAGCGCTACTTCATGGCTAGTTGAGGAACCTAAGCTCTGGCCACTGTCCGTGAAATTTCCGCTCCCATCATTCAGCCATACTTTGTTGGCTTGATTAAGAGAATTCGCAATAAAAACATCCAGGTCACCATCTCCATCGACATCTCCAAGCTCCAAACCAAGGCTGGTAAAATTACCTAAGCTTTGGCCGCTATCTGTGAAGGTGCCACTGCCATCGTTTAACCATACCTTGTTGGCTTGATAACTGGAATTCGCAACAAAGGCATCGAGATCTCCATCTCCATCCAAATCCCCAAGCCCTACATCAAGGCTCCATGCGCTGGCTAGGCTCTGTCCACTATCTGTAAAGATGCCACTTCCATCATTCCACCATACTTTATTGGCTTGATTACCAGCATTCGCAACAAAAACATCAAGGTCACCATCGCCGTCCAAATCTCCAAGCGCTACGTCCATGCTTTTGCTATCGCCCAGGCTCTGTCCACTGTCTGTAAAGGTGCCGCTGCTATCATTCAACCATACCTTGTTGGGTTCCTCATGATTCGCAACAAAGGCATCAAGATCTCCATCGCAGTCCACATCACTTAACATCACACCCCAGCTATATCCACTGCCCAGACTCTGGCCGCTATCTGTGAAGGTACCACTGCCATCATTCAGCCAGACTTTGTTGGCCCCATCATTCACTACAAAAGCATCAAGGTCACCATCGCCATCGACATCTCCAAGCACAACAGAAAAGCTGTATCCACTGCCCAGGTTCTGGCCGCTGTCTGTGAAGTTACCACTGCCATCGTTTAACCATACCTTGTTAGCTTGATAACTAGAATTCGCAACAAAGGCATCAAGATCTCCATCGCCGTCTAAATCCCCAAGTTTCACTCCACGGCTTGTTTCACTGTCCAAGCTTTGACCGCTGTCAACAAACACACCGGAACCGGTGAGCTGGACGTAGATGCCCGTCATGGCTGCCGTGTCTCCCCCAGGAATAGAAACGATTTCATTATCCGGTTTAAGCCAGCCGGCAATCTCCTTAAACTCAACAATCACATTGCCTGCTGGTATGTCACTTTCAGTATTCCCACTGTCATACCACGTTGTCGTACACAGCCTCTTCCACTGTGCACCCGCATCAATCGCCTCTTGTGGTTCTATTGTCACAGTTAAAGAACCAGTCGTGACTACTCCTGTCCCATTCAATGTAATATCATACGGATCCTCATCCCCATCATTATTGGCAATTGAAATGGATGCAGTCTTGGATCCTCCTGATGTGGGTGAGAACCAAATGATAAACGTCGTGCTGCCTCCACCAGCTGTAACAGGTGATGCCGGCTGCTGCTGGACGCTGAATTGATCCGCATCCGTGCCAGTAATGGTGATTATCGGAGAACCGCTAAGAGTTAAATCCACAGTCCCTGTATTCTCTATGGTAAATGTAACATCCGTATCCGTCCCCATCGCGTGCGCGCCAAATTCATGGTTCCCCCCATCAGGAATATCGGTTGAATTTACTTTAATATTTATCTCCGGCCCCGGAGGCGGAGAGATAGTAGTGAAATTCCATTCAGAACTTTCGCTGCTGCCGCAGTCATTCTTCGCCACTATCTTCCAGTAATAATTTGTACTGTAATCCAGTGTTCCAGGATCGTAATAACTCCCTGTTGTTGTCTCAACATAAGGAGGGAGCGATGTGCTTCCAAAATAGATATCATACGATGTCGCCCCACTGCTGTCCTCCCAGTCCAAGTCTTCATCAATGGGAACATCTGTTGCCCCGTTTGAAGGAGCCAGACTGAAGAATGCCCCAGGCATGTTACATGTTGTGAACTGCCACTCCTCTCCCGGAGTCTCTCCATAATCATTCTTCGCCATTATCTTCCAGAAATACGTCGTCCCTGTACTCAGTGATCCCACATCCAAATAGCTATCCACGGTTTCCGTCAAATAAGGGGGAGGTGATGTCGAGCCAAAATAGACATCATAGGAAGTCGCGCCAATACAGTCATCCCAGTTCAAATCCGTCTCCAATGAGACATCTGTTGCTTCATGGGCTGGGGAAGGATTTCCAGGCAGAGACGGCGGCTCCATGCTCATAGGAGTGAATACCACTGAATCCACATCAGTCAACACTTTCTGTCCGTTATGAACAGCTACATAACAATTAATCCCATCACCATTTGAGATGCCAATCGTTGGGCTGTAGGGAGTAGCGCTTAAATCATTCCCGCCATCATAATTGAACTGGATCCGGCCGTCATCATAAAGGATGAGCTCCACATTGACCGGAACCGCTCCAGAATAAGTCTGGGCCACCCAGCGAAAAACCAGGCTGTCTGCATTTTCTGTGATGTAGACATCCTCTCCTGATTGAGCAGAGCCATTTGTTCTCAAATCAACCCAGCAGGGTGCAATCCTCTTGTTGTAGGCCAGCTCCAGACCAGAGTTGCTGTAGTCAATATTGAAATCATTAAGATCTATATAGCCATTTGTGCAGACATAAATTGTTGTTCCTTCCGGAATGGTCTCTCCAAAAAAAGGAAAATCAAAGGGCAGATTATACGTCCGTGAAGCTTCATCGTAATTGAAATCCCAGGCTGTCCCTCCGCCAAGATACTCAGGGGAAATCTCGGACCGAGTGTAATGATCCTCTGTTTCGGTGTTGAGAAGTTCACAGAAATGATAGAGGTCGACATGTTCCGGATAGACAAACTGCTGGGCAATGGCTCTCCTTTGGAAAATCCAGGTGCCTCCCATGGAATCGTGAAACTCCTGGAGAAACTCTTCCCACTGAGTGTCATTCGCAAAATCGATGACAGACTCATAATCCGAATCAAAATCGCCAGAAGTCAACGGAAAATAGACAGCCAGACCATATGCCCCGGGCCAGTCTGAACCGTGCTGCTCATGAATCACGGCATTTTCAATCTGGGCCATCACCTCAGAAGCTGCATTCTTAACTGCAGCCACATCCGTGTTCCAGTTATCTATCAGAGATTGAGCAAAGGTGCTTATAGAGCCCGCAAGCGAATCCATTGCCGTCATATCAACGGCAGACTGAGCCTCATCATCCCCATAGGACTCGTAATAGCGATCGACAATCGCCTGACCAAATTCTGAGCTTGACCATCCAGGATTATCCACCAAATCCTGAAGAATCAGGCCATACGGCCAGCCATCCCCAGGCTCTGTCTCCTCTGAACTGACCATGACCTCACCATAATCCCTGATCTCATAAGCGACTTCCACCATCCCCATCAAACAGGCATCAAATCCAATCAGATGATGGCTCCCAGTGACATCTAAAGCCCCCTGCACCTCATCCATGTACAGAGTGTCTCCTCCATCCGTGTCATCCCAGCACACGGCTCTGTAATAAGGCCTATCTATCCCTTCAAGTTTGGCTTGCTCCTCTATCTCCTTGGATTCACGCCAACCGCCTCCATGGTTCCAGAGAATAAGAGCATACTTCTCTGCAGGATAGTTCGTTTTGGCCCAATCAATGAAGTCAATCAGCGTCTGCGGATCACCATGGTTCAGCTCACCCAGGTCTTCAATTTCATTTCCCGATTCAGGTGTTAATCCGGGAGTGACGTAAAAACGCTTGGTCGTAGTCCAATTTCCGTAGCTTGTACTATAGCCGCTGATCCGGTCAAACTGGACGACTATATTTATGGCGGAATTAGACCCGACTGAGGCCATCTCCAGAAAGTCATCTATCCCTGCGCTCTCCAGATTATTATCCCCATCCAGGTAGACCATGAAAGTCCATAGCTTTTGACTGGTTGTGAAACTCCATTCATCACCCGGAGAATCACCACATGAATTCTTGGCAACCACATACCAGTAATAGGTTGTGTTGGGATTTAACTCCCCAGGATCATAAAAACTCTCCGCAACGGTTGTTAGATATGGCGGAGGCGAACTCGTGCCAAAATAAACGTCATATGAAGCCGCCCCACCGCTTTCCTCCCAGTCTAGGTCTGTATCGAGCGGGACATCTGTAGCCCCGTTTGAAGGGGCTAGATTGGAGAATGGTTCAGGAGGGATAATTACTGTGGTAAAACTCCACTCCTCTCCATGAGTCTCCCCACAGTCATTCTTCGCCACTACCTTCCAGTAATATGTTGAACAGGCGCTTAATGGTCCCATAACCAAATAGCTATTCACAGTTTTAATAAAATAAGGTGGAGGTGATGTCGAGCCAAAATAGACATCATAGGAAGTCGCTCCACCGCTGTCTTCCCAATCCAAGCCAGTATCAATTGGGGCATCTGTTAACCCATCAGAAGGGGAAAGATTAATAGGGATTGTAGGCAAGACGCAAATAGTGGCAGTATCCGAGTCAACCGAACCACACTCATTGGATACTCTAACCCAATAGGATGTTGTTTCTGTCAGATAAGGTGTTGTATAGGAGTCTGAATCAGTGCCCACTGGAGTGGAAGTATCTCCTGAAGTCCCTTGATACCACTGGTAGGAGAGAGCCTGTACACTCGTGGCAGTGATGCTCAGAGTCGCGGTGGTGTTGTAGCTTATGCTTTGGCTCTGAGGGTGTTCTGCGATTTCCGGCAATACACATCCGTTCAGCCATACTTTGTTGGCGGGTGTGTTATAACCATTCACAACAAAAGCATCGAGGCTGCCATTCCCATCCACATCCCCAAGTACTACGTATGTGCTCCATGCATCACCGAGGCTCTGGCCGCTGTCTGTGAAAACTCCACTCCCATCATTTAACCACACGCTGTTGGTATGATTAAGCCATTTCGCAACAAAGGCATCCAGGTCGCCGTCGCCGTCGACATCCCCTAGCGCCACTCCAGAGTTACCAGTACTGCCAAGGATCTGGCCGCTGTCCGTGAACGTGCCGCTTCCATCATTCAGCCACACCTTGTCGGCTTGACTTGAGAAACAGGTGACATAAGCATCCAGGTCGCCGTCTCCATCTACATCGCCAAGCGCTACATCCATGCTTTCTGAACTGCTGAGGCTCTGGCCGCTGTCCGTGAACGTGCCACTCCCATCGTTCAACCAAACCTTGTCATCTTGGTTTCGATTGCAGATAAAGGCATCAAGATCGCCATCATTATCTACATCTCCTAATGCCATTCCATAACAGGATGAATCTCCTAGGCTCTGGCCACTGTCTGTAAAAGTGCCGCTCCCGTCGTTCAACCAAACCTTGTGAGCTCCATAGTTAGCTACGAATGCATCCAGGTCGCCGTCACAATCAACATCGCCAAGCGCTACGCCCATACTGTCTGAACTGCCAAGATTTTGGCCGCTGTCTGTAAAAGTGCCGCTCCCGTCGTTCAACCAAACTTTATTAGAGCTAGTCGTTCCAACAAATGCATCCAGGTCGCCGTCTCCGTCTACATCGCCAAGCGCTATACTATAGCTGGTTGAGCTCCCCAAGCTTTGGCCGCTGTCTGTGAAAGCACCGCTTCCATCGTTCAACCATATCCTGTCAGCACCAGAATTCACAACAAAGACATCAAGGTCGCCATCCCCATCGACATCTCCAAATGCCGCACTTTTGCTGTCTGAATCGCCAAGGCTCTGGCCACTGTCAATGAACATTCCAGAACCAAATAGCTGTGTATATATACCTGACAATGCTGCTGTATCTCCCGCTGGGATGGAAACGATTTCATTAGCCGGTTTAAGCCAGCCCTCAATGTCTTTAAATTCTACAATAACATCACTTCCAGGCAGGTCACTTTCTGTATGTCCACTGACATGCCAAGTCGTCGTGCACAACCGCTTCCACCTTGCACCGGCATCAACCGCCCCTTGTGGTTCTATGGTGACTGTCAAGGATCCAGGCCCCTCATAAACACTAACCGTATCTGTCGCTTCGTTGTTAGTCTCATCAGATTCAGCCACTTCCTCATTAGTATCCGCCGTTGCAGTGATAGTATAGCTCTGCGCTGTAGAGAGCGTCTCCTGCCTCTCCACTAGATAACTATCCCCTGAATTTAAAGAAGGTATCGCATAAACCGGAGGAGATAATTCATCGCCTATCTTAAATTCTAAATGTGAAGAACCTGCAGTCGCATCACCGATGTTCTTAACCACTGCTGTAAAAGTAACAAGATCCGTAATCGACGGATTCAAAGGAGAGTGTGTCAGAGAATCTATTATTAGGTCAGGAACTAAACAAGCCATGGTCGTAAAATCAAAAACTCCACCTTCCCAAGCACCACAACTATTCACTGCAACCACTTTCCAATAATACTGTGTAGCGCAATTCAATTGTCCAGGATCATAATTATTGCTCGATGTCGTGTCGACATAAGGTGGGGGATTCACTGTTCCAAAATACACATCATAGGAAGTTGCTCCGCTGCTATCGCTCCAGCTCAAGTCTGAATCAAGCCCAATCCCCGTTGCCCCATCAGAAGGTGTAAGATAATTAAATGTTCCAGGTAGTGTGCAGGTCGTAAAACTCCATTCATCACCCTGAGTATCTCCGCATGAATTTTTAGCAATGACATACCAGTGATAGGTCGTACTGGAATTCAAAGATCCGGGATCATAAAGACTCTCTGCAACGGTTGTCACATAAGGAGGAGGTGAAGTGGTGCCGAAATAAACATCATAAGAAGCTGCATCGCTGCTGTCCTCCCAATCCAAGCCTGAATCGAGCGTAACATCCATTGCCTCATCTGCAGGAGAAAGATTGGAGAACGATTGTGGAACTATGACTACTGTCGCAAAATTCCACTCCTCGCCATGGACCTCCCCGTAATCATTTTTAGCCACTATCTTCCAGTAATAGGTGGAACAAGCAACCAATGCACCCGGGTCATAATAGCTCTCCGTGACATTTGTCAAATAAGGAGGCGGCGAACTGGTGCCGAAATATACATCATAAGATGTCGCACCGCTGCTGTCCTCCCAATCCAAGTCTGAATCAAGAGAAACATCAGAAGCTCCATTGGATGGAGCCAGATTGGAGAATGCTCCGGGCATCTGACATGTTGTGAACTGCCACACATCTCCCGGAGCCTCTTCATAATCGTTCTTGGCTACTACTTTCCAGTAATAAGTGGTCACTTCAACCAACGTTCCCGGATCATAAGCGCTATTGATGACAGTGGAAACATATGGTGGAGGTGAACTACTCCCAAAATAAACGTCATAGGAAGTGGCACCAATACAGTCATCCCAGTTCAAGTCCACTTCCACTGAGATATTTGTTGCTTCATGGGCTGGCGAAGGATTTTCAGGCGGAGAAGGAAAGGGAGCAAACAATACTGAATCCACATCAGTCAAGACTTTCTGGCCGTTATGAACAGCAAAATAAAAATTAATTCCATCCCCTTTAGAAATACCGATTGTGGGCCCATCTCCTGTTCCCCATAAAGATAGGTCAGCATTCCCTCCATCATAATTGAACTGTATCCGTCCATCATCGTAGAGTATGAGCTCCACATTCACAGGTTCCAGAGAACTGTATGTCTTAGCAACCCAGCGAATAATTAAATTGTCAGGATTTTCTGTTATGTAAATATCGCTTCCTGCACCAAGAGTCGTTAAATCCGTCCAACAGGGAGCAATTCTCTTGTTGTCCGTGAATTCAGGACCAAAATTGCAAAAATCAGATCCTGCAAATCCAAAATTGATGAATCCATTCGTGCAGATGCTTATCTGTGTACCAGCTGGAATCACCTCTCCAAAATAAGGAAAATCAAAGGGAAGGGGATAATTCCTACTCGAATCATCACCTTGAAAATTCTGTGCTGTTCCCCCGCCAATATATTCATGTGTGATTTGAGATTCGGTGTAATAATAACCAGGCTCTGTATATAGAAAATAGCAGAATTGGTATAGATCCATATGTTGAAGGACAGAGAACTGCTGTGCACTCCACCTTTTATGATCAATCCATGAGCCTTCCATAGAGATATAGTATTCATTTAGAAATTCTTCCCATTGAGTATCACCTGGAAAATCTATTATTGATCCGCTATAATCTGGACTAAAACCATCCGAGGTCTTGGGAAAATAAATGGCTAAGCCATTTGCACCAGGCCATGCTGAACCGTGCTGTTCGTTAATAACAGTATTATCCATCTCTATCATCACAGCCTGGGCGGCGTTCTTCACTGCATCCTGATCTGAATCCCAATTATCAATCATTGCCTGAGCAAGTGAACTTATGGTGCTAGCCAGAGTCTCCATATTGCTTAAATCAACGGCTGATTGAGTATAACCGTATGTATATGATTCATAGTACCGGTCAACAATAGCCTGACCAAGCTCTAAACTTGACCATTCAGGATTATTTGTCAGGTCTTGAAGAACTGTATCATAAGGCCAGCCATCCCCAGGCTCTGATTCTTCGGAACCAACCATAACCTCGCCATTGCTCCTCATCTCATAGGCAACTTCTACCATCCCCATCAAGCAAGCATCGAAACCAATTAGATTTGCTCCTCCGCATGAATTTAAAGCACTCTGGACCTCATCCATGTATAAACAATCATCTCCATCAGTATCATCCCAGCATACAGCTTTGAAGATAAGATCCTCTTTTCCTTGAAGCCTCGAAGACAAACGTTCCTTTTTCGATTGAGACACACGCCATCCTCCGCCATGATTCCAGAGAATAAGTGCGTAATTATTCGCAGGATAATTGCCCTTGGCCCAATTGACAAAATCTATCAGCGTATTCGGATCGCCGTGATTCAATTCCCCCAGATCTTCCACTGCATTTTCAGGTGTGGGAGCCATGCCTCCAGTGATATGAAATCGCTTAGTTGAAGTCCAATTTCCATATCCCGAATTATAGCCACTTCTCCGATCGAACTGGACGACGATATTGATATATTCATCAGAACCGACTTTGGCCATTTCCAGGAAATCATCTATGCCAGCACTCTCTAAGTTATTATCTCCATCAAGATAAACCATAAGTGTCCACTTTTTGGTAATGTTGAAATGAGGAGTGACAGATTTATCTGAATCCATATTAATACTCAATGGATTGTCATCCTCTTGGCCTGCAGTGACATCTCCTGTCCAATGTGAAAAAGTATTCCCTGGATCTGGAAGAGCAGTTATGACCACATCTGTTCCAGCAGAATGGGAATATGCTCCTGGCAGGGGATCTGTGGTTCCTCCTAAAGAAGTATTGATTATAAGCTCATAATTGCCAGATATTGGCGAAAAATTAGCTTTTATAGATTTATCCGAATCTATTGTAACCGTGACGGGATTCTGGCTTTCGTCTCCTACAGGGATATCGCCTGACCAGTGGCTGAACTCATAACCACTTTCAGGTAAAGCTTCTACGCTTTCCTCAGCTCCATAATCGAAGGGATAAGTTCCTGGTAAAGGCTCTGTTGAACCTCCAGTAGTTTTGGAAACACTAAGGATGTATTTCGATGTCCCACACAGAAGGCCAGAAATTTTATTAGTCACTTGAGGAGAAACAGCTGTATCTAAAGGTGAAACGTTTGTATCTACAGGTGAAATATTGGTGTCAATTGATGAAGCAGCAGAATAAAAACTCTGGGCATTGGAATCACCTATTAAGTATTCGCAGGAGGGGTCGATATCTCCATCTGAATAGAGCTTTAAAACCAATATTCCACCAAACGAATCAGCCTCTCCTGCTACAAGATACACTTCATCGCTTACTTCCTGGACTGAATAAGCTTCGTCATAGTCACTTCCCCCATAAGTCCGTTGCCATTCAATATTTCCGTTTGGGTCCAGCTTTAAAACCCAGAAATCAGTTAAGCCAGCACCAAAAGACTCAGTTTCACCTGCCGCAATATATCCCCCATCACTCGTCTGTTGTATGGAATGACAACTATCAGATTCGCTTCCTCCAAACATCCGTTGCCACTCAATATCTCCGTTTGAGTCTAGCTTTAAGACCAAGAAATCTTCGTCTCCTGCACTAAAAGATGAGGTTTCACCTGCAACAATATATCCCCCGTCACTCGTCTGCTGGATTGAGTAGGCTTCTTCCCAACCATCTCCTCCATAAGTTTTTTGCCATTCAATGTCTCCGTTTGAATCTAGCTTTAAAACCCCGATATCTGAGGATGCTTCGCCCGTAACAATATATCCCCCATCGCTCGTCTGCTGGATGGAATAAGCTCTATCAATGCCACTGCCACTCTGCCCATAAGTCCGTTGCCATTCAATATCTCCGTCTAACTCTAGCTTTAATATCCAGAAATCATATGGATTAGCCCCTAAAGACCAGGTTTCACCAGCAACGATATATCCCCCATCGCTCGTCTGCTGTACGGCATAAGCTGTATCTATACCATTCCCCCCATAAATCCGTTGCCATTCAATATCTCCGTCTGAGTCTAGCTTTACAATCCAGCAATCATCCGAGGTGCCCACCAAAGACAAGATATCACCAGCAACAATATACCCTTCATCGCTCGTCTGCTGGATGGAATAAGCTGTAACAGCACGACCTTGCCCATAAGACCGTTGCCACTGAATATCTCCGTCTATGTCTAGCTTTAAAATCCAGAAATCGGATCCTTTCTCGCCTAAAACGACATATCCACCATCATTTGTCTGTTGTATACAACGCTTGATATACCTTGGGAGACCTTCTCCGTATGTTCTTGCCCATTGGGCCTGGAGATACTGAAAAGATGTCAGAAAGAGAAGGCAAAACGTGAAATAAATAATCTTTTTCATTCTGTCACCCCTTTATTTACTTAACATGAATGATTTTATTACTCCTCGATTTGCTTAACATGAATGAATGGTGTCAGATCAACAACCTCACCCGTTGGGAAATTCAAGTAAAGCTTATCCACGTCTTTGGAAACAACATAAGCCCACACAACACTGTCTTCCTCAGGCCGATAATCTGATGAAACCCCTCTCATGGTTACAGTCGCCAGCATTTGCGTCATCCCATTCGATATGAGGATGAACGCATTCGCATTTAGGCCGGAACCATTGGAAATCCTGATCTCAAGACTCTTAAAATCCTCTTTACTGCCCGACAGAAGCTCAAATTCAACAAACATCACCTGGTCACCTTCATCCATGTTAAAAGGAACAAAGCCCATCGCTGTTTCATCAAAAGCGACTTTGGCGATCCGAAATTTGAAACTGCCTATCTCAATAGATTCTTTAGATGCTTGAATGATCTTTTGCGCCTGTGTGCCAGCCGGAGAGATACGAGTGTCAGTTGAAAGCATTATGGCTTTTGTTGTCAGTGGTTGGGGCAACTCCAGGACACAAAGGGTGGCGCACACCGTGAATGAAACCATTATTATTATCAGGTGGTGCAAGAAGATTTTTTTTGTGTGTAAGTGCATAAATATCTGGAATCGTCTCCGGGATTGTATATCTTTTATTTAAATGTAAAAGCAGAAGACCCTGTCCACTCTCCTTCCCAAGTTTTTGAATAAGAAGTTGTTCCGTTGATGGATTCTGTGCAGGTTCCTCCGGCCTCCTCACCATTATCTGAAAAAAAACCTTCAATGGTGTACAGGTCTTCAGTGGTTACACCGGAATCTAGGTCATGTTCAATTTCGAATTTACGGTTCGTGATGGACCAACCTGGGGTTCGGCGCACATTAACGCGGCCAGATGTCCCATGCCAATTTGAAAAATTAAATGTGATTTCCGTAACAGAAATCCCGCCAGAGTCTACGACGAATTCATACCCCCCAAAATCTGCAGTCGCAATCCGTACACCGGATTTTATTAATTTTGAATTTTCACAAGATAAGGAAAATGCTAAGAGCACCAAAATAATAAAAAACAATTTTTGATTTATTTTTTTACCTCCATGAGATCTTAGAGGTAGCTCTGCAGAATCCCCTCATAATATTTTGTACTTCTTCCCTTATTGATTAGATTTTCGATGGTAAATATAAAAAATATCCGTTTGGCAATTGTCAAAGAAATGTAAAAAAATGTAAAAAAATGTCACCGGCTTTTAAGGGGATAATTCGCCCTGTATCTTATGCAGGATTAGATCTAGGAAAAAAAAATGACAAAAGAAAGACATGGCAAGAATTTATGAGGTCATTTACTGATGACTTTTAAGGAATGGCTTCCTTCAAACGGGAGGCCGTTTCTGAGCATTCCCGAGACAGTCAGCTCAACATATTCATTAGATTGAAGGATTTGAGATACTTTTTGCCTGCTGAATTTCACCATTATGTCGGGAATTCCATCATCATCATGATCACCGATAAAAAACTGTTTTTTCACGGGTGATACAGTATCATTCAGCCGCATTTTGGATACCTCAATGTCCTCTACAGGAATACCTGCTGGCAGTTCAACATAGACAGTGATCCAGTCTTTCTTGGTATCAAGGATCAGCCAATCCGAATCCATATCCACAGCCGCCTGAACTCTATTCCAGGGTTTCTTTAACGGAAAATTATCTCTGGCATTCCCGATCAATCCGTAAGGCGTATCACCGATTCCATCCTGGTCTGTATCCTGTCCCCTATAATCAGACCAATAGTTTCCACCTGATGGATAACCATTATCCCAATACTGAAAATTAGCTGAGCCCTTACATTTTTCATTGAGTCGCTCTTGATTGTCGAAAAAATCATTATGATAGATTCTGTGGCCACCAAATCCGCTCCACACGAGAAAAATCTTTATTCCAAAGTCATGACCGAAAACAATGTTTTCTTTGATCGTATTGCGGCTGGAGATATAATAGAAAGTTATTCCTGAACTCTTATTCAAACAAACAAGGTTCCCCTTTACAGTGGAGTAATAACAAGAGTCGAGATTAATACCCTCACCGCTATTATGGTAGACTTTGTTTCCTTCAATGTTAAGATACCAACTCCATCCGGTGCGAAGACCACTGCGGTTTCGGAAGAACTCACAATTCCGGATGACGCTTCTTGTGAACTGATGTACTGACAGTCCTGACTGACCATTATGGGATATGATACAGTCTTCAATCAAATGATAGCCGCCGCTGTTCCTGGAGAAGATCCCATCGCCTGTATTCAAAGTCACAATGATGTCCCTCAGTGTGATGTGATGGATGGGTAAGCTGGACTTGATTTCAATCCCTCTCTCTCCGTTTCTGACAGTGAAACCACTCACCATAACATGACTTGCCGTGATACTGACGACACTGCCGCTTCCTCCTCCATCAATGACTGTGGTCTCACGATCCTCTCCCTGCAAGGTCAGGGATTTATTGATGAAGATGTTCTCGGTATACATGCCTTTTCGAACATAGACGGTGTCTTCGGAACCCGCAGCCGAGACGGCAGCCTGGATCGTCGGATAATCATCGGGGACAGTCAGGGTCTTTATCTCTTCCGGCAGAAAGTTCTCCATCGCCCATATCTCAGTCAGACTGCGTTCTGCGTTTGAAACTGGGCTCCTTCCCATTTTAACCTCGAAATAGAATGTTCCATTCTTCGTAAAACCCACAGGATCGATTTGACCAACATCTGATATTATCTGCCTGGCCGATTGTTGAGGCTTCCCCTTTTGAACAGAGAGGATCCAGGCCTCCGTTATTCCTGTCCGGTTACTCGTGTAGAGGATATTCTTGCCATTCGGAGACCAGCTCAGAAGCATATCATCTCCAGGTTGGACAACCAGAGGCGCCACTTTTTTCTCCTCAATGCTGTAGAGAAAAATATCACGCTCTGGACTATCCCTTTCCTGGAAAAGACCATAAGCCAAATGACGGCCATCCGGAGAAAGCCTCATGTGATCGGGCCAAAGATAAGCCATATCTTTTACTGGGCTCACCAACCCATCAGAAGCGGATACGAAGACAATCTGGGTCGTTAGGTCGTCTCTTGTCAAGCTTGCGAGAATCTGCTCCGCATCGGCTGTCCAGTCCGCAGGATGGATGCTCATGATCCCCTTATCGCTGAAGAGAACACGATCTCCAGAGC
>Ga0209636_10002643_pt1 | contig 18282 bp, 21 predicted proteins | sample DeeMarSWOR152_54_FD_187464 | JGI IMG/M metagenome (GOLD analysis project Ga0209636, IMG submission 187464) | Marine sediment microbial communities from White Oak River estuary, North Carolina - WOR-1-52-54 (SPAdes) (version 2) | ecosystem: Environmental > Aquatic > Marine > Intertidal zone >... | reverse complement strand
CGAAGGCTGTATATACAATCCAGAATCTGTTAAATAATAATAAAATGCCTTGAATTTATCAAGAGCATTTGTTCTTTGAGGAATACTTTGTGGCAAAGGTTTTGGTTCATTTCTTTCATTGGTTTTAATAGTTACATCTTCCATTACACCAACTGAATCAGAATCATCGATTACTCTTACTCCTCTTCTTTCTAAATCTCTCTTTAATCTTTTTGCTTCTCTTTCCACTCTTTCGTCTAGCATTTCCATTTTTAAGCAACAGCCTCATCATATTTTATAGAATCTTCATCTCCTTTGTTTCTGTTTTTCACAAAAGAAATAAGCTTAGACCTTACATGCTTGAAATAGATTTGGTCATTTAATTCATCAATCTTGGTTAATTGTAAATTATAGTCATCTCTTAGCTTATATATCTCTCCAAGTTTTTCCCATCTGAAGGCATCTGCTTTTGCACTATTGCATATATCAGTTATATTTCTTCCAGTAAGATTATATTGATAAGCTAACTCTCCTAATTTTTGAAATTCTTGATCTTCTATGTTTATATATCCTGCTTCTATGCCATCCTCTAACTTAAACTTGAATAAAAGAGCCTTTTGCTCTTTTGTTTCAGCTCCTCTCCAGCTGTAAGGAATGAATCTATCTCTTATAGCCCATGGAAGTTTTTTCTTTACATTAGAAGTTGCAATGATAAGATAATTTCCTTTGTTTATATACTGTCCTTGCAGGAATTTCTGAAATTCTTTTATTGTATCATTATTAGATGTATCTTTTCCTCTGTTTTTTTCTTGTAAGATCTGATCCAGCTCATCCTGGAATATCAAATATATATCATTGCCTTCAGTTATTTGTTTTAATTGGCTCTTTAATTTCTGCCATTCTCCAGAAAAGAATGATGATTCAAATTCAAAATAAGTAACTTTTAATTTACGCCCTATTTTTGCACTTAAGTCCTTGGCATAATCAATTAGATAATGGCAGACTTCTCCTTTTCCTTCTCCAGGAGTTCCTCCTAATATAATTCTCTGATGGAATTTATTTTTTGCAGTCATTGAATTTTTTCCTGCCTTATCATTATACATAAAAAGTGCTTTTACCATTCTTTCGAGGTCTGTTATTATAGTCTGGTCGCCTATGATCCTGTTTCTTGGCAGAGCTTTTGGTGTAATTAAGTTAGGAAGAGGAGTATAGAACTGCTCTTTTTCTCTATCATTAACCTTTTTGTTGCTATTTATGTTTTCTACTACTACTATTGGTTTTAATCCATCTAATTCATGAGAACCAATTTTCCAAGCTACATCTTTTATTTCATTATAGATATCTTTGCCTACTTTTGATTTAATCAAGTCATTAGTTGCATTTGCATACATTGTAAAATAATCTCTCATCCCTTCAAGAGCAGTTTTGCTTGATCCTGAACAATATTGTATCATTCCTTCTAAAGCAGCACGTACATGCGTATAGCTTGCTTCTCCCCAACAAACTGCTTTTTTATTGAAAGAAGTATTATCTTTCTGGAGATGCTGTGACCTGTTTGTAAGGTCATTCTCTAATGCATACTCTATATCTTTTGCAACTGTTTTAGCAGCAATATTAGAAGCATAAGCTACTAAGAATGCATCTTTTGAACTAACAATATCCATTAAAGAATCTGAATTGAATTGGCTGCTTACTCCCTCTACAACAGAGCTGAAAAGCCTGGTATACCTATTTACTAATTCACTTAACTCATTAGGGTCAGCATTAGTTTTTCTAGCTAGAACCTTTGCATTATTATCCATTACACTGAACAATGGTTTGTACTTATTTGTAGCAACGCTCTGGAAGAAATCCAATAGTTTTTCATCTATCTCATACTTATTTTTGGTTGCCATTTTAGGTTCCTCTCAACTAATAAAAAAAAGAAAAAAATTAGTAGAAAGAGTTTTCAAGCTCTTTCTCAAACCTTTCAACTTTTTCTCTTTTCATGTTGTTTATTTGATCATTTATTGTTCCTATTTCTTGTCCTGCTAATCCTGCTAAATCATCACTCATTCCTCCATTCATAATGTCTGTCATTCTACCAAGCAAAATTGTGGTTAATTCTCCAAACATATATCCTCCTAAGTTAATCAAATTTGCCATTTGTCTTGCATAGTTTACGTTTACAATATGTTCACCGATTATTACTACATCATTCTTTGTTTTGACAAAGTTTTCGAGCTGTTTTATTCCAGTATTTAGATCTGTAAGTGCTCCTTTTGTTGTACTTATTGTAGCTTCTCTTAACTTAATTTGATGGTTTGTTATATTATATTCAGCTTGAAGTCCAGCAAGATCATCCAATACATAATCATGCACTTGCTGCCATCTGTCCTTTTCTCTTTCATATACTGTATATTCCCCATTAAGTTCCATTCTCTTTGCAATCGATTTTCTTCTCTTATTGCTGTTTTTCTCTGAATTCAGCTGTTTAGTAATATTATCTATTTTTCCTTTTGCATTTCTCATTTGTTTGTCATAAGAAAGAACATTTGCATTTGCCATTGCTCTCAAATCTTTGCAGGTTCTTCCTTTCTCTTTAAGTTGTTGGAATAATCCTTTCAAACCTCCTTCTTCTGCTGCATGATTTGAATTCTGCTTCATATATTCCATTACACTTGAAAAGCTCTTGTCTTCTTTTACATAATCAGGAAGTTTTTCTAGTATGTCAGAATAGAAATCTAAGTTTTTACTGACATAACCTCTTCCTTTTAACTCTTCCTCAAATACTTGGGAATTTCTATCTAATAAATCTTTAACCTTAATCGCTTTCTTTAATCTTGATTTAAGCTGTATTTGATAAGGATTTACACCAATATATTTTTTAATCCAGTCAAACCATTTAGCTTTCCTTACAATCCGTTTCTCATGCTTTTTTCTTTGATCGACTGACATCTTGGTTATGTCTTCTGCTTCTAATAACCTTAATCCAATATGATCAGCTGCGTTTACTAATTTTTTAGTGTCGTGATCCCTTGATAAATAGTCATTTGGATTCATGTTTGGCATATATTTTGCAAGCAATTTTTTAGTCTCTCCAATAATAACATTTTGCTGAGCCTGTTCACTAACTTGAGATGAGCTTACTTCATCTACTTTGTCTTCAAGGCCTTCTGTTGGTTCTTCTTGGTCTAAGTTCTGCATCTGATCTTGGCTCCCTCCATTGCCAAAGCCTTTATCAGAAACTGCATCTCCATTTTCTGGTTTACCTTCTGCTGGTTTTTCACCGAAAGGGTCATTTCCTTGATTGTTTTCATCTTCACTCATTTTATTTTCCTCCCCAACATAGTGTTGGCTATTATCAAAATCTTCAAAGGGTTTCATTTTTCCAGTTGGTGTTTTTGTTTCATCCATTTTTAATCATCTTTTATAGCTCGCGCTACTTCGACTTTTTTATCCCTTTATTTTTCAATTAAAAACAGTAAAGTAAAAGATGAATATAAATTTGAGTTGTAGTTTTAACTACTACATTATATATTTTCCAATCCAAGTTTTGTTTGATATGACAGATATTTGAAACGTGTTTGTGCTCTCTTCAATTCTGAGAGGCTTGAATTTATTTGGTCAAACGTTTTTTCATACAAAGCCATTTGATCTTCACAAATTGAATGCTCTGCTTCTACGTATTGAAGATTACAAGATACCTCTTTTTTTTCAATTTCTGATAATGAAGCAGACTCATACCCATTAGATAGTTTTTCCCCTTTTTCTTGTAATTGTTTCAAACGATCTCTTAATGTGTTATATTGTTCTTTTAATTTATCTCTAAATTTTTCCATTTTCCGAATTTGTTTTTTAACTCTTTTCTCAATATTTTTTCTTCTAACTTCTGCACAACCTCCTGGCGTATACACAGCTCTAATATAATCTATAGCTCTTTTATGCCAAGGAGCATCATTTGTTTTCTTAATTATTTCATCCAAATCTTCGTATCCTTTAACAAAGTCCCCTATTCTATTGCGCTCTTCAGATTCTTTATATACATTTTTATGTTTAGAAAGAAGATCTTTAATTTCTTCAGAAGCAATTTCTTTTGAAGTATCTTTTTCTGAAGCTATATTCTCAATTTCACCTTCTAAATTTCTAGACGCTAAATATTCTTCTCCTCTTGCTTTGTAAGTTCTTTCAAGATGTTCATTGTGTTCTTTTTGTTCTTCTGGTGTCATTTTTTATTCCTCTTTAATTTGGATTTAATTCTAGACAAGCCTTAATTTCTACATCCTTCTCTTTCTGTCTTAAATCATCATTTTCAAAAATCGAATCTATTTTGATATCTCTTAATAGCCCTGAATATTGATTATGTAAAATATCTAGCTGATTGTGCATTGTGGAATAGGTTTCCCTTATTTTTTGGTATTTTCTTACCTCAGAACTAATTTTTGCTGTTTCTATTGCTAAATTAAACGCCCCTTGCTCTAGTTTTTTCTTAGCTTCTTCAGTTTTTTTAATTTCTCTATATTTTTTCCTTTCTTCTTCAGTCTCAGCTTTAGGGGTGTCCTCTTTTAGATAAGCATATACTTTTGACCACTTGTCTTTTTCTGTTGTATAATTGCTGCATTCTGCTCCAAGCTCTATCATCTCTGATAAGAATTCTTTATTTTCTCTATTACTATCCAGCTGATTTGTCATCTTTTCTATTTCTGTTTTTGCAGCCATCATTTTTCTTTGATAAGATGCTGCGTTCTGTCTTGCGTTTTCTATTAGTTCATATTGTGTGCCTTTCTTGAGATCTTTTATCCTTTCATTTAACTTCTCGATTTTTGCATTATATTCATCAAGCTCCTTTTTTCTTTTTCCATAAGCTCTAGCATGTATCTTGCACAATTCTTCTGCAAAAAATACCTTTTCACTAGAACCCATTGTTTTCTTGTAATGTTCAAAAAGCCCAGGATTCTTTTGTATCAAGTACATCTCTCTGGCAGTATATCTTGTTGGATCCCCTATTTTTATCCTTAATTCTGATAGTTTTCTTTCAGTTGCTTTTTTATATCTTTGAATTCTTCTTGCTCTTGCTTTTTCTTCAGCCTTATAGAAATTTAGCCCAAATCTTGAGAAAAAATTATAAACTCTTTTTTTAACGCCTTTTACTTGTCTTTCTTTTTCAGTTTCATATTTTTTTCTAAGCTCAATTAATTCTTCAATATCTTTTGCTGTCTCATTCATTTCATTGTTTAATCTTAAAGAATATAAATTAATTTCATCTTCTTGATAACCTACAAGCATGCTGCATAGCATTTCACTAAGCTGATTTTTGCTGCAATTTAAAGTCAGAAGTGCCTTGTAAAACTCTTTTGTATGTTGGTTTATATTAGGCAGGCTGGAGATATCAGGGAGAGGATCATTAAAATATCCTTCATTGTTCAACCTTATGCAGTCTTCAAGCAAGCTGTTAAACCATTCTTTTCTTTTTGATATAGTCTTCTCAGCTTCTTCTGCTTTTCTTTTGATTTCTTTGCCATAGAAATCAATCCCTAATCTTAACATAAAGTTATAAAACTTTTCTTTGATCTTTCCTCTTATTGTATTTCTATCTTTTCCTAGGATCAAATCTTTTAAGTTATCTGTAGTACTATCTATTATTGTTTTACTTTCTGGAATTGAAGTTATTTCAGCATTAGGGTTTAGAATTCTATACGTAAATGAAGATTCTTCTTTTCCCAATAATCTGCTTCCAACTTCAACAATTAATCTATCTTCAAGATCTTGTCTTTCTGAATTTTTAACTTCATTCATAAAAACCACAAGAATAAGTAATTTAAAGAAGCATATAAATTTGAGTTGTAGTTAGAATTACAACAATTTGATAGTTTTGTCCTGATTATACTTGTCTGGATCAATTGCATTAATAGAATCATCAATACTACCCTTTCCTCCTGCTTCATGATAAAGTCTTGTTAAAACATCTCCTTCAACAACTATTATTCCATGTTTTTTTGACTCTTTCTTAACTTTTTCTTCAAAACTATTATTAGTAACTAATAGTGCTGCATCAGCGCCAACAAACCTCTTTTTATCTAAAACTTCATCAACAAGATTTTCTATTACAATAATATCATTTCCATACTTTCTTTCTCTAGTGCTCCTTAGCTTATATGAAATACTGCCATCTGAAGAATATTTTGCTTCAACAATCCTTAATTCATCATCATAAGTATAAATAATATCAACCTGGCGGAATCTATATCTTTCTTTGTGGCATTCAACATTTCTAAGAACATCTTCATAGCCCCTGCGTTTTAGCAGTTTTTCTAACCAGATCTCAAATTTTGTTCCTTTTCTCTGCTCAGGAGTTTTCATTCTAACACAACTCATATTTTTTAAAAAATTAAAATAGGGATTATGTACTATCGTTGTAATTTACAGCAGTTTGATCTATTTGTTTTTCCTTTGTTTCAACATAAACTGGCAATACTCTTGAAGAATTATTATTTTGTATAAACACTTCTTTATGTTTGTTAGAATCCCTTATTATTTCTTGTCTCCTTGAAAGATGACTTATTAATTGGTCTATCATATCTGAATCTCCTTTTGCATATCTTTCTATATAATTCATCATTAATGTCAATGCTTTTCTCTCTTTAGCAGATTGTTCATCTACTTGTGCTAGTGCAGAAATATAACTGTTATTAATTTTTCTCATTTGCTTTATGGTTTCTCTCTCTGATTTTGTTTCTGAACCACACCATGTTTCAAATAGTTGATGAGTTGATTCTAGTCTTTCTAGATAAGATGTACTTAAGTCTTCATAATTATCTAAAAACTCATTAATGGAACCTAACTCTTCTTTTTGATAAATATCTAAATTCTTTAGTTTTATTTCTGGAGAACCAAAGTATGCTCTTGCAACTTCAATAAATTCTTTGAATGATTTTTCTTCTCTTTTTGTCTCTTCTAAAAAAGAATTTGCTTCTGAAATCTGCTTTCTGAATTCTTCTCCTTGCAAAAATCCGTAGAATGCATTGTCATAGCTTTTTTTCTCAGATACCATCTCTCTTTGATTATTGCAGGAAATTTCAGTTAGTTCATTTACCTTATCCTCTAATCTTTTTTGACATGCGCGTGTACCAAAAATCCCAATACCTAATGAAATTAAACCAACTGCAATATAAGATTTTAATGATCTTTTTTCTTCGTATCCTGATGATATCAAACTTAGACCGTGCAATCTTGTATGAAACATTTTTATCATTCCTTTTCTTTATTTTCAACTCTGTTCCTAAGGTTTTTTTTATACATTTCTGCATAGCCTTCTGGTCTTCCAAAGATATGCCTGTCCTGCCATTCTCCAAATCTCTCAATTGTTTCATGTCCAGGAATATATTTGCTTACGCTGTCTATTTTTTCAATCACATAGAGTTCAGCAACATCTAATGCATGGCTTACTTTACTGGATAAACGAGCTCCTATGCCTGCACTGATGCCTAACAATGCTGCAGTGCCCATGATTATGTAAAATCTTGCTCTTGAATTATTCTGATATCTCATTTTTTATCACCATAAATAACTAATCACATCTTTTACAAACTGAACTCCTTTTATTGCAGCATATGTTATGCAGACAAGCTGCAGCACATCATTATCAAAATATTGATAACCTACATAACCTAATGCAGCTCTTATACCATTACCCAAAGCATATCCTTTTTTGCCAGGGTATTCCCAAACTTCTCTTACAAAGAAGTTCCTGGTTTCTCTCATTATACCTTCTAGATCTGGCATTTTAACCTCTAATTTATTCATGATCCTGTCTCATTGAAATTTGCACTGGATCGTTCTCATAAACAAGAGCAGATCCAGAAACAGGATTATTAAGCACAAATAATTCTCCGCCACCTACATGTTCTTTTTTATGTCCATTTACAACCTCGATTTTTCTTAGGAATGCCACTAAACCATCTGTGGTTATAGTTTCAGCATTACCCTCATGCACTTTACCTACAATACCAAAAGATTTTGCTAATTTTGAATGAACCTCTCTTAGAATTGAATTATTGCCAAAAAAATCTGTATAATAAAATGTTCTATCTCCACTTTTTATACCTGCAACAAGACCAATTTGATCAACTTTTGGATTACCTATTGCTTCAAGATATTCATTTATATTTGCATTTTTTTCAGCAAAAACATAACTTCGTGTAGGATCCATTCTTTTCAATATCCTTGTTGTGTTATAGATACTATTCCATGCTTCATGTTGATTAACATCCCTTATAGAAGGTGCCATGATAGTGGTAGCTCCATCAAATCTTCCACTTCTAAATCCTTGATATTCTTGTGCACAATTTACTGGAAGTTCAAGATTTGCAGTGTGAGGCATTACTAAACAAGGATAGATCGAATATCTGTTCTGACTTATACCTTCGATTACCATTCCTGATGGAACAAACACTTTATCGTTTAAGTCATTATGTATAATTAGATTTTCAATAGAATCAGGTTCTTTTATAGAAAATTTTTCATTTTGCATTGCACTATCAAGAAGAATAACTTTTTCCTTAAACATATCCCTTGCATAAACAGGTGCTACTGCAATGCTTCTAACTCTTGAAACTTTACCAATTTCTATTTTGTAATCTTTTTCTAACATTTTACATCACCATAATTCTTATTTTGTTTAAAACATGTAATATTTGAGCCATCTTTCTGTTGCTCTAATTCTTTTTCTAACTCACTGGGCTCTTTTTCCCTTTTTTCTGGTTTTATTTTTTCTAAACCCCCTCCTACTTCTTCCAAGCGCTCTCCACATTTTTTGAGATATGTACCTATTTCATTTACTCCATTTTCTATTGCTGGTTTAACTCCTTCGTCTCTAAATGTTCCATATGTTCTATAACTACAACCACCAACTTTATAAAGTCCATAAACTAGTAAACTGATTGCTCCAACTCTTCGAATTGTTTTGAATAGATTCATATTATCAACCCTTAATTAAGAAATAGCAAGTAAAAGATTAATATAAACTTGAGTTGTAGTAGTAAGAACAACATTATGATGCCTTTAAAGTCAAAATATAGTTATAATCTTCATACATAAGAGCAAGTCCACTAGTGTATATCTTGTTTTTATCATAAAATTTCTTTATCATTAATAGAACTAAGTAAAAAAATAATATAAACCTGTGCTGTGGTGTTAAGAACAACTCAATATATATACATTTTATAATTTTAGAACTAAATGCAGCAAGCTTTAATAATCAAAAACAACAAACGAAAAAAAGGATTTAAATTTAAAAAAGAATATTTGGAAAGTTTATTGTAAAACAACATCATGTTCCATACAATAATTTGTTAATTTTGCTAATGCTTCTACAAAAAAGTTTGTAAAAGGTCTCTCATAATCTCCTTGTTCTGTTACTTTGTGTCCTAGTTCATGTAAATATGTACTTATAAATTTTTGTTTTGTTTCCAATTCACTTCTTTTAATTCCCATTACATCTCTGCTTAGATCTCTAGGATCTTCTTTTTTATAAAATCCTCTAGATGATGTAACTTCTTCTCCTGTTCTTAAATGACCTGTAGGACCTTCTGTAACCATATACTCTCCTTCATAAACACTAACATTTACATCTAAATCATGGCCTAAAACAATTCTATTTATTTCAGGAATCACTCCAAGCAGTGCTCTTTCTTCGTTTGTTAAATTTTCATCATCAACCCATTCAATCTCTCTTTTCTTTTTAAATAAATCACTCGCAGATTCAATGCCTATTGTACTTGTTAAATACGAACTAAGCGCGCTGTTTAATTTAACAACAGCATAACCCATTGCTGCTGCATCTTTATTTGCATCTAAATCAGATGGAGAGTATAAAATTGCTTTTTCTCCAAAAGCTTCATGAAATACTTGTTTCCATCTTTTTTTATTTGAAGATGCAAAAAGATTAAATTCTCCAATATGAAGTATACCTTGTTCTCTTTCAAAACCAAGATAAGGATCTCTTCTGTCAAATCGCTTATCCTCTGAATAACTCAATGCATCATATTCTTCAAAGTTTTCATCAGGATGTGCATAAGCCATCATTAAAATTCTTCTACGAACTCTAGTATTTTCACAACTTTCTATAAGTGATTTAATACTTCTTCTTACAGCACCATAATCTGCAATTTGTCTATCAGGAGATATATCATCAATACCTAAATCATAAGAAAATATTGAATTAAATCCTGAATTTGATGCAAAAAAACCACCTAATAATGCACTATGGAATCCACAACCATTTTTGACTCTTAGACCTTTAATAAATAAATTAGTTCTATCCTTTTTTAAATCAATAATTCTTGGACTATAAAGATTAGATGCTGAATAATCTTTAGTATGTAGTACTTCATAATCAGGAACTTCTTGTTCAGTAACTTTTCCATCTTCTCCTTTAACTTCTACTCTCTTAGTATTGAATAAAAGCATATCATCAGACAATTCATCGAATTTTTCCACCAGAGCACTTTTAGGATTATCAAAAATAGTTAATGAACCCTGTCTTACAGGTTTTCCTTTTTCAACTCTAAAACAAAGTTGATGTATTTTTCTTCCTTTTCTAACTCTTTCTTTTGTATAAGGTTGTGCAGACCAGTCTTCTGAGCTATATTCAACATTTATACCTTCTCTTAGACAAGCAGTTGCAACTAATTTTAAACCTTCTCCAAATTGTCCAACAGATTTTCCTTCATCTGTTTTATCAGAATCTAACAAACCAAGTGCAGTATATTCATAACCTTCTCCATCATCTCTAACTCTAATTGCTTCAACCAGTCTTGCTTTATCATATTCTCTAAAATCAACCCATTTTCCATCCTGTTGATATTCTATTTTAACAATTGTTCCTCTACTATCTGCAGGAAGGTGATTTGAAACAGTATCTAGAACAATTCTATCAATACTCCATTCTTTTTCTCTATATTTCTTAGTTAAACTTGTTTCAAGAATTTCAGTTTTAGGTCCTCTTCCAACAAGTCCTGATAGCATATTTAAGATCTTTGTTTCAAGACCTGGTTCTCTTCTTTGCTGGCTAATAGATGGAGCAGTGTAATAACAACCGCTAACTTCTCTTCCTAGCAATAAATTTCCTAAAAATTTTGATACAAAATACTTTTCATAATTATAATTAAGAAATTCTAGCCCTTTTCTTACTTTATCTGTGAGAATTGCCATTTCTACCACCTTTTTTGTTATCATATCCATGATTTCCATTACGACCATTACCTTTTCCATTTTCAGGAAGAGGATTTGCAGCATCAATCATCTTTTCGATATTCCGAGCAGCAGCCTTATACGATTCTCTTATTTTGTTGAGAAATCTATCATCATTAGCTCCACGTCTTAAACATTGATATACTAAAGTAAGTTCTATTACTTCAAGTTTAGCTTTATCAACAAGTTGTTCAACAGAACCATCTTGAACATATAATCCCTTTTTTGTATAATCTCTAACAGTTGCTATAACTACTTCAGAATCAGGCTTTTCTTGAGCTAATAGTTTTGAAAGTAAAGGTAATGGTTCTTGTTTTGCTTCTGCTTGTTCATTTACATCATTCATTTTTTTATTCACCTTTGAATAAATCTTTCCTTGCATAAACTTCAAATGGATATCTTCTAACAGGAATTCTTGCTTTTTGAAGAGTTAATCTTTCTAAACCATTTGGATTTCTTAAAGGCAAAATCACTTCTGTAAGTATTTGTTTAAAGTAGCAAACTGCTGTATTGTACATTTTTTTTAGACTGTTCATTTTATTTTACCAAATTTAAGTTATACGATCAAAATTTATGCTAATCTTTTTAATTTATAAAAAGCAGTATCTCCATACTGTTGTAATTGATCATCAAAAGGTAGGCCAGCTATCATTCTTTTTTCAATTTGTTTTCTTATTCCAGCTAATTTTTTTTCTCTTTCTCTTGCTTCATCAGAAGTTAAGATCTCCAAGCATGTTGCTTCATTTGTTTCCATTTTATTCACTTTTTATTCACCTTTTTATCTAGACATTTGTACACTTAAAGATCTTTCTAAACCCCCATAAAGCGGTTCTATTCCTTTTGGTCTACCAAGGTTATTACACATACAGTGTGTAGGATCCCAAGGATTCATTTCTCTTGCTGTAAATTTTGCTGCATCAACTGGAGTTTCTCCTTGTTCTAGTCTTTCTTTATACCTTCTATCTGTAGCTCCAGGAAGAACGTATCTTCCAAGTTGAAATGAATACTGCATTCTTGGAGTTGATTGAGAAGTTTGCTCTCTTCTGAATGATTCATCTGTAAGTAAAATTGCAACTGCATTTGGGTTGTATCCTTCGCTAACTAATCTAAGAAAACCTTCTCTTACATCTTCAAGTTTAAAATTTGTAAGACAAGTATATCTTTGTGCAATTTGAGGATCAACACCATTTTGTTTATAAAATTCTGCTAACTCTCTTCCTGGTCTTTCAATTTGTTCCCTGCGAGAAATTTCTTGAAAAACATCTAAAAAATCCAATCTCATTTTTATTCGCCTCTTTCATAGTGGGTAGTAATATCTTGCCTAATCTTTTCAATCGCACGTTTTAAGACATCAAAATAAAGTACAACACCAAAAGCACGTCCTTCTTTTTCTAATTCATCTAATACAGAAAGATCAGAATCATAAGAACTTCCTCTTAGTTTAACATCATCTCTAATTTTACAACAGTCTTTTGCTATAAGAAGTGCTGCTTCAAGAGGACTTTTATTATCATATGTTTGAGCAGGTGTACCAAGAGCTTCAATTTGATCAATTATCATTGTAGCTGCATTAATCACATTTATATCATTTACACCCACCATCATTTCTTTAACTTTATTAACATACTTTTTTAATTCTTCCATACCTGATTCTAATCCTGATTTCATTGCAGCAATTAAAGAATCTGTTTTAGCAGACATATAGTAGGCTGTTACTTTTTCAATTAAATCTCCACCTTGAATTATTGGATCCATTTTGATTACCAAGTAACCTTAACTCTTTTGTAATCTTTTTTATTTAAATCTAATTTCTTCATCATTTCTTTGCATCTGTTTCTTAAAGTTGTTTCTGTAATTCCACTAACATCAGAAATCTGTTTTTGTGTAATTCTTGTTTTATTCTTTAATGTAGCTAGATATAAAGCAGTAGCTGCTAAACTTGTTGGATTTTTGCCACTGTTTGCTCCAACTTTATCTATATTCTCAATTATCTTTGTAGCATCTGTTTGTATTTTAGGATCAAGCTTTAATTCAGATGCAAATCTTCCTAAGAAATCAACTGGTGTGCTTGGTAAAACCTTTATATCAAGATTTCTTAATAGCAATTTATATGTCTTTGCTATTGCTTTCTTCTCTATTCTTGTTGCTTCACAAAGTTCATTCAAAGTTTTAGGCATGCTGTTAAGTTTAGAAGCAATATAAATACATGCAGCAACAATATTTTCTCTGCTTCTAGCTCTTGTTAAACCTTTTTCAGCACTCATTCTAAATACTCTAGCAGCTTCTTTACTAACTATCTCTGGCATATTTAAATGATCACATATCATTTTTAAATGTGTTAAACCTGCCCTAAGGTTTTGTTCTAAAGAACTTGATGTCCATCTATTCTTTTTTCTTATTCTGTTCATTAACATTTGTGTGCTTTTAGGTAATTTTCTAATATCAGAAGGTGCTCCAACTTCTGTAATTAAATTATTAGCAACTCTAGGATCAAAAGGAGCTCCTGTTCTGCTCTTTTTTTCAAAATCTTCATCATCAAGAATTCTTTCTCTACCAAAATCCACCATAGAATCTTCTACAACACAACTACAACTCTTACAAACAATTTCTCCTTTTTCCCTGTTTACAAAAAAGTGATTATCACCGCATTCAGGACAAACTCTTTTTTCTTCCATTTTGACAAACTCCTATAGGGGGTAAATTCTGTCTTTTTCTTAAAATCCCTAAGAACCACCCTACATTATATAATATAGATGACATAACTAGTATATAAACCTTTCGGTTTTGACACTACTTTTAAGTAACAAAAAACAAAAGAATCAAGGGTTATTATTTGTCAAAAACCACCAGTCAAAACTAGTGACATGTTGTGAGACATGCTCCAACATTCAGTGGTTTTTGATGCTCAAAACACTAAAAAATCCCTTCGGGATTTTTGGTGCACCAAAAATTTGTTTTGCAAATTTTTCAGTGTTCCGCGACTGGTGGTTTTTGAGCACACAAAATTCCACTTAACCACTCATCTTAGATGTCATGAAAATCGAAGATTTTCAGGATGCTCAAAAATCTTCGATTTTTGACAAGTGGAATTTTGTTGTTTAAATAATTTATAAAGATTTTTTTCACTAAAAAACAAGCTACATTCTTTGCAAAAATATAGAACTTCATTATTTCCTCTAATTTCACTGCCACAAATAGGACACCTCTTCTTCTCTATAGGTCTTAAAACCATAGAATTCAGGGATTTGAGGGCTTTAAATAGTTTTTTATTAAAGCAGAGAAGTAGCAAATAAATGGACAAGATATTGATATTCCATATGGTATTGAATTAGTTTGCCATGAACTAAGCGGGACCCTAGGGAGTTGTTTTCTTTATAATCAAAAATAAGAAATTAAAAAAATTGGTTAAGAAATAGAGTAACTTTTGCCCTTTGTATTCTTTAGGCCGATTAAACAAACTTTTAAATAATATTGATGATTGTTGATATTTATGAAAACCTTTCAAGACAAAGTTTTATCTTTAGTTAAGAAAATACCAAAAGGTAAAGTTTCAACCTACAAAGCTGTTGGAAAGGCTTTGCGTAGAAGAGGGCAGGTTTACAGAGCAGTTGGTAGGGCTTTGAAGGAGAATATATATCCTGTTGCTATTCCTTGTCATAGGGTTGTTTGTTCTGATGGAAGTATTGGTGGTTATAGTAGGGGTGTTAGGAAGAAAATTGCTTTATTGAAGAAAGAAGGTGTTGAGGTTAAGAAGAATAAGGTTGTTGATTTTAAAAAGAAATTATTCACCTTTTTTTAACCTAGTTGCAAGAAATTTTGGCAAGCCTGCATCTAGTATTTTTCTTGCAGCTGTTTCATAATCATAACTAACCCTTACACATCTGATTGTTTCTACATCATAAATAAAATAAGAAGCTCTTGGATCACCATTTCTCGGCTGTCCAACTGCTCCAACATTTACAATAATTTTTTCATCGTCTCTTAATTCATAAATACCTTGTCTTAAATCTTTTGGTAGAACAGCATTGTATGGTTTGTCTAAGGTTATTGGTTCTGAAGCGCCTATAATTATTAAATGTCTGTATGGATTATTTGGTTTTATTAATATGCCTGGAATATGATTATGGCCACTAAAGCAGAGCTTTTCGAACAATCCAAAATTAATATCTAATTTATCCTCAGCAGTTTCTTCTTCACTTTCTTGTGTTTGTTTTTTCTTAACCCCTTGTTTTTCTTCTCCTTTCTCTTTTCTAGCATATTCTTTCAAGAATTTTTCAACATCTCCTTTGCTAAAATATTCTGTTACTGGATCTCTCGGAGAAGCATGAACATATAAAACATCTTCTCTATCCTGGTGATGTGGGTCTAATCTTGCTAAGAATTCTGTATATCTTCCTCCTTGTAGTGAGTTTAGTCTTTGTGCAGTCCACCTAACAGCTTTATTTGCTGGATGTTTAAATATCTCAAACCAAAAATCTTCATCTAGAACACCATATTCATGATTGCCTCCTAAGACATGATCACAATTTTCTATCACTAAATCTAGACATGCTTCAGGATCTGCGCCATAACCAATAGTGTCTCCTAGGCACACAACTCTATCAACATTCTGTTCATCAATAATATCTTTAAAAACTGCTTCTGCAGCTTCTAGATTTGAATGAATATCTGATATTACTGCTATTCTCATTTTAGAAAAAGCAAGAACTAATCATATATAAAAATTTCTTAAGTTCAGAATTTAAATACCTTTTTCTAGCCTTTCTGCTAGAAAATCGCCTACTGTTTCTAATGGAATTCCTGCTATTTTTTCCGGAAGTTTTTTTCTTCCTTGTTTTTCTAATTCTTCATTTAGTTCTGCAATTTTTATCCAGTATGCTTCTCTTAGTGCTTTTTGGATTTTTTCTATTTTATAATTAACTCTTACAAATTCTACTGTGTGTTTTTCTGTATCATATATAACAAAACAAGCTCTGGGGTCACGGGTGTTTGAATCACTAGGAGTACTGGTTCTTGGCTGCCCAACTGAACCAACATTAATTATGTATCTTACACCTGGCTCTAATTGATAAGGTTTTTCAGTTATATCTATTCGGTCATAACCATCAAACACATTGCCAGGATTTTCTTTAAGTATATCAGGCACGTGAGAATGACCTATAAATAAGACTGGTTGTGTCATTACTGCAAATACCTCTCTTGCTTTAACTGAACGAACTTGTGCTTCAACATATTTAAATTCTTCTGGTTTTACTAAACTGCCATGGACACATTCAAATCCATATCTAGAATCTATCTCTGGAGGGAATGTATATGGTCTTGTGCTTAGATATTCTTTGTTTCTGTCTGATAAATTTTCTCTTGCATAATGAACAGCTGTTTCTGCTGCACCATTGAAATCTTTTAAATCAAAAAAAGGATCTACAACAGCTTGATCGTGATTTCCTGTTAATGTCGGGATTTCAAATGATTTAATCAAATCAACACATTCATTTACATTAGGACCATAACCTACTATATCTCCTAAGCAACGAACATTTTCTCTGGGTATGCCACGTTCATAGCGAATTACATTCATAGCTCTAAGTAGAGCAGGTTCATTTGCATGTATATCTGAGATTTTTGCGAATAGTGCCATTTTTAATAAATATCTAAACAGAACTCTTTTGAACTAAAAAAAGGAGGTTATTTTTAAAGCTTTCTTTTTCCTTTTCTTTTTTTGGTTTTCTTGATTTCTTTTTCCAAGTCTAATTCTTCAAGCAGTTCTTTGTAACGGTTTCTTATTGTGACTTCTGTAACTCCAGCAACGTCTGCTACTTCTCTCTGAGTTCTTTTTTCTGCATGTACTAGTGCTGCAACATATAAAGCTGCAGCAGCTATTCCTGTAGGACCTCTGCCAGAGGTTAGCTCTTCTTTTTGAGCTCTTTCTAGGATTTCTATGCTTTTGCTTTGGGTTTCTGCTGAAAGCTTTAAAGCAGACGAGAATCTTGCTATGTAATCTGCTGGGTTTGATGGAAGTATTGAAATGCCTAGTTCTCTTGTTACAAATCTATATGTTCTTCCAATTTCTTTTTTTTCTATGCCTGATGCTTCTGAAAGCTCATCTAATGTTCTTGGAACATCATGTCGCCTGCAAGCAGCATATAATGCTCCTGCAACAACTGACTCCATGCTTCTTCCTCTTACTAGGCCTCTTTGGACAGCTAGAGTATAGATTCTTGCAGCTTCTTCTTCAACTGATTTTGGAAGTTTTAAATAAGATGAAACTCTTTTTAATTCTGCTAAAGCTAGCTTAAGGTTTCTTTCAATAGCAGTTGATATTCTATACTGCCATTTTCTTAGTCTGAAGAACTTGTTTCTGTCTTTTCCGCCTAGTTTTAATAGATCTCCTTTTTGACCTACTTCTGTGCCTAGGCCTTGGTCATATTGGGTATAGGTCATAGGAGCTCCTGTTCTTCTTAATTTTTGAGCAGAATCAGATTCAAATTCTCTCCATTCTTGTGTGAAATCAACCATCTTGTCTTCTATTACAAGGCCGCAGTCTTTACAGATGATTTCACCTTTTTCTCTATTCCAGAATAAATTTATTCCAGCGCATTCAGGACATTTTTTAACAAGTTCTGGCATAATAAAACACCCCTCAAGAGTATATCAAGAGTATATTATCTACTAGGTCTTTTTTTTGAAAAACCCATTCCCCCACATTCATTATTGAAACATAAGTACGTTAATTTTTTAAATAATATATGTAACTTATTTATAAAGGTTTCTATTTTAGGAGCGCATATAGAAAAATTTTTAAAGTTAGATTAACATTTAATTATTAAATGGTAAAGAAAGAGCCCTTGCCAGAAGACCTGTATAAGATTTTAGCTTGTCCTGTTTGTAAAAAGAGTTTGAAATATACAAAGGATAAGAAAGGCCTTTATTGCAAAAGATGTGATCATACTTATCCTATAAAAGGAGGAATTCCAATATTGATGCCTCCAAAGAAGAAAAGATAATTCTTAATTATTTGTTTAAATTTTATTTATTTTACTCCAAAATTTTTCTAACAGAACTGACAGGAAAGAA
>Ga0209636_10002642_pt1 | contig 18289 bp, 20 predicted proteins | sample DeeMarSWOR152_54_FD_187464 | JGI IMG/M metagenome (GOLD analysis project Ga0209636, IMG submission 187464) | Marine sediment microbial communities from White Oak River estuary, North Carolina - WOR-1-52-54 (SPAdes) (version 2) | ecosystem: Environmental > Aquatic > Marine > Intertidal zone >... | reverse complement strand
ATAAAGCTGAAGTTTTCTTGATAGGGAATGCTGAGACTCTTTACGAGTGACCCTATCACCTCGGTAGCGGATGCCAAAAACTATAAAAGAGAAAACTTCTACAATAACTGAAAACGCAACAAATAAAGGTGGCACTCTTGGAGGAACTCGCTCTCAAGTTTGTTCTAATACGTTCTGATAGCGGTTCGTCCGGCTCCTCATCAGGAGGACAATAGGTCACCTGAAAGGCGTTTCTGAATAAAATTCTCCTCTCCGGTGATCTTTTTTGCTGGTGGTATTTGATTTAGAAGGGACTTTGGTCAATGCTGAACTGTTCCCTGAAGTCGGAAGAAGAGTTGGAAACGGAGACTTGCTTACTGAGATAACAAATCTAGCGATGAACGGGGACTTAAAATTTGAAGAAGCTTTCTTCAAGCGTCTTAATTTGATTCAAGGCACTTCTATTGGTCTGGTTAAGGATATTTGTCTCCAGCTTCCTCTATTTTCAGGCGTTCGAGAAGCCGTTGATGAACTTAAAAGCCTCAACTGTCGTCTAGCGATATTTACTGGGTCCTTTGACTTTCTAGCCAAACGTGTCGCTGCCGAGCTTGGAATAAGACATGTTCTTTCGAACAAGTTCATAACAGAACGTGGGGTTATCGTCTCGGCTAGGAACCCGGTAGTTACCCCAGAGGTTAAAGCAAAGCGACTGATGAAGCTTGCTAGGAGACTTAACATAACGCTGGATAGTTGCGTTGCAGTGGGTGACGGTGCCAATGACATACCTATGATGGAATTAGCTGGTTTGAGCATAGCCTTTAACGCAAAAAAGCCCGTCGAAGAAATAGCTGATGTGGTTATTAAAGGAGAAGATTTAAGGAAAATTCTTCCTCACATAAAAATTTTTAAAAAATCTAAAAAAGGCGATGGTTGGAAGCTCAGAGGTCGTGACTATGGCGATTAGGAAGCGTACCGTCATAACTGTTAAGGAACAAATAGAGTGGGTACAGTAGCTGAATTTCAAGTGTCCTTCAACATAGTCTTCAAATCAATCCATCCACTCTTTTTGAAGTGTTCTCTCTTCTAATCATGTATGGATTCACTTCAGCATAGTTAGATTAGAACTCTAAATTTCCTGGACCGACAGATTGTAAGCTGGTACGAGTTCGACTCCCCACATTTCCTTCAAGAACCTTTCAAACTCCCGAAAAACTATGCTGTCTGTTTCGTTTAGCTTTAGACAAAGAGGCTTACCACTATAAGCCCAGCTTAAGTCATATATAGCTGTTCTTTTTGAGAGTTCGGGGTTTTCCGTAACCATTCTCATCATTTTTTCAGGTGGAGAATGGGGAAGTAACCAAGCCGTGTATGAAACGTCCACCACCTGATACGCTATGCCCTCGCAAATGGCACACCTGTGCCGCGTGGAAACTTTTTCGAAGGTTGAGGGACGAATCATTCGAACCCAAAGAAAGTTGTGAAATTCGTTGCCCACCTTGATCCAGTCTTCGTGTTTTGAGGTTTTCCATCCCTTTGTTTGACAACAATCCTTAAAACGCTTAAGAAGCTCCCAAACTTTAGGGATTGTTTGGGTAATAGTCAAAGATATACCAACATAGTAATTGTTCTAGAATATTGTTCTATATTTTTGGAATTTAAGGTTGATGGACAAATTTGCTACAAAATTGCCATGAATTGATTGATTTTTTTGAAAAAATGTAGAAATTTGACTGCATTTCTTACAGATTTACAACTCTTTTTGGCCTTATTTTCAGACTTTAAATTTATAAATTTGACGATTTTTTTTAAAAATTTCTACATTTTTCCGACAATAAATAATAAGTATGAATCAACAACCTACTTGACCTTGGATTTAAAGGATGAAAATTAAAAACAACGCAATAACCTTAGATGACCTGGATTGGGAGATTCTACGCGCTCTTCAGGACAATTCTAGGCAGACCTACACGGAAATTGGTCACCGCTTGAATGTAGCACACTCGACCGTTTATGATCGTGTCAAGAAGATGGAGAAGCATGGTATCGTTAAGAAATACACAGCGATCATTGACCCTGAGAAGATTGGGATGAGATACATAACCGCCATAATTACGATATTCACGGACCCTAAGGAAAGCAAAAACATAGCGAGAAAATTATCGGAGTCCAAAGAGGTTTTTGAGGTTTTCACATCGCTCTCCGAGGAATTACTAATAATCGCAAAAGTGGTCGCTGAAGACCACGATAAGCTACACTCTTTCATCGCCCAATCGGTTGCTCCTCTTCTAGGAGTGTTGAGGATTCGAACCTCGATTATAACAAGAAAGCATAAAGAAGAGGGGTTTCTGATCGGTTCACCTTTAGAATAGATAGGAATCGAAATCTATAAAAGAACGAGTTACATGTGCTCCAATAGAAGTTAAATCTAGAACGGAGTTTCTGTTAATGTCTTCATTAACTTCGAGATTTCTAAGAAAGCTTGCGAGGGAGGAAGCGTTCTATTTTTTTACATCCATCGGAAACTACACAGGGGAGATCGCAGCATCCCTAGAAGAGTTTGTTAAGAAAATTGGAGAAGTAAACACTAGATCCTTGGAGTTTCACCTCTACCGGAGGGACTTTGAAGAGTGGTTGAGCAAAACTCTTGGAGACGAAAGGCTGGCTGAGGAGATCAAAAACATGCGAAGACTCCGTCTCACCGGAGATACCCTGAGGAGTAAGCTTTATGGCATCGTTTCAAAACGATATGATGAACTCAAAAGAGGGTTCCAGCCTTAATCAAACTTTAACGTTAAGGCAGAATAATGGAAGATAACACTTTTTGTCGAAAGGTAGGAGAGATAATTTCAATTTTTAGGATACTTTTTTCAGTTGGCCCTGGTACATTTCGATGATTTCCTTAACGGTCGTTGCGTCCTCAGCGGACTTGTCCAGTCGATAGTTGCCTGTGAAACGTGGAAACCTGATGGCTAGTCCGCTCCCCTCTCGTATTACTTTTGCGGCACAGGTGTGGATAGGGCTGAGGGTTATCTCCGCCCCGATAGTTTCAATCACGACTTTTGGTTCAAACCACACGTCTGCCTCTAGAGTAGAAGAAACTCTTGGGTGTCGGTGCGGTATTCGATGTTTCTCCATCATTTTTGGGAGTTTTCCGAGGTCTTCGTCAGTAAACCCAGTACCGCACTTGGTGACCGTTTTAAAAGCATCTTCTTCTGAATCATAGGTGGCGAGGAGTAGAGAACCGTAGGTTCCTGCTCGTTTCCCCCTCCCATGGAAGGCTCCCACCACCACGAGGTCAACCGTGTCAGTCATCTCGTTCTTATAGTCTCGTTTGTATTTTATCCAGAGCCATCCTCTCGCTCCTGCCTGATAAACCGCGTCTTCGGTTATGGATTTGCAGATTACCCCTTCGCATCCGTTCTCTATGGCTTTCTCGAAAAACTGCTCCAGTTCATCTGGGTCATCGGTAACGAGGTAATCCGCCACCATAACTCGGTCACTAGACTCGATAATCTTCAAAAGAAACTGGTGTCTAACCAGATATGGCTTTAAAGTCAGGTCTCTTCCGTCGACATAGAGAGCTTCAAACATGAAGAGCGAAATAGGGTACTCTTCCATGGCTTTTCTTATGCCATGTTTTCTTCTCCGATGCATCAGTTCTTGGAAGGGTTTCATTTCCCCCGTGTCGGGTTCGATGGCAACGCATTCTGCCTCGATAATGGCATCCCTCGCCTTCACATGTTTCGTCAACAACTCAACTCCGTCGGGATATTGACGAGTAATGTTTTCGAGGCGCCGAGAGAAGAGAGTAATTTCATCTCCGCATTTGTGCGCCTGAAGTCTCTCCCCATCATATTTGAACTCGGCTATGCACCTTCCCCCAAGCTTTTCAAGGATTTCTTGGGGGGAACTCAGCCGCTCAGCCAGCATTGCCCTGATGGGCTCTCCAAGGGAAACCTCAAATCTTCTAACGCCCTCCATCCCCTTATCTACGACAGTTTTTGCTACCCTGCCAAGGTCGGATGAAATGTTGTAAGCTCTCTCCAGATCCTTCCGAGCTTCTTTCCCACCACCATATGCGATAGCTAGAGCGTCGAGAACCGTCATATCGGCGATTCCTAGCCTCAATTTGCCCGTGACTGTTCGAATGATATACTTCGCCTCCTTGGGTGTAGTGCTGGTTAAGAGCCCTACTAGAAGGTTGATCTTTTGCTCCAAAGACCCGGGTCCGGATGTCTTCGCCATCTTGTCAAGGGTTTCGTAAACCGCTTGGGTGGTCATTGGTTCTTGAAAAAGCGTGACTTGAGCCTTCTCCTCTAAGAATTTCTGGGTTGTCTCTCCTAGATCTCCGATTTTTTCCAGATCCTTTGCAATTTCATTTTCATCGCGATCCGTTGCCCTGGCAACTGCTCGTATGGCTAGTTTCTCTGCGACGCCGATCTCAATTCCTAAAAAGTCTGGGTATAGTTTCCCCTGCGTTAAGTAAACAACCTTGTCGATCAGGTCTTTTGGAGTTTTTTTTAGAAGCTCCACCAGGTAGTCAGTCATTTCCAGCCTTTTCGTTGTTGCTTCAATTTTTTCGTAAGCATCCGCGATGAACGAGTATTTCACGGTGAACTCACTCTGGATTAATAAAACGTGAGGGGATATTAAAGGTACATGCTAAATCCAACTGCTCCTCCGCTAGTTGCCTAAGGTCTATCATGATATCTCACCGTGATGAGAAAATCATTCGTGATAGTGCCTTCGGCCTTACAGTTGGTCACCGCTCTCTTAAATATCTCTTTCTAAAACTTCTCGTAGTGGACGATTTCCCTTAACGATCTTTTGGATCGAGCCATTGGTTTCTCAGCTGGGTGACCTACCGGAACGATGGCGACGGGTCTCAAACCCCTAGGTGTGTTGAGCAATCTTCTAACCTCCTCTTCGTGGAACGCACCCACCCAGCAGGTTCCAAGCCCCAAAGCATAGGCTGCCAACAAAATGTTTTGTATGGCTGCCGCTGTATCCTGTAGACAATAGAGGGTCACTCCTCGGCTTCCATAGCTCCAGCCCGATCGTGTTTCGTTAGCGCAGACAACGATCACAACTGGTGCTTCCTCAATAAATCTTTGATCTAATGCAGCCACTGAGAGTCTTCGCTTTATCTCAGCATCCCTCACGATGACGAACTCCCAGGATTGAATGTTTCCGGCGGATGGAGCCATTCTAGCGGCGTCTATTAACCTTTCAACTTCCTCCTCTGAAGCTTCCTCGCTGGTAAAGGTTCTGATGCTCCTTCTACCCTTAATCGCCTCGAAGACATCCAAGTATTCATTCACCAAGCCTACTATAATACTAACAAATGATTTATTTTTGAGGCTCCCGATGATACTATGGGACCATATTCTTTGAGGCTTCCGACTTTTGAACAGCCAAAGAATTCATCATACAAGTTGCAAATCCCGAGGGGTATAAAACCGAGACCTTAGAAGGCCTTCCCGCAGAAGAACTCTAACCATTTTTCAAGATTATTTGTTCCCATAGCAGACCTTATTTTTGTCTCAACTGAACTTTCAGCAAAAAATTCATAATTCACTGCGATTTCAAGTTGGATGATGAACACGAGAGTTATCAGAGCGTAAAAGCTGTGAAAAGAACTCGACGGGCGATATGACGTCTCACTATTCTTTAAAGAGGAAAAACAAGAAAAGTCACTGCCATGCTATGGAGAGTTTTAAAGGAAAATAGACGTTAGTCAGGTAATCCTCTGGCTTTTCTCTCTTGTTTTGTCTTTTTGATGGCTAACTCAACTTGTTCCGCTACGGTACCTAGGTAGTTTCTTGGATCTAAAGCCTCATCGACTTCTTTTTGGTTTAAATTTCTTTTGATGAGATCGGATTGTAGTAGAACTTGCCTAAAAGGGAGTTTTTCAACTTCACTCTTTATCGTTAGGCCTCGAATGAGTTCGTGAGCTCTTTGACGATCCATCCCTTTCCTCGTTAAGGTCAGCATAACCGCCTCAGACATTGTTCGCCCTTTGGTTATTTCCATATTCTTCCGCATTCCTTCTTTGTCAACGTAGAGATATGTTAAAACGGTTATTATCAAAGTCAGCATGTAATCAGTAAGAATACACGCTTCAGGGATTATGAAACGCTCTGCCGAAGACTGTGTTAAGTCTCGCTCATGCCATGTCGGAATATTTTCCAACGCTGGAACCACAAGGCTCCTCATAATCTTTGCCAATCCACAGATTCTTTCACAAATTTCCGGATTTCGTTTATGCGGCATCGTTGAACTACCCACTTGTTTTTCCCTTTCAAAGGGTTCGGAGACCTCTCCAATTTCCGTTCTTTGCAGTTCTCGAATTTCGGTAGCGATTTTATCCAACGAAGATGTCATTATAGCTAAAAGGCAGACGAGCTCTGCATACCTGTCCCTCTGTACGATTTGTGTCGAGATTTCTGTAGGCTCGATGCCCAACCGCTCCATGACAAGTCTCTGTATCTTCATTGCATACGAACCATAGCCGGCTTGAGTTCCGACGGCTCCACTCATCTTCCCAACCAACACGCGTTTTCGGCAGTCGCGAAGCCTTTCAATATGCCGGGCAATTTCCCTCATCCAAACGGAAAACTTAAAACCCAACGTGATCGGCAACGCGTGTTGCCCGTGCGTCCTCCCAATCATAATCGTATCCACATATTGTTCCGCCTTTTTCATCAGCGTCTTTTCAAAATCGTTAAGTCTTTGTTCAATTAACTTTATGGCTTCCCTTAATTGTAGAGCCGTTGCCGTGTCCAGAATGTCGGAGCTTGTCGCCCCAAGATGAACGTACCCCCCGCTAGGTCCACACGCCTCAGCAAGTGCACGAACAACCGACATCAGGTCGTGCTTAATTTCTCGCTCAATCTCCTTCACATGACGAAGCTTAACATAGTCTATTGAGGCAGTCTTCACAATTCTTTCAGCGTCCTCACGGGGAATATTCCCCACCTCACCATGAGCCCAGGCCAACGCGGCTTCCACGTAAAGGAATTTTTGAAGCCTATTTTCTTCCTCAAAAATTCTTCGCATCTCCAACGTTCCGTAACGGCCAGTATCTATTGGAAGTATGGGCAACAATGTTTCCTCCACACGTCACTAAGTACTATACTGAATTAACAATTACTATGGAAAATCAATATATTTACCAATTTCGTAATAACAATTACTATACATTATTTGTTTCTTATAGCAATTGTAGTGTTCCGAACTCAGATTGCAAGGGATATTTTTGGTTTGAAGTAGGTAAATACTACAAATGTTTGGACGATCTAAACTGCTACATGAGGTTATGCAGTAGTCGCAAGCGTCTACGAATAGGTTAAGAAGACCATTATCTTGATTTGGGAATTGTGTGGCTTAACTTATTTCCACGATTATAGGCTTCGAACGACCTTTCGCATTCTTTGCACTCAAAGAGTTTAACGTGAAACACCAAATAGTCCCATTCTCTTTAAAAATTTGGAACTTCTTTGCCGGCGGATATCGTGGACAAAATCAACGTAAGGGAAAAAATAAAAAAATCTAAAACTAGCAAGGATGTACGTTTTAAAATATGAAGACTACTTAAGGACCGCCCGAAGACTCCATGAAATATTTAGTAAGAAGCTTGAATCGAAAAATATGTCCTATTCGCAAAAGACGGCTTATAAAAAATCCAATTTGAACTTTTAACCCAAAACGTTAACAATAGGTACTTATGCTAAGACACTCTCGTCATTAGAATTCTTTTTTACCAGAGAACAAGCCCTCGAATTCCCTTACTTGAGTCGTATGAATTAGTATGATGTTTATTGATGTTATTTCATATTTTGTGTCTTGAAGAAGTATCTGCAAGGAAGCCCATAAGCTAACACTTGAAAAAAATGTAATGAAAAGGTTAAAATTGATTTGCCAGAAGCGCGCTGGTTTGTCCCTAAATTAGGTGTTGAAGTATGTTGGTGAGGTGGCTTTGTCTGGTCTTCCGATGTTTTCTGCTGCCTCTCTTATTAGAACCGAGCTGAGTATGCTGTAGAGGGCGTAGACGGTGACGTTCTTCACTCCTCCAACCTTGTTTATGGCTAAGCTGAACTGGGTCTTTAGGAAGCTGTAAACGGATTCCACGGCTGACCGCTTATAATACTTCCTCTTCTCTTCTTCTGGTCCATGTGTTCTGAACTTTTTGTCAACCCTCAATAGGCCTTTGATGCCTCGCTTCTGGTTAGCTGGATATGGGATCACAGCTTCTTCAACCACATTTCTAATCTCTTTACTGCTGTACTGACTGTCTGCGATTATACTTCTTATCTTGGCCCCTGCCTTCTGTAGGATCTGCCTCGTCCTCTCCAGTATAGTAGGGCAGTGCTTCTTCTCGTTCTGATTTGCTGGGGCAACTAAGCTGGCCAACGGAAGTCTTCTCTCAAAGTCCACTGAGAGGTGGAGTTTGTAACCTAAATCGTATGTTCTACCCGTCCTTCCAACCCTCGCTTCCCCGTCAGAGTATCCCCTCCTGTTATCCGCTGGGTGGCGGATGCTCCAAGCCTTTATGAAGGAAGCATCCAAGACAGCGTCAACCATCTTAGCCCCACCCCTCTTCAAGAGCCTGACAACCTTCTCCTCTATGATCCTCTCAAGCCGTTCAGCTCCCACCCGCTTGGTGAATCGGCTTAGAACAGACCTTGAATAACCTCTCTCCCCCTCACCGATTAAGCAGAGCTTCCTAAGCCTTGGGTCGACGTTCAGCAGTCTAGCCGTCTCCCTCAGGCTGCGAACACCCTTCATACGCATAACTATGAAGGCCCTGAAGATGCCTAACGGGTTTCTCGGAGGCCTACCAGGCCCACAAACATGGAAACACTCACGTACAAGCCTCTCAGCAAAGCTTAAGTCCACTTTGTCAAAGAAGGTTTCAAGGGTCTCGTATTCATCCTGTCCAGCTAAAAGATTCACCTCCTATGGCTGGACAAAAGCCACAGAATACGAAGCCCCAACCATAAAAATAAGAATAACCCCAACAATTACAAGAATTTAGGGACAAGCCAGCGCGCTTGCATTAATTATTTTTTCCAGAGGAACTTTTTTTACAATTTAAAAAGTGATTTTGAAAGTTTTTTCTTTTCGACCCTTTTCAAATTTAAACACGAAAAAGATCTTTTTTAAACATACAGAATTAAGGTAAAACGGTATTTTTCGAGTAAAATAAAAATGTACAACTTTTTTGATCTGTAGAAAGAACATAGTTGCTATCTACGGGATAACCTCAATTTTACCATTTCTTCTTAATAAACACCAAAAAAGGGTTCTCGTTAAGCGAATAGAACAGGCCGTTCTGAAATGTAACTTTTAGTCATTACCTTCCTTAAGAAAGTCCAAAATATCTTTCTGAAACTGAAGTTTGTTGTCGTTTATCGCGTTGTGTCTAAATCCCTCATAAAGGATCAATTTGGCATTTGGAATTCCTTCAGCTGTCTCGCGAGTAAGATAGAATGGATCTTCTTCACCACCAATGATTAGAGTAGGTACCTTAATCTCAGCAAGTCGCTCTAAAGGAAAGTTATGATTAACTTCCGCCTCAACTTCTACCAATCCATCAGAAGGGTCGTCGGTGGCTCCGAACATGCTTTTTCCAAAGAGCCACATGAATAACTTCCAAAAAAATATTTTGACTCGAGATTAATTGGAAGGATACATAAGGGGAATGATGGATGTAGCTGCCGTCCTCCATTTGACTTGGCGCGCCAGGTCACCGAAACGCCTTGTCCATTCCTTACCTTTTTTGCTTAGGCTATAGCCAGTCTCGGCAAGGATTAAGTGGCGAACCAGGTCGGGATGGTCGACAGCAAAATGATGGGCGATTGGTCCTCCTGATGAAAGGCCCATTATGTCGACAGGTCCACCCAACTCCTCTTTTATCATGGTTGCGTAGTCATTTGACATGTTCCGTGTGGAGTAGTCTGCGGGTAAACCGCTCCTTCGGCTCACCAGGTATACTGTATAGTCCTTCGCAAGTAGCTTGAAGCTACTTGTATACATCCGAAGCATGAAGCCCGACGGTGGCTTATGTTCAAAGTCTGGTCCTCCCCCAAAGATTACAAGATTACGTGAGCTGTTTCCCATACGAACATATGGAAGACCGTTATTGGAATAGCCCGTTTTCGCTTTAGCATATTTTATAGTCAAGAATTGGTCCTCTATTTGACGCGTATATGTACTTGTCAATTTCTCTTTAAATTATCGATCCATTATCTGCAAGATAACCACAATTGAGACGAATTCGTAATACTATTTCCAAGAAAATAGAATTTGTCAAGTTGTTGGAGCGCGCTCGTAAGTCCCCCCGAAATACACGCGCTAGTTAGAATTAAAAAATGGTTATAGTTCTATATAGGAACGGAGGTATTGTCTGTGGTTACGGGTTTCGAGTCAGCAGTGAAATTGATGGGCGTTGCCAAGCGATATGCCGATGTGGTAGCTGTGGACTATGTCGATTTGGATGTGAAGAAGGGTGAAATCTTCGGTCTTTTGGGTCCAAATGGTTCGGGCAAATCCACATTGCTGAAGATGATCTTAGGGTTGGTTAAACCTGACTCAGGATCTGTAAATGTATTAGGCAAAAAGGCTGAGGAAGACTCTGTTGCGATAAAGGCGCAAGCTGGATACGTGCCAGAGGTTCCGCGTCTATACGAGTTTCTAACGGGCATAGAGTACCTCGACTTTACAGCAGACCTTTACGGTGTTGGCCCTGCAGAGAAAAAGCAGCGGATTAACGAGTACCTAGAAGCCCTTGAGTTAAAAGATAGGGAAGGTGACATGATAAGCGCCTATTCCCTGGGTATGAAGCAGAAAATCACGCTCATATCCGCCTTTGTTCACAGGCCAAAGCTACTGCTCCTAGATGAACCCTTAAGCGGTCTTGATCCACGTTCGGCCAGAATTATCAAGGATCTCCTACGTGAACTTGCATCGAAGGGAATAACCACCATCATGTCAACTCACGTTTTAGAGATCGCTCAGGCCATGTGTGACCGCATTGCTATCATGTATGAGGGGAGACTGCTCGCCATAGGCAACATGGAAAATCTGAGAGAGAAGGCCAGGCTTCCGGGATCAAATCTAGAGGAGATTTTCCTTACACTCACAGGAACCGGTGACATCAGGGATGTGGTCGAGGCGCTGATGGAATGAAATGGAAAAATGTTCTTAGGCTCATAGGCGTTGACATCAAATCAGGTAGACTTATCCGGGGACAAAAGCTCCGAAGATACCGGGAGAGCAGAGTTATCCAATACGTAATGTATGGGGGGAGTTGCCTTCTTGGGATATCTTTAGGACTATTTGTCGGGACATTTTATGGCGGAATCACAGATCCAGAAATGAAGGTAGCTCTTCTTCTGGGCGCTAAAAGCTTCTTTATAGCCACTCCGACCCTGGTTCTTACATACAGTCTAATTCTCACTATGATGCGCCAAATCCAAGGTGCAGGGATAAAAGCATCGATCCAACCGCCTTATTGGCTACCCATCACCTGGGGAGAACATACACTCGCAGCCATCTTGGCAAACCTTATCGGCATTCAGCTAGCTGCATTGATTTTCATTGTTTTAGCTATATCCGTGGTCTCCATTTTCCTTGGAATAGTTCCCCTTGCCGTCTTAACGATTTTTGCTCTGCTGGCGATTGCATTTTTGGCCAGTGCCACCACGGAAATCTTTAGGGTTCTTCAAGTGAGACTCACAGGAGTGGTTTACAAGACCTCGGGGAAAGCGGCAATTTGGATAAGGTTTTTTGGCTCAATTCTTCTCTTCATCGCCTTCTACGTAGTTTATTTCTTCTTTACATCTGGAGCAAACTTCCTCGCAATTATAGAGACGTTCGCTAGCGGACAGAAAACGGTGTGGTTCATCCCTTACTTATGGCTTGGGATGGCCCTATTTTCCTTTGTAAATAGTCAAATTGTAGAAACAGTTGCCTTTTCCTTGGGATCTGTGGCCTTTTTATCAGTCCTTTTCGTAGTAGCAGTTAAGCTGAACAATAGGTTTGGGCTCTATGAGCCACCCGCCATAAAAATCTCGATTGGAACCTATGCACCAAAACTCAGCATATGGAGAAAGCTTGGTTTTTCCTTGTCGGAGGCGGCTATCATGAGAAAGGACTTTAGGGCCTTCACGAGGCGTCGGGAGCTGATGTTCTTCTTTGTGCTGCCCGTAGTAATTGTAATTATGTGGATTATGCCTTTAGCGCGAACACCCTATTTCCAAGCCTTATCTACCTTTTCTGTTTTAATTCTTCTAATACCTGGAGCCTTAATGGCCCTCATGCTCGGCTCCATGATAATTGGGCAGGAAGGCCCCTCTGTGTGGCACCTTTACTCATCGCCCGTTACCGCGGAGAGTCTAGTCAAGTGCAAGTACACTTTTGTAGTTATCCTTTCGTGTGCGGTAACGTTAGCATCTAACGCTTTTGGCATTCTCATTATTCATCTATCACTGAGAGTCATTTTTGCTGCACTAATCGAATCGATTTTCCTCATTGTTTCCTTGAGTGCTGTTTCGCTTCGAGCAGGAATTAAGGGCGCAAGTTTTGTTGAAATACCAAGACCGAGAATGATTAGGCCAATAGAGTTAATCATCAACTTTATCATTTGTTTAATCTTGGCTGGTGTGATACTTGCCCCCCTCTTTCCTTACGTAGGCACAATGTTTGGACTCCTTAACCCCCAACCACAGTTCTATCTTTACATTGCATTGGCAATAAGCGGGGTCATATCAGCGATAGTGACCTACGGTTTCTATAGGATCGCTTTGAAAAATGCTGAAGATTTCTTAGCTGAGGCGGAAATATGACTGAAAAGTTTCTGGTTTGGAAGAAAAGAAATTATTAGTTTGCATCTGACATAACCGTTTCATTAAAATGGAAAATAAAAATTGTTATCTGCGAGATAACCTCATTTTTTAGCTTTCAACAGTAAAATTAAACATGGATTCACTTTTATTCTATAACCAACCTCTTTTTTTACATTTACGAAGAGAGCGTTTAATATGGGGGACCCTAACCGATTTCAACTTAAAGGTGGGAAACAAAAGGAACTTCTCAAAAATGTATTATATAGGACAGATGGCGGCGGTGGAAGAAAGGTTTACTGAGTTCAATTATTATTATGAGCGAGTTAAAGAAAATGATACTCTTACTGATAGACAGAAAGAAGAGATAATACGAGGCTTTAATAAATTAATGAAAGTCTTTGGCGAAAGTCAACTGAGAGAAGCTTTGAGAAATAGACACCCAATTTTTGACTTTTTAAGATTTCAAGCTCCCTGGTCTCTGTTCTATGTAGCTGAACTTGGAAGAAAACTCATGATGCTGGGGGAGGTTCCAAACTTCGAAAGATTGAAGACGATGTTGATGAACAAAGACGAATTCGATAGTGCTGAAGCAGAATTAGAAATCGCGGTAAAGATGAAGAAAGCTGGCTTTGATATCGAGTTGTATCCAACAGTAAATTCTAAAGAATCAGATATCAAGGTCTTTTTGGATGATGAGGAATATTTCTTTGAGATCACAACGTTACAGGCTTCCGAAGAAGAAAGAGCGGCAAGGAAGACTTTTTATTTTCTAACTTGGCCATTCCTATCTGATAATAGGATTTCGATTATGGGTAAAATTCACAAGACTTTATCTATCCCTCATATTCACGAACTTCAAAGAAAAATTCGAAATAAAATAACATTGGCAATAAAAGAAGATCGATGTTTGGAATTAGCTGAACCCAGAGTTATTAATTATTTGATTTGTCCAAAAAATAAGGTAAAAGAACAAAATAATTGGCTAAGACGAAAGGGACTGAAAGCATCGCTTGAAGGACCATCTTGGTATGATCGTATCGTTGAGCCTAGAAGAATTCGGAAAAGATTTCAAGATAAATGTAAACAGCTTCCGAAGGACAGACCAGGGATAGTCGTTATTTTTACCAGTCTTCTATATTTAGGAGGAATAGAAAGTAATTGCGAAACTCTTGTAGATATACTTGAAGAAACCATATACGCTAATTCCAGATTGATCTGTGGCATAATAATATCATATTATGGGTGTGTACAACCAGAAATAACAAAACTCATACAGAAACCACAATACGTATTTTCCAGCAAATATTACCCAAAAATTTTGCGGAAAGAAGAAACTGTTATTATTAAGAATAGATATTCAAAGTTTCAAATAGATGATAACTCACTTTTCCAAAAAATTTTCAGTCCATTTCTACTATCATAGACCCAAATATTAACATAAACTTGTTAGGTTACATTGATTATCTTAAGAGCGAGAAACGAAATTTGGCGTAACACCCTGATAAGACGTTTACTCAGAGAGAAGCTGAGAGAAAGCAAATTGCCAAATGCTGTTTATGATATGTTTTCACAGATGCTCTAACGTTATCCATGTGATAACCTCAGCACAAGAGCGAATGTTGTAGTTTGCGATGATGAGATGTTTCAATGTGTTTCTGCGGTTTCCTCCTAACACTATTCTCTTTTTGATAGTGAAGAAGTCAGCGTATAGCTCTCTGACCTTAGAGTGATCGGCCTCGGTAAGAAGCCACTTTCCTTTAACCTTAGCTGATAAGAGTTGGTGGAGATCTAGGTGATCTTGCTCAGAGAAGAGTTTTTGAGTGCCTGCACAATATTGTTCGGATCCCCAATATGGAGGATCACAATAGAAGATGGTTTCCGGCGAATCTGTTTCCATCGGTAAAAACTATAATAAAGAATGGTAAAACATCAAATAAATTAACATTTACCAATTTCGATGGTAAAATGAAAAGTGTGAAGGTGAAAAATTTTTTGCAGTAACGTTTAAGAGAGGACTCATATCACTGATAAACAGTTGGAGGAAACAAAATGCCCTGTACTGTTGTGATTTGTGGCTTCTTTGGAGACACTGGCAAAGGAAAAGTTATCTCATATTTATCCCTGAAAGACAGAACTCCAGTGGCTGCAAGAGCAGGCGTAGGTCCCAATGCGGGTCACACCGTGGTCTACGACGGCAAAACGTATAAGTTCCGGATGCTACCAAGCGCCTTTGTATACGATAAATGCCGCTTGTTAATAGGCCCCGGTGTTGTGATCAGTCCCGAAGTTCTTATTCAAGAGATAAACTTAACCAACTCTGAGGACCGGGTCGGTGTTGATCCCCAATGTGCGATTATTGAATCAAAACACATTGAAGCCGATAAGGGGGGACATCTCGCCAAAAAAATAAAAACAACAGGTTCCGGTACCGGGCCATGCAACGCTGAAAGAGCATTACGAACGGTCAAGCTTGCGCGTGATATACCCAAGCTTAAAAAGTTTTTGACAGATGTTCCCCACAAGGTAAATGCAGCAATCAATGAGGGAAAGAACGTTTTGATCGAAGGAACCCAGGGAACCTATCTTTCCCTCTATCATGGAACCTATCCCTACTGCACCTCCAAGGATGTGACAGCTTCCGCTGCGTGCTCAGATATTGGAGTTGGACCTACAAAAGTTAGTGATGTCATAATTGTATTCAAATCATACACAACCCGAGTTGGTGCAGGCCCGCTTTCAAATGAATTATCGTGGAAGGAAGCTGAGAAGAGAGGTTGGGCAGAAATCGCCACCGTAACTGGAAGGAGAAGGAGGGCAGCCCCCTTCAATTATGAGTTGGCAAGGAGAGCGATCATGTTAAATGGAGCTACACAAGCAGCCGTAACGAAGGTCGACGTGATGTTTCCAGAGTGCAAAGGGGTTAAGTCTTACGAAGGGCTATCTCAAAAAGCAAGGGGATTCATCGAAAAGGTTGAGAAGGAAATCAAACTGCCGGTGACACTGATCGGAACAGGACCAGGCGCGTTGGAAATCGTGGATAGGCGAGATGAGCTTAGAGATGGTGGCTGACTCGTACGAAGATTTTGAATCAGAGGAGGCATAAATGTGTCAAAGTTTGCCATCGAAATATCTGAACTCCGTGATAGGAACAACAAAAAAGTGAAGGACTTAGCGGAGTTTTTGGAAGGCAAGGTGAAAGCGAAAGTCGACATCGTTACCGATGAGATCACCATAAACTACGAGGAGAACAAAGGGAAGATTCCCCCAAAAGCACATCTGCGGGTGATCCTCCGAAAATTTCTGCATAAAGCGGGGCTTAAAGAACGGTTTCGCGTTATCTCTGGTGAAGAAAATGTTTTCATCGTAAAGGAGAAGAAGCGTAGTGGAATTAGAGAATAAACTCTTCACGGGCGGCTTTCCAAAAAAAGGGAGGAAGAAGCAAAGCCTTCATAGAAGACGCATCCCCTATCGCACGTTCCTATAGCCCCGGGAAGTCCAAGTGCTCATTTCCACTGATGTTGAGGGCTATCACCTTCTCCTCACACGTCTTCGTGCACTCTAGGCAATGGTGTATCCCGGCTTTGAACGCGTAGGAGGAATCAGGGGCTGGGAGGAATCCCTCAGTCTGTCGCCTTCCGACCGCGGTGTGCCTCTTAAAGTAACTTCTCGTCAGTTTATGTTCAATTGCTCGGCGATAGTATAAAATATGGTATTCTTACCTATCAAGAATCTTTTGTTTAGAAAGGAGTAAATGTCGAATAAAAGCATTATCGCGCCTTTAAACGCTTCCATACTGCTAAAAGGAGCCCTCGCGCCATCCATGTTTTTTTATGGGCTTTCCCAAGTTCTCCTATATCTATACAGCTTTTAGCTTCCTTGAGTAGGTATCGGGAAGATACCAGGATGGGTCTGACCTCAACTTTTTTCGAAGGCAAGTCTAGCTTCCAAAAAGACCTCTCAACTTCTTCCTGCTGTATGAGGGAAAAAAGAAAAAGGGCGTATTCTAGTTCAGCGGATGCCTCCCAAATAGAGTCCATCGCCCCCTGTTCATCCTTTTCCACCAAGGCTTTCATTGAATCCTCAAAATATTTTATCGCAGACGTGATGGCCCAAACGATTTTCTTCTTCCTCATCTTCTGTCAATTTCCCCTCTTGGTTCTAAGCTTCTATAGCTTGTAACATATAAATTTAGAAAACGGCTAGTTGAGGTGGAACTCGAAGCCATATGATAGCTTTTAAACGCATAAAGATGAAGAAAAGTGAAGGAGATCTGTAGGAACAACTTAATATTTTACATCACCTAATGTTTCCGGGGTGATTAGTTCGTTGTTGTCGGCCTGTGTTCTAATAAGGACTGGTCATGGCAGATGGCAAGACGTTATAAGATTTATTCGCCAGTTTAAAGGGGTCAGAAGAATCTTCTCCGTCCTCGGAAGATATGATGTCGTAGTAGATCTAGAAGCCTCAGACTTTAAGGAGCTGAGCTCTATAGTGCTAAGGATGGGAATGTTTGCAGGTGTAGTCTTTACTGAAACCCTCGTAGAGATACAACATTAAGGAAGTAAGAAAATGTTGAATGCATGTATCCTTTTGAAGGTCGTGCCAACCAAAGGCAATAAAATCTTAGATATGGTCCGAAAGATTGATAAAATCAAGAAGGCCTACTTCACATTTGGGAGGTTCGATATAGCGCTCTTTATAGAAGCGGAAGATTACAAAGAGTTACGCGAAGTTGCAAACCGCATAAATGGCATCGAAGGTGTGAGAAGTACGGAGACACTGGCTGAAGCATAAAAACGAGTATATAAAGAATAAAACCTTATTCGTAAAAAGATAACTTCAGTGCGTAAGATGGAATTCAGAGCTTGAAAAGTTCTGATATAATATGTAGGAATACCAATTTCTTACAATCTTTCAAAACTCTACTTTTTTGCCATCTCAAAACATAGTTTTTTACCTACAAGCTAATCTCATCTTTCAGATCTGCAAGCAGTAAGTTAGATTTTAGAATTTTGAGGCTGATATCACAGTGAGAATCATCAATTTCTCAACTGAGAAGAGATGGTTTTTCCATCTCTTTTAAGAAAATCTCTTCAAGAATTTCCTTTTCAAAATCGAGCTTTTCTAGGAGCTTTTTCGCCCACACGACATAAGATCGAAAGATTCTGGAAACTATTTCGGCTTTTTCGTCTTTAGAAAGAGCGTCTTCCTCAGCAAGAAGGAGGGCGAACCATCTGCCGAGATCTGACAAAACGTAGTATTTTACCCAAACTGTGCGGCCGTCGGTTTCAATCTTTTCCATGTCTTCCTTTAAAATTCTGAGGTCTGTTAACGTCTTAAGCTTCTCTATTATCGTTTTATTTGAATAACCTAGGCTCGTAATCAAATCTTTTTGATAGATTTTTTCAGAAATGCCTTGGTTGATCGAGAACTTAAAAACGTCTATGGAAACTTTTGACCTG
>Ga0209636_10002640_pt1 | contig 18299 bp, 12 predicted proteins | sample DeeMarSWOR152_54_FD_187464 | JGI IMG/M metagenome (GOLD analysis project Ga0209636, IMG submission 187464) | Marine sediment microbial communities from White Oak River estuary, North Carolina - WOR-1-52-54 (SPAdes) (version 2) | ecosystem: Environmental > Aquatic > Marine > Intertidal zone >... | reverse complement strand
CTTCTGAAGCGATATAAGATAGAATATCACACAAGAGAGGTGATACTCACGCCGCAGGATCTGGAAAAATTGGAACCAGGGTAACTATTTTTGTCCCAAAGCCCGTTCCTAAGCTAACCTTGACTATCATATCTATTTTCTCCCATGCGCATGCGCTCAAGGTTTGCACAATTTAGTAAAGACTCAACACTTATAAGGGAAGCCAGTTCTATAAGCATAGGTGATAGCTTTGAAAGCATTATGGATAGCAGCTCTACTCGCGGTATCTCTGGTTCCTGCTGAGCCTGTGAACCCTCACATTCTCATAGATACAGGACACGGAGGTTACCCTTTAAAAGATGGAAGACTCTCTGAATTCCGTGATTATGCCGAAAGAAAAGGGTTTTCTGTGGACTTCAAAGAAATAGGGACAGTTGATCTGCATGAATACTGTTTAGTTCTCTCTGTTAATCCAGATACTGTGTTCTCACAAGAAGAATGTGGTCGTCTCAGAGATTATTTGGCACAGGGGGGCATATTCTTTTTGACTGGAGCAGGGGACTTTGAAAATAGGGACCACTCAGAAGTTACCAATCCCTTGCTGGAGACTGTAGGGTCTGAAATGAGACTCAATGATGATCAACTACAGGACACTATCAACAGTGGAAAATCCTATATACCGCTCTTTGATCAATGGCAGCCTCATCCTTTCACTGAATTGCTTTGTCCCATCAGCTTGTACAGTCCAGAATCAGTCATTACCGGTGGAGGATATCCTCTCTTACAGGGGAATGCAACCACGAAAAGCACAGATACAGATGGGTCTGTAGTTATACCGGCACAAGAATGGGTAACTGTTTTGGCAGTAGAACGGATTGGTAAGGGAGACCTTTTTGTGGGAGGTTCGTGGGGATTTGTTTCTGGGTTGACGTTTCAGGGGCACAGAGAGTTTGTCGATAAGCTGCTTCAGTATGTATCCCGAAAGAAGACTACTATCCCCTTTTATAGAGAGGCATTCCAAGGAGCATCCATTGTTACAGGAGAAAAATGCAGACCAGAAGTGGACAGAAAAGGGGCAGAAATTCTCTGTAACATCCTTCATGGAGAAATCTCTTCTCAGAATACTCCTGCAGCTCCTACAGTCGTTGTCGGCGGGCCTGAAGTCAATCCACTCTTTGGAGAGATCAATCCGTATTTGCCCATCCAGTTTGGAAAAGATCACCACTGGTACATCACGAGAGATGGTCACACCTTCTACGGACAGGAATATGGTATCATTGCTGTGGTGACAGTTGAAGGTTATGACGTATTGGTGGTGGCAGGACTGGGTGGTACAGGTACTGCAGGAGCTGTCAACGTACTGGAACATATCGAGGATTACGCACTGGTGTACACCTACAATGAATACGGAGAAGCTGTTCTGATTAACGTCTCAGGGGATGTGAATCTCAACGGTATACAGGACACGTCTGAATCATGGGAGATACTCGTTTTGTAATTTTTTTTCTTTTTCTTTTTTTAGGGGATTCATATCACTTTATTGTGATGTAATTTTTTCACCATGTACCCTCAAAAATTTTATATCGTAAATAGTTATGAACCCACAAATATAAGGAGAAATTAACATAAATTGTGTGGTACTTTAAAACAACTTAGAAAAGCTGTAATTGAAAAGTGTTCCCAACCGAAAAGCTTTTAATGGACTTCCCCAAAGAGCGAGAAGAGGAGGTTCATCGAAATGGCTGACAATGTGGTCTACGTGGGAAATAAAGCACCCATGAATTATGTACTGGCTGTAATAACACTGTTCAACGAAGGGAACAAAACTGTTATACTAAAAGCTCGTGGAAGAGCAATTTCCACAGCAGTAGATGTATGTGAATTGACCAGAAACAGGTTCCTTTCTGAGTTAGAGGTGGAAAAAGTCGAAATTGGCACTGAGGAGCTTCCCCGTAGAGAAGGTGGAACAATCAACACTTCTACCATTGAGATTACCCTCTCAAAGTAGAGGAGGAGATGCATGAAGGCACCAATCTGTGATATATGTCTGAAGAGCGGCATACTCTGTTTAGGCTGTGAAGAAAAGTTGAAAAAAGGCGTGATAAGAGATCTGGATGTGAAAATATCCAAACTCCTGTACGAACTGGAGCAGGAGCACCACATCAGAGATATCACCTTTGTGAGAGCAGTGGAATCCAGGTCTTTGATCGTGATTATCGTTGGAGAAGGGGACATTGGCAATTTAATCGGGAAAGGGGGGAAAACAGTGAAATTTTTGCAGAGAGCCTTAAAGAAGAAGATTCGCATCATTGAAGATACAGATGATGTCAGAAAGATCACTCAGGATTTGCTGCACCCTGCACGAGTTATGGGAATGAATGTACTGTATTTGCCTTCTGGAGAGCAGAAGTACAAGGTGCGGGTGCCCAGAGAAGATGAACGAAGGATCCCTACCCACGTGCAATCTGCAGAAGAAATCATTTCCAAGCTAATCAACCTAAAGGTTCAGATAGCTTTTGAGTAGATAGTTATTTCATGAATTGAAAGTTTACAGAAAAATCTTCTTTGAACACTTTCATGACGATCTCACTGTTGGTGTGGGTCACGTGTTCTATGGCTGACAGTTCGCGAATGAAACTGAACAATTCCTTGCGGCTGGAAAATCGGATGATCAACACGAAATTGTAATCTCCTGTGACATCGTAGAATGCATGCACGTGAGACATCTTTTTCAGCATTTCAGAAACTTCCAAAACGTATTTCCCCGAGTCTAACCTGACCTGTATTACTGCAGTGAACCAGACATTTTCAAAGCTTTCCAGGTTTAATTTGATGGTATACTTCTCTATGAGGCCTTGCTGCTCCATTTTTTTGATTCTATTGTAGACAGTGGCTTCAGAAACTCCCACTTTGTGGGCAATCTTCTTAAAAGAGGTCCTGGAATTGTCTTGCAGCATCTCCAGAATTTTAAAATCAGTCTCATCAGGTATGCACATACTGGTAGTGTGAGAAATTACTTTATAAATGTTACCATTTTCTTAAGGAATCTTTAACTTGAACCCACTTTTTTTTTGGTTCCTTTAAGATTTAAGGGAAAACTTTATATAACAGCTTTCCAACCTGTCCCATGCTGAAGCGAGATGTACTCATCATTGGAGCAGGAATCGGTGGAATGCAGGCAGCTTTGGATGTGGCAGATAAGGGATTCAAAGTTGTCTTACTGGATAAATCGCCTTCTATTGGAGGTTCTATGGTTAAACTTGATAAAACATTCCCCACCAATGACTGCTCTATTTGTACTGCTGCCCCAAAAATGGTGGAAGTAGGGAGACATCCCAACATTGATTTGCTTACTTATGCAGAAATTGCACAAGTGGAAGGAGATGTGGGAAGTTTCAGGGTGACCGTGTGGAAAAGGACAGGGTATGTAGACCCTGCAAAGTGCACCGGGTGTGGTGATTGTGTGGACTGTTGTCCTGTAGAAGTCCCTAACGAATTTGATGCGTATTTGTCACAGAGGAAAGCTATTTTTCTGCAGTTCCCACAGGCTGTTCCCTCTGTGTATACTATTGACATAGATTGCTGTGTGGGGTGTGGAGCCTGTGCCCGAAACTGCGAGGCAGAAGCGATCAACTTTTTGGATCATTCTCAGGAAGTGGAGTACGAGGTATCTTCACTCATTGTGGCTACCGGATTTACTGTGCTGGAACCGACCGAGATGCTGTACGGGTACGGGGAGTATCCTGACGTGATTACTGCGCTACAGTATGAGCGGTTGTTGAGTGCTTCAGGGCCCACCCAGGGCGAAATTGTCCGGCCTTCAGACGGGAAGAAACCAAAAAGAGTTGCCTGGATTCAGTGCGTGGGGTCGAGAAGTCCCAAGTACGATCGGTTATACTGTTCCAGGGTATGCTGCATGTATGCCACCAAAGAGGCCATGATCACCAGAGATCACCACCCTGATATTGATACGACAGTTTTTTACTTGGATATGCGTGCTTATGGTAAAGGATTTGAAGAGTACTACAATTTGGCAGAAGACATGGGAGTGGAGTACATCAGGAGTCGTCCTGTAGAAGCTTTTAAAAAGGAAAATGGAAATATTGTGGTTGTTTACGAGAATACGTACACGGGAGAAGTTGAAGAAAGGGAATTTGATTTGTTAGTACTGTCCACTGCTCTTATCCCTTCACAGGTACGAAAGCTTTCCGAAATTTTGGGTATTGATTTAGATGAGAACGGATTTATAAAAGAAAAGGATGTGGTTTTCGCACCCTTTGAAACATCGAGAGAAGGTATCTACGTGGCAGGCTGTTCTCAGGGTCCTAAGGATATTCCCGATTCTGTAGCTCAAGCGTGTGCTGCAGCGTGTAAAGCGTTGATCGATGTGAGGAACAAGGAGCCAGAGAAAGAGAAGCATACAGTACAAGAGAAAGAACCTGGTGACAACCCACGAGTTGGGGTAGTTGTCTGCCACTGTGGAAAGAATATTGCAGGATTTTTAGACGTGGAAGAAGTTACTGAATACGCCAAAACATTATCCAATGTGGTCTATGCAGAGCATGAAGCCTTCGCGTGCTCAGAAGATGCGCAGGTCAGGATTAAAGAAGCTGTGGAAAAAAATGAGGTGAATAGACTGGTGGTGGCTGCGTGTTCTCCTCGAACTCATGCATTTTTGTTCCAGCAGACGCTGGCTGATGTAGGGTTGAACAAGTACTTGTTCGAGATGGCAAACATTCGGAATCACTGTTCCTGGGTCCACTCTTCTGACAGGGAAAGAGCTACAGAGAAAGCCAAAGACTTGGTGCGATCTGCAGTGAAAAAAGTGGGATTACAGGAACCGCTGCACGAAATGGAAATTGGAGTTTCAAAGCGTGCTCTCGTCATTGGGGGAGGAATTTCAGGCATGTCAGCTGCTCTGAACCTGGCCAGATTGGGCATGTATGTGTATTTAGTTGAAAAAGAGAAAACCCTGGGGGGGAATTTAACTAATGTGCACGTGCTGTTTCCATCAGATATTCCAGCCAAGAACGTGCTGCAGCCATTACTCAAAAAAGTGAAAGAAGAGTCTAACATTAAAGTATTTCTGAATACTACATTAAAGGATATATCAGGGTACATTGGTAACTACGAGGCAGTCCTAACCATGAAGGGGAAGGATAAAAAGATAGAATTTGGTACCATTGTGGTGGCTACTGGATTTTCTGAGGTTGAACCTTACGGAAAATATGGGTACGGAGAGCACAAGAATATTTTGACTGAATTAGAGCTGGAAAAAAAGTTAAAAGACAAAAAAGTCCCTAATTACAAAACTGCAGTATTCATCGGGTGTGCTTTATCCAGATGTGAGGAACGGCCGTTCTGCTGCAGAATTGGATGCGGCAACGCAGTAAAGAACGCAAAATTACTGAAAGAAAAAAATCCGGACGCACACATCTTTGTACTGTACCGGGATGTGCGAACCTTTGGCAAGAAAGAAGAAGAGTACTACGAGGATGTCCAAAGAAAGGGAGTAAAATTCTTGCGGTTTACAGAAGATAAAGAACCTGAAGTCGCTGTAAAGGATGGAAAGATCACAATAACTGTTTTTGATCAGTTTTTACAGGAAAATATAGAGCTTCCTGCTGATTTAGTGGTTTTGAATGCCCCCTTGGAAGGTGATGATACTGCAGAAGATCTGAAGAAGCTGTTGAAAATCCCTCTGGGAGAGGGGCGATACTTCATGGAAGCCCACGCCAAAATCAGGCCGTTGGACTTTCCCACTGATGGAGTCTACTTGTGCGGTGCAGCTCACTCCCCAAAGGGAATTGCAGATTCTGTGTCCCAGGCTGTGGGAGCAGCTTCAAGAGCAGCAGTCCCCATGATGAAAGGATGGGTCACTATAGAACCCATTACCTCCTTTGTTGATGCTGACCTCTGTTCCGGGTGCGGCATCTGCATACAAGTGTGCCCGTATTCTGCTGTTGAAAAGGGTGCAGATGGAAAGTCACACGTGATAGAAGCCTTGTGTAAAGGGTGCGGTGCTTGTGGTGCTACCTGCCCCCAGGGTGCCATCACCATGAAAGGGTACACCGATGCCCAGCTTGAAACAATGGTGGACACCCTGTTAGAGGTGAGCTCATGATAACAGCTGAAGAGATGGACTTTGACTTCACCGAAGAGATAGAAGAAGCGGTGGAACAAGGATTTTCTGCCTGTTTTCAGTGCGGCACGTGTACTGCTCGCTGTCCCTCAGGGAGAGTTTCCCAGTACAAATCACGACAGCTGTTCCACATGGCCCAACTGGGATTAAAGGACAGAATCTTTGAATCAGAGGATTTGTGGTCGTGCACGACGTGTTTGGCCTGCATGAAGAACTGCCCTTGGGAGGTGAAGACCACTGATGCTATCATTAAAATGCGAATGTTAGCTGCTCATTCTGGCCACGTGAAGCTTGAACACCAGCCGTTGATCAAATCGTTGTTATCCTATGACAATCCCTGGTTGCAGCCCCGATCGGGAAGAACGAGATGGGCGCGCAAGCTGGATTTGAAGGACATGTCAAAAAACCGGGGAGATGTTCTGTATTATGTGGGATGCACTGCAGGGTATGACCCCAGACTGTGGGAAATGACCAAGAGTGTCATAGAAATTGTCACGTCTGCTGGCGTAGATATTGGCTATTTGGGAAAGAAAGAAGAATGCTGTGGGGGTACAGTGCGAGGAATTGGACATCCTGACATCTTTGAGAGATTAGCCCGTGATAACACAGAACTGTTTGATAAATCAGGAGCTCACACTGTCATATATTCGTGCCCTGGCTGTTTGAACACGCAGAAAAATGCATACGCAACAATTCTGGATATAAATCAAAGAAGAATGCACTCGGTAGAATTCGTGGCAGAATTACTCAAAGAAGGGAGAATCCCCTTAAAAGAGATTGAAGCAGTGGTCACCTACCACGATCCCTGTCACTTGGGAAGGCACTGTAACATCTTTGATGCTCCTCGAGAGATATTAAAGTCCATCCCTGGTGTGGAGTTTAAAGAAATGCAGTTCATCAGGGAGAATTCCTGGTGCTGCGGGGCAGGGGGTGGTGTCAAGACTGGGTTCAAAGATCGAGCTGTAGACATGGCAGTGAGACGGTTAGAACAAGCAGAAGAGACTAGTGCAGAATACATTGTGTCTGCCTGTTCATTTTGTTATCAGAATCTGCTCGATGGTATTGCACGAAGTGGATCTCCATTGAAGATGATCGATATCATGGAATTAGTTAAGGAGGCGATGAAGAATGGTGGAGATTGAAGTTGATGAGGATTTATGTAAAGGATGCGGGTTATGCATCATGTTTTGCCCACAGAAGGTGCTCGAATCATCCGACACATTGAACAAGAAGGGGGTCTTCCCTCCCAAAGTGGTGAGAGAAGACCAGTGTGTTGAGTGCCGCTTATGTGAGTTGATCTGTCCTGATTTTTCCATATCTGTAACAAAAGAGGAGGATACCCATGGAACTGGAAGAAATCAAGAAAGTATTAGGGCCCAGAGTACAGTTTGAACAAGGAGATATCACCTGCGCGTACGGAGCATTACTAGCAGGGTGTACGTTCTTTGGCGGATACCCTATTACGCCAGCCACAGAGACTGCTGAAGCCATGTCCCAGTTGTTACCCCGAGTGGGAGGTGTGTACATCCAGATGGAGGACGAGATCGCTTCCATATCTGCAGTGATTGGAGCATCCTGGGCAGGAGCTAAAGCCATGACCGCCACATCGGGGCCTGGGTTCTCGTTGATGATGGAGAACATTGGGTATGCATGCATGTCAGAAACACCCTGCGTCATCGTGAATGTCCAACGCTCTGGACCCTCCACGGGACAGCCCACCATGGGTGCCCAGGGGGACATGCTGCAAGCGCGGTGGGGAACTCACGGCGACCACGAGGTTATTGCCTTTGCTCCCAATTCAGTGCAGGAAGTACTAGATTTAACTATCCACTGTTTTAACATGGCAGAAAAGTACAGGGTGCCTGTGATGCTGATGACAGATGCAGACGTGGGTCACATGCGGGAAAAGATTGTCATCCCTGACAAAGTGGAGACTATCAACAGAGTGCCAGTAACTATCGAAGAAGAGGAGTACGTGCCTTTCAGAGCGGGATACACCCACAAGGGGAGTCTCGTCCCTGAATTTGCCCCCTTCGGATCGGGATATAAAACCTACGTGACTGGGTTAACCCACGATGAGAGAGGGTTACCAGTAACTGATAATGCAGAAGTGCACACCCGGATGATCACCCGCATTGTGGAGAAGATCACAAAGAATAGAGAAAAAATCACCATGTACGAAGAGAAGTACACAGATGACTGTGACATTGCAGTGGTTTCCTACGGAATTACCTCTCGATCTGCCTTAACTGCTGTGGAGATGGCCAGAAACCAAGGGATCAAGGCTGGATACTTTCGTATGATCAGTGTGTGGCCCTTTCCCATAAAGCAAGTGAAGGAGCTGGGAGAAACAGTCAAGAAAATCTATGTGCCAGAAATGAATTTGGGACAGATGATCCACCCTATTAGAGAATATTCCTGTGCAGAATGTATTCCTGTGTCCAAGATTGGAGGAGAGGTACACCAGCCTACAGAGATACTGCATGCTTTGAAATGACCTGGTTCAGTTTGTTAAAATTCGGCTTGTTCAGCTTGTTCAACTGTTAAAATCATAGCATTACACAACCAGACTTAGAAACCACCACTGCAGAGCTGAACTCCTTTATCATCTCCACTGCTTTCATGTCAAAAACAGTGTAGATCATACCCCTGGTAACATCTGAAGAGACCACTTTCAAAAATACCAACAAGCAGTCACCCACCTCCATGATGACAGGGGTAGTGGGGAACAAAGAGCATAATGAGATAACTGATTGGTTGTAATCTGAAGAAAGCAAATAACAGTGACATAAATAATTGTTACATCCTTCAGGATAGAATTCTGTATGAAACGTACAGTGATCTTCCAAGGTCTTCATCCACTGTAAATAGGTCTCGTATCTTACTTTGATACTCCTTAGTAAGGGCGTTACCTTCTTTCTTACATTCACTTTAAAGGCGTGGTATAACTTCCATTGATCTTCTCCCCAGTTCAGTGATGGAGTTAGTCTTTTCTTTGATTCAGGTTCTCCTGGAGTAAACTTCTCTATTTGTTCATATATCTTTCTTAGACTTTCATCCCATGTCGTATATGTGACCTTTGGCGTGTACACGTTCCCCTTTACTCCCTGATATACGATAGATTCAAATCCCACTAATTGTGAGAAATCTAACTGTCTATCAGTAATGACCATGGTATTCCAGTTTCCAAAGGTCATTTCATGGTTCAAAACGTGAGGGAATCCCTTTAATCCCTTATACGCATGAGAAGGATTAGAAAAATTCATCAAGTACACGTATTCTTTGTAGTCTGAATGAGGATTCAAAGACATCCAGGGACCAATCAAAAAATTCCCGGCATACATGCTCTTTAGATACTCAGATACTGTGTTCCTGGACAATTTTGCATTCTTGGCTATCTTCTCAAGGTGCATGAAAGGATTCTCACTTAATTGTCCAGCAATCTTGCAGTATCCTTCAATTCTTTTCTTTTGAGAAACTTTGCCCATAGTATCACCTTTAAACTCCTTTTGTACAGAAATTCCCGCTCATCTGTGCCTTGACAATATACTGCTTCTCTTTCGAGTAAGGAGTCGTCGTCATGTCAACCAATCCTTTTGTGACATATACGTCAGTGATGTACTTTTTCACCTGTTCACAGTATAAAACTTCTCCGCGAAGCACATACGCAAAATAGAAGTTTCCACCATCGTTCTCGTATTCTGATGAAGATTGATTCTCATAAAGTGAGTAATAAGATTCATTCACTGCACACAAACATTTTTTCGAGTACGTGGGTTTAATAACCCTTAGAAGCCCTTTTTCCACGTACGTTCCAATAAGGTATTTTTTGATGTCTTCTATGTACTCGATTCTACCATATAGAATGTGGGTGACAGTGAAATGCTCGTGGAGGTATTCTTTCTCTTTTACTTTTCCATTGATCATACGCTCATCAGACATGTCTTTTAACCCCATAACCTGTGGTACCTCTCTATCGTTCACGTTATCATGCCTCCCCTGTGAGCGTGTACCACTTTGTGCAGATATGACTTCTGAACGTACAACGTTACCCTCTCTAACTTTTGATACATTCAGAACAGAAATTCTATTCCAGCCACTCAATCTGACAATATCTTCACTTTGTATTCTGTTGTCTCCACTTTCTATTACCAGAGACTGAATCTCTTTGTAACCTTCTTCCAATGGGTTTTTCGATACTATTTCAAGGACTTCTGCATAGGCTGTTTGCATTTGCATACCTCCTTTGTGCTCTCTTTCATCTTCCCCTGGAACTCTGAGGTATTGTACCTCATACGGTCTCTGTCAAAAAAGAACAGGTTCAGGATAAAAGACAGGACGGTAATCCCCGTTCTTATAGCGTTCTTTCATTCTCCCTTCATAGGAACTAAAGGATTGAAAGGGATATTTGCTCCTTTTGAGGGTGAAAATGTGTGAAGATACTGGGTTGTTCCCTCCCCTTTAGTTCTGTGTTTTCTCAGCGAAAGGTTTATATACTAATTTATCAAATTGAGTGTGATATTCCATGGCCACATCTACTTTATGGAAGCATACGAAAGATCCGTATGAACTATTCCAGTTAGTGTTAGAGAATCCAAGGATACCTCAAATCGAATTTGCCAGAATATTTCATGTGAATCGGAAAACTGCCAACATATGGTGGCATAACGCAATAGACTATGGTATCATCATTCCACCAGTTTTTAAAAGAAAATCTTTTCTGAACTTTCGTGAACACTTCTATTTTATTCGTGTTAACAATCCACACTCTCTGTATGAGAAATTCAAGGATTCTAAAGACATATCCTACTACTCAGTTCAAACAGGGTTTGCAAATTTCCAGATTATTGCTGAAAAACCTCTTTCTTTGAACCATGAAGTAGTTCTTTCAGGAGAAAGATCTGATTACTTTGTCAGTATTCCTCCAAACTGTACATTTGAGAAAAGTATATCTTTGATAGAAGAAAAACTCAAAAATCTGGATAAACGCGAACGTGAACCCACTCCCCTTGTCTACCATGCTGAGGAATACACACCATGGGATGAGCTTGATGAAGTTATCTATCAGAGATTATGCAACAGTTTGAGAAGTTCTTTTACGGACATAATTGAAACAACAGGTGCCTACTCTGATAAGATCATGGATTGGTTTCGAACCAGGGAGAAATTCGGCCAGGACATTGTTATGTTTTTTCCAAAAGGAGAAAGTGCTTACCTATTGTCGCTGTTTTGCATTGACACTGAGAAAGAAAATGACTCAATTTTGATAGATATTTTCTCTAAACTGCCTACATCAAACGTTTTTTACCGAATTGGAGAGAAATTGATGATGTCTATTTATCTTCCTTTTCTTCCTGGTGAAGGTGGAAGGTTCATTATACGTAAAACCTTAGACATATTGGAAAAAAAGGAGTTGGTAAGTAGTTATACCAACTCAATTGTAGAATATGGATACAGACCTTAACCAGGGAAGCCTCCACCACCGTCGAAGCCTCCCCCGAGAGGGTCTACCCCATCAAGGGGTTCAAAAGGCCAACCTTTCAATTCTTTCATGTTGATCACCTCATGAGTTATGGGATAACTAAAGTATAGAGTTTTCGCATACGGTTTGTAAGCATTTCTTACAGCTCATCAAAATTCTAAATTTGGTGCATAAATAACAAGCAAAATTATTGCACACCAATCTGAAGGAGCAGGAAATGTTTTTGGATACTCTCCTCAAATTTGTTACACGTGTAACAGTAAAAAACACAAAGGATTTTACTGCTATTCCCCCTCTTTCTTCCAGTTGTGTTAGTAACTGTAAAATTAATTAGTAGTAGATACGGAAGCTGATCGAAGTCATCAAGTTTCATATTATGGTGATAATACAAATTGCTTGACAATTCAAAAAAGCTTGAGATAGCAGCAGAATCGATAATGAACTTCTTACAGTATCAATAATGGGCTATAAAAATGCCGTATTGATTACTTCTTCAGGGTTTCCTGCTGTCAAAATGTGTAAAGGGTTTCCTTGCTTTTTCTTGAAATTTTGAATATGTAAATGTTTGTATCATAAAAGAAAGTTGGTTAAAATGTTGGATGAGGACTGACAAATAATGAATAAGGAGCAACATTAATAAGGGTCTCGCTCTAATAGATAAAAAGGATCTTTGAATGTAAACAGAGGTGGTTAACCTGTCTACTGTATCCAAAGGAAAGGAATTTGAAAACCAAGTCGCCGAACTCTATCGATTAATGGGATATGAAGTAAAGCAGAATGTTGGTATTTTAGGCCACCAAATTGATATCGTACTTACCTATACTATGCCAGGAGGAACAAAAACTAAAACTGCTGTGGAATGTAAATACATCGAAAAAGGAAATCTCAGAAAAAATGATGTATTGGAAAACCTACTTGCTTTAAAAGACCTAAAACGTGATTATAAGGTACAGCAATTAATCATAGTTACAACTACTGGCTTCGCTAAAGATGTGTGGGATACAGCAGAAGCTGACGATATTCAACTTTTAACATTTTGTGAGTTACAGCACCAAATAGTAAACTTCAACCAATATCTTGACTACCTCACAAAGAATTTTGAATCAGATGAGCTCAGCGAGTACTACATAGATCTCATTGCCCAAAATGATGAAAAGATGCCCAGTGAGATTTTTGATCCCATTGATGCATATGTTACCAAATGGATTAATAATGACACAAAGAATCATCTTTCAATTCTTGGAGAGTATGGAACGGGGAAAACCACATTTTGCAGGAAATTTGCACATGATTTAGCTGTACAATACAGTGGAGATCCATTAAATAACAGAATTCCTATCCTGATAAATCTAAGGGATTATTCCAAAGTAATGAGTGTCCGCCAGTTGATTACAGATTTACTGATTAATGAATATGGGTTTCAAGGAATTAATTTCTCATTATTCGAAAAGATGAACGAAGATGGGTTGTTCTTATTAATATTTGATGGCTTTGATGAAATGGCTCAGAAAGTCATCTTTGATGTGGCATATTCTAATTTCTCCAAGATTGCCGAACTGGCTAAGCCTAAAAAGAGTAAGGTAATGCTAACTTGTAGGACTGAGTTTTTCAGAACACATGAACAGGAAAAGGAGATTTTGCTTGACATTGATAAGCGCGAAAACTTTGGCATTATTTATTTGAGAGAATTTGACGATGAGCAAATCAAGAAGTTTCTACAAAAGAGGGTGCCTTTACTTGAGAAACAGAGGAAGGAAAAGGGCTGGGAATATTACTACCACGAAATCCAAGAAGTATTCGATTTAAAAGATCTTGCAAAGCGCCCTGTGTTGCTTGAGTTGATCGTGAAATATCTGCCTCAATTAGTCAAAAGGGGAGAGAGAATTAATGCCTCAACTTTATATGATACTACTATTCATGAGGAGATAAAACGCAGATTGAAAGTTGGAAAAACTGTTATCAAAAGAGACGACCGTTTAAAACTCATGAAGCTATTAGCAGCATGGATGTACAATAATGATAAACTATCTCTTTACTATGAGAATATACCAGAATTACTAGATCTAAAGGTACATTTTGATTTAAAGACACGAACTGATATAGAGTACCATCTTAATGATTTTTTGACATGTTCTTTCCTTAATCGTGATACAGAGGGTAATTATCGATTCTCTCACAAATCTTTTGTTGATTTTTTAGTTGCCTGTAAATTCAAAGATGATATCGAAAAAGATTACAAAAATGACTTTATTAAGAAGACGATTACCTATGAGGTAATGCAATTTATGAAAGATTTTGACGTTAATAAAGATAAGTTGTATGAATGGATAGAGTCAACAAAGAATAGATCTTTTTCTGAAACCCGGTGTTTAGGGGGGAATGCAGTTTCAATATTAAATGAATTTGGAGAAAATTTCAGCCGCAAGAAATCTGATTTCTCAGAGACAGTTTTAGATTATGGGAATTTTCGTGGAAATAACCTAAGAGGACTTAATTTTCGAAATTCCAGCCTAGAGTATGCTAACCTCAGCAATACAAATCTCGTTAATACCGATTTTTCTTTCGCCAACCTGAAGGGTATAACGTTGGGGGAAATGGAGGACATATCTTGTGTTTGTTGGAGTCCTGATGGAAAATACCTTGCCAGTGGAAGTGGAGGTGGGACGTTGAAGTTATGGTCCAAGGAGAATTTTGATGAGTTCAATGCCTCTAGATGTCATGCTTCTTCTGTTCATGATATAGTATACAGTCCTGATGGAAAATACCTTGCCAGTGGGAGTGGAGACAATACAGTAAAAATATGGGATATGAATGCATTCAAGGCAATTGCTACTCTCAAAGGTCATACCATGGCAGTCTATAGTATAACCTACAGTCCTGATGGGAAATACCTTGCCAGTGGGAGTCGAGACAATACAGTAAAAATATGGGATATGAATGCATTCAAGGTAATTGCTACTCTCAAAGGCCATCTCAGGAGTGTTTTTTGCGTAGCCTACAATCCTGATGGGAAATATCTCGTCAGTGGAAGTAGCGATACGATGATAAGAGTGTGGGAAATGAATACATTTAAGGAAATTGATATTCTTAGTGGACATGCTGCTAATATTGAAGCTTTAGCCTACAGTCCTGATGGAAAATACCTTGCCAGTGGAAGTCGAGACGAAACCATAAAAATATGGGATATGAATGCATTCAAGGTAATTGCTACTCTCGAAGGTCATACAGATGTTGTTTCTAGTATAACCTACAGTCCTGATGGGAAATACCTTGCCAGTGGAAGTCGAGACAATACAGTAAAAATATGGGATATGAATGCATTCAAGGTAATTGCTACTCTCGAAGGTCATACAGATGTTGTTTCTAGTGTAACTTACAGTCCTGATGGAAAATACCTTGCCAGTGGAAGTCGAGACAAAATTATCAAAATCTGGAATGCAAATCTAAAGAGCAATGAATTTGGGAAATGTCAGCGTACTATAAAGCAGCAAATCAACTGCAAGGGAATGAATTTAAGGGGTGTAAGAGGTTTGGATAGTAGAAAGATTCACTTTCTTAAAAGTTGGGGTGCAAAAGATTAGAAAAAGAACCAACTAAAGTCCTTATAAATCCTTCTTCTTTGCACCGACTTCTTGCCGGTGATGCACCCTCACAACTAACACAACAGACAACCCAATATATCCAAGACGTTGTGAAAAAATTGCTTCCAATGATATGATCTTAATGACTCCAAACCCTTAAAAGGAAAACCACATAAGTACATGTAACTCAACTAAATATCGAACACACCAAGTAATAAGTGGTGAATCTAGATACCTGAGACAAAGTAACAGAAAGAGAGGGATAGTATGGTTGTCCGTTATCATGTATTGTTTGAGTGCAAAAATGGTGAAGTGGTTATAACCCGGGAATCCAATGAGAGTACGGAAAAAAGTAGTATCCTTATAGAGGAAATCTCCCAAATCCAAGAGATGTGCCAGCACTTTAACTGGAGCCAATCTGAAAGGTTATCCCAACAAATTGGTGAAACCCTTTTCAGTCTCTTGAATGGTAACAATGTACTGGTACAAGCTTTGAAAGAGGCAGATCTCCATGGTGAACCCCTACAGCTCTTCATAGAAAAAGAAGACACAGAGAAGGATTTTATACCTGATTTACCCTTTGAATTGTTGTATGATTCTAAATTTCTAGTTCCTTCAAAAATTCATATAATACGTCATGTGTCTGACTATGGATCAAAGAAACCAGTTAAATCTAAAAAACGTCCTCTCAAGGTATTATTCATGGCATGCTCACCTGAGGGGGTTACACCAGTTTTGGATTATGAGAAAGAGGAAGAAATCGTTTTAGAGGTCACTAAAGAGTTACCTGTAGAAATTGATGTGGAAGATACTGGCTCTTTGCAGGGGTTAGCTGACTGCCTTGAACAGAATGAGTACGATGTCATCCATTTGTCTGGCCACGCAAACATTGAGGATGGAACACCATATTTCTGCATGGAAGATGAAGAAGGATTCCTAGAAAAAGTTACTCCTTCTCAGTTACAGGATATCCTTAATGAGAGTTTAAAGCGGCCGAGATTAGTCTTTTTGTCTGGGTGCAGAACAGGAGAAACTCTAGGTGCTGCTGTCTCTTTTGCTCACTATTTGGTAGCAGAACACAGTCCTACAGTAGTGGGATGGGGGTTACCAGTGTCAGATCCTGGTGCCACCCTTGCTGCTACCAAGTTGTACCGTGAGTTGAGCAGAGGGAAATCTATTATAGATGCAGTGTTTTCTGCTCGTCAGGTATTGTACAAGAGTGATTTTCCTGATTGGTCTTTGCTTCGTTTATTTTCGGATGGAACTCCTTTAGATGTTCCTCTGGTGGAAAAGGGACAAAAGAAACAGGTGAAAGCACGAGATATTCAGTACGCATACTTAGAGAACAGCCAAGTGAGGGTTTTAGAGAAAGGGTTCATTGGTAGGAGAAGGCAGATCCAGAGGGGAATTAGAATTTTGAGGAAGGATAAGCAAAAAGTTGGGTTACTTTTGCATGGAACAGGCGGGCTAGGTAAAAGCTGCTTAGCTGGTAAGTTCTGTGATCGGTTCAAGGATTACGCATTAATTGTTGTCCATGGTGAATTGAACGCAGTCACGTTTTTGGAAGCATTAAAGCAAGGATTTATGCGGACAAAAGATGAAGAAGGACTACAAATACTGCAAGAGGAAAGAGAAATTCCTGACAAGATCATGCAGTTATGTTCTTCTTGTTTTCAAAAGAAAAATTATCTTATTGTACTGGATGATTTTGAGAAAAACCTTGAAACGTATGAACAGGGCACCCCAGTAGTTTCCGGGGAGGCTGCACCCATATTAGGGACATTAATGCTGTGCTTGCCCTTGGCTGTCAAGATGAGTCAATTGATTATCACAAGTCGGTATACATTCCCTTTTACCGTACAGGAAAGGGATCTTGTCAAAGAGAGGCTTGAATTCATTGGGTTGACCAGTTTTCGGGGTGCTGATGAGCGAAAGAAGATTCTTGAACTCGAATATATTCGGAAATATCCTAAGGAGAATATTCGTCAAAAACTGATTGAAGCAGGACGTGGCAACCCCAGATTAATGGAGGCTTTGAATACGTTGTTAAAGATACAAAAAGGTATAGATGTTGAAGCTTTACTATCACGAGTTCAGGATGAACAGGAGGAATTTGTGCAGGATCTTATTTTGAGGGAGATACTAACGAGTCTGCCACAGGATTTCCAAAAGGTTATACAGTATTCATCTGTCTTTGGGTTACCCGTCTTGAGAAAAGGAATGCAGTTGGTCTGTAAGGATGTGGAAGGCTGGCAGTCATTTATAGATCTGGGGGTCCAGTTAAGTTTAATGGAAGAGGATAAAAGCGGAGATGTAACCTACTACTGGGTGACTCCGTTATTGAGAGAAGAGATCTTCAAAGAACTGAATGAAAGAGAGAGAAAGAGATGTCACATAGCTGCTGTGTTGTATTACCAAAAATTCCTTTCGATAATTGAGGCGTATTTGCCAATATATGCTTCTGAATTGATTGATCATGCTCTAAGATGCAGAATGGATGAGATTGCCCTCGAAGAGGGAAGAAAATTGCTATTCTATTTACGTAACTCTCTTGCTTATACCGAAGCCCTCTCCAAGGGGAACTATATCCTTTCTCAACTTTCAAAATTGAAGAAAAATGAAAAACTTGCTGTATTTCTGTCAGAACTGGCTTGGGTACATTATGATATTAGAGACTCGCAAAAGGCTATAGAATACTATGAACAAGCACTCTCGATCGGTATAGATGTTTACGGGGAGAAGCACCCCTATGTTGCTACAACACTCACGAACGTGGGGTCAGCCTGGGGTATCCTTGGAGATTTCAGGAAAGCTATTGGCTATTACGAGAAAGCGCTCGCAGTTGGTAGGGAAGTATATGGAGATAAGCATCCAGAAGTAGCGAGAAACCTCAACAATCTGGGTGGAGCCTGGGAATCTCTTGGAGATCCAAAGAAAGCTATTGACTACTATGAACAAGCATTAAGAATTGATAAGGAAATCTACGGAGAGAAACATCCTGATGTGGCAGCAATGCTCGGCAATCTGGGTGGAGCCTGGTATTCTCTTGGAGATCCAAAGAAAGCTATTGACTACTATGAACAAGCATTAGAAATCGGTAAGGAAATCTATGGAG
>Ga0209636_10002638_pt1 | contig 18306 bp, 16 predicted proteins | sample DeeMarSWOR152_54_FD_187464 | JGI IMG/M metagenome (GOLD analysis project Ga0209636, IMG submission 187464) | Marine sediment microbial communities from White Oak River estuary, North Carolina - WOR-1-52-54 (SPAdes) (version 2) | ecosystem: Environmental > Aquatic > Marine > Intertidal zone >... | reverse complement strand
TGCGTATGAGGTAATTGGTGTGAATGAAGCTACTACAAAAAGCGATGATGGACAATTAAAGGTCTTTGGTAAATGGACAATATCATCAATAGAAGTTAGAGACCCCGGACTAAATAGATACATGGGCCTATACCATTCGATTGTTCCAAAGAGCGGCGGTAAATTTTCAAGCAGCCCCCACGGAAAATCTAAAATGAATATAGTTGAACGACTCATAACAAAACTTATGGTACCTGGACACAGAGGCAAAAAGCATGTTATATCATCTGGTCGTGCGACAGGTAAATATCTTAAGCACTACAAAACAGTAAAAAAAACTTTTGAAATTATTGAAAATAAAACGCAAAAAAACCCTGTGGAGATTCTAGTAAGGGCAATCGAAAATGCCGCTTTACGTGAGGAGATTGCGGCATACCAAGTCGGTGGGATAATAGTACGAAGGGCCGTTGTGACAAGCCCCCAAAGACGTGTCGACCTTGCATTAAGAGTTATAGTGCAAGCGGCATATAGGAGAAGTTTCGGCGGTTCTGATTCTATGGCAAAAACCCTAGCCAACGAATTGATAGCAGCTGCCGCAGGCGATTCTTCAAAATCTGAAGCTGTTAAAGAAAGAGAAAGAATAGAACGCGAGGCAGAAGGAGCGAGATGAAGCAATACGATTAGTTTAAACCTACAAATATGCTTAAATCGTGGTTATCATGGCAAAGGAAGATGTCGTTGAAAGGCTAAAGAAAGTGATGAACACTCCAAAGCAAATAAGAAACGTCGCCACAAGTTCGCATGTGCACCACGGCAAGACCGCACTTACAGATAATCTGATGGGCGGAGCTGGCATGCTTTCTGAAAAAGTGGTGGGCGACACGGAGAGCGGAATGTTCACGTGGTTCGATGAACAAGAACGCGAAAGGCAACTTACTATATACGGTGCAAACGTCAGTATGGTGCACGAGTATGAAGGAAAAGACTATATAATTAACCTCTTGGACACACCGGGCCACGTGGATTTTGGTGGTGATGTTACAAGGGCGATGCGGGCAGTAGACGGTACGATCGTACTTGTTTGTGGGGTGGAAGGGATAATGCCCCAGACAGAGACTGTTTTTCGACAGGCACTGCGAGAGCGCGTGAAGCCAGTGTTGTTTATAAACAAAGTTGACAGGTTGATACGCGAGCTTAAGCTAACGCCGGAGATGATGCAAGAGAGATTTACAAAAATTATAGAAGATGTCAACATGCTTATTAGGAAATATGCAGAAGACGAATACAAGAATAAATGGACGGTTAATGTTGCAGACGGAAGCGTTGCTTTTGGTTCTGCAACAAGGAAATGGGCAATATCAATACCTTATATGAAAGCGACCGGTATTACTTTTAAAGATATAATTGATTTGACGATGCAAGACAACGAGGACGAGCTATCTAAGAAGGCCCCATTGAATAGAGTAGTACTAGACATGATTATAAAACACCTTCCAAACCCAAAGGATGCACAAAAATATAGACTTAGCAAGATATGGAAAGGCGATTTGGACAGCGAGATGGGAAAGGACATGCTGACATGTAATGCACAAGGAAAACTTGCCATGATAGTTACGAAGATGGTTCCAGATCCTCATGTAGGATTTGTTGCGACCGGGAGATTATTTTCAGGAAGCATATATAAGGGCATGGACGTCTCTTTACTCGGACAGCACAAAAGAGAGAAGATACAGCAGGTCGCTATATATAAGGGCTTACAGAGAATATCAGCCGACGAGATAACAGCTGGTAACATAGTTGCTATCGTAGGCATACCTGACGCATTTTCTGGCGAGACTGTTACAAATGCAGATAACATTATGGAGCCATTCGAAGAGATTAAACATATATTCGAGCCTGTTGTGACGAAATCTATAGAACCAAAGAATCCTATGGAATTACCAAAATTGATAAATACCTTAAAGCAACTGGGTCGTGAAGATACAACGCTTCAGATAAAGATAAACCAAGAAACAGGCGAATACTTGGTTTCAGGCCTCGGTGAGTTGCACATCGAAGCAAAAGTCGAAAACAAATTGAAGACTTTGGGCATAGACGTTGAGATGTCAAAGCCGATTGTCGTATACAGGGAGACTGTTTTTGGGGCATCGCCGATTATAGAAGGCAGGTCGCCAAATAAACACAATAAGTTTGAGATTGTTGTAGAGCCCTTGGAAAAAGGAGTATACGACGCGATTCTTGAAGGCGAACTTCCAGCCGAATTCGAAATGAAAGGGAAGAAAACAGCCCTTGCAAAACAGATTTCTGAGCATGGGATGAATTACGACGAAGCGAAGAATCTTGTCCTTGTACGCAAAAAATGTGCTCTGATTGACATGACAAAGGGAGTTCAATACCTCAACGAGGTTATGGAACTTATAAAAGAGGCCTTTGTTAACATAATAGACGAAGGGCCTCTGACACGTGAACCATGCACAGGTGTAAAAGTAAAGCTCATTGACGCATCTTTGCACGAAGATCCTGTACATAGAGGGCCAGGCCAGATAATCCCAGCCTTTAGGCATACAATAAGAGCAGCTATGTTGCAGGCAGACACTTCGCTACTTGAACCTAAACAGATGATAAGAATCGACGCGCCTGAAGAATTGATAGGCGTAGTTACTAGAGAAGTGGAGAACAGAAGAGGCCAGATTCAGAACATAGAGACTTTCAGAGGGGCTACGGTTGTCACAGCTAAGATTCCTGTCGCAGACATATTTGGGCTTGACGCTTCGTTGAAATCTGCAACTAGCGGCCGCGGCTTCTACAGTGTAATAGAAGTTGTTTTCGAAAAAATACCAAAATCGCTGAAAGACCAAGCTATATTATCTGTTAGGAAAAGAAAAGGATTATCAGAAAAAGTGCCATCTGCAAGTAGCGAGGAGTGACATGAAAACCAAAAAATGGAAGAATCACAAGTACTTTGGTTTGTCTGAAAAATTCTACAAAGAAAATCAAAGACTGTTTCTTAACTTTTTCATCCAGAGAAAACCAAATTCAGCAAAAAATGGCCTGAAACTTCTAGATTTAGGATGCATGGGCGGCGAGTTCACAAAAGAAACAGCAAAAGTTATCGGAACAGACCGGACTTTTGGTATAGAGATAGTAAAGAAATATGCAAACGATGCCCGTAAAAGAGGGATAAAAGTCAAAAAAGGAGACTTGAACAAAAGATTCCCGTACCCCAGTAAGTTTTTCGATGTCATTTCGGCCAATCAGGTATTGGAGCATCTGTGGAACACAGACAATTTCTTCAAAGAAACAAATAGAGTGTTAAAAAAAGGAGGATATGCTGTAATATCTGTGCCTAACCTTTCGTCATGCCACAGCATCTTTTTCATCCTTCTAGGTCAACAGACCCCTGTTCTGCATTTGGTACCGAAACAAGTCGGTAATTTCTTGAGCGGAACTAAAATAAGGCAACCAGAACACATGAAAGCATTCAATGTACCGGCCCTGATGGACCTGGCAAGACTGTATGGGTTTAAAGTTGAAAGGCTAGAAGGGTTCGGATTTTATTTTTTGCCAATGTTTCTCCAAAAAATCGTATCAAAATTGATGAAACGTTATACTGTTTTCTTGACCATGAGGATAAGAAAGGTTAGAGATTACAAAAAAGGCCACTGATTACAAAAAGGACCAATTTTAGAAAATATATTTAAATATTTCTGTTATTATTAGTATAATACAATTGGCGGTTATTCGATATACGAATAAAAACGTTGAAAGATAAAAATAGAAAATTGGAGGTGTAAGGATGCCAGCAAAACCACACATAAACCTGATGACAGCAGGACACGTAGACAGTGGTAAATCTACTCTACTTGGTAGACTATTATACGACTCAGGTGCGATACGAGAAGAGGAAATGAGAAAACTAAAGTCTACAGCCGAAGAGTTGAAAAAGGAAACCTGGGAGTTTGCCTACGCTGTAGACACAACAAAAGAAGAGCGATCCAGAGGTTTGACAATCGATATAATGCACAGGCCTTTCGAATCTAAGAAATGGTTCTTTACCGTTATAGATGCTCCAGGTCACAGAGATTTTGTCAAAAACATGATAACAGGTGCCTCACAAGCAGATGCTGCGATATTCGTAGTTTCGTGCAAACAAGGCGAAGGCGTCCAAGAGCAGACAATAGAGCATGCACAGCTTCTGAAAGTCCTAGGAGTCGGCCAATTGGTCGTTGCTATGAACAAGATGGATACAACGAACTATGACGAAAAGAGATACAATGAGGTCAAAACAGAGGTTACGAAGCTACTTAAGAACCTCGGTTATAAAACCGAAGAAATACCCTTTGTGCCAGTGTCTGCTTACGTAGGCGATAATGTTGTGAAGAAGTCTGAAAAGATAGGATGGTACAAAGGCCCTACACTCTTGGAGGCATTAGACGCCGTTATTAAGGAACCTGAAAAACCAACTAAGAAAGCATTACGTGTGCCTATACAGGACGTCTATACGATTACAGGTGTAGGTACTGTACCTGTTGGTCGCGTAGAGACTGGAGTTATGAAAATAGGCGATAAACTAGTATTCATGCCTTCTGGCACAACAGGTGAGGTTAAATCTATCGAGGTACACCATCAACAGATACCCCAAGCACAACCAGGCGATAATGTCGGATTCAATGTACGTGGTATAAGTAAGACTGATGTCCGACGCGGTGACGTCGCAGGTCACCCAGACAATCCACCAGCGGTTGTTAAGGAATTCATAGCACAGATAGTCGTCTTACAGCACCCAACAGTCATAACAGCAGGTTACACACCAGTATTCCATTGTCATACAGCGTCTGTAGCGTGCAGGGTAGAGGAAATAACAGCAAAACTCGATCCTAAAACAGGTCAAGTAATACAGGAGAAACCTGATTTCATAAAGACAGGAGATTCTGCAAGGATAAAGGTAATTCCAACTAAACCAATGGTTATAGAGAAGCATGAGGATTTCCCAGAACTGGCAAAGTTCGCTATCAGAGACATGGGGACAACTGTTGCCGCAGGTATATGTCTAGATATTGTAAAAGCAGATTAGGCGTTTGAAAATACAATAAAACGTAGAAACTTGGGTTGCTTAAAGCAACCAAATCTTATTTTATTCGACTTCTTATTCGATTTTATTAGAATTTTTGAGTAAAATTAGTTGGAATAACAAAGTTGGAATAATAATTTACTCTTCTTCAGTCGGCATTTTCTTGGTTGGTGGTTCAGGTTCCGGTACGCTTGATTTTAGGAACTCCGGCCTTTCTGGGGCTGCAAATTGCGTACCAGTATCTAGATCAGCTTCGGCCATATCTGTGGCTGGGGTTGGTGCAGGTGGCAGTCCAGATAAACCAATCCTACGTTCTGAAAAGAGCGCTTGATATGACGGGGCCTCAAAATCTATGCCATGCAAGTCAGGTGTAAGAAGAGCTGGGGGCATATCTCTTCTTTTTCGTCGGCCTAGCTTCTTCGCAAGTCTTGAGAATATGTTACCCTTTTCTTCGTATGGAACGCCAATTAAATTAGCGCCCAATTTAACAAACGATTTACTTACTCTACTATCCCGCTTAAAAATCACTACCGGCAACTTCTCGACCAAACTTTTATTTATAACTTTATCGTATGGTATCGAAGCAATCACAGGAAGCCTTGTAAGTTGTTCAACTTCTTGAGAAGACATCTCATATTTTTCTTTATCTACCATGTTTAGAACTATACCCAAAGGTTTTATTCCTATCTCATTAACAATTTCCATAGTCCTTATTATATCCATAACTGACGGAACATAAGGGGTTGTAACGAATAAAACTTCATCGGCAGCTTTGAGTGTTGCTACAGACTCGCGACCAAGGCCAGGAGCGCTATCTAATAGTATTATTTCATTTTCATTTGCAATTGGGTCTATCTTCTCCCTTAGTTTGGTTATATCCACCCCGTCTAAATCGCTTATAGAAAGTGACGCCGGTATGACTTTCAGCCCACCCACATGTTTATACACAGCTTCTTTTATCGAAACTTCGCTTCGCAAGACCTTGTTTAGGGTTATCGGAGAATAATACATACCAAGGTACATCCCCAGGTGTGAAGTAGTAACATTACAGTCTATAAGTGTTACCTTCCTTTTGAATCTATGAGCCAATATTGTGGCCAAATTCAAAGCGACAGTGGTCTTCCCTACACCTCCTTTTCCAGAAGCGATGGCAATTATTCTAGCCAATTCATCACCCAGTCCTAATACTGACAATTAATAGATTGGATTGCGTGATATTTAATTTATTTGTTGCCTATATGAAACATTGAATGAAGTATTATGAAGAATTGATGAACTATTTTTGTATCAGTCCCTGTCCTTTGTGTCATTCCTCTGTTTTAGATTCCTTTTTTTTCCCACCAACTAAGGCGCCAAACACACCGCTAACAACCTTCTTCCGCAACATTGGCAGGCCTGTTTTTGGGTTTTCCACAACTTCGTACCCGCCTGGTAATGCTGGCAAAGCATCAGTAGGGTCTTTAGAAAAATAGTATAGCACACGGTTACCTTTCTTACTCATATGTAGATAGTAATTTACACCATTCTTCGATTTGTGAACATACAGTCCTAAAAAAGCCATAAAATCACCATAAATTATTTTCAACCCCGCAAGCTTAATCGTTACCTATATTTTAATTGTCGCCTATACGCTTTCGAGGCCTGCTGCAGCTTCTTTTAATGCCTCTGGCCTTCTCTTCCTCCTCCTATTCCAGAAGAATATAAAGAATATACCTATTGCTATCAATCCCTCTACAAGCAGCAAAAGAAGCGGATAGTAAGCAGGTGGCCTGTATACGTATAACATAGAGCTGGCCAGATGGAACACAGCATCTTCTAAATACTTGATCGTATTTTCCAACTGCTTTTCGGTATTATCGAAATCCTGTGTTTGCAGATATCTTTTGGCCGATTCCAAACTGGTTTTCGCATTATTCAGGCTCTCATTGGCCAAACTGACATCGTACCCGTCTAAAGATGCGGTGTATATCTCACTTTCTATACGGTCTATCAGATATTCGTAGTTCAATATCAAATCTTGAAAATATTTTATAAGAGAGATGTTTGAGGGCACTACTACAATGTCCACAATACGAGACTCTTTGAGTTCGTTTGTTGTTAATTCAAGTTCTATAGGATACACTCCTATAGAGGTATTTTCTACCACATCTACGGTTATTAAGAATGAAGTTGATTTGTTCAATCCCAATTTAGCCACGACTTTGGGATTTATGTTTACGTTTAATACATTGGGCGCAGATATATAGAACCTAAGGTTGTTTAATGCCCTCTCTCCAACATTTTTTATTTCAACTCCAAAGGTCCTAGACCCACCTTCTACTATTGTTACATTATCAGGGACTTCCATAATGACCTTTGCAATACCCAACGTGGTTGTTACTGCAGGTCCGGGCGCCGGCACACCCGGATAACTGACAGTTGTTGTCGGGTACACTGTTGTATATACGTAAAAGGAACCCCACTCCTGGGCCACCTTAAGTTCGTAAGGCACTCTTACTTTAATATAGTAAAGGCCGACTGCTGGTGGTTTAAAGGCTGTTCTAAAGCCTCTTCTTCCACCCGGCTGCAACGGCACCTCTATATCATAGTAAGATATCTGCAAGTCCATCTTACTGACGTTATAAAAATATATGTGCTCTTCAATTTTGGCAGTATAATTTTCTGTCCCAATATTTATGAATTCTGCATAGATGTGCTGTACTTCTCCAATTTCTAGCAAGATATCGTATGCCAGTATTATTTTACCGGCAAGCCAGCTATTAATAGAGACTTCTAAATCCGTAATTAGAGCTAGACCAGTTATTTCTACTTTTAACATTTCGTAGTTTGATACAACAATCATAGTCATTAGTACGATCAGGACAATTGCTGCGAACCGCCTTTGCGAGATTTTTCGCATAAATATTATATGTGAATAAAATGACTAATATTATCACAAAGTTACCATAAGGCTGACTCACGTCTTCTGAGTCTATTGATAATTCTCTCAAAGAATCCAGGATTCCTATAAAATCTTTTTGGGGTGAATGCAAAATTTGGCAGCCCGGATAGCCTCGCAGCGATTCTGAAAATAGCCAAAGAGGCCGGCGCCCCATCTTTTGAAAGGACTATCAGACTTCTTCTGTTAGAGCATTCGAGAACACTTTCGTCTTCCGGCACAACCCCAACGACCGGTAGCTCTGTAAATCCTCTTATCTCGTTAACAGTGATTTCGTATTTTTTATTTTTTAACCTGTTAACGATTACCCCGATAATAGAAACGTTCTGCTTTCTGAGCTTTAGCGAATTAATAAGATGTTTGGATTTCACGATGTCGACAAGGGAACTTATATCTGGATTAGCAACAAACAACACTTCGTCTGCAGCTTGTAAGGATATCAATGCTTCTTTACCTAGGCCAGGAGCGGAGTCTAGAAGGACGATGTCAAAATCTGAAAAACCAGCTTTCAAACTGTTTTTGAAGTCCTTTATATTAACGCCGGCAATATCTTTTAAATTTAGCGAACTCGGAACCACTTTTAGTCCGGTAACGTGTGTATATACAACGCCTTCTAATGGGACTTCGTTTCTTAAAAAGTTGTTCAACGCCATAGGATGTGGATATGTACCAAACAATATTCCAAGATGGGATGTAGTCAGATTACAATCGATAATTGCGACTCTTTTACCTAATAGCTGAAGGGCAACTCCCAAATTTGCACAGATTGTCGTTTTTCCGACACCGCCCTTCCCAGACGCTATTGCGATTATTCTTACCAATTTTAACATCTCCAAATTCTATGCTATCAAATATATTCTGGCTTCAGTTGCGTAAACCGTACTTTTTGAACCAAAGAATTTTTTGTAAATTAAATATATTAATGATACCGAGAGCAATGATATCACTGTAAGGGTAATTAAACTATTTTCAGTTATATAGGACAAAAGGCCTGTAATTGGATTACCAGTTTTGCCTGCTTCGTTTGAACTAGACTCGTTTAAACTATTGTGGATTTCATCAGCTCCCACTAAATCACCATCATATGTTTCTTCAGTTTTAGGGACATTAACTTCTGACTCTATTTCACCATTACCAGATTTTGTTGCACCGGCCCCCTCTAGTTTAGAAATTTCACCAACTTTGACTTTTAATAAAAATGTTTTTTCTGCGTTTACGTTCAAGAAAGTTCCTTCAACTTCTTCACCAGCAGATTTCACATTCAACAAAATTCTGTATTCGCCGGGTTCTGTGTCGTCTGGTACACTTACAAGCACAGTGACGACTTTGGCCTTGACATATTCGCCTCCAATTAATACGTACTCGTCTCCCAAAAACTCAGATTCGAGGTTAAAACTTTTTGGGTATGTTATAAAAAACTCTTCTGGGTAATCACTCATAAATAAATAAAACTTTATATTATCCTCACTTCTGCTGAAAAACAGTATCTCAAAACCTCCATTTTCACCAGGCCGCATATTTATTGTAGCTCTTTTCGGATATCCCCCAAAACCTGCTGAAATCCCAAATCTTGGAATAAAGACTAAACTGACAAAAGCGAAAATAACAAGCATCGTAGTCATCTTACGAGTATCTGCATACATTCCAATCTCTTTCAACTCTAGATTCATCAACATAATGTCGGCCTCAATGACGAATTCAAACAAAACGTTATATTACCTTCATACTCCCCTGCGTATACGATTGGGACATCTAGAAAATAATATCCGGTAGCATTTGTAGAGCCTGGCACATCTTTTTTAAATGTAGAGTTACCTTGCGAGAATGAGTTACTAATCCTATAGGAGCTGCCAAAGTCATCTGTAACATTGTTGAAGCTTATGTTACTATATAATATGTAGTTAGATCCTTTTACGAGATTTGTAGACTTTATCCAGATGTTCGATGTACATGTCCCATAATTTGTCACATTATATAAGTCATCAGAATTTTTTAAAGCGGCATTGCCAACTGTATGTGGTAGAACAGTCCCAAATGAGATATTTGAAAATTGTATGGCGATTTCTTCTATACAGGGCGCAATGGTAAGCGTGACATTGTCTGTATGGTTGTCTTCGATGTTGGTGTCTGATGAGTTGAATAACACACCCAGTTTCCAAGCAGAGTCTATGCTGCCAGTAGCATTTATTCTCCATGTAATATTACAAAATTCATTTTCTTCCAGCTGATTTGTTGGGCAGGCTTTTTTGGCCGCTGGCGAAGATTCGTCTATAAATAGTGGAACATCGCTATATGTTACATTCACAGGCGTGTCTGGATTACTTGAACTGAGATTGTACTGTACTGTGCCGTAAACATCGCTGCACGCCCCTCCCCTGCAATATACTGTTGCATTGACATCGAATATATCATATCTTTCTATTAATGTGTTTCCAGGTGGTAAGACCAAATTAACTTCTAAATAAACATCGCCTCCACCCCCATAACCGTCGAAGCTGGTGACATTGAAGAAAACATACGTCTCGTTGCTTTTGGCATTGTAATCTGCAGTATCATTAATTTCCCAGTCAGCTACATTTTGGCATAATCCTTCAGTGTAATTCCACGCATCTTTGCAATGAAAGATATTTGTTACTGTGAAACTTTCGTTGGGTATGTAAATAGTAGCATACGAATAACTCAAACCACTATCGTTAAAGGCGAATATAGTGGTGATTTTATTAAATCCTGATGGTAGTTCTTCCGAATAGTCCTTTACAGTTTGGCTTGTTCTGTTAAAGCTGCTTGTAATGTTCAAATTCACTATCTTCACTGTGAGATTTTCACTGTTTATTTTCTCAGTCATTTCTAAACTATAGTTTCTGTATTGTTCTAGATTGGCACTTAACTCGCCAACTCCAGAACTTACAACATCGTTGCTTGAATTGTAGACTCTTATATATGCGTTGGACATATCTCCAGTAGAGTTGTAAATAGTTATGTTGACTTCTTTCTTAAATGGGGTGACTTTCACATACCAATTTTTTGTGGCTGTGGTATAATTTGAATTAGTAAAGTTTGCTTTCCATGTCCAGTTTCCTAAATTAGTCATATTTGTCATGTTTTCAAATTGAGGAGGGCAGCTACCAGAATCCCATAATTTATAACTATCGTCAGAGAAATTGGTATGCAATCTAACGACCCCAGAAGTAGGTACATTCAAAACTATGGTGAAATTGACGTTTTGATATTGTTCAATAGTTTTATCGGATTGCTCACCATTCACATACAAATCTATGTCCGTTGACCCGTTCTTTTCGATCACATATTTCCACTGATCAGTAGAATTCTCATTGGAATTAGTATCATTGGCATACCATCTAAATGCATAGTTGCCGGCCCCTGCTAATTGCTCTTGTGTAAAATTGATCCACCAAATACCAACCGAATTATTCATAAAGCTTGTATATTTGTCTATGTCAGCTTTAGTTATGTTTTCCAATGTTGAGCCAGCTGTTAAGTTCGTTTCAAAGGTTACATTATCCAAATTACCTTGAGGGTCTGTCCAATTTATCTGGAACCCGTAGTTTCGTTCTGGCAGATATTGAGAACCAGAAATGACCGAGGTTTTGTTATCTTGCCATCGAGGGTCTGCTCCACCCTGTGCAACAACAATTTCATTTCTGATTGTTGTGTTAGAAAATATCGTTAAAGCGATGATAATTAGGAGAGTTATGTATATTTTTTTTTTAGTTTTATTATTTTCAACCCCCTCCTTTCCAAGAATAAAAGAAACTATTTTTGACAATTTCAACCACCAGAATCAGAATTTTCACTTTTAGAATTCCCATTTAACCACTTTTTCTTTAATTTCTCCCATGCTATGTCTGGGTCTTCTTCTATTGAGCTAGAATCCAAACTTTTTAGAGTAGATTTTGAAATCTCTGGTTGGGTCGGTCTAGAATGGTCTGTCTTTTTCTCAAATGACTTATATTCAAATGTTTTCTTAGGCTCCCATTTTTTGGTATGACTCTTTAAATTGAAAAGATTAGATTTGATATCTTCTCTCGAGTCTTTCTTCTCAAAACTCTCTTTCTTCCTCCTTTTCAAAAATATGGCTAGAGAAAAAGAGCCGATAGCAATTAAGAGAATTAAAGTGTATGCTGAAGTAATACTTATTTCCGGTAGAACTATTTTGGGCAACGTTATTAGACCTGTCGAAGGACGTTGAGCTGTTGTTTGGTTTTCTTCGAGAACCGTGAAGCCGAATATTTTCTTTTTAGTTAGTTGGTCATTAGTTACATTTATTGCAGCGCTGAAAGTTCCTACGCTGGCATTTGTTGGAACGAAGAAACTTATCAAAATCTTTTTCTCTTCGCCGACTTTCAATTCTTCTATTGTTCTGTAATTGATGCTATAATAATTTTCAGCTATACCAGTTATCGATATGTTTAGGTTTCGAAGATTTAATTGCCCACTATTTAATACAACAAGTTCCTGGCTCAGACTCTCTCCTTTCCTTATTTTTATCGTGTCAGGGAAAGAAATTGAAATCTCTTTTCTTTTAACCACTTTCAAGTTGACTGTAGAACTAAATTCTATGTAGTTGCTTTTCTCTAAGGTCAGATGTAAGGTATAACTGCCTTCTTCTTGCGGTGATACAAGCTCCATAGAAAATATACCATTTCTATTAGAAAGGGTAGTCTTTTCTATATTGGTGCCACCGATATACGCCTTTACACTTACATTATCTATTGTGTTCCTATTTTTATCGAGCGTCAATCCTCTAATTTTGATTATGTCCCTTGTGTAATATTCTTCCTTATCTAAGCTATACTCTGCAGACAGCTGTTTTACTATTCCTATAGCATAGGCAGAGAGACTGGTGCTTTCAAATTTTACAAGGTTTCTGACAGTGTCTATGGACACGCCGACTTCTTTCCATCCACTGTAACACGATTTTTTACCATCGTTCCAACTAGAGCATTTATACACTTTTAACGCGTTCTCATCAAAGACCCTATCCTCTCTATATCTCATCTCTATTTTCGCGTTTGAAAAGGATAAGGTAGTTTCATAGACGTAGAGGCCAGCTAAGTCCAGTTCAGGTGCAGCTCCAGACGATGTAGAATAATAATAGTTTAGTGGGTCTTCGAACGAAGATACGTAGACATCTTTTAGTTCCAAAGTAGAATCTGAAAAAATGAATTTGATGTCGTATTCAGCTGGTTCTATGTTACCAGAATAACTCCCATCCGTTTTTGTGTTCAGTCTAAGTTTTTCCGCGCCATCTGAAGAGAATACTATTTCTGCATATACCCCCTTGCCTTTTTCGTCTACAAAACTTCCAGATATCTGTACAGCGTAATAGATATCCTCGCTGTCCGTATAGGTGTAGTTCCCTCGTTTAAGTGAAGCTTTTAACGTGTATCTACCAGCTGAAAGGTCTGGAGACTCGGCCGTTATTCTGAAATAGTTGCTTATAGGAGTTATGGATTTTATGTTCGCTTTAACTGACCCTATTTTGATTTCAATATTTTCCGTGTTTAACGGTATTACGCTTCCTCTATCGAAGGCTTCCAACTCTATTACTATCTCGTCTCCTGGGTTCACCAAACTTTTATCTATTTTTTTGATAGAGAACTTTATTTGGTCTTCGATAGTCAGCTCGCTCGTTATCGTGCTATTTACTCTTCCGTAAGACACAAATATTTCTATGTCGTATAACCCAGATTCGTTAGGAGAATCGAGGTATACTATCCATCCTTTGACTGGATCGTAAGGCGGGTCTATCTTAGGTTCTACATCTTTACCGTCTATTTGTATACGAAACTCTACACCAGAACTTATTGCAACATCGTTTCTTTTAACCCCAAGGTCTATCTCTACTTGGTCACCAACATATGCGAACAGAGGGGTCTCTGATAGTATTTTTACTGAGAAGTTAGAGACTGTGAAATTAGACTTTTTAACTGTCTGGACGGTCATGTTGTTTTTGCATGATATGTTAATTGAAAAATTATTTGGTCCGGTCATATACAGAGATTCGACAGTCGTTTCGTAAACCCCACCGCCTTTGTGTTCGAATGTTTTGCTTGGGACAATATACCCATCATCGCTAGCTATTTGGGACTTTACTTCTGTTATGTTGTAAGTTTTGTTGTCTGTGCAGTTGACGTTTATGATGAGATTTTCTCCTACCCACAGGTCTGCAGAAGGCTTGAAATCTACACTATTTATTACAGGCGATGCGATTGCGTTAAATGGAATTATAATTAGAGATAGACAAACCATTACTGACAAATACAAAAGTGCGATATGCTTATTCTTCATTTTTTCCACCCTTTAATAACATATACGTTAGACTTGCCCACCTTGTAGAATTCTAATTTACCCTGGTTTTTCAGGGCCTCTAGATAGCCTGTAAGTATATACCTCTTCACCCCAAGTTCTTTGGCCAACTGAGAAGTTGAAACTATCCTCTCACTCAGGATTTTTAGAATTTTATCTTCCATGCCCTTCGGGGTGGGCGCACCCGAACTTTCCATATAGTAATAATATTGTAATATTGTAATAAATATTTAGTTTCTATATAGTTACAATATAGAAAAAAAGGGAGAGGGCAGACGAAGATTAATCGAACTCCCAAGCCTCCATCCTTCACAGAGAAATCAAAAATTTTTTAGTTCTCTCTGGTCGTCAAGAATCTTATAAAATCTATTATGTAAAAAACAACCCATTCTACACCCTTCTTTTTTTCTAATGTGAATGTTTTTTCCGAGAAGAGTTTTGAGTCGTCAGAGACTATTGAAATGGTTATGTTATCTTTAGCGAACACACCCGGATCGTATTTAAGAGCTACAGTATTATATCTACCCTTTTTCAAAAGTCTGATTTTTTCTTGTTCAAATATCCATCCCTTCCTGAATTTGGTGGGTATTATAACAACATCCTTTGCGTCTTCTTTGGAAACTATATCGAAAATAACAAAATCATCGTAAGTTCTAAAATCCCTTATTTCGAACATGTTTCTCTCTATTTGCTCTTGTGGGATCATGGACTCTTTTTTCTCAATTTCAAAAAATTTTTCTAGAATTTCACCAGCATAATATACTCTCACTCTTACACTGAAGTTACCGGTTTCATTGTTATACCAACAGAGTTCAGAACTTTTTTTATCACCAGGCATAAAAACCTTTTCAGGGCCCCAAGCACTAAATGTTTCGTTAGTCTCATTGGAGTCAGAGCTTTTTGATGCATCTATACGGATTCTAGCTTTATACGCAATACTTCCTCTGTTTCGAAATTCTATATTAAAATTAACTAAATCAGTGGAGGAATTGTAATAAAATGATGTTATATCGCCCCCTAATACTTTTTCCACATCAATTTCTATAAAATATGCAACTGCCTCGTTTGTTACCAATAAAAAGATTTGCAAATAAGCAGTTACTAAAAGAACAATACTTGTATTAACCAGTTTTTCCATTTTTTCACCAGAAACTATAGAGGAAATCGTATTTTGGTATTTTTACTATTCTGTCTATTCTTCCTGTATAATTTCCAACTTCATCTGAAGATTTAAATGTAATTTTAACACTTATGCTTTCCTTTGGGTGCAGTATGAAATTGTCTTTACTAAAACCTACAAAGGGGGTTATATTTCCATATACTCTGAAAATAACTTTTGCATCCTTTTCGCCTATGTTTGTCAAATCTACATATCTTGAATAAGATCCGCCCATAGGCACAGACCCAAAGTTTAGATTCCAGGGATCTGTGACAACACCCACGCCAATTCTTTCTTGTTCTGGCCCGACGTAAGTAACCTCTGCTCTCGAAGGATACATCATTATCTCGTATTTATACAGAACATTTGCGTATTCCTTGTACGTCATATTCATTACATATTCCCTAGGCATAGGTACATATTCTATTAAAGAGAACATCAAAAAAACAACGACCAGAATCGAGATTATCAACAAAATAGCTCTAAAAGCTAGCTGTAAAGTCATTTTTTTATCCTGTTCTTTTTTGAGGTCCACTTTACTACCTTCTTTCTTTTTCATAGAGTGCCCACCACTAACTAGGATATTTTGTAAATTATAATAGCAATTATAAATATTACAACCACTATTATTAGCAGCCAAAGAAGATTCGGTTTTTCTTCAACTGGTGGTGGCAAGGCTGCTGACACGAGTATTGTAGAATTTTTGGATACAGAGTCGCTCAAAAAGTTAACCGAGGTACTAACATCATAGTATCCTTCTGAAAAGTTGTTTGCTGAAAATGGGGTTTTTAAAACTTTAATCTCACCAGGGTTTACCAATGTTTTAGAAGAACTAGATTCTGCTACCAGTTCACCGTTTTTATGAATTCTTTGACTAGCGACTGCAGTTATAGTTGTAGTCCCTGTATTCTGGAAGTATGTGCCTGTTATAAATCTACCATTAGTTATTTCTTCTGGGACAACGTCGAGTATTATTCCATCACGGATGGCCTTACCTTCTATGTTAAATAAAAAGGTTACTGTCGTGACCGATACAACCATGGCCCCAACTGGGCCGCCCACATCCCCAGATGGAAAAACTGGAAGTGGCTTAATTCTAAAAATATGGTATCCAGACTCAGCGTCTTCAGGTATGTTAAGAATGAACTTTACCTCCTTTTGTGCTCCAATCAGCCCAGTTCCTCCTTCACTCAAAGGCTCGACTTCCACAGAATTGCTGAAAAGTTCTACCCAACCCATCACGTCTTCTTCAGAATGATTATACAGGTGGTTCTCATAACCCCTTCTGGAAAAAAAGTCTATATTTGCAGGCTCTTTATTCAGGCTTACTAAAAAGGATTTGCTTGTGGATGTTACCAGAAAAAAAGTGGCTATGTTATCTGTTCCCCGGTCAAGTTCGCCAAGGTCAACTACAGTTTGTGCGACACCCACATGACTCTGTGCGGTTGTGACAGGTAGTACGATACCGATAAAAATTATAAAGTAACAAATACCTAACAAAGTCGATTGCATACTATTATTTATTAACTTTCAAAATAAGTCTTTTAGTAGTACACAATGGTATTATATAGAGATGTTTAACAAAAGTGATTAATTGTGGGCGAACTTGCGGAGGAGTTTGTTGAAATTTTAAATAAACGACCATTGAAGTCAAAAAAACTTAAGATAATCGACTATCTCGGTACTTACTATGCCACGTTTGATGGGACCAGTACATGGAAGGTTGAAAAATGGTTATTCAATCTAATAAGACTATGTGACGGTAAAAAGACATTTGAGCAAATTGCAGAGCACATCTCAAGATTGGCCGAAGTATCGATAGAAGACTCGAGGAGAAATTTAAAAGAGATACTCGATGAATTAGAAAGAGAAAGATTCATCTCTTATGTATAATCTCTCACGTATAGAAATAAAACATTATTTTATAGCCTTCTTAATCTTGTCGATCAGCTCTTTCCTTTTTACCGGTTCCAAATATCTATCTTTCAAAAAGAACATTCTATAGGCCCCGACCTTTCTTTCTACTATTCCCTTCTCACCCAGAAGTTCGTGAAGGTAAATTGTCGCTGTTATTCTACTCATTTTTCCCAGCTTTGAAATATTTTGTATGGTCAAACCTTCTGGATGATTTCTTAAAATATCGATAATCGACTCTTTTTTACTTTTTGCCATAAATATATACTCCTCTAAAATATACATTGTCCTTTTAACTATATATTATTAACTAATAATAATATTTAAATATATTATTAATTAATAATATTTAGAGGAGCATGCTCAAAAAACTCGTATTAACACTACAATTTATCTCAATAGTGTCTGCTTTTGTGCTAGTGGCAGCCTTTTTTACATTCCTCACATTCCCTAAGACAACCTTTGGTGCTGCTGATAATAGCACTTTGAATGTAACGATACAGGATCTATCAGAGATTACAGTTAGCCCAACAATTCTTACATGGTCTGCCTATCCCTGTAAATCCACACAAACAAAATTACTAGACATAAGGAATACAGGTTCTCTGAACGTAAGCCAAATATATGCATACGTGAGTACACTTGACAATGAGACGTCCAAACCTTACGGAAAAGACCTTGCGTCCTTATACGCAGGCACAGGTTTGATTGTAGTTAGAAACGAAACTGACTCACCGATGTACTTTGCTGGAAGACTAGAATGGAATTGGACAGGGGACATTTCTAACAAAGACCTATCGAATATGGGGGCTGCTTGTACAGGCTCGCCGGGAAACTGCTCATGGGGATTCGTCAGAAACACAAGCTACGAATATATGTGGGCAGTAAGCAACGGGACAGGCGGAGTTTGCAACG
>Ga0209636_10002637_pt1 | contig 18307 bp, 10 predicted proteins | sample DeeMarSWOR152_54_FD_187464 | JGI IMG/M metagenome (GOLD analysis project Ga0209636, IMG submission 187464) | Marine sediment microbial communities from White Oak River estuary, North Carolina - WOR-1-52-54 (SPAdes) (version 2) | ecosystem: Environmental > Aquatic > Marine > Intertidal zone >... | reverse complement strand
GGTTTTCATTACATCTACATAAAGGTCAGGGACTACGCGGATGCGGAGCAGCTTGCCATCGTGGAGCTTGAGCTGATCGAGTTCCTCTTTGACAGGGACGTTCTCCTTGTGGACGACTTCTTTGACACGATGCCCCGTGACATAGACCATGACGCGACGATGCAAGTGGTGCTCTCCCGGGTTCTGGCTTACACGGACACTTTCTACGTGTTCAACTGCTTCAAGGCGGGCTTGGGAGGAGATCCTAGGGAGATGAAGCAGGTTGTGGAGCCTCCTCTTTCGGAGCTTTCCAGGTACAAGTTCATCGTGTGGGACACGGACGCGTCGCAGAATCAGTTCAACACGGGACTCCGAAGGATAGTCGAACAGGGCATACTGGATGTATATCTTAAGGGAGGCGGCCGATTGTGGCTCTTTGGAAGGGAGATAGTGCGGGGTTCGTCCGATAATCCTGAAACATTCCAGTATCCGTCCGAGCCGGACGATGACTCCTTTGCGGCCAAGTATCTGAAGATATCCGGTGAGGTCAACAGGCCCATCATTAATCCGAACGTGTGGCGCGACGGATTCACGGGGGCGGATCCACACAGAGAACACTCGAACCTTCTGCCCACTCTGAATCTTGACTACAGCAAAGGGGGCATGTCCCAGAATTACGGCTTGAGTAAGGTAGAGGCCGTGACGACCGCCATGCAGGATCCCAACTTCGAGCAGAGACCCGATACTCTGTATTTCTATAGAGCCTACTACCCCACTTCCGGCTATCACAAGAAGGCGTGCGCTTTCCAGTTCCATGACTTGTATGCTGGTTCGAAGGTCGTTTACATGGGATTTCCGATTCATATGTTTTACGAGGGGGAACCTGCGCAGCTGGAATCGCTGGGAGTCTACGTGGTGGACTGGATGTTTGAGGGTCTGACACCTTGACCGTATAGATGATGTGGCGCTGAGATGCCGTAACCCGGAAAAGGTCCGAGCGCTCCGAGGGTAGGACTTCCTGTTTCCTGGCTTGATTCGATAGGGGAAACTGGGTGTGGTTCCCCTTCGTTTGTTTTTATGTGTCGTGCCCGAATCCCTCCCGGTAACGATCCTCTTTCAGGAACCAGCGCGTGACTTTGGCTTGTCGGCAATGCGCGCGTGTGATAGGGTGGGGCGTCGCGTGAGAGAGGGGGCAGCGGGAGGTTCTCCGTTCATTGGATCGGCTAGTTCGGCCCGCTGCAAACCGGACGATGGACGGGGGTATTGATCTTTGCGCATAGGCGCAGCGGACGGCTGTTTGTGCTAATTCTTACCTATTTCATCGTATTTGTCTCCTCGCTTCTTCCCCAGCTAGAAACGTCCTTCCCACCGTCACCTTGCGTAGTCGGGGAAATGAGAACCTATAAGGTTCTCCCTGGCGACGGGCTTTACGCCATTGCCCGCAGCCACGGACTCGCTTACCCTGCGGTTGCCAGAGCCAACAGAATCGACGATCCAAACGTTGTCTGGGCCGGCAGGCAGCTCGTCCTGCCCACACGTTTCATCCTCCCCGCCCACTGTAAAGAAGGTATGGTGGTCAACATTCCCGAGTATCGTCTCTTTCTGTTTCGAAGCGGAATTGCTCTGGCAGCTTACCCGGTCGCCGTGGGTCTACCCACCTGGCGGACCCCCATCGGGTCTTTCAGTGTCACCAGCAGAGTGCCGAACCCGGCCTGGTACATGCCCCCTGAGCTGGCCGAGCGAGAAAAGGTCCAGCGCGAAGTGGTGGAACCCGGTCCTGACAATCCCCTGGGAGATTTCTGGATAGGCACTTCCATAAGACACGCCGGAATTCATAGCACAAACTGCCCCATGTCGGTGGGACGGGCGCTCAGCCACGGCTGTGTGCGCCTGTATCCCGAGCACATCGAAGCGCTCTTCGGGGCAGTGAGGGTTGGAGACGTCGGCGAGTTCATATACGAGCCGGTCAAGGTGGCTGTTGACGGCGACGGCGTGTTCGTGGAAATACACCCCGACCTTTACCGACTCATACCGGACCTCACGCGGGAGGCCGAAGAATTGCTGCGAGCAGTCGGCGCGTGGGAGAGGGTCGACGTCGCGCTTCTCCTCCAGGCAGTGGCCGAGGCCCGGGGAATTCCCGTTGATGTGGGGGCAGCGCAAAGCGCTCCGACGCTCAATAACCGGCGCTGACGCGTGACGGAAAGACGGGAAAGAGCAGAGAGTGTTTCATCATTGGCTTCTTGAACGGCGCGGTTGAGCGCCGTAATCTGCCTTTTGCCTTGATATTGCCTCGTTTTTGTGGTATATTACCCCCCACTAGAGATGCAGGAAGTTTAAGAGCCAGTTCGAAGTATGAGGTACTCTGCAGCCGTGAGAAGCTTGAAGACTCCTCTTTTCCTGCTTCCCCGCTTTTGGGAATAGACCAATCGAGTCCTGATCAGTTTTGATCAGGCTTTTTTGTTTAAACATCTGGTTTGCGTGAGACAGTTCAAACAAGACGGTCTGGAAGGTGCGTATTGCTTTAACGAGTGTCCTGCCCGGGGCCAGAGCGATAATCCAAACCACCTTTCGGATGGGGCTTCCAGCGTTCAGCTTCCGGAGAAAGGAGAGTGTCATGCGTAGGTCGTACACATCAGGAAACGTGGCTCCTGTGGTTCTTGCTTTGTGTCTGTTCCTGCTTCCGTCAGCCTCTCGAGCGGTGGATTCATTTGAGGAAGACTTCGGGACGAAGCAGTACTGCGACACCCTAAACACTACAGCATTGTGGGACACTGTGGCAGGTACGCTGGGACTTCATGCGTTTGAGGTAGACCTTGCCGGTAGCTTTGACACTTACGGGTTTGCCCACGGAGTAGCTGTCTCTGGGGACCAAGCCTATGTTGCAGACTACGACGCCGGTCTCAAGGTGATTGATATCAGTAATCCCGGCGCTCCGACGTCGACCGGAGGCTGCGGCACTCCTGGGTCAGCACGTGGAGTCGTCGTCTCTGGCGATTACGCGTATGTGGCTGACACCGGCAGCGGTCTTCGGGTGATCGACATCAGCAGCCCCGGCCATCCTTCGGTGGTGGGTGGTTACGATACACCAGGCAACGCTGTGGGAATTGCGGTATCAGGAGACTACGCCTACGTGGCAGACATGGCGTTCGGGCTCCAGATCATTGACATCAGTAATCCAACGTCGCCGTCTTTTGAGGGAAACTACGATACGCCTTACGTCGCCTACGCGGTCTTCGTTTCTGGTAACCGGGCTTACGTCGCGGACGCGGACTCGGGACTCAAGGTCATTGATGTTAGTAATCCTGCCAGTCCTACTCTCACGGGGAGTTATGATACCCCCGGCGTGGCGATGGATGTTGCCGTCTGGGGGGACTATGCTTACGTTGCTGATCAAGCCTCCGGTCTTCAAGTGATTGACATCAGTGACCCCACCAATCCGACTCTGGCCGGCAGCTACAACACTGCCGGGTGGGCCTACGCGCTCAGCCTCTGCGGTGATCGTGTCTACGTCGCAGACTACGACGCCGGTCTTCAGGTGATTGACATCAGCAATCCGGGTAGTCCGACTCTGGTAGGGGGCTACGACACTCCCGGCCAGGCACGGGGAGTGGCCGTCTCTGGGCACCATGCGTATGTGGGAGATTATGATTACGGTCTTCAGGTCATCGAGGTATCGAAACCTGTCCTTCCTCCGCTTCCGGCCGGTAGCTACGATACCCCTGGAGGTACGCTCGAACTTGCATTATCTGGAGATTATGCCTACGTGGCGGAAGACAACGTGGGGCTTCTCGTAGTTGACATTTCAAATCCCTCTGCACCGGCCTTTGCAGGAAGCCGCGCTGTTCCCAGTATGGCTCGGGGCGTGGCTGTTTCAGGCGACTACGCTTACGTGGCGGCATACAGCTCCGGCCTTGTGGTCATTGATATCAGCGACCCGACGAATCCGGATTCGGTGGGAGACTATGACACCTACGGCCAGAGCCGCTCGGTGGCGATTTCCGGACACCACGCCTTTGTGGCCGATGGCGATTCGGGTCTTCAGGTAATCGACATAACGCTTCCTTCTGCCCCGGCCTGGGCAGGGAAGTATGTTACTTCCGGGGTGAGCGAGGCAGTTGCCGTTTCGGGGGACTACGCCTATCTGGTGGACAGGACAGGCCTTCAGGTGATTAACATTTCCGATGTAACCGCCCCGACGCTCGCCGGGAGTTACACCACTCCGGGGAACGCTCTGTGGGTTGACATCTCTGGTGATTACGCCTACGTGGCGGATTACTATTCGGGCCTCCAGGTCATCGATATTTCTGTTCCCGCCTCTCCCAGCCTGGCGGGAAGCTACTCTACTTCTGGCAACGCTCGCTCGGTCGCAGTCTCGGGTGCCTATGCATTCGTGGCAACGGAGCTGTCGGGGCTTGAGGTCATTGACATAAGCAATCCCGCCTCTCCCACTCTGGCAGGCAAGTGCGACACGCCCGACGCGGCAACGGGAATTGCCGTGGCTGGAGAGTACGCGTACATTGCGGATTACACCTCTGGGCTTCAGGTGCTGCAGATTTTCGATAGCGGTTGGGACTTGGACGAGAACGCCGGCCAGTCCTTAGTCTTTTTTGAGTCGGCGGACCCGATCGCGGGGGTAAAGCTGGCCGCGGTGCAGGCGGATTCTGTTTACTGGCACGTTAGTGCCGATAGCGGAACCAGCTGGACGGAAGTGCCGCCTGATGGGGCCGGCCACAGACTGAGTTCTGCCGGAGGCGACCTCCTGTGGAAGTCCACTCACCTTTACCGGGAGCACGGTGTTAATCCAGTGTGCAGTCTTCTGGAGATTGTGCTGCTGTACAACTACGCTGTAGTTGATTCCATCGTAGACGTTCCGTCGGATCAGGGTGGTTGGGCGCGCATTTATTTCACGAGGTCTGGTCTTGACTTCGCCGATGAGCCGGCCTATCCCATAGCGGACTATTTCGTCTTTCGCCGAATTGATGACATCGAGCTCGTATCGGAGATTCTGGAAAAGGCGGAAGTCGTGAACAGAGACGTCGTCTCCTCGGAGTTTCCCGTGAACGATGGTGAGCAGGTGACGGGAGTTCTTCCGTCTCTCAATGGAGCGGGACTCCTCACCCTGGCTGATCGCTATTTCGTGGTCACAGACTACCCCGTGTCAGCCGGCCTTCCCCCCGGCACGTGGGAAGTCGTAGGAAGTGTTCCTGCTCATCAGGAGGACCAGTATATTTGTTTGATTCCCACTCTGGCTGATTCTACTTCCCAGTTTTTCTACTCCGTTTACTGCATTTCTGCTGAAACCACCACTCCTTCGGTCTATTACTTCAGCCCGCCCGATAGTGGATACAGTGTGGATAATCTATCGCCGGCTCCTCCCGAAGGTCTGGAAGGTGATTATAGCTACCCACCTGCGGAGCTACTAATTTCCTGGGACTCAAACAGTGAATCTGATCTCTCACGCTATGCCGTGTACAAGGGGACCCACGAGGGTTTCGTACCGGATGAGAGCAATCGTCTGGGTACAACTTCGGACACTCTTTTTGTAGACGACAGTTTTGATCCGAATCTGGACAATTACTATAAAGTGAGTGCGTGGGACATCCACGAGAACGAGAGCGCGTATTCGCTCTTGAGACCTGAGGAGATCACGGGCGTTGGCGGTTTACCTGCAGTACCTATGGTAACGCATCTGGAGCAGAACGTGCCCAATCCCTTCAACCCGGTGACGAAGATACGATTCTCGATAGCAGAGCCGGGTTGGGTCAGTCTGGTTGTGTATGATGTTGCTGGAAGGACCGTGCGCACACTGGTTCAAGGACGTAGAGACGTAGACAGGTACGAGGTGATGTGGGACGGACGCGAAGATAACGGAGGTCTAGTTGCTTCGGGAGTGTATCTCTACGAGCTTGTAGCCTCTGGGCACGAAGAGACGAAGAAGATGGTTCTACTCCGCTAGCATGAGATGATCTGCTGATTGCCTCACTCACGGTTATCAGAAGAACGAGGGGCCAGTCAACGCTGGCCCCTTTGTCATTTGCCGAGCGCAGCAGAAGCGGGTACAAAGCTTACGCTGTCCCACCGCCGCTCTTCTGTCAAATTGGCCTTCTGTCTGCAGATTTGCATTCTGCCGGATATTGGTGTATAATGGTGGAGAAAATGTTAATGGCGAAAGCGGTTTGGGCAGCACCTCGAAATCAACGGGAAAAGGCGAATGGGATTCCTTAGTAAGATATTGCCTGAGCGACCTCCCAAAAAAGCCATGCAACTGGGGCGTAATGACCCTTGCTGGTGCGGAAGCGGCAAGAAATACAAGAAATGTCATTATGATTCGGACAAGAAACACTTCTCGAAGTTCTACGGGGCCACCTGTAGGACCCCTACTTGAAGAAGATAGATGAGGTGGGGCCCACCTCCTGTGGTTGTCGTGCGTTTCTCCCTTTTCTGAGTAAAACCCAGGAAAAGGGAGTTTCTCTATAGGAAGAATCTTCACCGGGGTGAGTTGTTCTAGTTACGATTTGATCTGACAATTGCCCTCGAGACGCATAGGGCCGTCGCGTTACCCTGCTTGCTGTGACGGCAACGGAGTTCCGCTCCTATTTTTATCTTAGTCTTCCGGAAAGTTCATGCGGCGCACAAGGTCCTGGAAGCGCGGGTCGTCACGCAGGGGATCCCAGTGTGGGTTGATCTTGAGGGTGTGCATCTCTCCATCGTGCTTCTCGAAGGCCTTCTCGAGTAGATCGAGTGCTTTATCCTTGTCGCCGAGCTGCGCGTAGTACATCGAGGTGTAAGCGGGATAGCGGTCATGCTGACCTTCAAGTCTCTCGAGGCACCACATCCAGTAGCCCCTTGCTCCTGACTCGCCGTAGGCGCGATCCAGCGCCTCTACCACCTCGGGGGGAGCGGCAGAGATAGTCATGGCCTTTTGACGTGTTCTCACCGCGTCCTCGTATCTGCCCATGTGCGCATACGTCCTGGCCAGTCCTCTGTATGCACCGGACTCATTCGGCTCCAGCTCCGCCATCTGCTGGTAGTGAGCTATTGCCTCGTCATACCGGCGTGTCCAGTAGTACACATAACCGAGGGTCGCATTGGCCGGGAAAGAGAGCGGATCGAGCTGCACGGCCCGTTTCGCCTCCGCGATGGCTTCTTCTGAGCGGCCCATGTCCGCCAAACAGATGGCGTATTCAAGATGAGCCTCCACGAGGTTCGGATTGAGTTCGATTGCTCGCCTGTATCCTGTCTCGGCCCGCTTCCAGTCCCATTCATAGTAATGCCTGATTCCTGCAAGTGTTTCGTGCGCTTCTGCGAGCGTGCCATCAATTTCCAGAGCTCTTTTCAGGGGCGGGTTGGCCTTGGATAAAGCCTCTTGGAGGGACAGCTGACCCCCATAGCCAAGCCAAAGATAAGAGTCGGCCAGCCCGTCATAGGCCTCAGCATAATCGGCATCGATCTCGGTGGCCTTTTGGAAGTATTCGATAGCTTTGTCGAAGCCCTCCCTCGTCCACTTCTCGTAGTGGTGCATTCCCTTGAGGTAGAGTTCGTAGGCCTCGGGATCCACTGTGCGCACGCGGGCCAAACGTTCTTCCTCCTGCGGCGTCACTGCCACCTTTATCTGGCCTGCTATGGCTCGCGCGACCTCACTGTGTAACGCCAGCACGTCACGCACGTCACGCACGTAGCTCTCCGCCCACATCTGCCTCTCAGGATTTGCACGTATCAACTGCGCCGTGATACGCACCTCATCCCCGCTCCTGAGCACCGAGGCCTCCACAACCGCATCCACGTCCAGCTCCTTGGCAATCTCCGGCAACGTCTTCTCCGTGTGCTTAAAACGCATCACAGACGTGCGCGAGATTACCCTGAGCGCACCTATCTGCCCGAGCTCGTTGATGAGCGCGACCGTCATACCGTCGGAGAAGTACTCCTCTTCCTCGTCTCCGGACAGGTTCGCAAACGGTAAGACCGCCACCGAGTCAATCGCCGTGCTCCGGCTGTAGAACGTCTGGGTTAGTACAGCACCCAGCACCACGGTCGCCACAACCGCTGCCCCCACGACGAGACGCTTCCTTCGCCTGAGCCTACGAAGAAGAGTGAACCGCCGCTCCTTTATGCCCAAAGCGATATGGTCACGCTGGCGCTCCAGATCCGAGAGCAGCTCCTCCATCGTCTCGTATCGCTTCTCGGGCCTCTTGGCCAGAGCCTTCTCCACTACGTCCTCAAGCTCCACCGAAGCATCAGGACACACGTTCGATAGAGGCTCAGGATCTTGGTTGAGGACCGAATAGAGAATCGCAGGCTCCACGTCACCCTTAAAGGGCAGGCGTCCGGCCAGCATCTCGTAGAGCAGCACTCCCAGAGACCAGACGTCAGTGCGGTGATCTACCTTCTCTCCCTGCAACTGCTCAGGAGACATGTAGGCCAGAGTACCCACTGTCATACCGGTCTTAGTGAGCTTCGTCTGCCCGGCCAGCTTGGCCAGGCCAAAGTCCAGTATCTTCGCGTGTCCCTCGCAAGTGATGAAGACGTTCCCGGGCTTTATGTCCCTGTGCACTATCCCCTTATCGTGCGCCTTCACCAGACCAGAGGCGATCTGAGCGGCAATGTTGAGGGCCTCATCCACGGCCAGAGGGCCGTGCTTAAGCTTCTCGTCCAGTGTCGCTCCCTTATAGCAGGGCATGACGATGAAGGTGCGACCCTCAGAGTCTTCATCGATCTCGTAGATACCGCCTATGGAGGGATGTTCCAGGGCAGAGGCAGCCTTTGCCTCGTGGATGAAGCGCTTTTTGGCGTTCTCATCGGAGCTTAAGTGAGGGGGGAGAAACTTGAGGGCCACGAAGCGTTCGAGCGTGAGGTCCTTTGCCTTGTAAACCACGCCCATGCCGCCTTCGCCCAGTTTGGAGACTATCTTATAGTGGGAGACAGTTTGGCCGATCATGGATGATTGACCCTAGGTGGTTGTGAATCTCAGCAGTCTTAATACTCAGATTCAGGAGGGTGAGCCTGTGACGGGATTCTACTGGGTGGGGAAGGGGAGTTCAAGGGGATGTTACCTGCGCCAAGGACGGTGGCTTCCGACGTTAGTTGACGCTCGCTTGCGGTCAAACACAGCTCCCCTCGTTGGAGCAAGTTAGCATCTTTGGTCGGCGGGTAATAGCGTTCGAGTTCCAGCTGGCTCCCCTCGCTGGACGATGTTAGAACTTTTTGTGTGGGCATCTAGCGCGGTTCGATTGCAGAGTGGCTCCCCGGACTGGTCAATAGGTAGAACTTTCAGAGCCGTGTTTCGATTCGGACGGACGGCCAGATGCCCCACAACCGCTACGCGAAGACCCCGTAAGACCTACCGTAACCCCATCTTCCTGGCCCGAGAGTGGCAGTAGGGGTTGGATAGGGGAGAGGTCTCCTCCTGCGCGGAACTGGCCCGCAGACTTGGGGTCTCCCGCGCCCGTGTCACGCAGGTGTTGGGTCTGTTGAAGCTTTCGCCGAAGGCTCTGCGGAGGATACAAGCGCTCGGCGACCCTCTAGGCCATCCTGTCGTCACCGAACGGCAGCTGAGACCCATCGTTCACAGTATGTCGGAGGAACAGGAACGCCACGTCGAGGAAATCCTGGCCAAGAGTGGGTTTGTGAGATCCCGTTGACCTCTGCATGTGACTTCTGTATGGTCTAATCTCGGGTGCTAGACTGACTTGAGGGCGAGCAAGGAACGTACCATCGCGCAGTTGACCACCGTTCTTGCTGGAGCCGGCCGCGCTAAAGCGCTGCGGCTGATCTCGGGCGGTGAGTCTGTAGAAAAACGTCTGTTGAGGCGGTTTCCTAAGAAACCGTACGTAGTGAAATCAACAAGGTACAGAGCCGGTGAACGCTGCTTTCAGACTTTTCCTACAGACTCGTTAGGCATCTCCTGTTAAGAGGGAGGAAGCGATACGTAGCAGATCATATTGTTTCAGCTTTTCGACATGAAATTGGAAGGTAAACTAGAACATGGAAATGCCGCTGCTAAATGACATTGTCATCATATTTGGGCTATCCATTGCGGTCCTCTTTATATGCCATCGACTTCGCGTGCCGGCCATTGTGGGTTTCCTACTCACGGGGATATTTGTCGGCCCCTACGGACTTGGACTGGTAAAGGCAGTTCAGGAAGTCGAGCTTTTTGCTGAAGTCGGTGTTGTGTTGTTGCTCTTTACTATCGGAATCGAGTTCTCGCTTGAAAGGCTGTCGCAAATAAGGAAATCAGTCTTGGCGGGCGGCTCGCTTCAGGTCTTCCTAACGTTTTTAGCTGCTTCGTTCATTGCCAGAGAGTTCGGCCAGTCCCTTGGTGAGGCGATCTTCATTGGGTTTCTCGTATCCCTCAGTAGTACGGCCATTGTACTCAGACTCATCCAGGAAAGAGCCGAAGTTGATAGTCCTCACGGACGTACAACTCTTGGCATTCTGATTTTCCAGGATATCATCATTGTGCCAATGATAATGGTCACACCGCTACTGGCCGGAGCTACAGGGAATTTGGGAGACTCCTTTCTCATTCTCGTGGCTAAAGGAATCGGTATCATCCTATTGGTGCTGGTCTCTGCAAGATGGATTGTCCCCCAGGTCTTGTATCAAATCGCAAGAACACGTAGCCGTGAACTCTTTCTACTGAGCGTCGTTGTAATATGCCTTGGTGTTGCCTGGTTAACCTCCAAGGCAGGGCTTTCCCTTGCCCTGGGTGCTTTCCTAGCAGGATTAATCATTTCCGAAACTGAATACAGTCATCAGGCACTCGGGAATGTTTTATCTTTTCGAGACGTTTTTGCGACCTTCTTCTTTGTCTCCATTGGCATGATGCTTAATGTCCATTTTCTCTTCCAGCAGCCCCTACTCATTGTGCTGATTACGCTGAGCGTTTTGGTTTTGAAAGCCATCATCGCTGGATCTGTTACCATTTTGCTGGGATTTCCACTTCGTACGGGGATTCTGGTCGGCTTTTCACTCAGCCAGATCGGTGAGTTTTCTTTCATTCTATCCAGAGCCGGAGTTGAACAGGGTCTGCTTGCCGGAGACATTTATCAGGTGTTTCTAGCTGTCTCTGTTCTTAGCATGGCGGCGACCCCCTTCATTATTGCCCTCAGCCCTCGCCTGGTGGATATCATCCTTCGGTTGCCGCTGCCCGAGAGGCTGAAGTCTGGCTTCTATCCAGTTGCCGAGGCACAGGTCGTGCAGAAAAACGACCACCTCATCATCATCGGCTTTGGAGTGAACGGGCGAAATGTGGCACGGGCTGCCAGAGTAGCGGGTATCCCTTATGCAATAATTGAGATGAATCCCGAGACAGTAAGAAACGAACAACGAAGGGGTGAGCCGATTTGCTATGGCGATGCAACCCAGGAGGCGGTGCTTCACTGCGCAGACGTGAAAGAAGTGAGAATTGTCGTGGTTGCAATCAACGATCCCGCGGCAACCCGTAGAATCACTGAAATCATTCGAAGACTGAATCCGAGAGCCCATTTGATCGTACGAACCCGCTATCTCCAGGAGATGAACCCTCTGTATGAATTAGGGGCCGACGAGGTCATCCCAGAGGAATTTGAGACGTCAGTAGAGATCTTCACTCGAGTCTTGCTAAAATATCTCATACCCAGAGACAAGATCGAAGCGCTGGTAGCTGAAGCGCGAGCAGATGGTTACGATATGCTTCGACACCCTTCCAAAACATCGGCAGTTCTTTCTGATTTGAAACTTCAGATTCATGGCGTCAATGTCTGTACGTTTCGGATCTCGCAGGGATCACAACTAATTGGGAAAACCCTTGCCCAGATCGAGCTGAGAACGCGTTATGGGGTTTCTGTAGTCGCAATACAGCGGGGCTCGGAGATATTGTCCAATCCGGGTGCAGACGTGCTCCTTCAGTCCAACGATTTGCTTTTTGTCCTTGGATCTTCTGAGAAAATATCAGAAGCTACCGGTGTATTTTCATGTTCACAGGACAGAAAGGAGGGGTCATGAATCCGTTATTCCTGGGGGCAATTATTGCTTCTTTTCTCAAGCGCAAGCGTAGATGCCCGAAGTGCAAGAGAGACCAAATCATTCCTCCGAGCAAAAGACTGGAAAGTGTACGCTGCAAATTCTGTGGAACGGATATTCCTCCTCACAAGGGCTTATGATTTCCAACAACGACGAGCGTTTCCGGATACAGTACATCAGCACTGCTAAAATACACGTAACACCTATGAGCCCCCCGCTGTCAATGGACAAACTTCTCCTTTAACCGGCGGTGGGCGGATGCCTACCATGGATAAGCCAGGCCACGAACTAAGAGAAGAGCTCCTCAAGTTGTACGGTTTGCGAACCATTAGGGTTGAACGTCAACTGCACAAATGACAGGCTATTCCACTCGTAGAACTCTGCTATCGCTTTCTGTGCAGTGGGGGTTAGGGATACTTTCATCTGCTACAAGGCTGTAACTCAAGCTCTCCCTTGACACTGTCGTGAATCTGTGATATCTTGTTGCCTGCAACAGACGTCGGTCACGTCGTTTTGTCCACCGACCCCCGGTTTCCACAGCTCCTGCCCTTGGAGGTGTTAGGTGAAGAGTCTCTGTATCTCCCTTGTTCTCTGCTGTGTTTCAAGCCTTGCATTTGCCACCATTGAGCGCATTACCGTGACGTATCAGCCTTTGCACAATCCCCAAGTGGGAATTCAGATTCGCCCTGTATACTTTCTTACATACTGCTCTTCTCCCGAGTCGGAGGTGGGGGCCCTCTACAGGAAGAATGCGATTCTCCCAGAGTGTAGCCACCTGGACGGAAACTCGAACCTTGCCTCCCTATATCAAATCAAAACGAAGTGCGTCGCTGTGGCGGGAAGGGATACTTCTGCAACTGTTCTTCTAGACCTGTCCGAGCTAAGCAATCCGCACGAACTTGGGTATGCCGAAAGCGAGATAGTCGATTCGATTGTAGAATGTCTGATCCTGGTCTTGAGAGGGCAAAGGTATGTGCGTATGAGGCTCACCGTTCGACCTCCCGAGGCCGAGGGAACGCCTGGATACAGCGAGTACGAACGTACGTACATGCTTCAAGAGGAGACACGGCCGCAGATACGAGAGCAGAAGTAATCTTTGCATTCAGCCCTTCGGGTCACACTGCCCCGCCCAAAGAGAAGAGCTCCCCTCGCTGGACGATGTTAGAACTTTTTGTGTGGAAACGACCTCAGACATGGCCGCGGCTCAGGCTGCCCCGTAACCCACGTTTTCCCTTGACATTGGCGTGAATCTGTGATACCTTTTGCCAGTGCAACAGGTGGAAGAGGCTGACGTGGGAGTTTCGTGGACAATGCTCAGCATCACGGCCAGGACTGAAATGCTCGCTTCTTGGTTAGTAGCTCTCAACGTCAGATGGAGATATTCGGGTTTCGTCGCCGCGCGGCGAGGCCCTTTTTTGTCATCAGAGGATGAGGGGAAGACATAGGAGTTCGTAGTTGTTCTCCAGATGAACGCGTTCGGTATCCGCTCACCGCAGGAGGTTGTCCATGCTTCGTTGCTTAGGCATCTTCGTGATCTCGCTTGGCGTACTCTTGCTTGTCTCCACCGCAGAGGCGCGCACTTGGTACATCTTGCCCGATGGCAGCGGAGACGCTCCGACCGTCCAGGCCGGTATCGATTCTGCGGCGGCCGGGGATAGCGTGCTTCTGGGAGCGGGGACGTACACCGGTATAGGGAATTGGGAAATTGATTTTCTCGGTAAGGCGATCACGGTGACGTCGGAGAGTGGGCGAGATGTGACAATCATCGACTGCCAGAATGCGGGACGTGGTTTCATTTTCCAGAGTCTCGAAGGCCCATCTTCAGTTCTCTCGGGGATGACGATCCAGAATGGCAACTCCTTTAGTGTGAGTGGCGATGTAAACGGTGGTGGGATCTACTGCGGCGACAACACCTCTCCGACCATTTCAGGTAACACGATCAGCGGCTGCAGCGCCTCCTATTCCGGTGGTGGGATCTATTGTGACGTGGGATCACACCCCATTATTTCAGGCAACATAATCAGCGGGAACACTGCTTGGTCCGGTGCCCTTGAAGGCTATGGCGGCGGGATCTTCTCTTATAACTCCTACCCCACCATCACAGGCAACACAATAAGTGAGAACTACGCGGGTTATACGGGTGGTGGGATCGAGATCGAGTTCGTGGGAACTTCCGGGCCACCCTGGCCTACCATCATGGGCAATACAATAAGCGGGAATCATGCGCAGTACTATGGCGGCGGCGGAATCTTGATTTACAACTCATCCCCCACCATTTCGGGCAACACGATCAGCGGGAACTCCTGTTGCCAGGGCGCCGCGATTTTCATGGACCACGCATCCCCGACGGTCTCAAGCAACACCATAAGCGGGAACAGTGCTTATTGCAGCTCCACTGGCGCGATACACTGCGATAACGGCTCGTTTCCCATCATCAGCAACACAATCATTGCATTTACCTTTGCTGATTATGGAGGAGGAGGAGTACCAGGCATCTATTGTTCTGCATCGAATCCCACTCTCAGCAACTGCGACATCTATGGCAACACTGGCGGAAACGCTATCTGCGGCACTGACGGGGGCGGCAACATTTCTGCTGATCCGCTCTTCTGCGACCAAAACGCGGGCAACTTCTATCTGAACTGTACGTCTCCTTGTGTAAACAACCCGGGTTATGGCCTGATTGGCGCCTTTGGTATTGGCTGCGGTCCCACAGCGGTGACCGAGACAACCTGGGGAAGGATAAAGGTGCTATTTAGGTAAGGACTGGCTGGAGCTTATGAGCGTGGCACGGGGCATGAGCAATCTCCCCTCGCTGGACGATGTTAGAACTTTTTGCGTGGGCGCGTAGCCAGGTTCGAGTGCGGCGTGGCTCCCCGGGTTGGACTCGAACTAGGGCCGGTGAGTCCGTCCAGGCCCTCTCCCGTAGGCGTAATCCCTTACCCTTGACTTCGCTTCTCTTTCTGGTAGCATGGCGGGAAGCGCAGACAGCAGCGTTTCCAAATCAGTCCATCCGCGTTCGGAAGGGTATATTCCGCTCCGGGTTGATTCGCCTTATCTCTGGGGAGCAATTGGCCTTCCGAGCCGAACACGTCGAAGGAACACGGAGAACACGGGAGCTTTCCGTTGCGCTTCATAGCCGATTTCCACGTCCATTCACGTTACAGTCGTGCCACCAGCAGGGACATGGAAGTCGAGACCCTTGCGCGCTGGGCCAAGCTTAAAGGGATCAAGCTGCTGGGCACTGGAGACTTCACGCATCCTACGTACTTCGCAGAGTTGAGTGCCAGGCTCGAGCCCGTCCAAGACGGTCTGTTCCGGGTGAAGAGGGGAGAGCGTTCCACGCTCTTCATGCTTACAGGAGAGGTCTGCAACATCTATCACCAGGGTGGCAGACTCAGGAAGATACACACGCTTATCTTCGCTCGCGAGACGCGTGACGTAGAAAGGCTCAACTCCAAACTCCAGCGATACGGAAAGCTTTCCAGTGACGGTCGACCCATCTTCACATTCTCCGTCAAGGATCTCGTGAAGATGGTTCTGGACATCTCTCCCTCGTTCGTGCTCATACCCGCCCATGCTTGGACACCCTGGTTCGGCCTTTTCGGGGCGAACTCCGGCTTTGACTCTCTTGAGGAATGCTTCGAGGACGAGATTGGCAACATCTTCGCAATTGAAACGGGTCTTTCATCCGACCCTCCGATGAATTGGAGACTCTCGGCTCTGGACAGGATGACGCTCATCTCCAATTCTGACGCCCATTCGCCTTCCAGGATCGGAAGAGAGGCGAACGTCTTCGACTGCGAGCTTTCGTATTCGGAGATCTGCGATGTTCTTAGAAAGAAGGATCCTAAGAGATTCCTCTTTACGATAGAATTCTTCCCCGAAGAGGGGAAGTATCACTACGATGGACACAGGAAGTGCAACGTGGTGTTCTCTCCAGCCGAGAGCATACAACATTCCAAAGTGTGCCCGGTATGTAAGAAACCTCTCACTGTCGGTGTGTGCCACAGAGTGGAGGAGCTTGCCGATAGAGAGCCTGGTGTTGTTCCGGACGGAGCGATTCCTGCGCGCAACCTGATTCCACTTGAGGAGATCATAGGCGAGGCGCTGGGGGTGGCCTCAAGTGCCACGTCCGTGCGTCGGGAATACCTCAGGATAGTGCAGACCTGTGGCTCAGAGTTCGAGGTACTTCTGGAGCGTCCCCTCGATGAGCTTTCGCGCCACATACCTAGGACCATCGTGGAAGGAATCAGTGCGGTGCGAGCGGGTAGGGTGAAAATCATTCCCGGCCACGATGGGGTCTTCGGTAAGATAGGTATTCTACGAGACGAAGAGAAGGACGGGGTATCGGCCACTGAACAGATGAGGATCTTCTGAGAGGGTGCATCGAGAAAGGAGCGGGCGGCGCGATGATTGACTCATATGAGTTCGGGGAAATCATCGTTGATGGAAAGACTTACAACTCAGACGTCATCATATATCCTGACAGAGTTCAGGGTGACTGGTGGCGCAAGGAGGGACACAAACTTTCTGTGGAGGACGTCAAAGACATCGTGGCCGCCAAGCCTGAGGTGCTGATCGTAGGTACCGGGTATTCTGGTTCCCTTGCCGTTCTCTCAAAGACAAAGCACTTTCTTGAATCTGAAAACATTGAAGTCCTTGCTTACAATACAAGGAAGGCTTGCCGAAAGTACAACGAGCTGTCCAGAGCGAAGCGTGTGGTGGCAGCGCTTCATCTGACATGCTGAGGCCCCACTTTAATAGCCGCTTGGAGGAGGAGCATATGGCTTACGAGAACATTCTTTTTGAAAAAAAGGACAAGAGAGGAACCATCACTCTCAACAGACCCAAGGTGCTGAACGCTCTCAATATCGCGACAATTGACGAGCTTCGCCGTGTTCTGCTGGAGATACGTCATGACGACGATGTCAGTGTTGTGATAGTAACAGGAAGTGGTGAGAAGGCTTTTGTCGCGGGCGCCGACATAAGGGAGTTCGTCGGTCTGAGTCCCGAGGCCGCGCGTCACTTCTCGCTTTCGGGACAGCACGTCTTTCGCCTGATCGAGAAGCTCGGCAAGCCCTCCATAGCAGCGATCAACGGATTCGCGCTGGGAGGGGGCTGTGAGCTTGCAATGGCGTGCACGATCAGGGTGGCATCGGAGAAGGCAAAGCTGGGCCAGCCGGAACTGAACCTCGGACTCATTCCTGGCTACGCGGGAACGCAGAGGCTGACGAGGCTGGTAGGCAAAGGAAGATCCATGGAGCTCATTCTTTCGGGCAGGTTCGTCGACGCACAGGAGGCCTACCAGATAGGGCTTGTCAACAAAGTCACGTCCCCTGAAGAGCTCATGCCTACGTGTGAGGAAATGGCAAAAGTTTTTGTCTCTAAGCCAGCTCTTGCAGTTCGCTACGCCATGGAAGCCATCGATGAAGGATCACAGGTCTCTCTTGAAGAAGGGAGCTACATCGAAGCGAACATGTTTGGACTCTGCTTCTCTACCGAGGACATGAAAGAAGGAGTCGGAGCATTCCTGGAGAAGAGAGAGCCCAAGTTTACGGGAAAGTAGAGTAGTCAGAATATGAACGCGAAATTTGTCTCTTCAGCAAACGTATTAACACTCTGCCTTGCGGGGAGCATGGCCGTCCTTTTGCTCCTTGCCAGTTGCGGAGGCAAGGCAACCACTCCCCCGGCCGGCGGACTGCTCTTCGTCAGTTCGCTTCCGGGGCGTGCTTTCATATACGTCGATGCGATAAGTACAGCCAAGCTCACCCCGGACACGCTGGCCGTTACGCCAGGTGACCACACTCTCACGCTGACGCTGGATGGATACCGGGATACCACCCTTGCATTCTCTGTATCGGGGGATGACACGGTGTCCTTTGACATTGACCTCGAACCACTGGAAGGCACTCTGAGGTGGGTTGAGGTCCCGGGAGTAGATGTCACGATCTTCGACGTGGATTTTGCTTCTCTCAATTACGGTTGCGCTGTAGGCGGGAACGGAAGTGTCTTCAGAACTTCTGAGGCCGGTGTCACGTGGGACGAAGTTGTCAGCGGAACCGACGAGACTCTGCTCTCCGTGAGCTTCGCATCGCCTTCTAACGGATGGGCGTGCGGTACGAACGGAGTCATTCTTAGAACGACGGATTTCGGTGTGAGCTGGGACACGGTCTCTAGCGGGACAGCGCAGGACCTGAACGACATATTCTTCGTTGACGTATCTAACGGCTGGGTCGTGGGGGAATCGGGGACCGTGTTGCGCAGCACCAACGGCGGCCTGACGTGGACACCTCAGGACAGCGAGGTCTCACTCAACCTTTCC
>Ga0209636_10002635_pt1 | contig 18308 bp, 14 predicted proteins | sample DeeMarSWOR152_54_FD_187464 | JGI IMG/M metagenome (GOLD analysis project Ga0209636, IMG submission 187464) | Marine sediment microbial communities from White Oak River estuary, North Carolina - WOR-1-52-54 (SPAdes) (version 2) | ecosystem: Environmental > Aquatic > Marine > Intertidal zone >... | reverse complement strand
ATCTATGGCCAGAAGTTTAGGTTTTGTCATTAAAGCCCTTGCGATGGCGAGCATTTGTTGTTCACCACCGCTCAAAGTTTGGGACATCTGATTCGCTCTCTCTTTGAGTATAGGGAACAACTCGTAGATCCATTTTAGATCTTTCTTGACTTGTCCTTTATCTTTCCGTAGGTAAGCTCCCATCTTTAGGTTCTCGAGGGTAGTCATTTCGGAAAAGGGTCTTCGTCTTTCTGGACAGTGGACGATGCCCTTTTTTACGATTTTCCATGCCTTGAGTTTGTCTATTCTTTTTCCATCAAATCTTATGGTGCCTGATACGGTTGGGTGTTCTTTTTTGCCCGGTGCTACCTCTTTTATTACACCGGATATTGTGCGAAGCAAGGTTGTCTTTCCGGCGCCGTTTGGTCCGACGACACCGACGAACTCTCCGTCTTCGACTTTTAGGTTGACGCGGTTTAAGGCTATAGCCCCGTCGTAGTGGACTGTTAGGTCTTTTACTTCGAGCACGTCACATCGCCTTTCCCATGTATACTTCTATTACTTTTTTGTTTTTGGCTATTTCTTCTGGTTTTCCTTCAGCTATTTTTGCTCCTTGGTGAAGCACTATTACTCTTTTGACTATCTTCATCAAGGCGTATAGTTTGTGTTCAACTATCACTATGCCTCGCGTGGGATGATCTAGGTGTATTCTTTGAATGGATTTAGTTAAAAAATCTGTTTCAAGTGGATTCAATCCGCCGAAGGGTTCGTCTAGCATCAGTAAATCAGGTTCGGTGGCAAGTGCTCTAGCCATCTCCAGTCGCTTCAAATCTCCGTGGCCCACGTTCTCAGCTGGTTCAAGCATCAACTCGGTGAGCCCCACATCCTCCAGCATATCCACGGCTTTTCGTTCAATTGTTTTGATCCATTCGATTTTTTTGTTTCCTCTAGGAGACTTAAGGGCTACCATGACGTTTGCGATGACTGGTAGGTGGCGAAAAGGTCTGACGACCTGAAATGTTCTAACGATTCCGTTGTTGACAATTTTGTGGGGGGCGAGTCCGACGATGTTTTCGCCCTTGAATTTCATGGTTCCTGAATTAGGCTTGAGGAACCCGCTTATTAGGTGAAACAGCGTAGTCTTTCCTGCTCCGTTTGGGCCGATTATGCCAACGATTTCACCTTCGTCGATGTAGAAACTGACGTTGTTAACTGCTTTTAGTCCTCCGAAACTTTTGTTCAGGTTTTCAACTTCGAGAAGATGCATAATCTAAACCTCTGTAGGGACTACTTTTTTTCCTTCTTCTTATATGTTTTCCAGATCTTGGGACCCCTCTCATCTATGTCCCTCGCTTCCTCAAAGTCTTCGAGTTTGTCGGTTACGAATCTTCCTAGGCCTCTTGGCCATTTGATAACAAGGATTGCTACAATGATGGTGAAAATGAGGAGTTTGGCGTCTATCCATTCGTAGGGAACCGGTGCTACGATTGTTAGGATGTATCTGTCTATAATATAGTAAATGTAAGCTCCCAGTAATGGTCCATAGATCGTTCCTATTCCTCCTAAAAACGTAACAATGACTACGCTAAAAGACATGGTAAGCGACAATGTTGGCGGACTTGCAACCCTTATGAGGTGGGCAAGGAGACAACCAGCCAAACTTGCAAACAAACCGCTTATAGCAAAAGCCATCAACTTGTACTTGGTCACGTTGATTCCAGATGCTTTAGCGGCTAACTCATCATCGAGGATAGATACGAAGACAATGCCTGTATGTGAATTGGCGATCTTATACAGTACTGTTGCAGAGATGAACAACATGAGCAAAGTGAGGTAATATTCTGCAATTTTTTGTTGTTCTATTGGAAGGGAGGGAAAGAAGGCAGGAACGTTGCGAACGCCAAATTCCCCTCCAAATATGTCTCTCAAGGTGTAAACTACGCTGGTGAGAATTATTGGGAAGGCCATGGTTACTAACGCTAGGTAAGGACCCTTTATTCTTAGGCAAGGAAAGCCGATAAGCACGCCGACTGCAGTGCCGATAGCCACCGCTATGGGTATTGTTATCCACGCCGGCAGCGCATAGTATTTGTGCAATAGGGCTGTGCTATAGGCGCCAATTCCAAAGAAAAGGGCATGTCCAAGGCTCATTTGTCCTGATCGACCTACGAGAAGATCCCAACTCGCTGCGAAGATTGCGAGCACATTTGCGGAGATCAGAATACCTATTATGTAAGGGTTCAGGTTTAATACGGGTAAGACTGCGAGAAGCAAAAGGAGGAGAAAAGCTAGTAGTCTGGGTGGGATGTCGACGACGTGGGCAGCGAAGCTTGAGTGAGCTCTTCTAAGATAGGATGTTACCATTTTGTTTTTATTCCTCCAGTTCTATGCGTTTTCCGAATAGTCCTTTTGGTCTAACTACTAGGATTAGCACCATGAGAACGAAAGGAACTGTGGGTACTAGTATACCTGCTTCTGGAAGGGTGACGGAGACGATGGTTTCGGCATATCCGATGATGAAGCCTCCAAATATGGTTCCTTTGATGCTTCCCAGACCTCCGAGAATAACAATAGAGAAGGAAAGGGCCAACGGATGTAGCCACATGTATGCTGATGCGACCCCTGTTGAAGAAGAAGCGTCGAATATGCCAGCTGCTCCGGCTAACATTGCGGAGATGCCCATGGTCAACATGTAAAGCCTTGTAGTGTTTACTCCCATGAGCATTGCCACTTCTCGGTCTTGAGACACTGCCCTCATTGCTGATCCAATTTTTGTTTTTGAGATGAATATCCATAAACCTACGAAGAGAGCTATTGAGACTAGAAAAGCTATAAGCCGGGAATAAGTGACTTTCACGCCCAAAATACTTGTTGATCCTGTAGCAAAATTAGGAACCGGAAGGAATGAAGGACCGAATGTTATGAGCATTAATTGTTGAAAGATTATGGCTGCAGAAACAGTAACCACTAGAATAGCAAGTTCGCTTTCTACAATGGGATGTATAACTATTCTGTACAACATGGCGCCTATAACGGCTACGAAAACTAAAGCGATGATCAAGCCTAGACGGGGGTCAAGTTGAAGAACGCCTAGGGGACCAAAAGCACCGAATATGTAAGCTCCAACCATGAAAAGGGCGCCGTGGGCAAGATTTGTCACTCCCGCTACTCCGTAGATCAAAGTGAATCCAAGGGCAAGGAGAGCATATATTGCACCTGCTATTGCGCCGTATACAATAATTTCTTCAATCATTTTCTTTCACCCGATTATGGAGATCTGCGCTCTTGTGCGAGGCTGAATCTGGAGAAAGCAAGTTAGGTGTGTTAATATATAAATGTTTTTTTCATGATGACTAGAAATGTTCTATAGGTGTGCACACAAAAAAAGGAGAGGTTGGGTTACCTCTTGACAGAGGTTTTTAGATGGGATATCCACCAGGAACAGTTTTGCCGAAGTCTTTTGCTACTCTAACGGCGTCGACGATGTTGATGAAGTCGTCGTCATTTAGGTCAGCGTTGTAATTCCAGCCAGCCTCGCCGGCTTTCTTTAGCCATGCGCCAGCACCAATTACCCAATTTATGTCGTTATATTGAATTGTCCCGTCTATGGTGAAGTTATATGCTGGAGATGAAGGTGCACAGGTGTCTGACTCTGCCAACGACTCATATCCTGAAGGATAGATCCATCCAGGAAGCTTCCATTTCTGCGAGTAGGTTTCGATTATGGGGCCTACAGTCTCCATTATGCCCTTTCCAGGGTTGTTGGGATCTTCTTGCCACTGCACTACTCTTGCTCTCACGTAATTAGTTGGCACATATGGCAAGTATATTGGTGAATAGGCGTCGTGCAACGATGAGAACTTGAATGTGCCAGTAATGCCCGATCGCTCTGGCGCGACCTCGTATCCAGCTACGAATATGTCTGGGTCCTGGAACTCAGCCCATGTGATTGTACCGTTGTTTTCAACGAAGTCTTTTAGTCCAAAGATTCCGTCGTATCCACCCCACGCAGTGTATATGGGCCATTTGCCCGTCTTCGCCACGAAATTGTCCCAGAACACAACTGCTCCTGGGGTTATTGGAGTTCTTGTCCCCGTAGTTGAAAGCACGCTCTCGCCTTCACATTTTGCAAGCGTGTTGTCCCAATGTTCTTGTATCTGAGCGAGTACGTTGATGCCTAAAAGAGTAGCTTTGACTCCTAGTTCGGCGAACTGAATGGTGCATGGTAGACCTGCTCGCCCTGAAAATATATGAATTACAAGTCTAGCTTTTTGTAGATCCGGATCGGTCAGATATGGTGTTAGGTCAGTAACGGTTTCGGGTATTCTAGCCCCATAAGTGCAGTTGAAAAGCAATCCCATATATCCTGGATACTTTGTTGGGTCTGTCAAAGCGACGTGTATTTCCGACGTCCATGCGAGGTCCTCGGTGAGGACAGCGTAAGGAATTTGTTTTGACACACCTGGTCTGGTGTAATCTGGATCTGCATACATGTTCCAGAGTTTGCACGCTGCTTGGAATTGCGCGAAGCCAAATATTGTACTCAATAGGACGCTTGTGTTAATAGGGTTGATTCTGAATAGGTACTTATACCTCGCATAGTTAACGCCCACGGTTTGAGAAATCAGTTCTGTGGTGGATGCGCCATTAATGATGAATGGCACTTTATAGTCCATGCATGTCTCTATTATGGCAGTTGTAACCTCGGTTCTGAAGCCGCCCATAATGATTTTGCAGCCCGCCGCGATGAGCCTCAGGGTTTCCGCTTTTGCAGCATCAGGATCCGGAACTGGGAGAGCCCATTCGTTGGCGAACTCTAAAGCAATATCGACTTCTCCCCCGGGGAATTGGATGCCGCCCAGCGTGTTGATCTCGTCCCTCGCCATTTCAGCTGCTTCCTTCATTCCGGCTGGAGACCAGTGTGGCAACCCAACGGGGCCAATAACACCTATCTTCAAGGTTCCAATCTTCGCCGACTTCACTGGAACAGCGCTTAAGAACATTGTTGTTAGAAACAGCGTCACAATTATTCCTGCAACTGCTTTTGTCTTCATTTTTCATTCTCCTTTCTACTTTTTCAGCGTAAAACAGTGAATCTGAACAGCATTTAAAAGTCTTATGGAACACTATTACAGAGCAAAAATTTAACCAAGCAGCAAATTCTAACCAAACAGGTAAATCCTAGTTGATGGAAATTAAGTGTGCATCAATCGTTTTTCTCTTTCGTTTATGTTCCATATTTTTTGCATCGAGAAACGATAAATAACTCGCCTACTAAGTATCACGTGATGTTGAATGAACAAGAACATCATCTTGACAGCCATTGTTCTTTTGTTTTTCTCTAGTTGGTCCAATTCAGCTCTAACATATGCGAGTTTCAACAAGACACCAAGCGGCTATTCCAAACCTGTCGTTACAAGTTCTAGTACCCTTTGGGTTCCCTCGGACAACTACCCGACCATCCAAGGAGCCATAGACCATGCAAGGGAAGGAGAAACCATTTTCATCAGGGCAGGAACATACTATGAACGTGTGATTGTGGACAAGACTTTGTCGCTTGTCGGAGAAAACAAATATGACACCGTTATTGACGGGAGTAAAACCGACCACGTAGTGATCGTAACTGCCAACAATGTTGCCATCAGCAACGTCACCATACAAAACGGTGAGTTCGGAATCTGGTTACTGAACTCCGACAACAATGTCCTCACTGGCAACATCCTCACCAACAACACGCATGGGATTGACCTTTCTGGATGTAGCAACAACGTTCTTACTGGTAACATCGCCTCAAGCAACTACGATGGAATCTATCTTTTCCGTTCTAGCGGTAACACTATTTCTGGTAACATCGCCTCAAACAACTTCTACGGAATCCACCTCGACCACTCTTACAACAACGCCATTTCGGGTAGCACTGCGTCAAACAACAGTTATGGCATTTATATCCATGATTCTGACAATAACGCCATTTCTGGCAACAAAGTTCTACGGAATCAACGTGGAATCTTCTTTTACTATTCTCGTAATAACGTCTTTAGGGGTAACATCATCGCCAACAACAGTCAATATGAAATCTTTCTCGACTCTTCCAGTGATAACGAAATTTTTCATAACAACTTAATCAACAACACTGGATCATCACGCAGCGTCAAATCAGTGAATTCTTGGGATAATGATGTTGAGGGCAACTACTGGAGCGACTACCATGGCAGTGACGCGAATCTGGATGGAATTGGCGACACCCCGTATTCTGTGGGAGAAAATAACAACGATAATTATCCTTTGATGGCTATGTTCTTACAGTTCAACGTCTTCATAGGAAACCAGTCTTACATAATTGACGTTATTTCTAATTCTACGATTTCAGACCTTCAGTGCCGCTCTGACCTAGATAACAGAACTAATGCAGTGAGTCTTAAGGTGAATGGGGCGGGTTTTTGTCGCATCTCCATTCCCAACGCTTTAATTAAGCGTCCGTGTGCAGTTAGAGTTAACGCCAGTCAGCCTTTATACTTCAAAGAAGTTTACGTTAATGGAACGCATACATGGCTGTACTTCGCCTACACCCATTCAGAACATGAAGTGACAATAATGCAAATGTTCCCCTCAGAACAGCTTATGTGGTATCAAGGGGCAGTCCTCGGATTAGCGATTATCATAGTTTTTCTGTTTTTAGTCTCCGTCAACTATTATCGTTTGTTCAATAGGCAGAAGAAAGTTATTGAAGCGTATGAACGCGAGGTGGGAAGTTTTCCAGTTAGCCATGAGGAACGTGTGCGTATACGTTTTATAAAAGATGCCATTGAACGGGAAGAAAAGATTGAAAAATTCAAGAGAAAATACGGAATAAAGATCCAACCTGCCGGCACTCTGGAAGATCTCATGGAGAAAATGGGCGTTCAAAAAGAAAATTAAGCATTACCAACTATTTACACTGTTAACCTATCGGTTAAGAATCTACTTACATTTTAGATCGATTCCGAAAGAATTCTTCGATGCGCAGTGAAATCAATAACTTTTGCTGTATCCAAAGGTGGCGTGGGAAAGTCCCTCCTTACGGCTAACGTTGGTGCCGCCTTAGCTGAGAAAGGCAAGAAAGTTGTTCTGGTTGAGGGAGACCCAAATCAGCCTCTACAAGTGATTCTTGGCGTTGATGTATCTTCTAAAGATCTTAAACTTGACAACGTTGTAAAAGAAAACATGAAAATTGAAGAGGCAACATACGCCACAGAATTTGACAATTTGTTTATAATACCCTCAGGTGTTTCGCTGCGAAGCTATTTTGAAATCAATCCCATGAATTTTGCGAAGAAACTCATGGACTTAAAGGCGGATTTTATGCTTATTGACGTCCCATTTCCTCTAGGCGAAGCCGCGTTTTTATCGTTGGGTGTTTGCGAATATTCCATTCTTGTTCTAACAGAAGATGAGTTTGTTTTATGTGTTGAATCGGCTATAGACACGATTCGGTTGGGTAGATATTTTCTCAAATGTGTTCCACTTGGCTTTGTATTGAACAGGATAAAGACACCTGAGAAGTTCACCAAAGAGTTCGTCAAGGACCTGGAAGACCTTCTTGAAGTTCCTTGCATAGCAAGGATAAAAGAAGACCCGAAAGTCTCAAGGTCTTACGGGGGAGTAGGATCTCACAAAGCTTTTTTGGCATACCAGAAATTCCGAGAAAACGAATTCACGAGAAGCATGGACGAAATAGCGAATATGCTTCTCGGTAGGCTTCCGGATCCTGAAAAGAAAGATGTCGTCAATTTCGTCAAGGAAGTAATCGAACAGAGATCAAAGTTGTGAGGGTTTGGCCAATTATCCTTCCAGAAACGTCATCATCATTCTCCAAAGCTTCACTTTTTTTTTCTCATCATCTGTTAAATGATTGTAAACTCTTTCTGATTCGCATTGATCGAGTAGAAATTCAAGGCGTTTCCTTTCTTCTCTAGCCAGTCTATATCTTGTTCTTTGAACCTTGCGCGCCAGTTTAGCTGTTTCGCTGAATGATACTCCGGCCAGCAACAGATTTCCTACGTTACTCTCTAGTTGCTCCACGATTTTTTCAACTCTTTCTTTTCCTTCCAATAAATAGACGGTTTTCCTCGCATCCGGTGTTGGCAAGAAAGCTCCAGACTCTTTCTGTACTATCCCAGCGTCTTCCAATATTTTCATGTGCTTGAGCAGTCCAGGAAGCGTCATTTTACGATCTGATTCGCCTTCTAATTTTCTGGCGACATCTGACAAAGACATCATCTCAAATTGCAACAGCAACTTCACTATTGCTACCCTGACGTAGCTCTCAAAGACGCGCAAAAGCTTCCAAGGATTAACTTCAGACTTTGAACTGTTCAATGTTGGACACTTCATAAATAGTTTGGACTGCAAAATAAATCTAATGTATTCTTTTGTAGAGTATTTCACAAATTGGCAGAACGGCTATAACGTTATCTCAAACGATGTAAACTGTTTAAGTCGCCCGCGCATGGCTATAACGACTGTGATCATGATAAGTACGAGTAGCATTAACGTAAATGTGGGGAACTCCGGTATTATTTCTACTTCTTGTGCGCGCGCGAGAGAATGGTTAAAGATGAAGTATAGGTAACTGTGTGCGCCCGTAGCCCATACCCGGGTATGTGGGACTTCCGTGCCGTTAACAAACACTCTGTAATTATCATTCATTAAGGCTGTTGGAATACAGATTCTACAGAAGCCGGTGGTGCCGTTTTCGCCAGAAACATTGAAGTTGATGGCGGTGCCAGTGAATTGAAAATCAGATATCGTAGAATTGCAGATAGCTTGAACATAATGTTCTGAAGCAGCATTAAAAACAGAAAACATTCCCATTAAAGGATAGTTGTCGTGGTTGTTGACATCAATATCGTATGGTGTGTCTCCTATTCCATCGTTTCCTGTCTCATTCTGATACGGATCGCTATACAAGTCTAAATCACTGTATTCGCTCCAATGGTTCCCTCCAGAAGGATAATCATCATCCCAAACGTTTGAGTATCCTGAAGTTTGGATATACACCTGTTGGGTATTGTTGATGAAGTTGTTATGAAAAATGGCATTGTCCGCAGATATTTCTAAATGAATACCTATGGTATTGTTCGTTATGAAATTGTTTCTGATTGTGTTTCTAAGTGCGGGAGCACATGGGCAAGTGGAGAATAGGTCAATTCCGTGTTGATTGCTCATCACAATGTTTCCACTTATGATATTATAAGAAGACGTTTCGATGAAGAAGCCGTGCGTCCCATTTCTTAGGGTAAACCCGGTTACGTAGACATGGTGAGAGGTTATGTCAATAACGCTGCCTGTTCCATTGCCATCTATCACTGTGATGCGTTTGTCTTCTCCAATCAAGTATATTGACTTCTTTATGGTTACATGTTCACGGTATGTTCCTCCATCGACTCGTATTGTGTGTTCATCTGAGGTTTCGGGGGCATCTATTGCTGCTTGAATTGTATCATAGTTTAACGTGGTGTTAACATTGTGGACTGTTGCTATCCAAATTGGGTAGCCCGCAGACTGCCATGCTTGGAATCCTCCCAGCATATTATAGACTTTGGTGAAGTTGTAGGAGTCAAGAATTTCAGAAGCTGTTACGCTCCTACCTCCAGACAAGCAATACACTATTGTCTCATGATCTTCGTGACCAGCCAACTCACCAACTCTTTCCTCTAATTCTGTGTGAGGAATCCAAACTGCTCCATAAATGTGTCCACTGTCATACTCGTCCTGGCGTCTGACATCCAAAACTACGAGATGAGGAAAACTGCCGTTCGTAATCATAGTGTAGGCGGTGCCTACGTCTATGTTTATGTAAGGTGAAGCATGTGCTATCTGCAAATCTTGCAAACTCGCTAAGCTCAAAAACAACAATACAAAAGCTAACAAAACAGTCTTCTTCATACTCGTTCAGCATATTTATTTTGCATGTCTCTGTAATATAAGCTCTGTCAAATTTTTCTATAGAAGATACCACTATTTCTGGGTTGTTCGCACATATGCATTCTGTGTTTTCGTGTTATTGTCCTAGATGTGGAAGAAATCACTATGCTAATGAGCGAGCTAATGCCAAATGAAACATTGCGATCATAGCACAGATGCGAGTGCAGAAACTTTAAAACGTTGTTGATGGCTTACCATATAGGGAGAGGAAAGGAGAAATGCTACACTTTCCTAGAGGGAAGGCTGTTCTTGCTGTCATTGTCTCAAGCTTGATACTTTCCGCTTTGATGTTTTTGATGGCTACGAAAACCATTACCAACGTCTCAGGCATGGTGACGGAGGGAGTTTGGGTTTTCGAGGATAGTAACTGCGCGAGCGTGTGTGAATCAATTGACTGGGGGACTCTTACTCCAGGGTCAGCGAAGAAATACGATGTCTATGTTCGGAATAAGGACGTAGTCCCAATTTACCTCATCATGTCAACGAAGAATTGGAGTTCGTCAAAGGCGTCTTATTACCTGACTCTTAGGTGGACCTATGCTGGACAGAGAATCGATCCTGATGACGTTCTTCAGTTAACGCTTACTTTATCTGTGTCTTTCTCCATAAAAGATGTATCGAGTTTCAGTTTCGATATTGTCATAACCGGAAGCGATCGCTTGCCGGGCGATGTGGATGGCAACGGTGTCATCAATGTTATTGACCTTATTGTGCTCAGGATAGCCGTGAGCTTGGGAAAAACTGTGGAAGAATATCCATTATGCGATTTGACCAGTGACGGAAACATCAACGTCGCGGATACGTTAATGCTAAAGTCAATCGTGCATAGATAAGATGAGTTTTTCTTCTCCACTTCTGGGGCGCGCGCGGCACTTCATCTTCTCGTAATAATATCAACCAAATCTGTGGTAGCTACCTAAATCAAATACGGAAAGAAACAATAAACAATTGCATGCATGGGTGTTAAAAACAAGAAACAATTGTTTATCTATCAGCTAGAACGAAAACCTGAAAATTTCAGGTAGACAAAAGCAAAGTTTCCGAAACGCTGACTTTTCAGAAATCTTTTTTTATGGTGACCGCGCATTTTTAGGGAAGAGAAGTAAGGAAGGAGAAAATACGAACAAGATTGCTTTGGCGGTCTTTGTTTCATTGATGCTGTTCCCGTTTGCCATGACCAGCACAACTTGCTCCCAATCTCTGCCACCATCAGATTCCTACGTCTATATTCTAATTAATAGCACCATTTATGATTCATTGTCTTCTAGTTTATTAACACATAGGCAAGACCTTGAGAACGCTGGGTTTTCCGTAGAAATTCCTCAAGAATTCGGAAATACTTCAGAGTCCATTAGAAACTTTCTGCAAAATGAGGCGTCAATACATGAAATAGCCGGGGTTCTGCTGGTGGGGGACGTTCCCTATGCTAGCTTTGAAATGAACGATACAGGTTGTGGTTACGAGAAGTTTCCGTGCGATCTGTACTACATGGACTTGAATGGGAACTGGACAGACTCTGACGGTAATGGAATATACGATATGCATACTAATGAAACGGGAGACTTGGAGCCCGAAATGTGGGTTGGAAGACTGTATGCTTCAACTGTGCCAGGAAGCGAAACCGAGTTGCTCATCAATTATTTTGTGAAGACTCATCGTTTTAGAACCGGCGAACTTACCCTACCTAAAAGAGCCCTAGGATATGTTGATGATGATTTTGTGGAGTCGTATGCAGATGATGTCAACAGTTCCCTACGAATGGTTTATGATAACGAAACAACTCTGATAATTGACACCGAAACCACCAACGCCGCAGACTACAAAAACAGACTAAACGACACCTTAGGTTACGAATGGCTACACCTTGTATCTCACGGTAGCTTTGAGAAACATGCCTTCAGGAATTCCTCGGGACAAAGTGACGTCTATCCTTCAGATGTTGAATCCATCGATCCTCACGTTCTTTTCTACAACCTTGCAACATGTGACGCTGCATACTATCTTTTCCCAGACTACATCGGGGGATCATATATCTTCACAAATACCTACGGCCTCTTAGTAGTTAGTTCTACCAAGTTGGGCGCAATGCTAAATTATAATGACTTCTATGGGCCTGTAGCTGAGGGCAAGTGCATAGGTCAAGCTTTCAAAGAATGGTTCGAAAAAAACGGTGAAATCTATCCGTTTTTCTATTATGGCCTAACCCTACTTGGAGACCCGACTCTACGGGCACCTCGCGTCTGCGACGTTGCAGTCACCAGCGTCACACCCTCCAAGAGCGTGGTGGTACGTAACCAGACCCTACCCGTAAATGTCACGGTCAAGAACAAACACGCCTTCACGGAAACTTTCCACGTGCAAACATACGCCAATACAACTTTTGTGGGGAACAAAACTGTAACTGACCTGCCGCCATTGGCGACAAAGACGTTGACGTTTATCTGGAATACAACAGGCATTATCAAAGGAAACTATTGCCTCAACGCAACTGCGGTGCTTCTTGGTGATTGTGATCCAAACGACAATAAATTGGTGTGTTGGGTCGAAGTGATTCTTGAAGATGATGTAGCTGTAAGTGCGGTCATACCTTCCGAAACTGTTGTGGTGCAGAACCGCACCTTATCCATTATAGTTACGGTCGAAAACAAAGGCAATGCCACTGAAACCTTCAATGTAACAGCCCACGCTAACGCAACAACAGTGATCGGAACGCTGGAAATAACGCTAACAAGGAGAAATTCCACAGTCATAACCTTCGATTGGAATACAACAAATGTAGCCAAAGGTAATCACATTTTAAGTGCGATTGCGATGCTTTCCGACGATGACGACCCTGAAGATAACACCTGCATTGATGGTTGGGTTGCAGTAATCCTTAAGGATGACATAATTGTCACTTCTGTCGCTCCCTCTAGGACAGCGGTGAGCCAGGGTCACTCCATATCCGTAAACGTGACTGTGGAAAATCGGGGTAATTCCACTGCTACTTTTAATGTAACAGCTTATGCCAACGCAACGTCTATTGGAGAAACAACCGTGGTCAACCTACTGCCTTTAGCAACAGGGACCTTAACATTCGATTGGAATACGACAGATGTAGCCAAAGGCAACTACACCATAAGCGCATACGCCCATCCGATCCCAGGAGAGACATACACAGCCGACAACACGTTCACGGATGGTTGGTTTTTAGTCATGATTCCGGGGGACATAAACTGTGACAGCGAAGTAAATGTCTTGGATATGCTTGTCCTCAAAATAGTTATAGATCAAGGAAAAACAGTTGAAGAGTTTCCCTTCGGCGACATAAACTGTGACAGCGAAGTAAATGTCTTGGATATGCTTGTCCTCAAAATAATACTAACAGCAGGCTAATGCATCCTTAACTGTGGGCGGCATTTATATTGTGCGTGTCGCGGTAGGCAAGAATGATTTGTTTGCTCCATGCCTTGAGTTGGTCATGCTGTTACGAAGGGGCTGAATAAACAGTCCTCTAAGCTAAGAAAAGGAAGAGAAAGATTCAATGATTTTTGAATGAACAATCGAATAACTTGACGCGCATACGTGACGAAATAAAATGTAGTTCCCACTGTCACTTCAACAAGAATGGGGGATAGCCCCCACGAGATACCTAAACTGTGATTCTAGCTCTTCTATGTTTTTGCGCTATTGTCTCTTTTGCTGTCACTTGGCAAGTGCAGAGCCTATTCGTCCAAACTTCATGGCATCGCTCATAGAGCCCTCAATCGTATACTGTTTGGCGAAGTAAGCTCTAGTCTGATCAAGCTCTCGAGTTAGCATCTTGTGAAAAACTTCTTCTGATCCCTTCAACGTTACATTAGGCGACGCATGCACTCCCACATTGAACGAGATTGCTCCTCCTTTGGTTTCGATGTAGAAGTCGTCGTCTCCGTCCACGACGAACTGAACGATTCTGTCCCATCCGGTTATCAAGCCTTTCACTTCTGCGTTTTTGCTAGCTTGTTCAACGAATTGTTTGTAGCCGTCCACCACTCTACCCATTTTTCACATCACCTTCCATCAAATCCTAGAACAAAAAGAGTCGTAACCTCCACATTTAAGCTTTGTCATATTCTTCGACGTCACTGAACATAGGCTTATACAACCTTGACCACAGAGCGCGCGCGGTTGTTTCGAACATAGAGGTGGAAACCAAGAATGGCTGAAAAGTTGGTGAAGTTGGGTGAGCCGACGAGAGAGTATGTTTTGATTTTGCGCGCGCTTAATCCTGACCGGTATTTTGTTAGGAGGTTGGAAAAGTAGCACAATATCTCGTGTTGAACTGGCTGGGATTATATGTTTGTGCGGATTCAGTATACTATCTAATAAAAGATTTGATGTTTTCTACATGGTATATTTTTCCATAAGACTTTTAAACGTCGTAGTGTTCACTATTATCTGCTGAAAAGTAGAAAGGAGAATGTTTCAGAAAGCTAAAGTTAAATAGGTGAAAAAAGATGAACACAAAAAAGAAATTAGCTGCTATTTTCACTACACTACTGATGATTCTCAGCTTCTTCGCTGTTCTTCCGTCCCCCGTTCAAGCACAAGTCGCAGCGGTTTCAATATTGGATATGGCCCTGAAAGACCCGGGAACAGGCGTCGTCACTCCCGGACCCTTCACACCTGGCGGAAATCCACCAATGAATTTGGTGTTGACAAACATAAACAACGCAAGTAGAATGGGCAACTTTTTGATAACGGCGGTTTATCTCATAGACCTCGGCACCGGAATTTCGGTTGACTCATATACAGTTGGTCTTACATTCGATGCTGCTGTTGTGAAGGTTGCCACTGGCGGTGTCTACCCCGTGGGTACTCCTCTAGGGCTACCTCCAACTATTTTCGAAGGCACCGGGTTCGTCCCGACCACCGGAGTCATCAACAACATTGCTGGTCACGTGGCAAACTACACCGTCACTTCAACGGCAGGACCTATCGCTGTAGGTTTGGGTGGAGCAAAACCTCTAATGTACGTTATCTTTGTAATGAACTACTGGGGAAAAACCAACATAGACTTTACAGTCACGCCGGCGCCAACACAAACCACAGTGTCCAATCTCGGAGTGCCACATGCGCTTGTCGACTTGGACGGCTACTATGAGTTCTCAGTGCATAATGTTGTAGTTTCACCTGGCATGTCACCCTACTTCGCTGATCCTCCACATTACTCTGGCGAGCTCATCACACTAACAGTGTCCATCAAGAACACGGAACCGATCCACTCTTGGGAAATCAACATGTCTTACTACCCCACCGTCATATCAGTACCATCAAACCTCCTCGTCCAGGAAGGTCCCTACTTCAAAGTTGTCTTTATCAACAACACGTTTACCGCCACAGTGGACGACACAGCTGGTTGGATACATGTCAACTGCACAGCGCTTCCAGGCCAGAACAGAACCGGCGACGGACTTCTCATGGCTATCGGAGCCTACTTGGTAAATTATGGAGCAACCCCATTAATCGTCACGTCCTTCAAGGCAGTAGACTCATACGGCACCATTATTCCCAACCTCGAATTGCAACACTATCTGACAGATCCCTCTGTAGCTGTCCAGTTTGAACAGCTGCCTGTGGTTGCGCTTCTTTACAGCGGATCACCATACATATATTGGACATCCCCCACCCATAGCATCGGCGAGACGTTTGACATAGACCTAATGATTCCCTCTAGCACCTCGCAAAAAGTGCATTCTTGGAAAGCTGGCTTCCGCTTCAACCCCAAAGTTCTAGAGTGCGTTAGCGTCACAGAAGGAACCTTCCTCTCCAGCCAAGGAAGCACTACCTGGACCCCAGGAGTGATAAACAACACAAGCGGCGAGGTAACGTCCTTCAACTGCACCGGAGCTGCGGGAGTAAACGCAACAGGTCCCGGAATACTGGCAACCATAAGATTCAAGATCCTAGACTATGGAAGAAGCCTCATAACCCTCACAGACTTTGGTGGCTCTCCATTCGAAGTAAAGCTGGCAGATCTTGCAGGTAAGGCTATTGAAACTCCATCTGGACTTCCTCTGGTAAGCGCCTCCTTCGAATTCAGGTCACCAGTAACCGTTGCACTTAACATGGCGTCCAACAAGAAAGAATCATACTTCATCGGCGAAATTTTCACGGTACAAGTGACGATTGACTCCGCCGAAAACATCACAGGCTGGGCGTCCGGCTTCTACTTCGACAATACCTTCCTGAATTGCACAGGTGTCACGTTTGGAAGCTACTTCGCAGGCTCTACCGTAACCGTCGAAGTGAAAGACAACACCAACGGTTTCGTTTCAGTCAGTGAGTTCGCACTCGGAGGAAAAGCAAAAGGCGTCGGGGTCTTGGCAAACATCACATTCGAAGTCATCGCCAATGGACATACAATGTTAGATCTCTTATCTACGCCAGGCAACCCAGCTCAGACCGCAATATTGGATTCCAATGGAGACGTATGCCTCCTAGCTTCCCTTGTAGTCTTACCGTGGGGACACAGTGGCATAGTCTGGAAGAAAGGCGACGTTAACGGCAACGGTGCAGTCAACGTCCTCGACATGCTCGACCTAAAAATAGCTATAAGCCTAAGCAAAACCCCGGCACAAGCTCCCTTCGCTGACGTAAACTACAACGGCGCCATCAACGTCCTCGACATGCTCGACCTAAAAATAATACTAAGCACCTAAAACAAACACAATTCTCCCTCCTTTTTTTTATATTTTCAACCAGAATAATACGTAAGAACATCTTCAAGAGAGAACACGGTTCCATGCATGCAGTTTACCTCGACTTCTCACCAAGTCTTGAATTTGTCCCATGGTGCGCCATAACGAACGGCGACGCCGTAGTCAGCTTTGCATGCGCTCGCGCATCAGGCGCGCGCAAAACAATAATGAATATATGGTCATAGTTTACTTTGTGCGACCAAATATGTCAAACCAACAATCCTTATAAACAAGAAATTTTATTTTCAGTCTCAAATTACGAAGGCCAAGAGCAGAATGAAAAACCATTGTAGAAATACGGTGCATACATGCAACGAGAACAAATTCAAGAATCAGAAATTGTTTTTCTTTGGCTTAACGAGTCTCTTCTGGTTCATATTCCGAACCGGCACAAAGCCATCAAGAATAGTATATCCTTGTCAGCGAGCAGCTTTGGTCAACAGCTCAATGTTGCTCAGCCTTTCTATTCCCTTGTCGCTAACTGTGGTCTTGACAAAAACGAAAAAGCTCTTTTCTAAAAAAGGGATGACTTTAGCTCTGTTCATCATTGTAGCAAGTGTGGTATTAAGCAGTAAATAGTTTTTGGGAAGTCTACAACTCGCCAGAGCAGTCGATCCTAATCAAGAAATTCAGCTAACACTTGAACCGAGAAACGCAGCGGGTTTCCCAGCCTCCGACATCTATGTTGTGAACGGTCGCGCATACGCGCACATCAGTGAACTCATAAATCTAATGGGTTCTCATGGTTTGCCATTCTACAAGTCCGACACAAGCGGAGCGAATCAGGGACCTGACGGCTTAATTGCACATGACGACGTGGTTCTGATAAAAACAAATTGGCAGTGGAACGAGAGAGGGGGAACCAACACAGATCTTCTGAAAGAGCTCATACAGATGGTCGCAGATCACCCAGATGGTTTCATTGGCGAAATCGTGGTTGCAGACAATGGACAGGCTCAATCTGGGTCGTTTGGAAACGGCGGGAGCCTCAACTGGACAAGCAACAACGCTGAGAATCACTCACAATCAGCCCAAGACGTAGTTGACATGTTCTCCGTGTCTTACAATATATCAACTTGGCTTTGGGATGCAATTACCCTGAAAAATGCAGGTTAATACTCCAAGGGTGGCATGAACGACGCCTACATCGTCAATCAAACAGTTAACCCAGTGACGTGGATACAAGCGTCATATCAAAAGTTTAAAACAAAGTTTGGCACCTATGTGAGCTTCAAGAAGGAAATATGGGACCCAGTAACGCAAAGCTACGACAACGACAGGCTCAAACTCATCAACTTTCCGGTCTTAAAGTCTCACATGCAGTATGGGGGTCACGGCATCCACGAAGCATTACACGGGCGTAGTATCTGCGAAGCAGACAACCGCTCACATAAGTGTCTCCTTTAGGGGGATGGGAACCGAGATGGTTGAGATCAGATTTCCGACACTAAACATACTCGATGCGATTTGGGTGAACGCCAACCCCGCTCCTTCTTTGTCATGCGGACCTGGAACACCATACGAGGCGGCGACAAGAGTTAACGTGGTTATGGCAAGCACCGACCCCGTGGCACTTGATTATTGGGGAAGCAAACATGTGCTAGTGCAAGCTGCAGAGTTAATCGGATACACCGATACACA
>Ga0209636_10002634_pt1 | contig 18310 bp, 11 predicted proteins | sample DeeMarSWOR152_54_FD_187464 | JGI IMG/M metagenome (GOLD analysis project Ga0209636, IMG submission 187464) | Marine sediment microbial communities from White Oak River estuary, North Carolina - WOR-1-52-54 (SPAdes) (version 2) | ecosystem: Environmental > Aquatic > Marine > Intertidal zone >... | reverse complement strand
GAAATAATGAAAAAGGCCTTGAGGTGGGACGCATCATCATTGATTTTTGTGCATAATCACCCCTCGGGAGATCCCGAGCCTTCCGCGAGTGACAGAGAGATCACAAAACAACTATTTTTTGCAGCGAATGTTATGCAGCTAAAGGTGCTGGATCATATCATAATCGGGAATAACTGCTATTTCAGCTTTGCCGATGAGGGGCTGATCGAAGATTATGATATAATGTTTCAGGATTTCAATAAAAGGGACCAACAACGAAAGAAGAATCAGGTTTGAACATTTTGGATTAATTTGCCCATACAGTTTCCACACAGATTTCCACGGCCCAGCACGTTAGTCAATTGGCATTTCACTTTGAGCCATGAAATATGGTTCTGATCATGCATTTCTTGACATTATTTATTGTCCTTAATTTCTACATTTGTCATAAGATTAGGACAAAGGAATGCCTTTGAATTTTGATAAAATCCCTGGTGCAAAGTGGCACATTTCTTGCTCATAGTGAATTAGAAGAAAGCGAAGTTTCCATACGGAAGCATCTCAAAATCCGTGATTGGAGGAGGTTTTGGGAAATAGCCTGAGCCTTTCTTTAATGGTCGCTGCAGCTATTTCCCAAAACCTTTATCATGAACATAGCAACCAGTTATCACGGAAATGGAGATGCTCACTCTCCATACGAAAAAGTTGAAATATAGATAAGAAAAGTTTATGATTTTAAAGGGGATAAGATGGAAAAGAAAAAACTTAAAAAACGTATTTTCGTACCATTTCTAAGCATATGGGTGCTTTTTTTAGCTCTTTATGGATTTCAGAGCCCACAGAAACAGCTAAAGCCGTTAGAACACAAAGTGATTGTTGAGTTGGTTATAGTAGAGGTATTTGTTACGGACAAAGAAGGAAATTTTGTAGATAATCTTGCAAAGGACGATTTTGAAATTTACGAGGATGGTAAGCAAGTAAAAATTCAGTACTTTGCCGTTGTAAAACCTGAGAAAGAGATTCCAAAAGAGATTGTATATGAAAAGATCATAGAAACTGAACTGCCTCATCGACCAAAGAAAATGAAGCTGGTCATTCTCTTAGACAGCATAAATACAAATAGAATCTATTTAACTCGCCACTGGCCTCAAATTCAGAAGATGCTCAAAGCTCTCTTTGATAAGGTCGAGGAGATTATGATCATGGATCTCAGTAGAAGTTCTGGTGCAAGAGTCATCCAACCCTTCACATCTGATAAAAACCTCCTTTCAGGTATTATTTCCGAATACCTGGGAGATTTATGGATAGATATCGAAAGAAAATTTACAGATCGTCAGATTGAAGAACTTGAAATTGAAAAAATGAAACAAGATCAAATAGAAAGAATAATCAGTAATCCAGATGACCTCATAAATGCTTTTAAGGAAGAAGAAAAATATTTCAGGCGATTAAGGCTTGCAGATTCATTCAGTGCTCTTTTAGCTGCTGTGAATTATATAAGGAGGTTTGAAGGAATAAAGTCAGTCCTCCTTATAAGTGATGGATTTCATCTTGATAGAGAAATGGTGGTTGGAAGCGGGGGTGCTTCTGAAAGCTTTGTAAAGATTTTTGATCCTTTTAAATTGTTCGGGGGGAAAAAATATTTTGAACATCACGAGGCATTTGAGAGATTCCTGGAGCTTATTAACGAAGAGATGATAATCTTTTATGGATTTTCGCCAAAAGGGATAAAACCCGGTTTTTATGAGGCTGATTCTGTTATTTGGAAAAATATGCAAGATACAGAATCAATATTCAAAGAAGAAAGGAAGCAATGGTCAAAGGAGCGATACAGCGTTGAAAAAATTGCTGAAGCAACAGGTGGATTATATTTAGATGGAGAGAAAAAATACGAAAATATCGTTAAAGAAGTAGGAAGAGATCTTACCCATTTCTACGATATCTCTTATACGCCTCCCCAGATAGCTCGAAAGGCAGGCTATCACAAAATAAATGTAAAAGTGAAAAGGCCTGGACTTATAGTCAGATATAAGAAAGGTTATTCAGATTTCACAGAGGAAGAAAAAGAAAGGAGAAATACAGCATCGGCATTCCTTGCCCCTTCTTTTTTTAAAGATGTGACCTTCTTCTGCAAGACTGATTTTGTCTCTTTAAGGGGAGAGGATCCCCTATTCTGGATAAGAATGCATATTCCTCTTGGTCAATTCAGGAGTGACCAGGATATGATGTCTCCTGAAAAACTGGTTATGATGTTTGGCATTAACGAATGGAGTGATAAGAAAGTCCATTTTGGTGAAATTGAGATTCCAATAAAAGATGAAATTGAGAAAGGAGCTGAGTCTCTCTATCGCGTTTTCACGACTTCAGGAGGTAAACTCAAGCCAGGTGAATATGAAACCAGAGTCATCCTAAAACAAGCCGATGATCGAATCGGCGGCTGGGAAACCTCTGTAAAAATACCGGATATTAAAAAGAATACACCTTTGAGTATCATCAACGCCATTTTTTGTTTTTTAAGAGAGTCCGAAAAAAATAAGCCAATATCATTTTCCATTAATAAAAATGATGGGTCTCTCCAGCTTTCCCAATACAGATTATTTCCATTAGCGGGAGAGGTTATTAATAAAGGAGAGAAAGTGGCTCTATTCTTACAAATTTATGATCCCGAGAAAATCAAAGAGTTTTCTTTTGAGTTTTCTCTTTTTGGGGATGAAAACTTTACTCTAAATATTCCTGCTGATAAGATAGAATCATTAATGGATAAAGAGTCAAAGATACTTAATGAAGTTTATCTTTTGGATTTAGAGCAGGTTTTTCCAGGGGACTATCAGCTGTGCGTAAAATCTTCAGACGGTCGAATAGAAAAGAGAATTGAGATAAAAGTCATTCATTAGTTCAAGATGCAGTAATGAAGCTACTGGCAATGAGTTTATCAAAAGATTCAAGATTAAAAACTGGGAAAAGATGGAAGAACGCGAAACCAATCTTAAATTTATTTGAGCCAGGTGTAAGCCAAAAATCCTGAAGCTTCGGCTTCCCGATGGTGTTAATGACGCAGGTGAAATAGCGCCCAAAATAAAAAGACAGATATAATACAGGAATAAAGGGAAAATTCCACCAGCCGCATAGAATATCTAACTAATTTCTTTTCAAAGAGTTATAATCCAACGGAGAGAAGAACATTACTGCAATCGTTATGTAGCTAAAGGTGCTGGATCACATCATAATCGGGAATAACTGCTATTTCAGCTTTGCCGATGAGGGGCTGATCGAAGATTATGATATAATGTTTCAAGATTTCAATAAAAGGGAACAACAGAGAAAGAAGAACCGGGTTTGATGATTTTAGCGAAAAAAGACAAAAGGGGCTAAAAATCCCTGGTTGGGTAACAAACGTAATAAATGGATACACCGATTTGAATTGGTTAAATAATGTATGTTAGACTGATTTCTAAAAGAAAGAGTCAATCTCAAAATTAATGAGATTTTCGCCTAAGATTATTCTATAAAATATAACTTACTGGTTATAAATTAGCTACAAGAGCCACTTGCCTGAAATGACGGAAAAAAATACCGATAAAACAAACAAGAAAGCATCTAAGCGTCCTAAATTATCTCAAAACTTCCACACTCTAGAAGAAGCACGTTCCCAACTCGCAGCTATTGTAGAATCTTCAGCTGATGCAATCATAGGCAAGACCTTGGATGGTATTATTACCAGCTGGAACTCGGGAGCGGAGAGAATCTACGGTTATACTTCGAAGGAGATTTTAGGTCGCTCTATATCTGTCCTGGCCCCACAAGACCGTCCTGATGGTGTGCTTCAGATTCTCAAGAAAATCAAGCGTGGAGAACGCATCAATCACTATGAAACTGTGCGCCTGAGAAAAGACGGCAAGCAAATCGATATTTCCTTGACAATATCTCCTATAAGAGATGCTGCCGGCAAGGTTATAGGTGCCTCAACGATTGCCCGCGATATCACTGGACGCAAGAGAGCAGATAAAACACTCAAGGAGAGTGAGCATGCTTTGCGTGAGCGAGTCAAGGAATTAACCTGCCTATACAGTTTAGCAAAGCTTATTGAACGACCCGGAATATCTCTAGAAGAAATTTTGGAAGGTATTGTGAAACTTCTTCCTCCTGCTTGGTTATACCCAGAGATTGCTTCTGCCAGGATTATTTTGAATGGACATACTTACTCTACTTACAATTTCCGAGAAGGCGGTCAGCGTCAGACAGCCAATATTGTTATAAATGAGGAGCAGCGAGGAGTTGTCGAGGTTGTTTATTTGGAGAAGAAGCCAGAACTTGACGAAGGACCTTTTCTTAGAGAGGAACGTAGCCTGATTGAGGCTATTGCAAGAGAAGTGGCGCTTATCGTTGAACGAAAACAGACCGAGGAGGATAAAGAAAGGCTCCAAGATCAACTCCGGCATGCTGACCGACTGGCGACTATCGGTCAGCTGAGTGCAGGGATAGCCCATGAGCTAAATGAACCTATTGGGAGCATTCTCGGATTTGCTCAGCTTATAAAGAAATATCCAGAACTCTCAGAACAGGCAATACAGGATATTGAAAAAATCACGAAAGCATCTCTGCATGCCAGAGAAGTTGTCAAAAAGCTCATGTTGTTTGCTCGACAGATGCCTCCTCAGAAGACCAGAGTTAATCTAAACCAGGTTATTGAAGAGGGGCTCTATTTTCTTGAATCCAGATGTGTCAAGGAAGGGATAAAGGTAGTGCGTTTACTTTCTCCGAACCTCCCGGAGATCATTGCCGATCTAGCTCAGATGACTCAAGTATTGGTAAATATTGTAGTTAACGCAATACAGGCAATGCCGGATGGAGGAAAACTGACCATAAGAACAAATGCCTCTGATAGATTTATCTCACTCACAGTAGAAGATACAGGTGCCGGCATGAGTGAGAAAGTTGTGAGGCAAATATTCCTTCCGTTCTTTACAACAAAGGATGTTGGGCAAGGAACAGGTCTGGGGCTGCCCGTGGTGCACGGAATAGTCACTTCTCATGATGGCTCTATAAACGTTGATAGCAAGGTCGGTCGAGGTACAAAATTCGAAATTCAGCTGCCTATTGCTGAGCCAAGAGGGGAAAAGGAGAAAGCTTGAAATGAAAAATTTTTCAAAAAAAGAAAATATTCTTGTCGTAGATGACTCTCCTGATACTCTTGAAGTGCTGCAAAGAAACCTGGAATTCAAAGGCTATCATGTTTTTACTGCACCCGGCGCGGTTGAGGCGATTAAAATTCTTGAGTCTGCACCCATGGACTTAGTTATAACAGACCTTAAAATGCCCGAAGTTGATGGCCTTAGTCTCGTGAGGCATATCCAAGAGAATTTCAAGGATACTGAAGTGATGATGATCACGGGTTACCCTTCGATTGAGGGTGCAATAGAAGCAGTCAAATCCGGAGCTGAGGAATATCTCGCCAAACCTTTTACTGATGAGGAACTCTTTTCCGCTGTCAAGCACGTCCTCGATAAGCTGCATGTGCGCAAGGCTGCTCAAAAGAAAATTCGCACGCTCCCTTCTATTCGTCATGGTCTTATCGGTGAATCAAAGGCCATGCACAAGGTTTTGAACGCCATCAAGAAGGCGGCATCGAGTTCGGCCACAATTCTTATAACTGGAGAGAGCGGCACAGGAAAAGAGCTTGTGGCCCGAGCCATTCATTATAATAGTCCACGCACTTCGGCTCCGTTTGTGCCAATAAACTGCGGAGGAATTCCAGAGACATTACTTGAAAGTGAACTTTTTGGTTATGTAAAGGGCGCTTTTACCGGCGCAACGGAAAGCAGGGCTGGCTTCTTTCAGACTGCGGAAGGGGGCACCATTTTTCTTGATGAAATAAGTGAGACAAGTCTATCGATGCAGGTCAAACTTCTCCGCGTTCTCCAAGATAAAGAAGTTTTTATGGTCGGGGAAAGGCATCCACAAAGAGTGGACGTGAGGATTATTGCTGCAACCAATAAAGATTTGCTCAGCCTTTTAAAAAAAGGAGTATTTCGTGAAGATTTATATTACCGCCTAAATGTAATTACTATTGATATTCCTCCTCTTCGGGAAAGAGAGGAAGACATCCTTTTGTTAGTCCAGCATTTTGCAGTAAAGTTTGCCAAGGAGTTTGGAAAGCCAATACCACGGTTTTCTGAAAATGCCCTCCAGGTTTTGAAGAGCTATTACTGGCCTGGGAACGCAAGAGAATTGGAGAATATAATCCAGCGACTTGTCATCATGTCTGAAGAAGATATTATAGATGTTCCAGACCTTCCTTCACTCATGCGTTTCTCAGCTCTTAGAGGAGTCGGGCCCAATCGAACTTTAGCTGCAATGGAGGTCGAATACATCCTTAGCGTATTGGCAAATGTCGGCAACAATAAAACAAAAGCAGCAGAGATACTCGGGATCGACCGCAAAACTTTGCGGGAAAAGTTAAAAAAAATCACAATACCCTCCTCTTCCCTATAATTCTATCCTAGGAGAGATTCTCTCCACCGGTACAAATCTCTCCGATTCTATTTGTATTCCTTGCTATGCCAATGAAGAATGTCAAAAGCTGACTTTGAATATCCCTTTCAAATAACTCCTTCTTTTTCAATAGGTTATAAAGCCAGTTTTATCTCGCTTCCAAGATACAGTCGCATTCAATTTGGAGTCACATAATTGGCACAAAATATGCAATTTAGGTTTTTGAGAAAGGAGATAACAATGAAAAAAAACGACCGGAGCAAAAAAGATAGTGAAGGATTAACTCCTATTACAACAAGCAAGGAATGGAAATTGTTGTATTTCCAACATGGTAGACCTGGTCTCGAAGAAGGCAGCGAGTTCAGAGGATTATGCAGGTATTGTGAACTCCGTGATATTTGCGCTATTCCAAAACCAGAGAGCGGAGTATGGCGTTGTGCATATTACAAAGCTTTAACAAGGAAAAAAACCAACCTTTATGAAAATGTCATCAATCAACTTGAAAAAGCAGAAGACATTGTTCATTTTGACCGGGATAGTTGTAGGATCTTGGCAGAGACAACGAACGAGCTTATTGTTCATTTTCCGGTGAAAATGGATGGCGGGAAGGTTACAATGTTAACCGGGTATCGGGTGCAGCATAACAACGCACTGGGTCCTTTCAAAGGGGGATTGCGCTTCCATCCCTTAGTCGATATCGACGAAATACGCGCACTTTCAACCTTGATGACCTGGAAGACAGCAATTGCTAACATCCCATTTGGCGGTGCAAAAGGAGGGCTCCAGATTGATCCAGCAGATTATAGTATAGAGGAGCTAGAGAAAATTACCCGGCGCTTCACATTTGCTTTAGGCAACAATATCGGGCCTGAGTATGATATTCCTGCTCCAGACGTGAATACGAACCCCCAGATCATGGCCTGGATGTTGGACACCTATATGTCGACAGTAACCCCGAATGAGAGGAATCGTTGTCTTCATGTCGTTACGGGCAAGCCCATCGAAGCAGGTGGAAGCCAGGGACGTTATAAAGCAACAGGTCAGGGAATAGTTTTCCTCATCGAAAAATGGGCAAAAGATCATGGGTTTAACTTGAAGGGTGCTACTTATATAGTTCAAGGATTTGGAAATGTGGGCTCTTGGGCGGCACGTTTGATGAAAAAGCACGGATCTAAGCTTATTGCCGTTGAAGATGTAACAGGAGTAATTCTTAATAAAGAAGGCATTGATTCTGACGATCTTGCAGACTATGTTAAGGAACACGGCGGCGTACTCGATTATCCAAAAGCAAGGCCGATTGATCACGAAACTTTCTTTAACACTAAAGCTGATATATTTATACCTGCTGCCTTAGAAAATCAAATCACAGCTGAGACAGCAGAGGTTTTGAATGTTAAGCTCGTTGCCGAAGGCGCCAATGGGCCAACTGATCCAGAAGGTGATAAAGTTTTACAGCGTAAAAAGATTGACGTGATACCCGACATACTCTGTAATTCAGGAGGAGTAATTGTGAGTTATTTCGAGTGGCTCCAGAACAAACGTAGCGAGTTCTGGGATCTTGATGAGGTAGATTATAAACTGCAAAAGATGATTGTAGATGCTTATGAGCGAGTCCGAGATACGGCTGAAAAGTTCAAAGTTGATTGGCGCACAGCTGCCCATATTGTTGCTATATCAAGACTAGAGTTAGTTTACAAGGAAAGAGGTATCTTTCCGTGATTGTTGAAAATAGTATGATATAATCAATTATTTTCTGAATTGATTAATTATCCAATCTGCCAAATGAAAAATCGCTTTCTTAATTTAAAAGTGTAGAATACTGCTAAAGATCGTGGAGTCAAGAGATGTGCTTCTGGATGTCGTTACTATGAATTCCAAAGTGTAACTTGTAGACCTTGATAAAAATGAAAAAATGATTTTCATTTTAGTATTTCCGAATGAGGCCAATATTAATCAAAGGAATGCATCCATCCTTGCTCCAGTCGGAGCTGCAATACTCGGATATCGCGTTGGAGATACAATTATATGGCAGGCTCCGGGAGGACAACGCAGGATAAAGATTCAAGAAATACTTTACCAGCGGGAAGCTTCTTATGACCATCACCTGTAATTTTTGAGACAATGATTACCAGATGATATCAATATGTTGCAAGATAGACAAAAAGGAAGCGAGATTTGAGACCCAAAAAAAAGACAGACGCTGATTCTATTTCCAAAGTTGAGTTGCTCGACGCACTCAAAGAGGCGCATGAGCAAGTTCAACATATGAAAAACCTCATCGCTGAATACAAATGGCTTGAAGGAGCTCTTCGCAGGCGAACCCGTGACCTCAGCGAACGAGTTAAAGAACTTGATTGCCTTTACGCAATATCAATAAAATTAGTTAGTTCCAATGATTCGCTCCAACAGATATTAGTTGATGTCATTAACATAATGCCAGGCGGCTGGCAATATCCAGAAGCTACTTGTGTACGATTGTTACTCAGGGGGAACGAGTACTGCACGTCAAATTTTTGTGAAACGAAATTGAAACAAACTGCGTTCATTCGTCAAGGTAATAATCGAATCGGTGTGCTGGAAGTGTATCTACTTCCCTCTCCAGTAGATGATAAATATCGACCCTTTCTTCCACAGGAAAAACATCTGCTTGACTTAATAGCTATTTGGATAGGTTTAATTATTGAGTACAGAAAGTAATAGTGTTATCTGATCCTCCAAACAGATTTGAGAAACCAACGAAACCAAAGGAAGTCTTCAAGTCGATACTTTTTTCCGTGTGCTTTTTTAAAAAGATAAAACGTTTCTACCAGGTATTTCCAATCTGTTCTTTTCATTTTAATGGTTCTCCATTGCATTGTTAGGAGAGAAGACAATTTTGCCTGCATATAGCAAGTCAAGAAAAAACCTGCAGTTTTTTTGGATTGCTGTGTTCATGAGAAGAACTTGGACAAATAATTATAAGTGGATATCTAAGAGATGTCCAATGTTGTCTCCTTTGGGTCGTTCGTGAAATTACGGATATTACTTGACACGGTCAGTTTCAGGTTGAACTGATTTTTTTATTTATAGTATAATTTATCTTAAAGAAAAAATTTTCCTCTACCCTGCTCATGAAACTTCGGCCTTTATCCTTAAGAACTAAACTTATCCTTTGTTTTCTTATTGTCATTATTGTAGGAGGATTATTGTCCTTGAGTTTTGGATCAAGGTTGGTGAAAAACACTATTATCCGCCAGGCTCAGGCGAAGGTCGAACATGATCTGGCCGCTGCTTGGATGGTTTTTAACGAGAAGCTCAACGACACCAAGGAAATTGTTGGTTTAACTGCCGCAAGAGAAGGAATCCAGGAGGATATTAAGAATGGAAGTCGACTTATTCTTCAAAAACGACTTAACCGGGTAAGAGAAGAATATGGATTAGACATACTAACTTTGACGGATAACAAGGGTAAAGTGGTTATCAGAACCAGGAATCCTGAAGTTGTGGGAGATGATCAATCTCAAGATGAATTAGTTAAATTGGCTCCAAAAAAAGGCGTACTTGCTTATCCTCAGATTGTTCCAAGAGAAGAACTCCTTAAAGAAGGAGAAGATCTGGCTGAAAAAGCATACATGGAAATTATTGATACTCCAAAAGCAGCTCCTAGGCCTGAAAACAAAGAGACAAACGGCATGATGTTGAAAGCAGCCGCTTCAGTCAACGACGAACGGGGAAAGCTCCTTGGTATCCTCTACGGAGGAATACTCCTCAACCGCAACTACGAGATTGTCGACCGGGTAAAAGAAATAGTTTACAAGGGAGAAATATATAAAGGTCGAGAAAAAGGGACAGCCACAATCTTCCAGCACGACTTGCGTATATCTACAAATGTGAAAAACGAAAAGGGAGAACGCGCTATCGGAACACGGGTCTCAAAGGAAGTTAACAATGCTGTCCTTGTGGAAGGCCAGCCTTGGATTGCTAGAGCTTTTGTGGTCAACGATTGGTACATTACAGCCTACGAACCCATTAAAAATTTTGATGACAAAATCATCGGCATCCTCTATGTCGGGATGCTTGAAAAACCCTACATAGACACAACCAATAGGGTTATGTCGACTTTCATGATAATTGCCTTCCTCTGTGTTGTCTTTTTATTGGTCATTCTTTATTTCTCAACAACAAGGATAACCAATCCTCTCCAGAAGATGGTCGTTGCCACACAAGTCATATCTAAGGGAGACCTGGCTCACAGAGTTAAAGTTAATTCCAGAGATGAGATTGGATACTTGGCTGAGTCATTTAACCGCATGACAGCAAATTTGGAAACAGCTAACGAAAAGCTTATCGAATGGGGCAAAACCCTGGAGAAGAAAGTCGAAGAACGAACAAAAGAATTGAGAGAAATGCAAACCCACCTTATTCAATCAGAAAAATTAGCCTCTTTAGGAAAATTAGCAGCTGGAATAGCGCACGAAATAAATAATCCCTTGGGAGGTATTCTTATCTACAGTAATCTGTTGCTTGAAGATACAGATAAAAATAGCCCCCATTATGAAAACCTTAGGAAGATAGTCAAAGAAACGTCAAGGTGTAAAGACATCGTTAAAGGTCTGCTCGAATTTGCCCGGCCCAAAGAACCCGAAGTGGCCCGCATAAATATCAATGAAATCTTAGAAAGTTCTCTTGCCATCATGGAAAAACAAGCCCTTTTTCAAAACATAAGTATAAAAAAGACCTATGAATCTGACCTGCCCAAAATCATTGCTGACAGCGCTCAACTTCAACAAGTTTTTATGAATATTATTCTTAATGCCGCAGAAGCCATGGCCGGAAACGGAACTCTCACCCTCGGCACTTCTCTTAATGCAGATGGTACATACATAGAGGTGGAATTTTCTGACACTGGCCACGGCATAGAAGAAGAAGACAAAAAAAGACTTTTTGAACCTTTTTTCTCTACGAAGGAAGTTGGCAAAGGCACAGGTCTGGGTCTTGCCATAAGTTATAGCATCATTCAGCAACATAACGGAACAATTGAAGTTAAAAGTCAGGTTGGGAAGGGATCCACGTTTACCGTTAAGCTCCCTGTGTTAAAGGAAAATAGTCATGACTGAAAAAGCCAATATATTAGTCATAGACGACGATGAAGCCATACATGATTCCTGTAGTCAAGTGTTTAGAAAAGACGGAAATACAGTCAAGACAGCTGAGGACGGGACGGAAGGCTTGAAGCTCTTCAAGAAAGAATTTTTCCATGTTGTCCTTCTCGACTTAAAATTGCCGGGCCTTGATGGAATGAAGGTTCTGAGCAGAATAAAAGAAGAAAACCCAGAAACTCCTGTTATCATAATAACTGGATATGCATCCGTTGAATCCGCAGTTGAGGCTATAAAACGCGGAGCTTCAGATTATTTACCAAAGCCTTTTACTCCCGAACAGCTGCGCGTTATAGTCAACAAAGCTCTGGATAATCGAAAAATTTTATTAGAAAACATTTATCTCCGCGAAGAGTTGGAGAAAAAGAGTGAATTTGACATGGTTGTTGGAGAAAGCAAGGCAATTGAAAAAGTCCTAGATGTCGTAAGACGAATCAGCTCTTCTGAAAGCACTGTCCTTATCACTGGAGAAAGTGGCACAGGAAAAGAACTACTTGCCCGAGAAATTCACAACCATGGTCCAAGAAAAAAGGCACCTTTTGTCGTTGTGGATTGTGGAGCACTTGTTGAAACTCTGTTTGAAAGCGAGCTTTTTGGCCATGTCAAAGGATCATTCACAGGAGCTCACGAAACAAAACACGGGCGATTTGAAGTCGCCAACAGGGGAACGATTTTTTTGGATGAAATCAGCGGGGTCAGTCTCAATATCCAGGCAAAGCTCCTTAGAGCAATTCAAGAGCGAGAGGTCACTCGTGTTGGAAGCACAAAGTCTATAAAAGTAGATGTCCGTATTCTGGCTGCAACGAATGAAAATCTAGAAGATTTGGTGAGGAAAGGAAAATTCAGAGAAGACCTTTTTTACCGCCTTAGTGTTGTCCCTATCCATCTGCCCTCATTAAGGGAAAGAAAAGAAGACGTTCCCTATCTTATCGAACATTTCATACAGAAGCACAACAAAAGGGCGAAGAAAAATATCATTGGCATTTCAGATGCAGGAAAAAAAGCTCTAATGGATTACGATTGGCCGGGAAATATCAGGGAATTGGAAAACACCATAGAGAGAGCTGTTGTGCTCTCTAAAGGCAACAAGATTGAACTTGAGGATCTTATGTATCATGGAATCAGTACTGCCACCTCTTTGTTCCATCCAGTCAGAGGCAAATATCATACCCTTGATAATATTGAAAAAGAATACATTAGAACAGTTCTTATGATGCAACAAGGGAATAAAAGCAAGGCAGCGAAAATTCTTGGCATCGACAGAAAAACACTTTGGGCAAAGGTCAGAAAATATAAAATCCAATGAAAAAAGTTAAGAGTTATTTGCTCGAAGTTCTCTCAGAGAAAAAAGCTAGTGATAATTTGTGAAATAAATACCGGCTCTATCGAGAGAAAATAAGCAGTCTCTCTTGCTCTTCCCCATTTTTTTAGAACAAACAGATTAAATCAATTCAAGACGAACAAATCTAGACTTAATAGCCTGAGATGATAATTTTAATTTTTTTGCTATGTCAAAATTGAACAGAAGGTGGGGAAAAATTCCACAGACACGCATTTCACATTTCGAGTGAAATAAGAGACATTAAACTAAGTAATTTCTATCTCTTTATGATTCAATAACTTATACTATAGGAATAACCTTTTCTACTTGTTGAAATTAGGCATGTTTTTTGCTTATATTGTTTTTGCTGATGAAATTACCTATAGTAGTTTCAAATCTAATGTTTAAAAGGAAACAAAAGTGAGAATAATTAAATTAAAAAAGGATAATTTGTTTCCCTTTTTGGAAATCATTTCTAAAAAGGCTGATCTCTGGGCACCAGTAAAGAAAGGAGACAAATACGTTTTCAATATTGTTGATGATTTTTCACAAATTGAAATGAATGCCAATAGAACTATCCTTCCTCCACGAAAAATTTTTCTTCCCCCTGAATTCAGTATGTTCAATGTTTCTGAAGAAAGCTACAAAGAGGACTTCTCGCATATCACAAAAAAAATCCTTTTTGGTATCCACCCTTGTGATATCCATGGATTGCTCATCCTGGACAATTTCTATAAGCAGGCCTATCTTGACCCTTACTACCTTGAAGCCAGAAAAAATACTCTGATTCTAGGACTTTCCTGCTGGCCTGATGAATACTGTTTTGCCAGATCTACTAACACTCATATTATTGAAGAAGGTTTTGATCTTTTTTTTACTGACCTCACAGATTTCTTTCTTGTCTGGATTGGTTCAAGCCAGGGTGATGACCTTATTCGTCTCAAGCCGGAGCTCTTTGATGAAAAATTAACAGATAACGACATTAAGACCTATATTAGCTGGCAGATAGAAAGAGACAAAGCTTATAAGTGGGATATAAATTTCGTTGCTTTGCCTGACCTGGTAGAACTTAAATACAGGGATCCCCTTTGGGAGAAATTAGGCGATGCCTGCTTAGCCTGCGGCTCATGCACTAACGTCTGTCCAACTTGCAGTTGTTACAACATTATGGATAAACAATTCTTAGGTGGAAAAGACGGGAAAATCATGCGCCATTGGGATGCCTGCACGCTTGAAGAATATTCAGAAGTGGCTAGTGGAGAAAACTTCAGGAAGAAAAGGCTGGACAGGCTGAAGCTCTGGTACACGCATAAACTGCAGGCCTTTATCTCCAAATACGGAAAACCAAGCTGTGTTGGCTGCGGCCGCTGCATTGTCACTTGTCCAGTGGATATCAACGTCCGAACAGTAGGAAAGGCTCTCCTCGGAGAAGAAGAAGATGCCTTTTGGATTAGATTCAACAAAGAGGTGACAAAATGAACAGAGAATCCGAACGATTAACTCAATCCAATCCTTTTATCCCCGAACCTGCAAGAATTGTCCGCACTTATCATCTTACAGAAGATGTTAAGTTCTTCCAGGTCCGGATTGTGGATATGGATAAAGCACTCTCTTTTAAGTACAGCCCGGGTCAGTTTGCCATGATTTCTGTTCTGGGCGCTGGTGAGGCTCCTTTCTCCATATCGTCTACACCATCACGACCAGGCTTGCTGGAATTTTGTATCCGAAAAGCTGGTACAGTGACAAACGCGCTTTTCCGGATGAAAGAAAACGATCTGATCGGATTCAGGGGGCCATATGGCGACGGCTTTCCGGTAGAAAAAATGAGAGACAAGGATATCCTTATTGTAGTGGGAGGTCTTGGCGCAGCTCCTCTTCGCTCTGTTTTGCTGTATTGTCTCGATAATCGTGACCAGTTCGGCAGGGTTTCCTTGCTTCATGGAGCCAAAAGACCTGCTGAAATGATCTTCCGCGAAGAGTTTTTTTCTTTAAAAGAGAGGGATGACCTCGAGTGTTATTTAGCCGTTGATAAAGATGACACAGGAACCTGGACAGAAAACATAGGAGTTGTGACAACTCTTTTCCCGTTATTAAAAGAGGCCGATCCTTCAAACACCTACGCCCTCGTCTGCGGCCCTCCTGTCATGTATAAATTTGTGATCAAAGAGTTTGTCAAATTGAATATTCCAAAAGATCAAATTCTAATGACACTGGAAAGAAGAATGAAGTGTGGCGTGGGAAAATGCGGTCACTGCGCCATAGATTACATCTATACCTGTCTGGATGGACCTGTATTTACTTACTGGGATGTCATCCACATGAGGGAACTCATATAGTGAGGAGATGATGGAAAAAAATAAAGATTATAAATTGAAAATTGGCATCTATGAACTTACAGGATGTGCTGGAGATGCCCTCCTTATTCTCGATTGTGAAAAAGAGCTCATAAATATATTCAAAGCTTCCGACATCCAATCCTTCCTTATGGCAAAAAGTGATAATATCGATGGAGAGCTTGACGTGGCCTTTGTCGAGGGCTCAGTCTCAACAGAGAAAGAAGAGAAAGAAATCCTGGACATAAGAAAAAGAGCAAGAGCTGTGGTTGCTATCGGCATCTGCGCCTGTTTTGGTGGAATTCAGGCAGCCTTCCTTAACAAAAAAGATTGGGAGAATAATTTTAAAAAAGTGTACGGCGACATCAAGATGAAGCACACTAAGCCTGTTCAATCCAAACCGATCGATGCTTATATTAAAGTAGATTATTATTTACCAGGCTGTCCCATCGGCAAAGAACAGTTTTTATCTACTTTCAACCGTATTCTTAGAGGTAATCCTCCTGAGCTTTATCGTTTTCCTGTCTGTGTAGAATGCAAATGGAACGAGAACGACTGTCTTCTTAATAAAGACATACTTTGCTTAGGCCCAGTTACCAGGGCAGGATGTGGTTCAATATGTATCAACCATAATCTTCCCTGCGTTGGTTGCTGGGGTCCGGTGGAAGAAGCAAACCTCACTTCTGAATTTCAACTCTTACGAGAAAAGGGATTTGATTATGATTCTATCAAGAAAAAAATGGCCAATTTCAGCGGCACAGGGATGGCTGATTTCTTGGGCAAACTCAAAGGAGAAAAGAAATGAAAAAAATCTCAGTTGACCATCTAGCGCGGGTGGAGGGAAACGGTGGAATTTCTGCTGTCATTGACGGAAAAGTTGTGACAGAAGTGAAACTTTCAATATACGAAGGGCCTAGGCTTGTCGAGAGGCTAACTCTAGGCAAAACTCCTGAGGAGGATATTAATATTGTACCCCGTATCTGCGCGATCTGTTCCCTCTCTCATAAATACGCTGCTCTCCGTGCTATGGAAAATGCCTTGGCTGTAAAAGTCCCCTTCAAGGTTGCTCTCTTTAGAGAACTCATGCATCTCGGTGAAATGATAGAAAGTCATTCTCTCCATTTATATTACCTTGCTCTTCCGGATTATGCCGGATTTCCGAATGCCATTGCCATGGCTTCTAAATATGAACTTGAAGTCAAAATTGCCCTTGAGATGAAGGAATTCGGCAACCACATCATGAAAACAGCGAGCGGACGTTACATCCACGGCGAAAATCCAGTTATCGGTGGATTCGGCAAATTTCCATCAAAAGAAGAGCTGATCTGGATAAAAAACAGAGCTATCCAATTCATGCCTTTTGTTCTAAAAACAGTAAACCTCTTTTGTGAGCTTGAATATCCTGATTGTCCCGAAGATGACACTATTTATGCTAGCTGTAATCCTGACGGGAAAAAATACGGGTTTGTTGGAGATGAAATTATCCTTTCTACAGGAGAGACAATAAAAAAAGAAGATTACCGAGATCTAACCAACGAATTCTTGGTCTCCCATTCATATGCAAAAAGAAGTCGCTATAAGGGAAAACCTTATTCTGTTGGAGCCCTGGCTAGAGTCAATAACCTGGGGGAAAGACTGAAAGGTGAAGCAGGGAAAATGCATAAAAAATACTTTAATCCTCGCTGGAAGAAAAACCCTCTTTTTAACAATGCGGCTCAAGCTTTAGAACTTCTATATGCGTTCGAAAGAATACCCGAAATCATTGATAAAATGATCAAGCTTCCTAATCCTGCCCTAGTAAAATATACAGCGAAAGAAGGCAAAGGTATTGGAATTGTTGAGGCTCCACGCGGCCTTCTAATCCATTCTTATGAATTATCAGATGGACTTGTCTCTCACACCGATATTGTTACTCCTACCGCTCAAAATGCTGAAGATATCGAAAGGTACTGCTACATTGCCGCACAGAAACTCCTTAATGAAGGCCAAGAAGATAAAATTAGGGACAGAATAGATCTTGTCGTCCGGGCTTTTGACCCCTGCATAAGTTGCTCAGTCCACATGGCTGATGTAAAAAAAGCTCCGAAAGAGGATTGGAAAACGAAGTTAAACGATATCAAGAATAAAAACACCCCAATCTTTGTCGGAGTTGGAAAGCACGATCGTTCTGATGATGGAGCAGGCATAGAGCTTGCTCTTGAGCTAAGGAAGCACGGAGTGAGCGATGTCTGGCTTGAATCAGAAATAATAGAGAGAGAAGCTCCTTGGAAGAGCACACTCCACCGCCCTATCATTTTTCTTGATGCCGTGGACTTCAGAGAAAAGCCAGGGAAAGTGACTCTTCTCCCGCTTCATCATGTCTTTTCCAATTCTGGGTTGAGCCACAGGCTTCTGCCCTTCATCTCAGGCCAGATCAGTCACCTACAGTTAAGGAATTCTTTTGTTCTCGGAATTCAGCCCAAGTCGATTAAGAAAGGTCAGAAAATTTCGGGCTCTGTTCGCCAGGCACTGACCAAAGTACTTGAGCAATTGATAAATTGACAGAAAAATGACCATGGCGCTTAAAGGTTATTAAAAAGAACATCTCCGTTCTTCAATAAGATCATCCGGCTTTGTTAAAGTAAGTGATTGCTGGAAAATAATAACTGTTCTTCGCTCCGCCTAGCATCAGTAAAATCATCCCTAGACAATTTTTTAATAGTAGGGACTACTTGAACACCCATGGGGAATTATTCCCCACATTTTTTCCTCTCGCTGTAAAAATTTTGCCTGCCTTTTTTCAGCTTCATAACTTATTTAATATCAATAAAGTACCATATAATCTGTTTCAACTTCACTAGGCAATAATTGGCACATTAATTGCAAAAGCAATAATAGAAGGAAGTTGAAAATGACAGAAGCAGAAAAAAGTATCCTGATCATCGATCCTGATATTACAGAAAGAACAGTCATGGCTGCCTTTTTAAGAAGCGAAAATTTTTGTGTTGAAACTGGAAGAAGTTTTGCAGATGCTGTGAATAAAATGCGTAGAGGTTGTTTTAAGTGTT